>ERZ1370068.10487-contig-9182_pt1 | contig 23970 bp, 43 predicted proteins | sample MGYA00561227_ERZ1370068 | MGnify/ENA primary metagenome ERZ1370068 (study PRJEB38410, sample SAMEA6850437) | metagenome | study: Metagenomic assessment of the ecological functions of the soil: analysis of the soil microbiota associated with the...
GTTGTACTTCGTTCAGTTACGTATTGCCGCTCTCCGCGAGCGCGGGGTCTTCGCCAGAAGATCGCGAATGCTCGCTTCGTCGTCGACGACCAGGACGCGGGGACGAACGGTGCCGCCGGCCGGCCGCGCCGGCGCTGCGGCCGTCGCCGCGACCGGACGGCTGCCGCCGCGCGGTCGCTGGCTGTCGAGCCATGCGTCAATGTCGCGTTTCCGGAACCGCCACTGGCGTCCGACGCGAACGGCTGGAATCTTTCCCGCCTTGATCAGGCGGTAGACCGTCCGAAGATTGACCTGAAGGTACTCCAGCACTTCTTCGGTCGTGAGGAACGTTTCGTCAATCATGCGTCAGCGTCCTGTTGGTTTCCTCGCCGGCAGTTCGACCGTGAACACCGCCCCGCCGCCGGGGTGGTTGGCTGCGATGATCTGGCCGCCGTGTTCCTGGACGATGCCGTAGGCAATCGCCAGGCCGAGCCCGGTTCCCTTGCCGACCTCTTTCGTCGTGTAGAACGGCTCGAATATGCGCGACAGTGTATCTTCAGGGATGCCCGTGCCGGTATCACGAACCGTGGCAACAATTCGATCGCGCGATTCGTTGACGGACGTCGTGATATCGATGCGCCCGCCTCGGCCCGTGCGGAGGTTATCGCCTGCTCCGCGTTCATCACCATGTTGAGAAAGACCTGGTGGAGGAAGCAGCGGATCGCTCTTGGACGCGGGGTATCCGTTCGTCGTAGTGTCGCACGATTTCGATATTTGCAGCACGGCACGTGGCCGCGCGCAGCGCGATGACCTTCTGCAGCACGGCGTTCAAGCTCGACTGGACCTGCGCGCCAGACGGCGCGATCCGGCAAAGACTAACAGATTGCGGACGATTTTCGCTGCGCGATCCGCTTCACGATAAATTGCTTTGCATCTCGCGCCGGAGTTGCTTCGGAAAGGCGCCGGTCGTCCGCATCAGCTCGAGATGCCCGAGGACGCCCTGCAGCGGGTTGTTCAGTTCGTGGGCGATGCCGGCGACGAACTGCCCCAGGGCGGCGAGCTTTTCCGACTGCGTCAGGCGGCGGCGCGGCTCTTCGCGTTCGGCTTCGAGTCTGGTCTGCGGCGTCAGATCCCGCGCGACGACGACGCTCCCCATGCGCTCGCGTTCGTGGTTCAGCAGATCCGTCACCGTCACGATGAACGATCCCTTGAGGCGCCGGGTCGGTCACCTCGCAGCGTCGCCGCCGCGTCGCTGACCGCGGACGATTGGTGACCGTCTGGTGCTGCTCGAAGCCAGCCAGCGCAGCTCGCTGCCGATGAATTGTCGACGAGCGGCCGGTCGAGCAACTGATCGCGGGTGACGCCGGCGCGCGTCGCGAACGCCTGGTTGACCGCGACGATGTGGCCGCGGCGATCCGACACGACGACGAGGTGCGCAGATCGAATCGAACGTGTTCTCGAGCTCCCGGCGCGACCGCATGACGTCGTCGAGCAGCTGCATGTTCTCGATGGCGCTCGAGAGTTGACGGCCGAGCTCGTCGGCGCGATCGAGCAGGTCGAGCTCGCCGCCGGTTTCGACGCGGACGCCCTCGAAGAGGATCGTCCCCAGCGCCTGCCGCGTCCCGCGCAGCGGTACGTGACCATCGCCGTGACGCTCTCCACCGGTTCGGTGGGATCGCCCGGCGATGACACGATCTCGCGCGCGCCCGGCGCATCGCGGCGGCGGCCGGCGCCGTCGGCTCTTCGGTGCTGATACGAATGCCGCGCGACGCGTGCTCCGAGTCCGACGACGCCTGGAGCACGAGATGCCGCGCGCGGCGGTCGTGGATCCAGACCGAGGTGCGGTCAGCGGCGAACAGCCGGTTCGCGCCGTAGCAGAAAATATCGAGGCCCGCCGACAGGTTCAGCGACGCCGCCAGGCTCGCCGAGAATTCCTCGAGCAGCGCGCGGACGTCCCGCTGCAGCTCGTCGCTCTGCCGCAGGCGGAACAGCTCGATGGCCGTAATGAAGGCGTCGGCGACTTCGACGATCTCGCTAGTAATAGAGGTGGAGGACGGCGATTCGTCGAAGCCGACGGCGACGAGGCCGCACGCGGTCGCCGTTGCTGACGAGCGGCAGGAGCAGTGCCGTCTGCGCGTTCAAGCGCGCGGACAAGTCCGGCATCTGGCGGTCGGCGTCGCTGACAAAATCGGCATCCGCCGCTCGAACGCGCTGGCGACCAGCGCGGATTCTTCCGGACCCGGCATCCACGGATCCGTGCGGAGCTCCTCGAGCGCAAAGGCAGACGTCGCCTGGAGCACGCCATTCCGCGGGTTGTGCTGAAAGAGGAGCGAGCAGTTTCCGCCGGTCACGTCGAGGGCATGCTGATGCAGGTGCGGCAGCAGGTCGCTGGGCTTGCCGATGTGTGCAAGCAGCGACACGATCGGCCGCGGGGCCGTTCCTGTTGGGCTCGTCGTTGGCGTTCCACCGGCGGCCGGCGGCGTCAGCCGCCGGCTCGTGATCTCTCGGGGCATCGTGCTCTGGGTTGGTCGCCCTTGAATTTGGCTGGATGGCAGCGCGCGATTCTAACGCGTTCGGCTGAAACGTCCAACTGACGCGCTTCATGCACCAAGCGTAGTAACACGACGCCAGACACGTTACCGATCGCTACACGATATAGTTGAACGCACCTGACTTCGACGCGACTCGCCGCGCGCCTTCAACTGTCTGTGAGAAAGAGGACCCTTCCGCGCATCCGCAATGACGTGGACGGACGAAGAGCTCGTCGCGAAATCGATTAGCGGCGACGCCGACAGCTTCAACGAGCTCATCTTGCAGATGGGAGCGTCCCATCTACGCCCTCGCGTACCTGCACGATCGGTCGCGAAGAGGATGCGCGAGACGTGTGCCAGGAGACGTTTCTCCGGGCGTTCCGTGCGCTTGCCCGGCTTCCGCGGGCAGGCCGAAGTTCTCATCGTGGCTGTATCGGATCGCGCTGAACCTGTGCCGCGACTGGGTGCGGCGTGAGCGCCGCGCGCCCGGTCGATGCAGCCGCCGGAGGATGTGGACCTCATGGATCTGGCGGCGGCCGCCGAGCCGTCGGAGTCGATCGAGGATCTCGTGGCGCGCAAGGATCTGACGCGCGCTGGTCGAGAAGGCGATGGCGCTCCTGCCGGAGGAGCAGCGGACGGCGATCGTGCTGAAGGAATACCACGGGCTGACGTTTCAGGAGATCGCCGATCTGGTCGGCTGCCCGTTGAGCACGGTGAAGACGCGGTTGTATCAGGGACTGACGGTGCTGCGGCGCGAGCTGCGAGAACGACCGCCGAGGAGACCAGTCTGAAAGCATAGCGACTATGACTGATATGCGTATGTGGATACGCCGGCGATCGCGACGATGCGTTGATCGCCTATCTCTACGACGACATCGATCCGGCGGTGCGAGCGGCGCGCTTCGAGGCGCACCTGGCCGACTGCTGCGACGCGTGCCGCGACGAAGCTCGCGGCGCTGCAGGCGTTGCGCGCCCAGCTGGCGCGATGGGCGCCGCCGGAGCCGGACAATCGTTCAGCGTCATCGGCGATCGGCAACCGCCGTCGGCTCGAGCCGGCAGTCCGGCCGCAGCAGTGGTGGCGCGAGATCCCGGCGTGGGCGCAGGTCGCGGCGGCGCTGCTGTTCCTCGGCGTGTCGGCCGGCATTGCGAACTCTCGACGTGCGCTACGACGCCAGCGGACTGAGGTTCGCATGCGCACCGGCTGGATCGAAGGCTCCGCAGCGCGGCAGCGCCGGCGACCGGATGGCTCGCGTCGACCGCCGGACAGAGCCGCCGTGCCGTGGCGCGCCGATCTCGTCGGCGCTCGAGCAGCCAGCTGCGGAACGGCAGCTCCGCGCGACTGGCGACGCGCGCGTCGCAGACGCGCGGCGTCGCCGGCGCCGCCGACGATGCCGAGATTCTGCGGCAAGTGCGCGTGCGCGCTGATCGACGATAGCGAGACGCCGCCAGCAGCGCGAGCTCGGCGCTGCGCGTCGCGCAGGCGATGCGCGACGTCAACGCGCAGCGCCAGGCCGATCTGCGTCAAGCATCGATCGCATGCTTAGCCGGCGTCGCAGAACAACGCTCGGCGTCGAGTGGCGAAGAATCGTCAGTCGGATGCAGCCTGCTTGATCGCGAGTGCACGCAGAGGCAGTAGGGGGATATCCGTGAAGCCGTTCGTGTCGATACGTCGTTGGAGGAATCGCGTCCGCGTCGATTGTGGTCGTCGCGCAGGTCGCCGATACCGCTGCCGACGTCCGGAATCGCGTTATCAGATCGGCGCAGATGGAGCGCGTGCTCGAGGGCGCCGTCGAACACGGGGTCACGATTACACGCGATCGGCTGAAGGCGGTGCTGCCGCCGGCTGATTCGGCCGACACGTTGATGACCAGCGACAACGCGCGCGCGCGCGGGTTCCGGCTCGAAGGCTACGGCGTGTTCTTCGACGTGCTGGTGCCGTCCTTCTACACCGAAACGCACGCTGACGTGGAGCCTGCGGACGCTCGACCAAGAACGACCTCGGCCTCGACAGCGCGCTGCAGCAGCTGCATGACGCACGTGCAACGAGTCGGGCGACACCGACCTGCAGCAGGCATTGCGGCGCGTCGAGCTGCAGGTGAGCCCGACCAACGTCTCCACCGCGCGTCCGCGGCGCTCGCCGGCAGACGCGCGAACCGCTGACCGGCTCGGCGGCGTCGACCGCCGCGGCATCAGCCCTCGCCGGCCGATCCGATCCTCAACGATCCGAACGAAGCGTACCGCACCGAAGTCATCCAGGCGCTGATGGACGCGATGCTCGACGCACAGCACGCGCGCTCCGCATCGGCTCGAACGGAATGGCTGACGGTTGCCGCACGAGGGAACGACGATCGGCCGCGGCTCGCGCGCGGCCGACACCGACGCGCGGACGCGCATGATTCGCCTGACGCGGCGTCGGATCTGCTGCAGTACCTCGCGCGGCCAGATCTCGCAGCGAGGAAGCGCTCAAGCGGATCGAGGTGCAGGTGTTCTAGCCGAGCGCAGCGGTTGCAGCCGCATATGTAGAATGGCGCATGCTGTGCGCCCGCGGACACCTGCTCGTGCTCCTCGCGCTCTGTTCGGTCCGCGGCTGCGCCTCGACCGTCGACCTCACCAAAGGCCTGCAGCTCGACGTCGTCAACACCGGTTGGTACGACCTGCGGGATCGTCAACGGCCAGACCAAGCTCGTCCCGACGGTCACCTTCAAGCTGACGAACGCGTCGGACCAGAAGCTGCGGATGCTGCAGAATCAACTGCGCTCTTCCGCCGCGTCAGCGAGGCCGACGAGTGGGGCAGCGCGCTGATCTCGGTCGCCGGCTCCGATGGGCTGCCGCCGGGCGCAGCATCCGCGCGCGCTGACCATCAAGTCGAACCTCGGATGCTACCGGCAGCGATCAGTCTCGCCAGGAGATGCTGACCAACAGCCCATTTCGTGGATGCGAAGATCGAGCTGTCCGCGAAGTACGGAGCCGCTCAGTGGATCCGCAGTGGCACTTCCGATCAAGCGCGAGCTTCTGGCGAAGTGAAGGCTCGAGCGTCGCCACCTGAGGCGGCTGATCGGACGCAGCGCCCACAGCGTCAGGAGTGCCGAGCGCGCCGTCGCTCGCGGCGAAGAGCAGAAACGACGCCGGCGAGTGCCGCAGGAAGTGATCGAGCACGAAGGCGAGCGCCCCGCCGCCCTTCAGCAGCGGTCCCATCACCCACATGTACAAGCGGCCGCCAGCGGATTGCGGCTCGCGGTGCGGAATCAGATAGCCTGCGGCTACCGCGAGCAGGAAAACGCCGTTGAGATCTGCGTGGATGGGTGGCTCGGGAAGGGGGACGCCGAAGAGTTGAGAGAGGAGCGGCCGTCCGCGAGCATCGCGACGCTGACGAGAGCGTCGTAGATCCCGAGACGGCCGCGATCGCGCGCAAGCTCACCGAGGCCTTCTTCATCTCCCTGATATGTCGTCGTGTGCTCGGGCGAGATCTTCACTTCGAAGACGAGCGGGTCCAAGCCCGCCGCGCGCACTTCGATGCGATGCGCCCCCGGCTCGATGTGCAGTTTCTGGAACATGCCGTCGAACTCATCGACGAGGCCAACGTAGTAGCCGTCGACGTAGACCTCGCCTTCGCGCGGCTTGATCTTCAACCGCAGCGCGCCGTCGTCGTTGCCGACCGCGTAACCTGAGGTCTGGGAGTAGCCGTAACCGCCGCCACCGCCGTAACCGCCGCCACCGCCGTAACCGCCACCACGCCGACGAGTAGTACCCGCCGTACCACGGATCGTAGAACGGGTCAGTGCCGCCGCTATAGAAGCCGCCGTAATAACCGCCGCCGCATCCGCTGTGCTGATAGCCATAGCTGGAGCCGCAGCCGTAATAGCCGCCGGGGACGACGACGTAGTTCGAGCCGCCGCCGCCGGATGTCGTCGGCGGGCGCGAGCCGGCGGACGCGGCACCGCCGTTCAGTGGCCGGCGCACCTTCCACGCGGGCGGCTGTACTCGGGGACCCGGCGCGGTCGCCGTCGCGACCGCCGTTGGATCTGCTGCTCGAGCCTTCCGCTGTAGCGGCCGACCGAATGATCGCCGCGTGGCATCGCCACACCGCTTCCGCCGGTTGCGCCGCCGTGGCCACCGGCTTCCAGGTGCGACTACCGCCGCCGAAGGCGCCGGCGCGCTCGCCGCCGCCGCCACCGCCGGTACTGGTGACGGTGCCGCCGCCACCACCCCGCCACCACCACTGCTCTCCGGTGCTGCTGTCGCGCCGCCGCCACCGCCGCCACCGCCTGACGGCGTCGCGGTCAGCGCGATCCTGGGCGGCCGCCGGCACTGCCGCGACCACACGCCGCAACTGCCGCGGCGCCGATCCACATCGAAGATGTCGATTCATGGCGGAAAACCTCAGTCGAGAGAAGAGCAACCCAGCTGCCACACGATTGTCATAAGTATCGGCCCGTTTTTGCGAAATTGCACGTGCGAAACGCGCCGCGTTGTCCCCGTCTGGGCTCTACCGTCCCGTTTTCTTGACACTGCGATCCGCGGCCGTTACAGTCAGAGAAAATCGATGTTTCACAGTGCGACGATTCTTGCGGTCCGGCACGCGGACCGCGCGGTGATGGCCGGTGACGGACAGGTCACATTCGGGCAGACGGTCGTCAAGCAGGCGCGCAGCAAAATCCGCCGGCTCTACAACGACCGCATCCTCGCCGGCTTCGCCGGGTCGGCGGCCGATTCGTTCGCTCTGTTCGCGCGCTTCGAATCGAAGCTCGAGCAGTATCGCGGCAACCTCGAGCGCTCGGCGGTCGAGCTGGCCAAGGACTGGCGGACCGATCGCATCCTGCGGCGCCTCGAAGCGATGCTGGTCGTGCTCGACAAGACGTCGACGTTTCTGCTGTCGGGCAACGGCGACCTCATCGAGCCCGACGACGGGATCGTGGCGATCGGATCGGGCGGGCCGTTCGCGCTGGCCGCCGCCAAGGCGCTGGCCGCACAACACCGAGTCTCGACGCGCGCGCGATCGCCGAGAAGGCGATGGCAATCGCCGGCCGAGATCTGCATCTACACCAACGCGAACATCGTGCGTCGAAGAGTTGTAGTGGCCTATTCTTCTTCCCGAAACGACGCAGACCTCGGCCGACTCGCTGACGCCGCGGCAGATCGTCGCCGAGCTCGACAAATACGTCGTCGGTCAGGCCGCCGCGAAGCGCGCGGTCGCGATCGCGCTGCGCAACCGCATGCGGCGGCAGAAGCTGGCGCCGGAGCTCGCCGAGGAGATCGCGCCGAAGAACATCCTGATGATCGGCCCGACCGGCGTCGGCAAGACCGAGATCGCGCGGCGGCTGGCGCGCCTGGCGCAGTCGCCGTTCATCAAGGTCGAGGCCGTCGAAGTTCACCGAGGTCGGCTACGTCGGCCGCGACGTCGAGTCGATGGTGCGCGACCTCGTCGAGCTCGGCATCGACATGGTGCGCGAGCGAGCGCGCTCGAGGAAGTGCGCGCGAAGGCGGCGCAGAACGCCGAGGATCGGCTGCTCGACATCCTGCTGCCGCCGTCGCGCCCGATCGCGCCGGACGAGGACCGCGCGACGCGTCCGCGATCAGCAGCAGCAGACGCGCGAGCGCTTCCGCGAGCAGCTCCGCGCCGGCCGCCTCGACAGCCGCGTCGTCGAAATCGACGTCCGCGAGAAGTCGTTTCCGTCGTTCGAGATCATCGCCGGCTCGTCGGTCGAGGAAGTGGACATCAACCTCAAGGACATGCTGCCCGGGCTGTTCCAGGGCAAGACGAAGCAAGCGCAAGCTGAAGGTGCCGGAGGCGCTCGAGTACCTCACGCAGGAAGAAGAGCAGAAGCTGATCGACATGGACAGCGTGGCGCGCGACCGCGGTCGAGCGCGGTCGAGCAGGCCGGCATCATCTTCATCGACGAGATCGACAAGATCGCCGGGCCGCGAGGGCGGCCACGGCCCCGACGTCAGCCGCGAAGGCGTGCAGCGCGACATCCTGCCGATCGTCGAAGGCACGACCGTCAACACGAAGCTACGGCATGGTGCGGACCGATCACATCCTGTTCATCGCCGCCGGCGCGTTCCACGTCGTCGAAGCCGTCGGATCTGATTCCCGAGCTGCAGGGGCGGTTTCCGATCCGCGTCGAGCTCGAGCCGCTCGGCCGGGACGAGTTCGTCCGGATCCTCACCGAGCCGCGCAGCGCGCTCGTCAAGCAGTACATGGCGCTGATGGAGACCGAAGGGCATCGACGCTGACGTTCACCGACGACGCGATCCGACCGGATCGCCGACTTCGCGACGCATCGTCAACGAGCGCACCGAGAACATCGGCGCGCGCCGGCTGCACACGGTGATGGAGAAGCTGCTCGACGAGATCTCGTTCGAGGGGCCCGACCTCGAGAACAAGATCGTCACGATCGACGAGGCCTACGTCACGAAGATGCTCGCCGACATCGTCAAGAACGAAGATCTGTCCCGGTAATTCGGTGAGGCGGTTGCCGACGGTCGTGGCCGCGGTCGTGATCATGACCGCATGCGGGAAGCCGGACCGCCGCTGCCGCCGCTCGTCAAGCTCCCGCCCCGGCCAACATCGTCGCCGAGCGCCGCGGGTCGGCGGTCGACGTGCGTTCACGGTCCCGCCGCGAACGTCGACAACGCACGTCCGGCGAACGTCGAGGCGCGTCGATGTCTACGCGATCGACCGGTCCTTCCACGATCACCGACGAGCAGATTCGCGGAAGCACAGCGCCAAGGTGGGGACGGTCAGCGTGAAAGCGCGCCGCGCGATCCGGATCAGGCGGCGAGCCAGAACCGACGATCCCGGATGAACGGATGTCAGAGCCGCTCAGGCGAAGGCCTGCATCGTGTGACTCGATCAGGCAGCATGGGGCTTTGCGCATGTCCTCAGCTGGCCCACCGCACGACGCGCGCTCCGTGCGCGCTGACATGCGTCGGAACACACGTCCAAGCGCGGCTGGAAGACCGGCGCCTACGATGCCGCGGCGCGCCGCGCGTCGACGCATGCTCTGGACCCCGTCCGACGACGCGCTCGCGCTGAACCCCGTGGCATGCGTTCTATTACGGCGGCGCGGCCTGCGGTAAGGGCGCGTTCGCGGCGAGTCCGGTGCTCGCTCAGCCGCCGCCTCCACCGCCGGAGCAAGGCGCGGGATCCTGGCCGTACGACGAGAGGCGGTCACGCTGATCTGGCCGCCGGCGAGTCCAGAGCGGCGCGGTTCAGCCGGCGGGGGATGTCGACGCGCTGCGCCTCGAGGCGCCGATCGTCGGCGTGTCGACGCCGTCGATCACGCACGACGTCTACGATGTCGCGAAGAACGCACGACCGGCGCGGGTGACTGACGAACCGCCGGGATCGTCGGTGAAGTTGACGGCGACGGCGGTTGTCGACTCGATGCGTTCGAGGATCCGCGAATCACGTGCGGGGCGACACGCCGCTGCTGTACCGTGCGCACCGTCGAGGGCACGTCCGCGGCCCCACTGGCGATGCAAGCGACGCGGCGCCGCCGGCGTGCGCGACGTTTGTCGATTACGTTCCTCCCACCGGCGGCGCCGAAGAACCTGCAGGCGGTCGCGTCCGGAAGAGCGCGATCACCGCCCGGATCTGGGACGGAACGCGGGAGAGAGCGATCTCGCGGGCTATCCTTCGTCCTGCGCAGCGTATCTCCGGCGCGGTCCCGTCTCAGCTGGGATGTGACCGACACGCCGATTTCCGGATCCGCGCTGCCACGACGACGTCAAATCGGGTCTGTCGTTCATGCGTCATGAAAGCGGATCGACAAGGCCGGCAATGTCAGCGGGCGAATCGAATCGCGTCGAGAAACGGCACGGTGAAATTGGTGAGTTGGTGAGCTGGTGAATTGGTGATTTAATTTTGCCGGCGGAACCGCAGACTGAGCGGACAATCGTCCCGAATCACCGCGGCGAGCGTAAGCGAGCCGTGGCAGGCGCTGGGGGTGGGGCCCCACGCGCACAGTAAAAGAAGGCGTAATGAAACCTTCGTCGATACCGGGAGCATCAAGGACATCGAAGGCCGTCGCCGCGCTCGGCATTCTCGACGGCGTGACCGACCAACCCGTCGCTGCTCGTCGAAAGAGCCGGGCGACTACCGCGAGAACCTGAAGAAAATCTGCGGCATCGTCAGGGGTCCGGTGAGCGGCGAGGTCACGGCAACCGATTTCGCCGGCGATGATCCGCGCAGGGCACGACATCGCGCGCATCGACGCGCACATGGTCGTCAAGGTGCCGCTGACGCAGCGACGGCATCCGCGCCTGCAAGGCGCTGTCGGGCGAAGGCATCCGCGTCAACGTGACGCTGTGTTTCTCGGCCGCGCAGGCGCTGCTCGCGGCGAAGGTCGGCGCGACGTTCATCAGCCCGTTCGTCGGACGGCTGGACGACGTCGCGACCAACGGGATGGAGCTGATCCGCGAGATCGTCGAGATCTACGACAACTACGACTTCAAGACCGAGGTCCTCGTCGCCAGCTGCCGGCATCCGATCCACGTTGTCGAAGCGGCGCGGATGGGCGCCGACATCGCCACCTGTCCGCCGGCGGTGATCGATCAGCTGTTCAACCACCCGCTGACCAGCATCGGCCTCGAGAAGTTCCTCGAAGGACTGGGAGAAGGCGCAGAGCGGTCGAAGGCATAGCCGTCGGCTCTCGGCTGTCAGCTACCGGCTGATAGCTGATCGCGAGACAGCCGACACCATGACGATGAATCGCCGAACGACGTCCTCGCAGACTTCGAGCGCCGTGCCGAGCTCGGCGGCGGCCAGGATCGTCTGAATCGGCAGCACGCGGCCGGCAAGCTCACGGCGCGCGCGAGCGCATCGACCTGCTGTTCGATCCCGGCACGCTTCGAGGAGGTCGACAAGCTCGTCACCCACCGCTGCCGCGACTTCGGCATGGCCGAGCAGATCGTCCCCGGCGACGGCGTCGTCGCCGGCCACGGCCGCGTCGACGGCCGGTCAGGTCTTCGCGTTCGCGCAGGACTTCACCGTGTTCGGCGGATCGCTCTCGGAGACCAACGCCGCGAAGATCGTGCAAGATCATGGATCTGGCGATGAAGCTGGGCGCGCCGGTCGTCGGGCTGAACGACTCGGGCGGCGCGCGGATTCAGGAAGGCGTGCTGTCGCTCGCCGGCTACGCCGACATCTTCCTGCGCAACACGCTCGCGTCGGGCGTCGTGCCGCAGATCTCCGCGATCATGGGGCCGTGCGCCGGCGGCGCGGTCTACTCGCCGGCGATCACCGACTTCATCGTCATGGTCAAGGACACGAGCTACATGTTCGTGACCGGTCCCGGACGTCGATCAAGACGGTGACGCACGAGGACGTGACCAAGGACGAGCTCGGCGGCGCGATGACGCACAACGCGACGCAGCGGCGTCGCGCACTTCGCCGTCGAGGACGACCGCGAGTGCCTCGCGCTGATCCGCGAGCTGCTCTCGTTCATGCCGTCGAACAACCTCGACGATCCGCCGCGCGCGCCGACCGACCGATCCGCTCGGATCGCGAGGACGACGGCGCTCGACACGACTCGTGCCGGCCGCGCCGAACCAGCCCTACGACATGCTCGACGTCATCCACGCGGTCGTCGACGACGGCTACTTTCTCGAGGTCCACCAGCACTACGCGCAGAACATCGTCGTCGGCTTCGCGCGGCTCGACGGCCGGCCGGTCGGCATCGTCGCGAACCAGCCGGCGATGCTCGCCGGCACGCTCGACATCGACGCGTCGGTGAAGGGCGCGCGGTTCGTCCGGTTCTGCGACGCGTTCAACATCCCGCTCGTCACGTTCGAGGACGTGCCCGGGTTTCCTGCCCGGCACCGTGCAGGAGTACGGCGGCATCATCAAGCACGGCGCGAAGCTGCTGTTCGCGTTCGCCGAGGCGACGGTGCCGAAGGTGACCGTGATCACGCGCAAGGCCTACGGCGGCGCGTACTGCGTCATGTCGAGCAAGCACATCCGCACCGACTTCAACTACGCGTGGCCGACGGCGGAGATCGCGGTGATGGGACCGGAGGGCGCGGTCAACATTCTTTATAAGCGCGAGATCGAGGCGGCCGCCGATCCGGCCGCGGCGCGCGTCGGAAAAGGTCGCGGAGTTCCGCGAGAAGTTCGCCAATCCGTACATCGCCGCCGAGCGCGGCTTCGTCGACGAGGTCATCCAGCCGCGCGAGACGCGTCGCAAGCTGATCACGGCGCTCGCCAACCTCGACAACAAGCGCGACAAGAATCCGCCCAAGAAGCACGGCAACATACCACTTTGAAGGTTTTCGCCCCGGACGGCAGACGTTTGTGTCGTCACAGCTTTCGAGGTGAATCAAGAATTTGGATGCTCGTCAGTCCGCGCGCGATCGCTCACGTAAAAATACTGTCGTCCTTCCGTTGACAACCGCAGACAACCGGCGTATCTAAGCCCTCACACTTCGCTTATCTCGCGCTTGTAAGTCTGAAACACCCGCACTGTGGAGGATTCTCATGAACCGAGTGGTATCCGCTTTCCTGATCACAGCCGGAGTCTTACTTGTTGTCGGATCGGCCCACGCGCAGCAGGGCACCGGCGAGCTGCGCGGAAGAGTCATCGATGCCCAGAACGCGGTCCTGCCCGGCGTCGCCGTCGTCGCGAAGAACGAAGGCGTCGGGACAGTTTCGCGAGACCGGTGAGCGGCGCGGACGGGTCGTTCTTCATGAGCGCGCTGACGCCCGGGACTATACGAGTTGAGCGCCGAGCTCTCCGGGTTCAAGAAGTATCAGCGCGAGCGGCGTGCGCGTCGAAGTCGGCAAGACGGTGTCGATCGACGTGCAGCTCGAGGTCGGCGGCATCGAGCAGCAGGTCACGGTGACGGCGGAATCGCCGCTCGTCGACACGACCGTCGAAGCAGCTCGGCGGCAGCGTGCCGACGCAGGAGCTGCAACGACGTCCCGTCGCTCAATCGCAACTTCACGTCCTATCTGAGCCTGCTGCCCGGCGTGACCGTCGACCATCTCGACCGACTCGTTCGGCGCCGACTCGATCCGCGTCAACGGCCAGGGCGACGCAGAACGCCAACTACATGCTCGACGGCGCCGGCAACAACGACAACTTCAACAACGGCAACGGCGGCGCGCAGGCGCGGACGCCGGTGGAAGCGGTGCAGGAGTTCCAGCTGCTCACCAGCAACTTCGACGCCGAGTTCGGCTCGACGTCCGGCGGCGTCGTCAACGCCGTGTCGAAGCAGGGCACCAACAACGCTGCACGGCACGCTGTTCTTCTTCGAGCAGAACCAGTCGATGACGTCGCTGGACTACTTCGCCAAGCAGGCGAACCTGACAAAGCCCGAAGCCGAGCAGAAGCAGTGGGGCGGCAACCTCGGCGGACCGATCATCAAGAACAAGCTGCACTTCTTCGTCAACCTCGAGCGGATCGATCAGAACCGCGCGCGGACGATGAACATCGTCGCGCGGCCGGATCTGAGCTGCGACGGCGTTCACGCACGACAACGTCTGGAACTGGATGGTCCGCGTCGACCACCAGATCAACGCGAACAACACGTGGGCGGTCCGCTGGCTGCGCGAGACGTCGCCGCAGACCAATCAGCTCGTGCAGACCAACTACACGCTGCAGCGCGCCGAGGAAGAGCAGGACACGGACTGGACGGTCGTCGGCACGCTGAACTCGGTGCTCGCCAACACCCGCGTCAACACGCTCAAGATCTCGTACACGCACGAAGACGTGTTCTTCGGCAATCCCGGTTACTTCGAGACCGGCGATCAGGTCTGCGCTGGATCCGCTGCTCGTCCATCAGACGTTCGACGACGGCATCGCGACGCGCGCGAACCGCCGCATGGATCCGGCGTATCAGTTCGACGACACGTTCGCGTGGTTCGTGCCCGGCAAGCGCGGCGATCACGACTTCAAGTTCGGCGCGAGCTATTACGACCTGCCGCTCCACGTCTTCGATGCCGGCACCTAGAACGGCGCGTTCACGCTTCTCGGCGAGCGACCGCGACTTCAACGCCGCCGACCCGCGCACCTACCCGGACCGTCTGCAGGTTCGCGTGCCGGGTGTCTCCGACTACTTCGTGCAAGGGAAGGAAGTCGGCATCGTTCGCGCAGGACAAATGGAAGGTGAACAGCCGCTTCACGGCGAGCCTCGGTCTTCGCTACGACGCTCGAAATGGTGAAGATGGACAACACCGGCAATTTCCTCTTCGAGCCAGGGCAGGAGTCGCCGGTCGACAAGAACAACCTGTCGCCGCGAGTGGGCGGGACGTGGATCGCTCGATGAAGCCGGCACGACGGTCGTCCGCGGCGGCTACGGTCTCTACTTCCAGAAGACGTCGTATTCCAACTTCACGCCGATTGTCTCGGCGGGCGTGACCTCGTCGTCGTTCCTGGTGAACTTCCCGGCCAACAACATCGATCCCGGGCCGTCGCAGGGCAGGCTGCCGACCGATCCGTTCCTCGTCAACGGTCCGGTCGTGAACCGCGCCCTCCTGAACCAGATGTTCCCGGCGGGGACGACGCACGAAGAACACCGGGACCGTGCGCTTCGACAGCCCGGACCGCCACCTCCCGTACGCGCATCAGGCGAGCATCGGCATGGAGAAACAGCTGCACGGCAACATCGCGGTGAGCGCCGACTACGTGCACGCCAGCCATCGCGACCTGTACATGCTGCAGGAGCTCAATCCCGGTATCCGCTCGACGCCGGCCCGCACGTCTCCAGTCACCCGCATCTTCCCGACGTCGGTGTTCAATGCCAGCGTGCTGGAACTCACGAACAGCGGGTCGTTCGACTACAACGGCCTGCAGACGAGCATCCAGAAGCGTTTCAGCAATCACTACCAGGTGCGCATGTCATACACGTACTCGCGCGGCAGCGGCATCGACGCGGGCGCCAGGCGCGACCGATACGATGCTGACCTACACGACCGATCCGGTGACGAAGCAGACCAACCAGAATCTCGATCTGCTCGACGCGATCGGCGATCAGGATCGACCGCACATCCTGTCGCTCAGCGGCGCGGTCGAGATTCCTCGCACGAAGGGACTGAACCTGAGCGGCATCTGGCAGTACAACAGCGGCACTCCGTTCACGATCACCGACAGCACGACCGACCCGAACGTGAACGGCAACTTCACCGACGGACCCGCTGGCCGCCGGGACCTACAGCGGCGCGGCCACCAACGTCAACGCGATCACCGTCGAGAACGCCGGCGGCTTCAACGGCGCGCGCGGCCCCGACTTCTCGCTGGCGAGCGTGCGCGCCGCGTATCGCTTCAAGCTGCCGGGCAACGGCAACAAGCGGATCATGGCGTACGTGGACGTGTTCAACGTCACCAACCGCGCCAACTTCAACAACCCGACCGGCGATCGGCGCGACGCCGCGACGTTCCTCATCCTGCGGTCGATCTCGCAACGGCGGCCCGACCCGCACCGCGCAGTTCAACGTGAGTACGACTTCTAGGCAGCCTTGCACTGAGCTCTCCACCACGGTGGACGCGGAGGACACGGAGGAAAAGGCTTTCCCGGATTCCGCCTCCGGTCCTCCGTGTCCTCCGTGGTGGCGAGTTTGTTCCGAACGCTCGGGATAGACTACGACGCATGCGCACGCTGCTCGTGGTCATCCCGGCCGCTCTCTTCGTCGCGACCTCAGCGCACAACCTGCGTCCTTCCGTCTTCAAGAAACCACCATCGCACAGATCCAGTCGGCGTTCCGCGACGGATCGCTGACCTGCCGCTCGCTCGTCGAACAGTATCTCGAAGCGCATCGACGCCGACGACAAGCAGGGCGCCAGGCTGAACGCGATCGTGATGATCAATCCCGACGCGCTGAAGACCGCCGACGATCTCGATCGCCGCTTCCGCCAGTCGGGTCCGGTCGGGCCGATGCACTGCGTGCCGGTGCTCGTCAAGGACAACTACGAAACGTCCGACATGCCGACGACGGCGGGATCGCTTGTCGCTGAAAGACATGAGGACCGGCAAGGACGCGTTCGTGGTCAAGCGGCTGCGCGACGCCGGCGCCGTGATGATCGCCAAGTCGAACATGGCGGAATTCGCGTTCAGTCCGATCGAGACGGTCAATTCGATTCTGCCCGGCTACACGCGCAACCCGCACGACACGAGCCGCGTGACGGCCGGATCGAGCGGCGGATCGGCGGCCGCGCCTGGCGGCGAACTTCGCCGCGATCGCGCTCGCGAGCGACACCGGCGATTCGATCCGCGGGCCGGCCGGACATCAGGCGCTCGTCGGCCTGCGATCGACGATGGGCCTGGTGAGCCGGGCCGGCGTCGTGCCGCTCAATCTGGCCGCCGACATCGCCGGTGCGGTCACGCGCACCGTGGCCGATACGGCAGCGGTGCTGCAGGTCATTGCCGGCGACGATCCGAACGATCCGGTCACCGCGACGAGCCGCGGCCATGTCGACGCGAACTACGCGGCCGCGCTGCGCGCTGACGGTCTCAGAGGCGCGCGCCTCGGCGTGCTGCATCAGGCGCTACGACACGCCGACGCTCGATCGAGAGGTCGACAACGTGTTTCGCGGCGCGATCGGCGAGTTGCGCAATCTCGGCGCCGAGGTGATCGATCCGGTGGCTGTCGCGGACCTCGATGCGCTGCGGCGCACGCAGGGCGGCGGCTGCAATCAGTTCAAGCTACGACCTGAACCGCTATCTGGCCGGGCTCGGCGACAAGGCGCCGATGCATTCGCTCGCCGACGTGATCAAGTCGCGCAACTTCCACCCGTCGATCCAGGCGCGGCTCGAATCGGCCGAGGCGTCCAACGACGTCCCGGGCGAAAGCGCCGGGTGCCGGGCTCGCGATGAATTTCGCGTAAAGCTGCGCGCCGCGGTGCTCAAGCTCATGGACGATCAGCGCCTCGACGCGATGATCTATCCGACGTGGAGCAACCCGCCGCGTCTCATCGGCGACCTCAACACGCCGGGCGGCGACAACAACCAGTTCTTCTCGCCGAGCACCGGCTTTCCGGCAATCACCGTCCCGATGGGCTTCACGCGCGGCGACACGCTTCCACCCCAACGCGCAGACTCCGCGCGTTGGGGACCTCAGGCTGCCGGCGGGCCTGCAGTTCTTCGGGCGGCCGTGGGACGAGTCGCGACTCCTCCGTCTCGCCTTCGCATACGAGCAGGCGACTCACCATCGGCGCGAACCGCCGCTACGATAGACTAAACACCACGGTGGACACGGAGGACACGGAGGGCAAACCTGTATCGCTATTCCTCTGTGTCCTCGGTGTCCTCCGTGGTGGAGAGTTTCGACCCTGAAGAAGATCCTCATCGCCAATCGCGGCGAGATCGCCGTGCGCATCATCCGCGCGTGCCGGGAAATGGACATCTCGCCGGTCGCCGTCTACTCGGCGTGCGACCGGACGGCGCTGCACGTCCGCTACGCCGACGAGGCGCTGTCCGATCGGCGCGAGCGCGCCGCGCGACAGCTATCTGCGCATCGATCGGATCGTGGACGTGGCGACGAAGGCCGGCGCCGACGCCGTGCATCCGGGCTACGGTTTCCTCGCCGAGAACGAAGACTTCGCGGCCGCGGTCCGCGACGCCGGCCTGATCTTCATCGGGCCCACCCCGAGGCGATCGAAACCATGGGCAGCAAGACCGCGGCGCGCGCCGCCGCGAGGCGCGCCGGCGTCCCGGTCGTTCCCGGCACTGCCGATCCGATCGCGTCGGATGTGCCCGACGCGGCGATCGCCGACGTCGCGCGCTCGATTGGTTACCCGCTGCTGGTCAAGGCAGTGGCAGGCGGCGGCGGCAAAGGGATGCGGACGGTGACCGATCCTGAAGAGCTGTCGAGCGCCGTGCGAGCCGCGCGCTCGAGGCGGACGCCGCCTTCGGCGATGCCGCGATTTATCTCGAGCGGCGCTTGACGCGGCCGCGTCACATCGAAGTGCAGTTGCTCGGCGACGTGCACGGCACCGTCCTGCCGTTTGTCGAGCGCGAGTGCTCGATTCAGCGCCGTCATCAGAAGGTCGTCGAGGAAACGCCGTCGCGGCGGTCTCGCCCGCGTTGCGGCAGGCGATGACGTCCGCCGCGGCGGCCGTGGCCAGATCGGTCGGCTACACCAATGCGGGCACGATCGAGTTCCTGCTCGACGAGGACGGCCGTTTCTACTTCCTGGAAATGAACACGCGGCTGCAGGTCGAGCATCCGATCACCGAGATGGTGACCGGCGTCGATCTCGTGCAGTGGCAGATCCGCATCGCGCGCGGCGAACGGCTGACGCTCGACCCTGGCAAACTCGTCGCACCGAACGGCCACGCCATCGAATGCCGCATCTATGCCGAGGATCCCGACAATCAGTTTCTGCCGTCGCCCGGCCGCATCGCGGTGCTGCGCACGCCGGGCGGACCCGGGATTCGCGACGACAGCGGCGCCGCCGAGGGACTCGAGGTGCCGATCTTCTACGATCCGATGATCTCGAAGCTCGTCGCCTGGGCGGAAGATCGGCCGCGCGCCATCGCCCGGATGCGCCGCGCGCTCGGCGATACCGCGTCGCCGGCATCAAGACGACGGTCCCGTTCTTCACCTGGCTCCTGGCGCAGCCGGAGTTCGCCGAGGGGCCTTCCATACGACGTATCTCGACGAGGTCCTGCGGGCGCGCGCCGGGCGGCCGTTCGTCGAGCCGACGGCAGACGACGAAGCGATCGCCGTCATCGCGGCGGCGTTGCACGCGGCGCTGTCGCCGCCGTCCGGAGCGCAGAACGGCGCGTCGGCCGCGCACGCCGGCAGGCCAATGGAAAGCCACGGCGCGAGCGGAAAGCCTGCGATCGTCGTGATTGCGGTCAACGTCGATCGTAGGGCGGGCCTTTCAGGCCCGCCAGAACGGCGGCCCTGAAAGGGCCCCACAACCGCATGCAGTACGAGTTCGAACTCGGAGGGCGCACGCGGCGGGTCACGGTCACCGGGACCGGCGGCCATTTTGCAGTTGCGGTCGATGGACAGACCTGGCAAGTCGACGCTGCACGCATTGACGCGCACACACTGTCGCTCCTCGTGGACACGGTGTCGCGAAAAGGCTATGACGTCATTGCCATCCCGGACCCCGCGACCCAGCAACTGACGCTGTTCACCGGCGCGACGCCTGTCACCGTCACGCGCAACGGGAGGCGCCGCGGCCGCGCGAAGAGCGGACCGTCGAGCACCGGACCGCAGCGCATCGTGGCGCCGATGCCCGGGAAGGTCGTTCGCGTCCTGGTCGAGCGCGGCGACGCGGTGCACGCGCGGCAGCCGCTCGTCGTGGTCGAAGCGATGAAGATGGAGAACGAACTGAAAGCCGGCCGCGACGGCATCGTCGCCGATATTCACGCGCGCGAAGGCGCGTCGGTCGACGCCGGCACGCTGCTCGTGATCATTCAGTGAACGTGTTCAAGCGAATCATCGATCGCATCCGCGGCAACCGCGTCCTTCGCTACCTCAGCTTCAGCCTGACGATGCTCGTCGCGCTGCTGGCCGCGGCCGTCGTCGTATCGGTGACCGTCGACCTCGGGCCGTCGGTGCGGCGCTCGCCGAGCGCGAAGGAACGAAGCTACATCGAGCGCGGTCTCCACATCGGCACGCTCAGGATTCATCTGTTCACCGGCAAGGTGCTGGTCGAGGACCTGCGCATCGACGGGCTGCACCAGGGCGACCGTCCGTTCTTCACGGCGAAGCAGATCGCGGTCGGCCTCGATTGGTTGCCGGTGTTCAGCCGCAAGCCGGATGTCACGATCACGTCGGTCGAGATGACCGACTGGCAGATGCTGGTCGAGAAGTGGCAGGACGCGCACAACTTCCCGAAGTTCACCCGCGACAACCAGCCGCAGGGCCAGCGGCGCGTTCACGGTGACGATGAAATACCTGCGGGCATTTCGCGGCCAGTTCACCTACGAGGATCACGAGACGCCGTGGAGCGTCGTCTGCCGCAACCTCGACATCAACATGGGCAACCTGCCGCGGTATCACGGCACGGCGACGTTGCAGCGGCGGCACGGTGGCGATCCAGAACTACCTGCCGATGTGGACGAACATGAAGGCGAAGTTCGTCCTCGACGGACCGCGCATTCATCTCGATCGCATCGATCTCGACAGCGACGGCGCGAAGAGCGTCGCGACCGGCGACGTCGACCTGGCGCACTGGCCCGAGCAGACGTATCCGCGTCAAATCGCGCGTGCACTTCGCGCGGATGCGCGAGCTGTTCTTCAAGGACGAGACGTGGCGCCTCACGGGCGACGGCGACTTCACGGGCACGTTCCATCTCTTCAAGGGCGGCCGCGATCTCGACCGGCACGTTCACCAGTCCGATGCGCCGGCGTGAACGACTACCGCTTCCCGTCGCTCTACGGATCGCTGCGCTGGACGCCGACGGCGTTCGAGCGTCTGGGACGCGGGCGCGAAGTTCTTCGGCGGCGACGCGCAGTTCGCGTACTCGATCAAGCCGCTCGGCGCCGGCGTGCGTCCGACGGCACGCTTCGACGCGATCGGTCGAACGGATGGACCTCGCGCAGCTCACCGACTTCGAGGAGCTGCCGCGGTCAGCGCTTCGCCGGCAGCGCGGCGCTGGCGCAACGTGCTCGAATGGCCGCTCGGCCAGTTCGCGCGAGCATCGCGGCGAAGGGCGTGTCGACCGTGACGCCGCCGCCGGGCGTGACCGTGATGAGCGGCGTCGCTCGCCGAGGCCGAGCACGCGGCCGAGACGACGCCGGCGCGAATGGCGCCGCCGCCGCTGCCGCTGACAGCACATCTGCCGATTGCCGGCGACCTCGCCTATCGCTACGGCCCGGACGACGTGGCGATCGACGGCGGTGCGCTTCGTGACCGAGCGCTCGCACGTCACGTTTCGACGGCACGACGGCGTGGGGCGAGCGGTCGCACCTGCACTTCCACGTCGCGAGCAGCGACTGGCAGGAAAGCGACCAGGTGCTCGTCGGCATCATGAACGACTTCGGATCGCGCGACCGGGCCGGTCGCGTTCGGCGGCCGCGGCGAATTCGACGGCGTGATGACCGGCGCGTTCCGGCAGCCCGCGCGTCGAGGGCACGTTCAGCGGCGACGGATCTGCGCGCCTGGGACACGCTCTGGGGCAGGCGACGACCCGGCATCGTCGTCGAGAACAGTTACGTGACGATCACGCGACGGCGTTCGTGCGCTCGGCGATTCGGAGATCCACGCCGACGGCACGTTCTCGCTCGGCTATCCGCGCGACGACGGCGGCGATGAAATCGACGCGCGGTTCCGCGTCGTCGCGCCGCGACCTCGACAGCCTGCGCCACGCGTTCCAGATCGACGACTACCCGGTGTCGGGCCGGTTGTCGCGGCGAGTTCCATCTGACGGGCGAGTATCGAGCAGCCCGATCGGCTTCGGCGGCGATGACGATCGACGACGGCGTGGCCTACGGCGAGCCGTTTCGAGAAGGCGACGGCGTCCCTGCGGTTCGAGCGGCGGCGGCGTGCGGCTCGACGGCGTCGAGATCGCGAAGAGCGGCGGCAGCGTTGACCGGCGCGGCATTCGTCGGCTGGGACTCGACCTACTCGTTCAACGCCGACGGCCGGCGGATTCCAGTCGAGACGATCGTGGCGTTCAGCTATCCGCGCGCGCCGTTGTCGGGCGTCGCCGAGTTCACCGCCAGCGGCAACGGCACGTTCGACGCGCCGCGCTACGACGTCCAGCTACCGCGTCAACGACCTGTCCGTCGGCGAGGAACCGATCGGTCAGGTCACCGGCACTCTGGCGCTGCGCGGCAACGAGTGGAGCGGCGACATCGACGTCGCCTCGCCGCGGCTCGCGCGTCACCGGCAACGGACACATCGCGCTGCACGCGCGACGGCCGACGCGGAGCTGACGTTACGCTTCCACGACAGCTCGCTCGATCCGCACGTGCGGCTGTTCGTGCCGAGGCTGTCGCCGTTCACGACCGCGGTCGCGAGCGGCTCGATCCGGATCGTCGGCGAGCTCGCCGAATCTCGATCGGCTCGCGGTGGACGGCACGGTCGAGCTGTTCGAGATGAAGCTTGTTCGACTACGCGATCCAGCAACGCGGCGCCGATTCGGCCTGTCGCTCGATCGACAGCCAGCGTCAGGTCGGCCAGCTTCCAGCTCGTCGGCGAGCGACACGCGTCTGCGCGTTGCCGGCAGCGATCGGACCTCGGCAGAGCGGACGCATCGCGTCTGCAGGCGGCCGGCGAAGCGAACCTCGGCATCCTGCAGGGCTTCTTCCCGGCAGCGTGCGCGGCTCGGGACGCGCCGAGCTGCACCGCCGCCGTCGACGGGCCGCTCGACGAGCCGCTGTCTTCTCCGGCAGCGCGACGATCACCGACGGCCGCATCCGCCATTTCTCGCTGCCGAACGCCCTCGATGCGATCAACGGCACGATCCGGTTCGACGATCGCGGCATCCGCCTCGACGATGTGACGGCGATGCTCGGCGGCGGGCAGGTGCAGTTCGGCGGGCGCATCGGCTTCGACGGCTACGTGCCGGGCGAGTTGAACGTGACCGCGCGCGGCAGGACATGCACCTGCGCTATCCCGAAGGCATCCGCTCGGTCGTCGACGCCGACCTGGCGGTTACGCGGCAACTGCGCGATCGCCGACACTCGGCGGCGTCGTGACCGTCAAGAACGCGCTGTGGAACCGCCGCATCGACGCGCCGGGCAGCATCTTCGATCTCGGCGGCGCGGCGCCGGCGCAGGCGCCGGTGCGCCGCCGAGCGCGCCGATCCACGCAGCATCGTGCCGCTGCGCTTCGATCTCCAGGTGCTCGTGCCGTCGACGCTGCGGATCGACAACAACCTCGCGCGGATGGTCGCGAACGCGGACCTGACGCTGCGCGGCACCTACGACCGTCCGGTGATTTCGGCCACGCGGACATCGAGCGCGGCGAGGTGACCTTCGAAGGGCGGCGCTACCGGATCACCACGCGGATCGATGGACTTCACGAACCCGAACCGGATCGAGCCGTTCTTCGACGTCGAAGCCGAGACCAACGTGCGCGTGACCGGACCAGACCTATCGCGTGACGGTCGGCGCCGCGGGGCACGGCCGAGCAGCTGCGGCCGACGGTCAACTCCGGATCCGCCATTGCCGACGTCGGACGTCCTGGCGTCTGCTGTTCACCGGCGTGCGCCGCCGGCATGGCCACCGACACGGCGAGCTGCGCGCGCTGACAGAACTCCGACCCAGGCGCAGACTGACATTCTCACCGCGCGCGCGACGGCAGGCGGTCGCGGCGCCGCTGTCGTCCGAGGTCGGCAAAGGTCGTCGAGCAGACCTTCGGCGTCGACACGTTTCAGCTCACGCCGTCGTTCTTCGATCCCTACAGCCAGCAGACGCAGCGTGAACCCGACCGCGCGGCTGACGATTGGCAAGCGCATCTCCCGACCGCCGTGTCATCGACGTTCTCGCGCAGCCTCGGCGCGGCGCTCAACGATCGGATCGACCCTGCTCGGGCTTCACGAGCAGAGAGCGGCGTAAG
>ERZ1370068.6460-contig-5443_pt1 | contig 23970 bp, 40 predicted proteins | sample MGYA00561227_ERZ1370068 | MGnify/ENA primary metagenome ERZ1370068 (study PRJEB38410, sample SAMEA6850437) | metagenome | study: Metagenomic assessment of the ecological functions of the soil: analysis of the soil microbiota associated with the...
TCGTGGCTGCTTCGTTCAATTACGTATTGCTTGGCCTCCAACACCGGCAGCCAGTCGCCGTGCGCCGACGAGGTCTCGCTGGCAGAATCGCGTGGAAACATCAGGAATGCTCACTCGCGCGCCTGCCGTTGGCAGCGTTTCGCCGACCCAGCGCCAGGCCGATCTGTCTGATCCATGCCGCCGCTGCCATCGGTGGGTCGCCCGTCAATGTCGCAGCGGGTGACCATGGAACGCTGCGGCGACGAGCGCGCAACCGGAAAAAGCGCCATCATGGGTCGACGTTTTCCGATACGGCGCAGCAAAGATCTCATGGCAGCCATCGCCGCTCGGAACTAACGGATGAGGACGAGGCCGCGATACGCGGAGCCATTGGCCACGCTCCCAGCCGCGCGACCGCAGCCCCTTTTCCTCTAAAGCGCATTCCCTTCACCGTTGCCTCACACCGGTAACCCTTCAACCCTTTGCCCTCGGCTGCTTGCGCGCAATGAAGCGAAAGCAGCCGCCCTTTGCGAGTAGAGCCCTTCCCCTTGCCGTCCGCCCGGCGGACGCCTTACAGCTCCTCTGCCCTCACGCCGCGCTCGGCGTCCCTTCTGCGACCAATGCTCCAGCGTCACCCAGCGACGGCCATCGTCTGACGCGGACAAACCTCGTGATCAAAACAGACCGCGACCGCACGCGATATCTAAAAACGGTTTTACGTCGAAATCGTTTCTCGCGGGACTTACGAACATCGGTCCCTGCATGGCCTCCAGCGTGACCACGGCGTTCCTCCCCGCCCAGCTTGCTCGATCGTCAGCCGACGATCCGCCGTCGCGGTTGCTGCTCCCCATCAGCCGCGGCGGCGCCGCTCAGTGGACGCAATGCACAACGCCTGGCCCTTGCTGTTGTTCGCGATCGCGCTGCCCGCCCAAGCCTGCTGGCGAGGATGCTGCCGCACGCTACGGGGTCGACGCACGACTGCTGTACGCGATCGCGCAACGGGGAATCGAGCCTCACTAGCCAGCGCGATCAACCGCAGCCATGTCGCGCGCGCACGGCGTCGGTGGATATCGGCCTGATGCGAGATCAATTCGCGCTGGCTGCCGGTCTTGAGACCGACACGGTATCCACGAAACTGACCTGCTCGATCCATGCACGAACCTGCAGGTCGGCGCCTGGATTCTGGCGCAAGGTTTCCGGCCGTTACCGACGCGACCGTGGGAAGCCGTCGGGGCCTACCACGCGGGTTGTACTCGAGTTGCGTCCACCCGACTGTGCCGGCGACGCGCGCGCTCGTTACCGCCGCCGCCGTGTATCGGCGTCTCGAGGGCCTCGAACCGCGTCCGCCAGTGCAGTAACCGCAAGCCATACCCGCCCACCCACTGATTGGAGATTCGATGATGCAATCGTTACCCGCTCCTGCCCTTCCCACCCGTTTGATCGCCGGTCGCATGGCACACCCAAGCAACCCTGGCTGTGGGCGGGCGCGTTGCTGCTCTCGCCAGCCTGCTGTTGCTGGCAACCAGTGCCGTCGTATGCGATCGATCTCGTCAACCTCCGGGGCCATCGGTGGCCCGCTGGGATCGGCCTTGAACACGCTGGGCACGCTGACGCCGGGGGTCAAGGCGCTGGTGGGGTTCATCAGCTTCGTGGTGGCGCTGATCTCGCTCGCGGCGCTGCGCAACTTCGGGCCAGTGCTCTATTACATCGGCGTGGCGATTTTCGCGACGGTGGAGGCTTCGTGATCGCGCGGCGCGATCAGCGGCGGCAGCGGCGGATTGAGTCGCTCGCGGATGGACAACACCTTTCATCCCGCGGCGGCTCAACGACGGCTGGAAGATCGCCTGGTTCGATCTCGACGTGGCGTTGCCGTTCGTGGCGGATCTTCTTTCTCCGGCTTGCTGGTCGGGCAGAAGCTGGGCGCGCTGGCGCGTCGGGCGTGCTCGGTGAGCCGGGCGGTGATGCGGATCAAGCGCCGACAGCGTCGGCGCTTCTTCCTGCATTGGGTGTATTGGCACCTGCCCATCCTGGTGCACACCGCTCCAAGCGCACGCCGCCGTCCGTATCTGCGGCGGATGATCGGAATGAAGCTCGGCGCGCAGGACCAGGATCTCGCGGCACTGCGTGAGTGACGTCGCGCCAGAGCGTCAGCTGATCGGGCTCTGGCCGTGCTGGCGCTGCGCACTCGTCATCCGTGCTGCTGATGGTCGGTCGCGAGCGCACCGGTGGTGACACCTCCCGACGCTGCAGAAGTCGTTCTGGGTCGGAGGGCGACCAGGTCAGCGGCTCCCTACCTGGAACAGATGGCGAGCTGGATCGCCACGCTGATCCTGGACGTGTCGCCCGGAAACATCGATTACAACAAGACCATCCTGTTGCAGTACGCCGCACCTGATGCGCACGGGGCGCTGGCCCAGGCGATGGAACTGGCCGCGGCCAAAGCTCAAACGCGACAACGCCACCACGCTCTTTGCCGTCGCAGCAGTTGACCCCGACGAGACCGACCATGTCGGTGGTCCTGAAAGGCCGGCTCGCCACGTTCATCAACGACAAGCGCGTCGCCGACACCGAAAAAGACCTACCTCGCCGCCTTCCGCTTCGCGGGTGGGCGCAGATCCAACTCATCACCTTCAAGGAAGCGCGGCGATGCGGAAGTCTCTCCCAGCCGCGGCTATGGCTCGCGGTCTTGTTCGCAGCCAGTAGCCCAAGCGTACAGGCCCTGCAGGTGCTCGACGCCCGGGATGGGCGTGAGCGTAACGGCGAAAGCTATCGCATGAAGGAACCGACCCGGATCAAGGTCGAAGGCGCAGCGATCGGCGAGGTGTTCGGCAACGTCTGGCAGGACAAGACCAATCCGGCCGGCGAAGTCATTGTCGAGACCGATCCACGGGGAAAAGGGCGAACTCTATGTCCGCCCGTGTCGGCGAGCGCCACCGAAGCCGATCAATCTGTTCGTCTCGACGGCGCACGCCACGTACACGCTGCTGCTGCAGCCGGTCGACATGCCGGCGGACACCATTGTGCTGCGCGATCGCACCCCTCGCGTGGCGCGTTCGGCCAGTGAGCCCGGGCAAAGGCGCCGACTCACGTGCGCGCGTTGACGACCTTTCTCACCGCGATGGCCAGCGATGCGCCGTCGGCCGGACATGCGCGTCGAGGACACCGCGCATCGACGTCCGCTTGTGCGCAAGCCACGCGCTTCACCTGCTGCGGCGCTACGAATACGCCGGGGCTTATCGGCGAGCGCTATCTCCTCACCAATCTTGGCGCGGCAGCGCTCGCGCTTGGAATCCCGCTGGTTCGAGCAAGGAAGGCGTGCTGGGCGTTGCCGCTCGAACAAGCGATGCTGGAGCCAGCAAGCCAGCACCAACGTGTTTGTATTGCGGGCCGCGACGCCCATGATGGAAGCATCCGGACTCAAGCCCGGCGGGCCAGCCGAGCCGGTATCCCACCGAAGGCCCGGCAGTGGCTGCTGCCTGGCGGGTTGCTGGTAGGCGCTTTGCGCTGCTCTACGCCCTGTTTCGCACTGACCGACAGCCCCAAGACCAATGCCCGTCCGGCGGCTGCGAAGCCGGCGGTCACCACGCACGTCCAGGCACCGGGCGCGCAGGTCGACGCGAGAGGATCGCTGGATCGGCGAGGCCGGCAACAAGGTCGCCGAGCACGATCAGAAGCTGACCCGGCAAGAACAGCTCAATGCCGAGGTGCTGGCACGCTTCGAGACGCCTGCAAAAGCAGATCGAGAGCGCGCGGCTAACGCAACTGCCGCAACCCGGGACCGGCGTCGTCACGCCCAGCACCCCTCACCGCAATCGCCGATGCCCCCGGGCACGTCGACCAGCGTCGTCCCGGCCTACCCGCCCGCCGCCGCCTCGCCGCCGCTGCTGCCGCCGCAGTTCCCATCACTCGCGCGCCGACGGAGCGGTGTTTCGGAGCGGGACCTCCGGCGTCGGAGCCGCGACCGCGCGTCGCGCCTGATTCGCATCACCGTGGAAGCAGCGGCGCACACGCTCAGGCTGGCACGGTGCTTACCAGCGACGACACCACCGTCCCCACCAGCTGCCAGCCCGACGCGGCGACGATCGCCAACTATCTGCCGGTGTCGTTCACACAGACGCCGTCTTGCTGGGCGGCCTCTGACGCGCCCTACCGGCGGCCAGGCCCAGACCAACCCGCAGCCGGTACTGCTGCGTCTCGCTGACCACGCGTTCCTGCCCAACCGCTTTCGCAGCGCGGTCAAGGAATGTTTGGTGATTGGCGCGGGTTACGGCGACATCAGCGCCGAGCGGGCGTATATCCGCACCGAGAATTTATCCTGCGTGCGCCACGATGGCCGCACGCTGGAAGTCAAGATTCACGGGTCGATCTTCGGCGAAGACGGCAAGGTCGGCGTGCGCGGCCGGCTGGTGTCGAAGCAGGGCCGAGATCCGCGCAATGCGCTTATCGCCGGCGTGCGTATCCAGGCATCGGTCAGGCCTTTCAGGCCTCGGCGACCACCACCGCCATCTCACCGCTGGGCGCGGTCAGCACCATTGCCAACGGCAAGGAATTGGAGGCCGGCTTGAGCACCGGTGTAGGCCGCGCCATGGATCGTCTCGGCGCAGTACTACATCTCGCTCGCCGAGAAGACCTTTCCGGTGATCGAAGTCGACGCCGGTCGCACGGTCGATGTGGTGCTGACGCAAGGTGTGGCGATCGACGTGCCGGACGAGTGCGACAGATCAGAGCACTCCAACGTGAGCAGCGAGGACGCGGTGGCCCGTCGCCCAACGATCGGTGACCAAGAGGAGGCCATGATGAGAGTAGACCGCTGAGAGATCATCGCGCTCGTGGTGCGCAACGCTGCTGTCAGCGGCAGCCGCCTCTGCCCAGTCAACCGACGCCACGCCCGGAACAGCGACTGCTCAGCACCCTGCACGGCAGCTGTACCCAGCCACCACGTTCAGCCGCGTGCAAAGCACTCCGGTGCCTGGTCTGTACGAAGTCGCGCTGGGTAACAACGTCGCCTATGCCGCGGAAGACGGCCGTTACTTTGTGTTCGGACATCTGTCCTGACCTGCAAACCCAGCGCGATCTGACAGTGCGCCAATATGCCAGCATCGGCCGTCACCGCCAGCGCGGTCGATTTCGCCGCGCTGCCGCTCGCCGACGCGATCAAGACTGTTCCGCGGCGACGGTCGCCGCGTGCTCGCCGTGTTCCAGCGACCCCGACTGTCCCGTATTGCCAGGAGCTCGAAGCGCACCTCGCTGCCCTCGACAACGCGACGGTCTCACCACCTTCCTGCTGCCGATCGCCTCGTTGCATCCGCAGGCGACGCGGAAAGCCATCGCAGTATGGTGCGCCGCTGATCGGTCCCGTGCGTGGCGCGCGGTCGTGCTCGAACGCAAGACGCTGTCATTGAAGACCTGTGCGCATCCGATCGAGCGCAATCAGGCGCACTCGCCGCGAAGCTCGAGGTGCGCGGCACCCCGACGTTGATCGCCGCCGATGGGCGCATGGCCGCCGGCGTCATGCCGGCTGCGCGAGCTTACCGCGTGGCTCGATGCCAGTGCGGCGAGTCGATAGCGCCCGCTGCGGCTGCCGGAGGATCGGCCATGAAGGGTCGAAGTACGTCGCGTTGCCGTTCTTGCGCTGATTCTGGGCCGCGACGTTCCTCAGCGGCTGCACGTCGTTGTCCGGGTCGGTGGCGACACGCAATACGCCTGTCCCGCACCGCGCGGCGTGCAATGCGGCTCGGTGTCGGCGAATTACCTGCAGTCATTGCGTGGCGACCTTCCGAGGTCAACCACCCACCCGGCGCGCGGGCTCCGGATCAGGGAGGCGCAAGTGCCGCGACGATGACACCGGCGCGATCCGCAAACGCGAACGTCGATTCCGGATGCGCCGCTCTACTCCCCACCGCGCATTCTGAAGCTCTGGGTGGCGCCGTGGGAGGACCGCGACGGCGTTCTGCATGATGCCGCGTTCGTGTTCGTGCCGATCGATCACGGCCACTGGCTGCTGACCACGTGCGTCCGGCGTCGCGCCTGAGAGTCGCGCGATCAGGCCACCGCGGCCCGACGCGGCACCAGCGCCAGCGCAGCACCGGCGACGCGGACGCCGATCGCCGCCCACGTCCGCGGCGTCACCGGCGGACCGACGAAGGATGGCGATGCGCCATTGAGTGGGCCGACACGCTGCGCACGTGGCGGCGCTACGTACCGGACCGAGAGCGAGGGTCGCCTGGCCGACCTCCTGGCCCGCTGGCTCGCGGCAGCGACAGCGATCCCCGCCAGTTCAGCGCGTGGCTGCCCTACCGTGCCTATGACCCCGACGGCGCGCTGTTTCAGAACCGCGACGGGGTCGGCTTCTGTCTGCGACGTGCTGCCCCAAGCCGGCGCCGACGAGACGCATGGCCGAGATTCTGCAATCGCTGTACGCCAATTGCCCGCCGGGCGCGCGGCATCCAGATTCATCTATTCGCCTCCCCTGCGGTGCGCGGGATGCTGACGCGCTACGCCAACCTGCGGATCCAAGGACTCCGATCATCTGCAGAAGATGCAGGCCGCGGGGCGGCCCGTCCGGCAGGAGAACATCTTTCGGCGCCTGGCGCGGAAGCGCGTCGGCTTCCTGCTCGGCGGCGCCCGCCGCTCCGCTGACCCAGGGTTTTCAGTACACGGTGCGCGACTTCCGCCTGGCGGTGTCGGTGCATTTGCCCGGTCGTCTGCGCGACTTCGCCAAGCGCGAAGAATTGCTCTCGCTGCGGGAAGCGATGATCACCACCCTCAACGCGGCCGCCTTCCCCAGCCGGCCATTCGACGCGAGCCGACCTCGTCGCCTGGTGCGCGGTCTTGTGCAATCCGCAACGCATTCTCCTCGATGCGCCACCGACCTACCTACGACGAGGGCCGGGAGCTCTGTTGAACAGATTGTCGATTTCGACACTACGCAGGAATCCGCACCGGATGGGCGGGCGTTGCGCTTCAATCAAGCGGGCATGGACGAAGCGAGCCGAGGTCCGCTTCTACGCCGTCAAGACCTTTCCCGAGCGCTTCGCGCTGTGGCAAATGGGTGGGCTGACCGGGGACCTGCTGCAAGGCGCGCTGCAATACCCCTGTCCGTTCCTGCTCACCCTCGGGGTGGAGATCCTGGATCCGGAGACCACGCGCGCGGCGGTCTACGCCAACCAGACCCGGGCCACGCAGAACGCCGAAAGCCCGATGGCGAAGCTCCTGCCCGACATCCCCAAGAAGAAGCGCGATTGGGACGCCGCTGCGGACGCGCTCGATGCCGGCACCAAGCTCGTGAGTCTCTACCACGAGCTCGCCCTCTTTACGCCAGCGGACCGGGCAACCCAGGCCGAAGAGAGCGCCAAAGGCGATCTGGCGCTCGCGCGGTTTCGAACTCAACAACGACGTCTATCTGCACCGGCAGTCGCTGCAGGCGAGCCTGCCCATGCAGTTGTCGAGTCCTTTCACCGCGACCTGAAGCGGCTGCGCCGGCGTCACCACCAAGACCGCCGCCAATGCGGTGCACCTGGCGCCGCTTCTCGCCGAGTGGAAGGGCACGCCAAACCCAGTGCTGCTGTTCGGCGGTCGGCGCGGCCAGTTGATGACGCTCGATCTCTTCGACAACGACCAGGGCAACTACAACGCTGCGGTGATCGGCACCTCGGGGTCAGGCAAAGTCGGTGCTGCTGAACGAAATCGCCTGGTCGTACCGCGCCATCGGCGCCAAAGTGTGGATGCTGGATCTGGGGCGCAGTTTCGAGAAACTCTGCCGCGTCTGCGATGGGCAGATGATCGAGTTCCGCGCCAGCGCGACGATCAACGTCAATCCGTTCTCGGCGGTCACCGACATCCACGACGACATGGCGATGCTGCAGCCGGTCGTCGCCAGAGATGGCCTCACCGCTGCAGGCGCTGGAACCCTTCGCCTACAAGGCCATCGCCAGCGCCGATCCTCATCGCCTGGGACGCGCACGGCCCCGCCATGACCGTGACCCACATCCGCGACGTCCTGGCGACGGGCCGACTGCGGGACGGCAGCGACGGCGGTCGATCGGCGCCTGCAGGACCTCGCGGTGATGCTGGAGCCATTCAGCCGGGACGGCGCCTATGGCTCGTTACTTCGACGGTCCGGCGACCGTCGATTTTCCAGCGACTTCGTGGTGATCGAGGAAGAGGAGTTGAAGCAGAAGCCGGACCTGCACCTGGTGGTCAACCTGATTCCTGCTCTACCGCATCACCCGCGCGATGTACGAAACGCGCGATCGCAGAAGCTCCTCATCATCGATGAATTGAAGCAACAGCTCGGGACCACCGGCGAGGACGATCCGGTGTTAGCCCAGGTGGTCGAAGAGGCCGCGCGCCGGGCGCGCAAGTACGGCGGCGCGTTGATCACCGCCACCCAAGGGGCGGACGACTACTACGCCACCGCCGCGACCACGGCCGCCTTCAACTTCTCCGACTGGGTGTTCCTGCTGCGGCAGAAGCAGGAATCGATCGAACTCCTCGATCGCAGTGGCCGCATCAGCATGGACGACTACAAGAAGCGCCTGCTGCAGTCGCTGCGCACCGAGCGGGGGTGTTTTCTGAAGCGTATGTGCATTCGCCGATGGGCGAAGGCGTGGCCCGGCTGATCCTCGATCCCGCACACCCTGCTGCTCTTCAGCAACCGCCTCGAGGACAACGCGCCACTCGACGCCAAGCGCGCACGAGGGCTCCCGATCGACCAGGCCATCACCGAGCTGTCTGCAGGAGCGAGGCATCAGCGCATGAAACCGCTGGCTCTGGGCGTCGCCATCAATGTGCTGCTGATCGTGCTGGCCGCTCATCGCGTACGACCAGTACTGCGCGGAGTGCAGGAAGCTGCGCGTGGCGGTAGTCGACGTCGCCGCGGTCTACCGCTGGAAGGAAGCCCAGTTCACCGCGCTCTTAACCCAGCCCGGCACCGACCTTCGCGCCGACGCCAGGCGCACCGCAGCTCGCGGCGAAGTTTGCCCGGAGTTGCCGCAGGCGCTCGATGACATCGCCGCGCGAGTGTCGCTGCCTGCTCCTCGCCCGTGCGGTCCTGGCCGGCACGCCCGAGCACGTCGCCGCGCACGTTGCCGACTCTGACCGCAACGCTCAAGCAAAAGCTGGGGATGCCATGACGCGTGCGCCTTCCGGCCGCGTCCGTGCCGTGCGCGCTTATGCCGCTGGATGCAGCGCGGCGTTCACGCGCCGCTGCGCCGCGGAGCTGCGGCAGCGCTGGCAGCTGCACGTGATCATCGCGCTCGTGCTCGCTGCCTGTTGATCAGCACCTGCTGTTCAATCTCACGCCGAGCCTGCCCTACGTGCTGGCGGTGCTCGAGCGCGGCGCGACGCGTCGAGCGCGGCGATCTCATCGTGTTTCGCTTCGAGGGCGGCGAGATCGGCCCGTACCTGAAGGGCCAATGGTTCTTCAAGCGTCGTGGGCCTGCCTGGCGATACGGTCAGTGTCCGAGGGCCAGAATGTGTTCATCAATGCGACCCCTGTCGGCTTCGCCAAGCCGCGCACCCGCACGGGCGAGCCGCTCGAACCGATCTGCGCCCGGCCCGATTCCCCGGGCGCCTACTACGTTCAGGGCACCCATCCCGATAGCTTCGATTCGCGCTATCGCGTGAACGGGCTCGATCCGCACTGAAGCAGATCGTCGGTGTCGCCCACAAGGTGTGGTGACGTGCGACACAGCTCTTTCCTGGTTGCGGCGTTGTTGTCGAGGCCCGTGCGCCGTAGTTGCTGTTGAGCCCAATCGGCAGCGGCACTCGATCTGGGCGTGATCGGACCCGCCTACGCCATCGCCGAGCCCGATCTCCTCGGTCGAACTGCAGGCGAAGCTGCGCGAGAAAGCGCGCACCGGTGAACTGCAGGAACTCGAGCGCGCCGCCCGCCAGCGCATTGTGGCGGCGATTGAGACGCCGCCACCTGTGCCCGGACTCGCGCGTAGCGAACACCTCCGCACCTTCTATTTCGATCCCTCGGTGGTGGTTGGCGAGCCCATCGTCGACGCGCAGGGCCACGTGCTTGTCGCCGCCGGCACCCGCACCAATCCGCTCGACGTCGTGTCGCTCTCCGCAGCCGCTGCTCTTCTTCGACGGGCGCGATGCGCCCAGGTGCGGCAGGCGAAGACGCTGATCGAGCGCTACGGCGGCAAGGTCAAGCCGATCCTCACGGCGGGCTCGTACCTCAACCTGATGCGCCGCTGGCGGCTCGAGTGTCTATTACGACCAGCGGGAGCCCTGGTGCAAAACTCGGCATCACGGAAGTGCCGGCGCTGGTCTCGCAGGAAGGCAAGCGCCTGCGCATCGATGCGTTGGCGCCAGCGAAATGAGCCTCCTGCGCTCCTGGCTGGTGGTGGCCGTTCTGGCGCTCGCCGGAGTCGACGTCGCGCGCGCGCGCACGTGCGAAGGCAGGTTCGTCAATCCGCTCACCGACATCTGCTGGTCGTGCGTGTTTCCGTTGAGCATCGGGGCCGCGACCGTGGCAAGCCTGGGCCAGGAAGACATCGCCAACCCGCGCGAGCCCGGTGTGTGCCTGCCCCGGCGCATCCCGCCGCGGGTCGGACTGTCGCTGGGGTTTTGGGAACCGGCCGCGGCAGATCGACGTGACGCGCCAGCCGTTCTGTCTGGTGAGCCTGGGTGGGATTAGCTTGAATCCCGGCATTCCGCGCCGCAAGCGGCGCAAAGCACGCGCCTCTTCGGGCACGCCACTCGAGCTTCTACCAGGCGCATTACTACACCAATCCAGTGTTGTACTGGCTGGAAGTGCTGCTGGATTTTCCGTGTCTGGAGAAGGGATCGTTCGATATCGCCTACCTCACCGAAGTCGATCCGTTGTGGAACGACGATGAGTTGACGTTGATCCTCAATCCGGACGCGGTGCTCTTCGCCAATCCGATCGCGCAGGCGGCCTGTGCCGCGGACTGTGTCGCCGCGACGCTGGGCTTCGGGCTGCCGCAGCTCTTCTGGTGCGCCGGTTGCCAGGGCAGCGTCTATCCCCTCAACGGTCACGTCGCCGTGCACCTGGGCGGCGTGCAGGCGTCGATGCTGATCGCGCAGCGCGCTCACCGCCAAGATGCATCGACAGTTGATCGCCTGGGGTTATCACGGCAGCGCGGCGCTGTGCAGCCCGTACCTCGAGGCCGGTGATGGACAAGACCGCCTACAAGACGCAGATGACCTATCCGATTCCCAACACCGCGAAACTCGATGGCCGCTGCTGCCAGCCGTACGGACGCACCACCACGCTGTGGGGCGCGGGCAAGAGTATCCGGTCCAGGGTGAGGACTTTTCGTATCTGCTGTTTCGCAAACGGAACTGCTGTGCCGGCGCGTTCTAGACAACGGGCACCTGCGTCGGATTGATCGCGCATGCTGGCGTGCGCGGTGCTGGCGTGTCGCACGCACAGTCACCGCGCAGGCCAACGCGGTGCGTTCCGGCGACGGTCTCGGTGCGACAACCCACCGGCCGCCGAGATCGAACGCGCGGCGCGCGAGCACCGCATGCCGACGGACGCGGAACTTGAGCGCGGTGCCGATTCCCTCGACACCGAAGCTCAACGTCACGGGCCCGACCGCGCCACTCGACATCGAGAAGCTCGCCCGACAGATCCAGGACCCGCAAGCCACGTTCGAACGTGGCGCGAACGACACCGCGCCGCGCCTGCAGATCTTTGTCACGTTGGCGATGCCCAGGCGTCGCTCTCGCCCTCATCGCCCAAGCGGTGCGTGCAGATGCGGTGTTGGTGCTGCGCGGAGCGAAGAACGGGTCCGTCCGCCAGACGCTGGAGGCGGCACGCAAGCTCATCGGCACGCAACCGGTCGCCTGGCAGATCGATCCGCCGGCGTTTGCTCGCTATCACGTTACTGCCGCACCGACGTTCGTCCTGACCCGGGCAGAGCGCAGCACCCAGCGCGTGCGGTGACGATGTTTGTCTCGCCGATCACGACTTTGCCAAGTCACCGGCGACGTGAGCCTCGATTACGCACTGGAAGCGATCGTCCGCGGCGCGCCGACCTTCGCCGCTGATGCGGAGGTCATCCTCAGGCGAGTTGCGCCGTCGGCCATGAAGAGCATGGCTCGCCATCATCGGGACTGGTGTGCGCCGCGCACGCCTGGGGCCAGGCGCACGACGAAGTGCTGCGGCCGGGCGCGCCGCCAATCCGACGATCCGCTCCTTCGTCAGCACCGCCGAGTGCCTCGGAGCGTGGTGCCTGGGTACACCACCACCCCGCCGGAGATCGGCTATTACGGGTTGCCTAATCTCGCCGCGCCCTCGGCGGCACTCATCGCGCAGTGCCGCACGGCGCCTCCTGGCGACGTGCGCTGCCAAGCCATCACCACCGCGCGCGACTCGGCCGCGAACCCGCACCCGCCGATCGCGCCCACCGATCCCGCGGTCGTCGCCGCCACCGCCATCGCCAATAACCCGAGCTCGATCCTGGGGGCGATTACCGGAAGCTATTCCGCGTGCGGGACGCAACAACGCCTGGTTTCGCCGGCAACCTTCGATCAGCAAAGCTGCTACGACTACTACCGCCGCGCGCAGAACCAGCTCTGCCAGAAAACCCTCACCGTGCGCGTCGATTGGAGCTGCCCGGTAGATCAAAGCGGACCGAATGCGACGTTCAATCCGGTGACGGGCGAGAACGACTACACCTGCACCGAGACCACCACGCGCATCGACTACACCTGCCCCGTCGGCTACGACCTCTTCGTCGCGGCCACCGGAGAGAATCTGTGCCGCGAGCAAGTCAATCCGACGAACACGATTCCGGCCACACCGGTCACCGTCACCGTGACCCAGCGAAGTGCCGGCGATCGCCACCGAAACCGATCTCTGGGACAACCGGCTGCAGCGGCTTGGAAGCGCGCGTGCCGCCCGGCTTGCTCCCTCCGGACGGCGAGGCGCTGCCGCCCGGCGCCCAGGCCCTCGGTCCGGGCGTGCTGAACAAGTGTCAGCGGACCACGAGTGTGTGTTCGGACGCGCTGCCGGCGACCCGGCGCATCAACAGCAAGGACGTGACTGCGCGCCTGCTGGCAGTGGACCAACAGCTTCGACTGCGTGGACCTGGACCCCAGGTCCGATTGCAGCCAGCCGCGCTTCGGCCAGTGCGCCGCCCTCGGGCCCCGGAGCTGCATCGACCAGGACACGTTCTTCTCGCCGCCGGTGTGCACCGCGTGGCGCTACCGACTTCCAATGCCAAACGCGCGGGCCGGTCTACGACACCGTGGCCGACTGCGGCACTCAGCAGTTCTGCACCGAGGGCACGTGCTGGGACACGGGGCATCCGCCCGATGCGGATTTCCGCGCGCACCGTCACCCCTGCTGGAGGCGCAGCGCGAAGCCGGCAAGTACCTCGACGTGAATGCCTTGCGCGTGTTCAAGGGTTTCGACAATCGCTGTGACAAGAAGCTCTTCGGCTTAGTCAACTGCTGCAACCGCGGCGGTACCGCGCGCCTCGGGACTCTTCAGCAATCTGTCGCTGATTCTCTCGGCCAGCGGTTCGTTGGGGCGGGCGGGGTTTTCCAGCTACACGTATGACGCGCTGTTCACCTCCGACGCGCCCAATCTGGTGGTGAGCGGCTTCGAGGCGCTGTTTGGCACCGGCTTCGATTCCGGACTCGCCGGGATACTGGCCGGCGACCTGTCGGTCGCCGATTTCGTGCTCTCGCTCGCCCCGGACCGTGGACGCTGGCGATGCTGGCCATCCAGTACTCAGGGTTGTTGTCGTGCCCGCAGTCCCAACAGGTCACCCGCCATGAAGCGCGATGCCCGCCTGTTGCAAGGACCTGGGCGAGTACTGCTCGCAGCGCCTGCCGATCATCCACACCTGCCTGCACGCAGACCACACCTTCTGCTGCTTCAATTCGCGGCTGGCGCGGCTCATCAACGAGCACAGGGCGCACCCAACTCGGCCGCGGTTGGGGGACGGCGCAACAGCCCGACTGCGGCGGCTTCTCCGTGGCGCGAACTACAGAGCTCCTCGACTTCGCCCGGATGGACCTCTCCGAGTTCTATGCCGAAATCGCGCCGACGCTGCCCAACGCGCAAGACGCGGTCAACCGCGTCTCGAACCGAGTCCACGCAATGTTACTTCGGGCAAGGTCAATGCTAAATCGCCACGGCGGCAACTCGCAGTGCGCTCCGCAGCGGCGTCCCGCCGGCGGCGCGTCGGAAGCGATTCGGCAGTGAGTCCTGCGCGCGCTTCTCGTCGCGGCGTGGACGCTGACGGCCGCGCTGGCGTGGGCCGCCGCGCCCCTGAGCGGGTATCGGTCACCACGCTGCGGCCCCTGCTGCTCGCCGCCCTCGCGCACGGCGCGGCCCACGGGACCCTGGTGGGCGAGGCCGTGCCGTTCATGACGCAGCACTTCGGCTCCGCCGCGCCGATCGAGATCGACGTGCGGACGCTGCACCAGCTGCCACAGCCGGGCTGCCCAACGGCTCGAAGTCACGACCACCCAACGCGCGGTGATCGACCCCAAGACCGCGCGCGCCGCAGGACGCGAAGCTCGTCTATCAGATCAGCTACTGCCGCAACGGCGGACTTCCCTGCAGGGAGCAACCCATGAGGTCGACCGCGCGGTGCGCTCGCTGCGAGGCTTGCTCTTGGCCGCGCTTCTGACGGGCGCCGCCAGCCGCCGCGATCGCAGACGGAAATGGCCGCCGATGCGACGTATTGGCGGCGCCAGGAAGAAGGCTGGTTCTGGTATCGGGATCCGCCGCCGGTGCGCTCGGCCAAGTCGACCACACCGCCAGTGGCAGCGAAACCACCCACCAAGACCCCGAGAATCGTCGCGCACGAAGCGCTCAAGGCCCGGCTCGAACAGGCGCTCGCCACCGCTTACATCAATCCCACCGAGGCGAACGTGCGGACCTATCTCACGTTGCAGACCCAGGCCGTCGCCGCCGCCTCGACCTTTGCCGACGCGTGGCAGAAAGTGGTGTGGGCCACGCACCGGAGTTCGACTTCACGCTGGAACGCCCGGTCAACGCGAGCGGCGCTCGAAGTCTACGACCGGGAGCACCAGGCAGCGCAGATCCGCACCGCGGAGCAACTGGCGCGCACGCACGTGCTGTTCTTCCTGTTTCGCAGCGATTGCCCGTACTGCCAGCAGTTCCGCCCCGCTGCTCAAGGCTTCGAGCAGAAGTTTGGGCTGCCGGTGTTCGCGATCTCGCTGGACGGCGGCACGCTGCCGGAGATTTCCGGCGGCGCGCGTCGACAACGGCATCGCCGCCACACTCAACGTCGCCCAGGTGCCGGCGCTCTTTCTGGCCTCGCCGCGCACCAGCGTCATCACCCCGCTCGGCTATGGCGTGCTCTCGGAATCCGAGTTGCTGGAACGGCTGCAGGTGATCGCCACGCCTGCCGGCAACGCCACCACGCCCGCTCTCGCCGGTCGATCTCGCGGGAGTTCGCTGATGCCCCGTCCTCTTAATGCCCTGTTCGCCAGCGCCACCTTCGCCTTGGGCAGCCTCCTCGCCCTGCCCGCCCGCGCCGACCTGAACAGCGAAGCGCAGCAGATGTTCAACGACCTGGGCGCCATCGGCAATGTCACCGCACCCGGCGCCTTCCGCGGGCAGACGATGAACACCTATACCGGCGGCAGCCTGATGCTCCGATCGCCCAACAAGGTCTATCGGCTCGCGACCATCCAGTTCCCTATATCGCGCGCCGGCTGCAGGCGGCATCGACGCTTTCGGCGGTTCGTTTCTCGCACGTGAGTGCGCAGGAGTTCAGAACATCCTCAAGAACATCCACTCCGGCACTACCGGGGTGGCGTTTCAGTTGGCGCTCTCGTCGGTCTCCCCACTCCTGGGCGAGAAGGTGCAGTGGATCAAGTCGCTGGGAGACCTTCATCCAGCAATGCCCGGGATCAACTCCTGCGAAACGGCACAGGCGCTGGTGCGCGGCGCCGCCAACCAGGCGGGCTTCGACGCCAACGCGCTCCTGCCGGCGCATTGCGCTGACCCTCGGGGGCGGCCACCGACGAGGATGACGCCCGAGAAATGCCGCTACCAATCGAAGCCGGACTCCTCGACCAGAGCGCGTACCTCTGGCAACGCCGACGCCAAAGACCATGGCGCCGTTCGTGGGCAACCTGATGTGGACGGCGCTAAAGCGCGTCACCTCGCTCACCGACGAAGAACGCGAACTGGTGATGAACTTCACCGGCACCGCCATCTAGTCCACCCGGAGAGCCAGCAACGCGAACCGGACATCTACACGCCGACAGCTGTCGAGCCTCGCCGACCTGCTCTACGGCCGGGCGGACGCCGGCGGCGGCAACGTGTTCGTCAAGTACTACAAGTGCAGCGACTTCACGTCTTGTACCACGGCGATGCGAACTCCCGACCTACACCTTCGAACCCTTCACGACCAAGGTCGAGGAACTCATGCGCTCCCTCTCGGACAAGATCGCGACCCACCAGCGGTGCCACGACACCGCAGGAGATCGGCTTCGTCGAATTCGGTCAACGAGCCGGTGTATCGGATGCTCTCCATCGGCAACGCGGTCAAGGAGTTCCGGGCAGGCCGAGATTCTGATCGCCAAATACCGCGACGTGATTGCGGTCGACTACACCTATACGTTCCTCGATCAGGGAACTGCGCCGGGGGCTGGACGCGATTCTCACCCAGTGGAAGCTCTCGCTGCCGCAGCAGGAACAGGCCAGGGCGCTGCGAGAACGGATCGCTCGCGTTGCTGGTAAAGCATCGACCAGGAGCGCACCGCCGCCTACGGCAAGGTGCAGTCGTTCGCCGCCGTGGCGACCCACCTCGAGCAGCTGGAGCGGCAACTGCGCAGCCAGCATGCCGCAGCATGTGATCCGATCTGATCGGCTACAGCACGCCGCTGCCGGGTCGCTGAAAGCGGAGCACCGGTCGTGTACGAAATCTACAGCTACGGCAGACAACGGACGCGCGCTGTATGGCGTCTTCAACGCCGTGGCCGCCATGGTCGGCGCCAATGGCTACACCGGGGCGCTGGCCATCGTCGTCACGCTGCCGGCTTCATTACGCGCGCTGTTGGCCTATGCGTTTGCACCGGACAAGCTCAACGGCTGGAAGTGGCTCGCCGGTGTGGTCCTGATCTATTCGGTGTTGCTGGTTCCGCGCGTCACCGTCGGCATTGTCGACAAGCTCGGCAATCAACCGGTCAAGGTGGTGGCCAACGTTCCCTCGGCCTGGGCCTACTCGGTCACTTCACCAACGTGGTCGGGCAATACCCTCACCGAACTCTTCGAGACCGCCTTCAGGTGATTCCCGGCGACGGCGCGCTGCCGCTGGAGCTCTCGTATCAAGCAGCACGGGCTGATGTTCGGCACGCGCCTCATCAAGGAAACCCGCACGGTCGTGTTTCTCGATCCGGCGTTCCGGACCGATCTCATCAACTTTGTGCACAACTGCACGATGTTCGATCTCGCCGACGGGACCGTCGACCCGAAAGCCTTCGCCGCCAGCGTCGACGTGTGGGCGCTGATGGGCAACCCGAATCCGGCGCGGTTCTCGACCATCACCACGGCTGGCAATGTCGACGTCAAGCCCTGCCCTGGCGTCTATGCCAATCTGTCCGGGACGCATGCCCGCCGAGGTCGCCCGCATGCGCGAGCATCTGGCGTATGCGCTGAACGTCGGCCTCGATCCGGCCAATGCCGTTGCCGCCATCGGTGGCGAGATCGAGACGGCCTACATCAAGAACAAGCTCGCCAATGCCGGCGCCGCGGCTGCTCGACATCCTGCGCCAGAACGCGTTGATCAACGCCATGCATGGTGACACCAGCCAGATCATCGGCCAGAAGATCAACGATCCGGCCGCCTTGCTCCTGGGGCGCGGCCGCGCGCAATCGTCGGCAGCGACGAACATGTGGTACATCGCGAGCGGCCGCATGGCCGAGCAGGCCCTGCCGCTCGGTGCGCAATGTGCTGGAAGCGCTGTCTATGCCCTCTTCCCGCTGGTGCTGCTGTTGGTCATGCTGACCAGCGGACGCACGACCGGCATGGCGCTCAAGGCCTATGCGGTGGCCTTCATCTGGATTCAGCTCTGGCCGCCGATCTACGCCATCTTCAACTACATGGGCATTCTCGCCAGCGCCAAGGATCTGGCGGCGGCCGCCGACTTGGGCGGCGGGTTGCGCGGGATGGCCCTGCAGACCGCTGCCGGCATCTACACCAACGCGATCTCAATCAGGCGGTCGTCGGCAACCTGGTGGTGTCCATCCCGTCATCGCCTGGTATGCGCTGAAGGGGCTGGAACAAGTCGGCCAGGCGGCGTTCAGCGGTCTGGCCGGATTGCAATCCGCCATCGGCTCGACCGCGCAACAAGCGGCGGCCGGGAACATGAGTCTCGGCAATCTCGCGTTCGATCAGGCGCAATTGGCACCCAACCGCAGTTCCGCCTACATGCACAGCTTCAGCGACGCCACGGGGCGTCCTACGAGAACGTCACCGATCCCCGCTCGTACCGGCGCGAGAATCGACTCGGGTCAAACGCACTGAACATTGCCGACGTGCAGGACATCTCGCTCGCGACCAGCGAAGTTCCTCCCGCCTCGAGGCCAGCGCGACCACGAAATCGAAGCGAGGCGGACACCGCCCTCTCCGCCGCGCTGAACGAAGTTCTCTCCAATACGGCGAGCAGCGGCGTGTCCACTGCGTCAGGTCACCTGCTCAGCACCGGCAAGACGGCGACCAGCGCTACGCAGGCGCAAACCCTGCGCCAGGTCTCCCAGCAACTTGCCAGCGACCTCGGTATCAAGGACACATCGGTTTGCCCAGTCCGCGATCGAACTAAGTCTAGGTGTTGGTGCGGGCTCGGTAAGCGACAAGTTGAGCGCCCTGCTTCCCATTGAAGCTCGGCGCGAGCGGCGTGCAGCGAACGTCGAATCAAATTGATGCTGCGGCTAGAAATGCCGCATCCGCGCTTCAATCAGCGGGCATTTCGAACGTTGATCAGGTGCTCGAGAGCTACGTGAGGAGCGATGAATTCAGGCGGCTACAGACCACCAATCGCGAGTCGGCACACACGGATCGATTCGAACTTCCAACGTGCTAGGACCTACCGCGAATCCGCGAGCACCGATCTGCGGTCACGGCACCAGAGCACCAGGAGCTTGCGCAGAAAGCCCGAACGCTCTCGCGCAATCTGTGAGTTTCAACAACGTCGTCGAGTGGAACCGGTACCTTCACAATGTCGGCCTCGAAGGCGAAAGCGACAGGACCACACTCGCCGCGGCCGTACCTGGGTTCCTGCAATCAGGAACGTTCGTTGCCGATCGTAATGGAGCAGATGTGGTTCAAACCCTACGATGGACAGGGGCCGTCGAGCGTCGCGCTGCCGCCGAGCGCCGATGCCCGTCAAGCGCGACCGGACTCGTCGGACGCCAGTCTCGACCGAGATCGGGACTTGTTGATGCAGGATAGATCCGCAAACGACGGCCGCGTACGCGCTGCTGCACCACGCCGGGTCGGCCGGAGGATCAAGCGAGCGAGACCTGCGAGAAAAGTCGACGGCGGCGGCGGCTCAGGATTGGAGCTGCCGGTGGGAAGTGCCGCGCGCGAGGCAGCGGCGGGTAGAAACGCGCTCGGCCGGGAATTCAACGAAGCCGTCGAGAACGTGCCGATCACCCAGAATCTCGGCGACCAGCCAGACGGTCGAGGCGCGAAACAACGCTTGGAGAAGAGAGCCGCCCGAGAAAACCGGTGGCACAACGGAGGGAGTGGTAGGGCTAGCTCTACTCGGCGTAGAAGCGATTGCCGGGCACATCGCTGTATACCATGGGCTGTCGCGCGAGACGCTCCGACAGGTCGCGATCCTCATCGTCGCCGGTGTCGGGCCGCACCGTTTGCTGACGCAGGCCAAAAGCTAGCACAACCCCCGCCACGGTCCCAGCAACTGCGCCGATCATCGGCCAGTTCGTCAGATAGGCGAGCAACAGCGCCCATGGCCAACCGCGCCGGCGGCACACCAAAGGCCGCAGAGGCACCAATACCGAAGTTCTGTTGCTTTTCGTAGTAGTTTCCATTGCCCGGAAGAAAGATGCTCCCGCCTCGCGAGTTGCACCTGTCAAGCTAACGCTCTCGAAGGTAGCGCCCTGGCCGCGAAACCGGCGTCACTTGACCGCTGGAGCCAAAGAGCATCCGCCGCCTCATTTTGCCTCATAGCCGATCAACTATTCGCTGGCCGTCACCTCGCCGCGCTGCGCCTTCCTGGTTGCGCGTTGAGCTTCGCGCTCATGTACTCCGCGTGCCCGTCATCGTCCACATCAATGAGCTTGTTCGTGATCGCTTTGGCGATGGCTTGGTTGCGGTTCAATGCGCCCATCTTGCTGAGAATGGCTCCTACGTGCATGTCGATCGTGATTTTGGCGACGCCAACCGTAGCAGCGATTTCCTTTGACGTCTTCCCCGCGGCGGCAAGAGTAAGAATATCCCGCTCCCGAACATTGAGTTTCATCGGGGAGCCGGGAACAGCAGCTCTTGCTCGTTGAGGAACCTGCGCACGGTACGACTAAGAATCTTGCCCAACATGGACGCCTGCCCCGCGATGAGCAAGCGCTGTTCCGCGGTCCAGCGCTGGAGTGTGGGGGAAGCGCTGTGCTCCGCAGGAATTCGCGTTATCCCCCGATTTGCGGCTTCACGACGCCCACTATGCACATACCGCGCCTACGGCGAGCAGTATTCGTGATGCAGCCGCCGAGGACCGATTTCACACGGACGAGCGCACCCGCCGCCAATCGATGTCGGGATCGTAGATTTCGGAACCTTCACACATTCCTTCGGCGGATCCGGCACGCCAGGACCCAAGGAGCTGTGAGGACGTCCCCGATTGTAATGAGTCGTCCACTCACGCAAAATCGAACGCAGATGTGCCTCCGACAGCGGAATCACCCAATCGAGGCACTCGCGCCGTACCGTTCCAATCACGCGCTCGACGATCGAGTTCGCCTTCGGACTCGCTACGGGTGATCGCAATACTTCGACTACCCAGAGCTCTGATCGAATCGTCAAGGTGCTTGGCGAAGATCCGATCTCGATCATGGATCAGGTAGCTGATGGCGCGCCCTCCATTCCCGACGACCTCCCGCAACTGCTGCAGCGTCCAGTCCGCGCTCGGGTGCGCTGTCACATTGACATGCGCCAGTCGGCGTGTGCCGTGCTCGATGACAACAAACACGTACAGCATCCGGAACGTCGCAGTGACCGCAACGAAGAAGTCGCAGGCGAGGATCGCCTTTGCATGGTTCTTCAGGAAGGTGGACCAGCGCTGATCGCCACGCGGCTGGCCTGGCGGTCGCTTCGGCATGTACTTGCCAACGGTTCTCGGCGAGACCCGGATCCCGAGCTTGACCAGCAGCTCGTTGGCTATTCGCTCTTCGCCCCACAACGGGTTCTCTGCGGCCATCCGGCGAATCAGGCTGCGCAGCTCTGGCGGAATCGGTGGCCGGCCTGCCCTGCACTTCCAGCGCCAGAAGATCCGCCAGCCCAGTCGATGCCAGCGAACGATGGTCGCCGGCCGCACGTTGACCACCGTATCGCGCCAATCGAAGAGTCTGGTGAACAGGGCGAGGCTGACGCGAGTCGCGTGATCCACGCGTCGGGGCTTGATACCACGCTCGATGTACCGCGCGAGCTGTTTGCGAAGAACCAGATTCTCAGCGCGGATCGCGCTGGACGAGCGCAAGAACGAGACGCACCAGCCTCAGGACGTCCGAGGCTACTCCGACGATTGCTCGCGCCAGCTGCAGCATGCGCTCATCATGCCAGAGTCAGCCCACGTTTGCAGGCGTCAGCGACCGAAACAACCGCGGCGCAGGTGTGCGCACCACAACGGGGGTTGTGAGAAGCCCGCAATCGACGACATCGGGTAGGATCGACACGAGATCGGAATACGAGATGTCGGGCGTAATGGCATCGATGAGCCCAGGGTAATTCTGTGCGATGAAGTGCTGCTGCATCGAGCCGCCCGAGCCGCCGGAAGTGATCGTGAATCTGGGCACGCCGTATTGCTCGATAAAGCGCTCCTTCACCATCATCATCGTCTCGGCCGACACGACGAAATCGCAACCCGTGCCGAGCGTGTTGCGCGTGCCAAACGCGACCGCGAAGCCGGGCTTAGCGGCACATCACGGACGATATGCGGAGGTCCACGGCGTTGCTGCCCGACCGGAACGCGGGACCGCAGCCGCCGCCGAACGGAACAGTGAGCTTGCCGTTCCAGCCGGGGCCGGGCTTCTTGCCCGACGGCGACCATGGGTTCGAGATAGGGTTGGTCGGATCGTCGATGATCGCAATGCGGTAAAATCGACTCATCGATCACACCGGACTCCACGCGCACGATGTAATTCACGGTGTTGCCGTCGATCGTCGTGGTTGCGCGCTAGGTCAGCGGGGAATGGCGGCGTCAGACTGGGCAGCGGAGCGAATGTCCCCGCGGTAGTGCGATAGAACCAGTCATAGCGAGTCGGTGCGACACATGGGCCCGTCGCAGGTGGCGGCCCAAGGCCGAGACGCTTGCTGTCTCGCAGATCCACGGCCGCTGATGCGCGCCTGCGAAGACAGGACCGTAGATCGGCTCAATTCTGCACGATCGCCTTGGTGAGAATGCTGCCATCCGAGCGCATCTTGACAAGAATGACATTGGCGCCGACGTTGAGCCCGCCGACAAGCCCCTGCAGTGTCGTGAGATCCTTTGCAACAAAGGCGCCGGTGACATCCACGCCGTTGCGCAGAACGACGACCTGGAGCACCGAGACATTGGGCGGGACACGCACTTGGATCACCGCATCGCCGCCGCTCACCGAATCCGGATCGCGACGACAGCACCTTGATTTCGGACTGCGCATGTGCGGTCGCACACAGGCTCGCAAACGCGAACACGCCGAACGCGAAGCGCGAGGCTATCCTCATTGCGGACGAAATAAACATGATGAAACTCCTTCCGTCTTACGTTTGTGGAAATAACCGCCGACGCCGCTCGTGCGTGGGGCGGAATCCGGCCGGTTGCGTCGGCGGCGCCCTCACGCCTGCTCCCACTGGTTTGGTGAGGCTTAACCTCGGCGCACCGAGTGACTGTCATTGAGATGACCATCGCAGCGAAGCGGCAAGCGCCAGAGCTTGTCGCGACGCCCTCACGCGGTCACCGCAACACCTTGACGGTCGCGCTCACTGCAGAACAAGCTCGTGCTGCCGTTGTGCTGCACCGTCCCGAAATCATGAGGTCGACAGGCCTCGGGTCGCCACACCTCCTGTGAACGTCGCCGGAGTCGGCTGTCCACGCCCGGAGACAGTGACGTCGCCGGGAGTGTCCAGCCCGTAAAGTGTCGGTTTCGAAACCGCCGTTAGTTACCCATAGTTGGCGTGAGCCAGCGGCGCGAGCAGCGTGAATGCGCTGCCGCGCGCGCCCGAATTCGACATTCACGGGATCGTGCTCGAAACCGGAGCGAGGCCCGAGGGGGAACGCCGCCAGGGCCGTTCTGGAACGTCGTCAACACCGCATCAGTCTGGCCGACACCAGGCCAGGTCAATCGCACACTCCGTTCGGGAACACCGCAGCGAGGCGGGCTCGCTGGCCCGCATCGAAAAACGCGCCATTGTAGTCAGCATCGAGGAAGCTCAATGGCTGAGCTGGCGCTTGAAGACGTTCTCAGCCAGGGGCCACCGGAGACTATGCGAGGAGACCTCATGGCAATTGCTACCGGACCTACGGTGCACGCCGGGCTGTTCAATGGGATTTCCTGAGACGCGTCCACGTCGGCCGCCGTGTTGCCACTATTGTTGAAGCAGACGTCGTGCACGTCAGCCGGTCTGTTGTTGATGATCTTCTGCTCGAGGGACGTCAGACTGGGGTCGCTCTCGACTTTCGCGAGCCAGCGATCGATCATCTCGAACGATTGATTGACAGCTCCGGCGCCCGGCTGGAATGCCCGAGTTGAACAACCGGATGACCTGGTTGTCATGGGTTCCGTTTGCCCGGTCGAGGCGATCGCGC
>ERZ1370068.1164-contig-11062_pt1 | contig 23968 bp, 34 predicted proteins | sample MGYA00561227_ERZ1370068 | MGnify/ENA primary metagenome ERZ1370068 (study PRJEB38410, sample SAMEA6850437) | metagenome | study: Metagenomic assessment of the ecological functions of the soil: analysis of the soil microbiota associated with the...
CCAGTTACGTATTGCTCGTATCCTGAGAAGAGCGCCGGGAAGAATTCTGAGCGGATCATGATCACTACCAGTAGACGAACGCCCGCGAAGCGAGCGCTTTGGTATTGAGGTGACGTTCGACGGTGCCGTGAAAGAGACGGTCGCGTGCGCCAAAAAAGTATTATTGGTATCCGTCGGTCGTAAGCCCAACTCGGCCGGCTTCGGGCTCGAGAAGACCAACGCGCGCGCGTCAACGGAGCGCGGCTTCATCGAAGTCGATGCGCAGCGGCGCATCGCACGAGCCGTAGTATCTTCGCCATCGGCGACTGTGGTGGATGACCCGATGCTGGCGCACAAGGCTCTGCACGAGTGGCCGTGTGGCGGCCGAGGTGATCGCGGGGCACAAGGTCGCCATTCGAACCCAACGCGATTCCGGCCGTCATCTTCACCGACCCCGAGATCGCTTGGTGCGGACTGACCGAGACGCAGGCCAGAGAGCGCGCGATCGACGTCGCGATCGCGAAATTCCTCGTGGTGCTTCCGGGCCGCGCGATGTCGATCGAGCGCACCGACGGCTTGACCAAGTTGGTGATCGATCCGAAGACGGAGCGCGTGCTCGGTGTGGGATCGTGGGCGCGGGCGCCGGTGATATGATCTCCCGAAGGACGCGTTGGCCATCGAGATGGGGTGCCACCGCCGCCGACGTCAAGCTCACCATCCATCCGCACCCGACACCTGTCGGAGACCATTATGGAAGCGGCGGAAGTGTTCTACGGCCAGAGTACGCACTGTACCGGCCGAGAAAGAAGGAATGACTATGAGCGACTTGTATCGCATTGCCATCGTCGTGGCGGTGTTCGTCTTTTTGCTCGGTATTCGTATCAGTGCGACCGACGCGGCGCGGGCTGGTGGAACGCTTGGGCCGTTACCACCGCTTCGCCAACCCCGGTTTCAACTGGATTATCCCTGCGATCGATCGCACTGTATCTGGTCAACGTGACCGAGCAGATGGTCGACGCGGAGCCGCAGGAGATCATCACCAACGACAACTTGAACGCGCTGGTCGACGCGCAGATCTATCTTCAAGATCAAGGACGACAACCAGAGCGTCAAGGATCCGCAGTACAACGTCAGCAACGTCACCTACCAGATCGTCAATCTGGCGCGCACGACGCTTGCGCAACATCATCGGTACCATGACGCTCAAGTCGGCCAACAGCGAACGCGGGCGCATCAACGAGGACCTGCTCAAGGTCCTGATGAAGGAAACCGGGCAAGTGGGGAATCGAGATCGTGCGCGCGGAACTGAAACAGATCGACCCGCCCAAAGACGTGCAAGAGACCATGAACAAGATCGTCAAGGCCGAGAACGAAAAGATCGCCGCGGTCGACTTCGCGACGGCGGCCGAAACCGGTGGCCGACGGCCAGAAGCGCGCGGCCATCAAGGCGGCGGAGGGCGTTCGCCAGGCCAACATCCTGGAAGCCGAGGGTCAGGCCGAAGCCATCCGCCTGGTCAACGAGTCCGCCAACAAGTACTTCGTGGGTAACGCCCAGCTGTTGAAACGATTGGAGACGATGGAGACCTCGCTCAAGAACAACACCAAGGTGGTGCTCCCGGCCAACTCGGAGATCGTGAACGTCATCGGCGAAGATGGCCGGCGTGCTCCCGTTGGACACCGGGGCGGATCTAGCCCGGTTGCCCGAAGCCGGCCGAAGGGGTTTAGACTCGGCCCGCGGCCGAAATAGTCGCGACCGGGCCGGGTACATGGGGCATCGCGGGCGGGTCGACGAATTTGGAACCCCCGCCCGACCGATACCGTAGTGCATCCATCGGTTTGCATATCCCCTTATTGAAGGAGACATATCCCCATGAAGCGTGAGCGCACAATCAACCGGCTCGTCCTGGTCTGGCGAGTCTTCGCAGTAGCCTGGTCGTCGTCGTGGCCGTGCTGGTGGTTGCAGCCGCCGACGGGCACGCCGGCACGTGGGCGGGCAAAAGTGACCCCGGGCGCCAACGGAACCCAGACGATTTCGAGCCCGGCCAAGGGATTCGCGGAGCCCGCGACCCCTCAAGTTGACCCGAGCTGGCTGGCGCCTCGGCGGCGACTCCGAGGACGAAGAAGAATTCTTCGGCGTTATCAGTGATATCGACATCGACGCCAACGGGCAGGTCTATCTCCTCGATAGCCAGCTCAACCAGGCCAAGATCTACACCGCGGACGGCGAGTTTGTCCGCTCGATCGGGCGCGAAGGCGAAGGCCGGGCGAATTCCGGACCCCGACCTCGATGTTCTTCACCAAAGAGAAGGTCGCCGTCATCCAGATGATGCCGGGCAAGATCGTCCTGTTGACCAAAGACGGCCAGCCGGGCGGCGACTACCCGATCCCGCAAGCACCCGACGGCGGCTTCCAAATGATCCAAGGCGGCGAATCGCGCGGCGGCAACGTCGTGCTGTACATGGCGCGCCAGAAGTTCGACCAAGCCGCCGGCAAGTGGTCGCGCCAGAGCTTCCTCGCGTCGATCGACCCGACCGGCAAGCAAGTGGCCGAGTACTCGTCGAAGGAGAACACCATCAACATGGCGTCGGCCGAAATGAACGACGCCACCTGGGACACCTTCGAGCGTCGCTGGGAAGTCGGTCCCAACGGCAAGGTCTGCGCGTGCAACTCGTACGACAACTACGATGTCACGGTGTACGACAAGTCGGGTAAGGCCGAGAAGACGATTACGCGCGCAGTACTGGCACGTGCACGCGCACGGCCGACAAAAGACCTTCATGAACCGGATGTTCTCGCACTGGGCCAAGATGATTCCCAACTGCAAGGTGGTCATCAATCCCATGGACAAGGATATCGAGAACATCTGCGTCCGCGACGACGGCTCGATGTGGGTGCTCTCGAGCGCGGGTGCGCGCAACCTGCCCAGGGAACGCTGGGCACGTTCGACGTGTTCAACCCCGAGGGTCAGTTCGTCAAGCAGGTGACGCTGCAGGGCAGGGTAACCCGCCGGAGGACCTTTATGTATTCGAGAAGGATCGCCTGTACGTGGTGACGAGCTTCCTGCAGGCCGCGATGTCGGCGCAGGGCGTCCAGGGTCTTACGACGAAGCCGAAGAGCCCGAGCCGATGGCGGTCATCTGCTACAAAGCTCGAGGGCGACGTCATCGCTGCGAGGTAGTAACGGCGGGCGAGGGCACGAGGATGTTCCCGGATCAGTCCTCGGCGTGGGCGCCTTCGAGTCTTTGCGGATGAGTGGGCCTGCTGCGGACTTGTTCCGGGCAACATCCTCGCGCCCATCGCCCTAGGCTCGAAGAACAGCCGGCGTCGCGCGCTGCTGCGCGGCGCCGTCGTTCGTTCCATGAACCACGAGAGGAACGCCCCATGAAGCTTCGAATCCTGCTCGCCGCCGACCCTGCTGTCCTGACCGAGTGCCGCGCTCGGCTGTGGAAAGAAGGCTGCCGCCCAGGATGCGGCCGACTCACCGCCACCGACTCCACCTCGCTCGCTAACGCCCAAGGCTCGATGGAGAGCGACGGCGAGAACTTCGGGCAGAACCAAGACGCCGCGTCGGACACGAGTGCGGCCAAGAAAGAAGAAAGGAACGCGCCGTTACGGTTACGGCTGCGCGGCGCGATTCGCGCCGACCTGGTGCGGCCGGTCATCGCGGAAGAGGCAGCTGCGCCGCGCGCCACTCGGCGGAGATTCACGCCGAAGTCGCGGGCAAGATCACGCGCGTCGCCATCGAAGAAGGGCAGAACGTCAAGCGCGGTACACTCCTCCTCAAGATCGACGACCGCGAATCACGAAATGGCGGAAGAGACGGCGGCGCGCGCTACCTGCAGGCGCTGAGCCTCCTCACCATCGAAGACGCCGACGTCGACACCGCCGTCGTGGGAGCAAGCTCGCGAAATGCGCAGACCAGTTCGCCGACTTGGAACTGACTCGAGAAGAGCGGCAAGATCACGCGCGAGGAGCGCCTGGCGCGCGAGATCAGCCTCGACTCGCAAGCGCTCAAGGAAGGGAAGTTCCGGGTCGAGATCGCGGCCGCGCGCAGCGGTGTCTCGGTGGCGCGCGCCGACTTGGAGCGCGCGCGTTTGAACCTGGAGCGTACCGAGATTCGGGCACCCTTCGCTACGGTGTGGTGACCGGACTTACCCTGAGTCCGGGCGAACAGCCCGGCGATAACCAGGTCCTGTTTACGCTCGTCGACAACGTCAACATCGAGGCCGAGGTAGGTGTGCTGGAAGCCGACGTCGGCAAGATCGCGGTCGGGCGGTGCCGCCATCCTGGCTATCCCCGCGCTCGGCGATACCATCCCGGCCACGGTCGACGTGGTGAGCCCGCAGTTCAATCGCGAGTCGCGCACGTGTCAGGTGTTGATGCGCCTCAAGAACGAAGGGGGACGCATGCGCCCGGGCATGTTGGCGCGCGCGCTGATTGCGGTGAGCGCTTCTGAAGACCGTGCAGTTGGTGCCGCGCGAAGCGGTGCTGACGCGCGACGGACGCCTCTGGTGTTCAAGGTCGAAGGCGATCGCGCCAAGTGGCTCTACGTCGAGCTGGGCGCGAGCAACGACCACCTGGGTCGAAATCAAGAGTGTCCTGCAAGGCGGCACACTCGACCCCGGCGACCGCGTCGTGGTGTCCGACCACCTCACACTGGCGCACGACGCCAAAGATCAAGGTGCGCAAGACGGTGAAGGTGGTCGATCCGTGGGTCAATTCGGCGCAGGATAGCGAATGATCCGTTTTGCTATCCACCGGCCCGTCGCCATCAGCATGTTGTTCATCGCGCTGATGCTGGTGGGTGTCGTCAGCTTCAAGCGCATCCCGGTCGACCTCTTGCCGTCGATCACCTACCCGCGCCTCACCGTTCTCACCTCCTACGAGGACATTCCCGCCGAAGACTTGGAGCGCCTCGTCACCGAGCCGCTGGAGGAAGTCGTGACGGCGCTGTCGGGTGTGCGGCGCGTGGTCTCACGCACGCGCGAGGGCACGTCGATGATCACGGTCGAGTACGAGTGGGAACGCAGATGGACTTCGCCAATTTGCATTTGCGCGAAGCCGTCGACCGTGTGGCCTTCCGCGAGGATTTCCCCGAAAACGCAGAGCGCCCGGTGATCCTGCGCTGGGACCCGACCTCGCGCCCCATCAGCATTCTCACCCTCGAGGGGGCACGGCGCCCATCGAACAGCTGACCGAGTTCCGAGAGAAGTGCTCAAGCCCGCGTTGCAACAAGTCGACGGGATCAGCAAGGCGGAGGTGGTGGGCGGTTCCGTGCGCGAAATCCTGGTCGAGCCCGACACTGCGCAAGATGGAGATCTACGGCATCACGGTCGAGCAGATCCAGAGCGCCCTGGTGCGCAGCAACGTGTCGTTCCCGGGCGGCAAGATTCGACAGGGGCCGCTGCAAATGAGTCTGCGCATCGACGGCGAGTACGCGACCATCGACGAGATCGCGGCCACCGACATCATGCGGCCGGGCGGTCGCCGGTCCGCATCGCCGACGTGGCCCGCGTGATCGACACCATCAAGGAGCCGGAAGGATTGACCCTACTGGGCGGCAAGCCGGTGGTGTCGTTCCTCATTTATAAGGAGCCGGAAGCCAACACCATCCAGGTGACCAGACGAAGTCGACCGAGCGCTGAAAGTGCTCTCCGGAAGACTACGGCGACTTCCAGTATCAATCACGTCTACCGCGACGCGGACTACGTGCGCGCCTCGTTTTCGAGTCTGGCCTGGTCGCTCGTGGTCGGCGCCGGTTTGGCCTTCCTGGTTTTGTTCCTGTTCTTGAACGACATTCGCAGCCCGCTCGTGGTCGGTGTGGCCATCCCCGTTTCGTTGCTCATCACGTTCGTATTTCTGTACATGGGGAAGGTCAAACTCAACCTGATGAGCCTGGGCGGACTCTCGTTTGCGGCCGGCTTGCTGGTCGACAACGCGATCGTCGTGATCGAGAACATCAATCGCCACATCGAGGAGAAGCTGGTCGACAAGGAGCATTTCGACCCGCACGACATGGAGACGCGCCGCATCATCGCGCAAGCCGCCGAATTGGGGACGCGCGAAATGGGCAACGCCGTGATCGCGTGCACGCTGACTACGGTGGCGGTATTCCTGCCCGTGGTGTACGTCCCGGGTGTGGCGGGGCGTTCTTTCGCGACCAAGCGTTGACCGTCACCATCGCGCTCACGGTGTCGATCGCCGCCGCGCTCTTGCTCCAGCCGATGCTGGCGGCGCGTTTCTTCAAGCCGGAGAAAAGGTCAAGCGCGGCCTCTTCCGTCTGACCGACGACGCCTACCAGGCCTTCTTCCGCGTGCTACCACGGTGTCTTGGAGAAGGCGCTGCGCCGTCCCAAGTCGATGATGGTCGGGCTCTTGGCGTTGTTCGTCGTGTGCGGCCTGTTGGCCACGAGAATTCCGCGCAGCTTGATGCCCGAGCGTTCGTCGGGCGACCTGCGTCTCGAGCTCGAGTTTCCGACCGGCACCCCGCTGGAAGAGACGTCGCAGGCCGTGGCCGACCTCGCGGACTGGATGGAGGCCCAGGATCACGTCGAGAAGGTGTTCACCAAGTCTGGGACCACCGAGCGCACGCTGGCGGCCATGAAGGATTACACCGCCCCCAACACCGCGCGCATGCGCATCATCATGGACACCGGGCGCGACGCGTACGATCGTCGTTGCGACTCCAGCACGAAGTGGCCGAAGTTGGTCGACGCTACGGGCGTGCGCTACGCATTTCGCGAGGAGGGCGCCGGACTCACGGAAGTGCTGGCGACTGACGAAGCCCCCTTTAGCGTGGGGATTCTGGCCGAGCGTCCGGAGGACGCCGTCGCCGCCGCCACCGAGATCGTGGCCGCGCTCGGGAGTTCGAAACGCTTGAGCGACCTCCAGGCCGATCGTGTGCTGGACACTCCCAACCTCGTCGTCCACCTCGACACCGAAGAGATCATGCGCGCGGGCCTCGACCCCGACGTCATCGCGCGCGACGTGCGCAACCGCATCGCCGGTATCGAGAGCGACCACGTTCAACGAGATCGAGAAGCGCATCGACATCGCGGTGCGCTTTCCGGAGGCCGAGCGGCGCGACCTCGCGGGCGTGTTGACGGCACCGGTGACGGTGGCGGGCGGGGACATGGTGCCGCTCAAGCGCTTCGTCACTATCAACGAGGAGCAGCCGGTGCGCGAGTTGACGCGCAACAACCAACGCCGCATGGTGACCATCTCGGGACAGATCGCCAGCGGCTCCATCGACGACGCGTGGCGCGAGGCCAACGCCGTCTTGGCGAAGTGGATCTCCCCACGGACGTCAAGATCGTGCAGAGCGGCGAGCGTGCCGAAATGAACCGCAGCTTCCGCGACCTGGGCTGGAGCCTTCTTGCTCGCGACGGTGCTGGTCTACATGATCATCGCGGCCCAGTTCGAGTCGCTCATCGATCCCTTGCACATCTCGGTCACGATCCCGATCGGTGCGGCCGGCACCGTCATCGCGCTCTTGGCCACGGGGACGTCGGTCAACATCTTGTCCTTGATCGGATTGATCACACTGCTCGGCATCGCGGTGGACGACGCCATCGTGAAGACCGATGCCATTCGCCAGCTGCGCGCGGGCGGCATGGACGGCTGGGAAGCGATCCACGAGGCGTGCCGGCTGCGCGCGCGTCCCATCATCATGAACAGCGCCACCGCCATCCTGGCCATGATTCCGATGGCGATCGGTTTGGGCGGCGGCGCCCAGCTGCAGCGCCCGTTGGCGCTCACCATCATCCGGCGGTCTGACCCTCACTACCGCGCTGACGCTCTTGTACACTCCCGTCATGTACATGCTGTGCCACCGCATCAAGAGGCCCGACGCGTGACCAAGTTCTGCGTACGCTTTCCCGTCACGACGTGGATGATCTTCGTGTCGTTCATCGTGCTGGGGGTGTATTCGATTCCGCGCCTCAAGATCGAAGCCGTCCCCGACGTCAATCTGCCCACGCTGACCGTCACCACGGGCTGGAACGGGGCCTCGCCACAAGCGGTGCAGCGCGCGATCACCATCCCCATCGAAGAAGCGGTGCAAGACGTCCACGGGGTGCAGAAGATCGAATCGACCAGCCGTGCCGGCAACTCGACGGTCGAGATCTCCTTCCGCCGCGACGTCAACATCGACTTCGCGCGCCTCGATTTGAACGAACAGCTGGGCGACGTGCGCCGCAATCTGCCGTTGGGCGCGTCGCAGCCGCAGATCATGCCGTTCGTGCCCGAAGAGTTTCGCACCGAGGAGTTCTTCACCTTCAGCCTGGAGTCGTCGCTTTCGCCCAAACGAGCTGCGCGAGCTGGCCGAGACGTGGGTGATCCCGCAGTTGATCGCCGTCAACGGCGTGGCCGACGCCGAAGTGCTGGGGGTGCCCGCCCGCTGGTCAAGATCATCCTCGACCGGCGGCTGCTCGAGCTGTACGGCATCCGGGCCGACGAGGTGTTTCGCGGCGTCAATCGTTTGGACGAGTTCGAAGCGGCGGGGACCATTCGTGAGCAGGGACTCGAGCGGTTGGTGGCGCTGCGCCGGCCGGTCGGTCTGCGCCAGCTCTCGGAAGCCACCGTGGCGCGTCGCGGCGGTCAAAGCTTCACCCCTCGGGATGCTCGGTGAAGTGCGGGCCGATTTCGAAGACCCGATGTACTTCGTGCGCGCCAACGGCAGGAACGTGGTCCAGGTGTCGGTCGAGAAACGCAGCGGGTCGAACGCCGTCGGTGTCAGTCGCGACCTGCGCGCGGCACTCCCGGCCATCCGCGAGAACGTCCCCGCGGCCGTCGACTTCCACATCGACAACGACCAGGGAAGGACCTCGAGGAAAAGCTGCGCAGTCTCATCTATCGCTCGCTGGTGATTTTGGCCATCCTATTCGTCATGCTGGTTGCGTCCGTGCGCCAGGTCAAACTCACACGGCCATCGTGACCGCGTCGATCCTGTTTGCGACCCTGATCGCGCTCTCGATGTTCTACTTCCTCAAGATCTCGGTGAATTTCATCACCATCAGCGGGCTGGCGGTGAGTTTCGGGATGATCGTCGACAACAGCATCTTGGTGCTCGAGGTCGATCCATCTCCGTTTGGACGCGCTGGAGCGCGCCGAACGCGCTCGGGCTGTCGCGCCGGGCCAAACTCGAGGTGGCCTATCACGCCATCCTCGACGGCACCAACGACATCGCCACCGCCGCACTCGCCACCACCCTCACGGCGACGGTGGTGTTCATTAGTTTCGTGTTCCTGTCGGGGCGGCTCGCGCTCTACTACATCCCGCTCGCGGTTTCGGTTTCGACCGCCATGATCGCGTCGTTGTTCGTGGCCTTCGGCTGGGTTCCGATGGTGCTGCACCAAGTGTGGGCGCGCCCGCTGGTCAGCAAGATGCCCGACAGGGACGCGACGTCGTCGACCGGACGAGCTCGAGCGCTTGATCGCCGAAGCGCCCGCCACCGAAGACCGCGTGACGCGATTGGATCGTTTCTACATGGGGCTGCAACGCGGATGGTGGGTGGTGGTACCGCTGACGCTGGCCATATTCGTCGGCGCGTGGTGGGTGTACGACTCCAAGGTGATCAAGGGCGGTTTCTGGAAATTCCCACCGAAGAGGAGCTGTTCCTCTATCTGGAGATGCCGTCGGGCACCGACCTCGAATACACGTCGGAGACACTGCGCAACTTCGAGGAGCAATTACTGCCGATTCCAGAAGGCGTTCGCATGAGCGCGCGCGCGTTCGGCAACCAGGGCATCATACGCGTCGAGTTCGAAGAGAAACTGCGCAAGACCCCGCTCCCGTTCCATTGGCGCGAGCTGTTGATCGCCAAGGCGGACGAAACCGGCGGGTCGAGCGTCTACCTGCGCGGTTTCTCCGACCGTCCATGCTTCAGGGGGCGTTCGGCGGGTCGTCGTTGAACTCGTTGGTCAAGATCACGGGCTACAATTCGAAACGCCTGAATGAAATCGCCGACGGCGCCCTGTCACGCATCGAAAGAACCGGCGCGTGCGCAGCTGACGCGCGTGCGACACCGGCAGCAGTTCCGAGCGCATTCGCCAGGAAGAGATGGTGATCGGCATTCGCCGCGGGCGGCGTGGCCGCGCGCACGGCTGACATCGATAGCTCGATCTGACCGCGCAGATCCGCCGCATGCTGCAGGGGTCGACATCCCAGTGGACCATGCTGATCGACGGCGACCAGGAGCGCGTCCAACTCTCGTACGCCGACTCGAAGAACATCTCCTATGCCGAGATCGCGGATCTGCGTGGTGCGCAACCCGGCCGGCGAGCAGGTTCGACTGGGCGACCTGATCGACGTCGAGACGCGCGAAGTGTCGCGCTCGATCACGCGCGAGAATCAGAAGTACACGACCCACGTCAATTGGGAGTACCTGGGCACCGATCAGATGCGGCAAAAGTTCATCAAGGACGTCTTGGCCGGCATTCAGCTGCCGTACGGCTACAAGGCGGAGGAAGCGCGGCAGGAATTCCTCACCGAGGAAGAGGAAGAGGAGATCGGCTTGGCGCTTTGGCTTTCGGTGGCGTTCATCTTCATCGTGCTGGCCGCGATGCTAGAAAGTGTCACGCTACCGCTTTTGATCCTGCTGTCGATCCCGATGGCGCTGGTCGGCGTGTTCGCCATCTTTTGGCTCACGCACTCGGTGTTCGATTCGTCGGCGCGCATCGGCCTGGTGCTCCTGTTCGGTGTGTCGCCGTCAACAACGCGATTCTCTTGGTGAGCCGTTACCGCCAGGAAGCGAGGCTGATTCTCAAGTCCCGGCTCGGGAGCGATCCGGAGCTGACCACGTCGCTGTTTCCGCCGCTGCGCCGCGACGTGGGCGGGAGCGATTTGTGGGTGCTGCCCAAGGAAGAGCGCGGTGGAACTGCTCAAGCGGGCCGTCGCGCACGGCTTTCGCGCGTTCGCATGCGCTCCATCCTTTGGTCAGCGGAACCACCATCGTCGGCCTGGTGCCCCTCTCATCCACATGAACGACACCGCCGACAAGGACATCTGGGAGAACCTTTCGCTCGCGAACGTGGGTGGCGTCACCTCGAGCACGTTGCTCATCTTATTGATCACGCCGACCGTGTACACGAGCTGCATTCGCCTGGGCTGGCAGATGCGCATTTTCGCCGCGTGGGCGAAGCGCAAGGCGTCGCGTCGTACGCGCGAGCTCGAACACGCCCCCGAAGTCGGATGAACGCGTTGCGCCGCACCCATCTTTCGTAGTAAATTCATAGGCACGACGCCCCTGTTTTCGGAGAGTACGTGCCCTTTCCTATAATTCCTTCAAGTCGATTCCCGCGTGCCTTTGCGCCGGCCTGGTGGCCGGGAGCCTGGCGTGTTCCAGGCGACCCCGGCGGCCCGGAGTGACACCCCGCCGCCGCCCACGCCGGCGCAATGGCGCTGGATGGCGCCGGTCGCGCGAGGGCATCTCGCTGACCGATCTCTGGGGCCCCGCCGCCGACAATCTCTTCGCGACCGGCGTCGAAGGTGTCGTGCTTCGTTACGACGGGTCGTCGTGGCGCAAGACCACCACTCCCACGACCCAGTTTCTCAACGGCGTGTGGGGATCGTCGGCCAGCAACGTGATTGCGGTGGGCGATGAAGGGACCATTCTTCGCTTCAACGGCTCGACGTGGATCCGAGCAGCAACAGCGGCACCGCCGCCCGCCTGCTCGATGTGTGGGGTGCCAATGCGAACGACGTGTTCGCGGTGGGCGGTATTCCACGCACGATTCTCACTACGACGGCGTCAGCTGGTCACCGATGACCGTGCCCATCGGCGACCAAAGCGTTGAGACTCGGTGTGGGGCAGCGGAGCCGGGCGACGTCTACGTCACCGGCCTCGGCACGAAACTCCTGCACTACGACGGCGTCTCGTGGAGCGAGATGGCGACCACCGCCACCTTCGCGCTGTTCGCGGTGTGGGGCACGTCGTCGAGCGACGTCTTCGCGATCGGCGGCAACGGCGCCGCGATTCGTGGGATGGACTCGCGTGGACGCCCATCGACGTCGGAATGTCGCTGTTCTTCAAGGATCTGTGGGGACCGAACGGGGCAACGGCGTGTACGCGGTGGGACAGAACGGCTTCATCTATCTTTGGGACGGGCGGTGTGTGGACCCCGATGGTCAACCGCAGCATCCAGGAACTCGAATCCGTGTTCGGCGTCGATGGGCGCGTGTTCGCCGTCGGGCAATACGGAACCATTGTCGAACTCATCGGCGACGAGATGGATTCAGGCCTCGGGGGCGGTCACCAACAAGCTCGAGGACGTGTGGATGGACGCTTCCGGCGACGCCTTCGCGGTCGGGGACTACGGCACGATCCCTGCGTTTGGTGGGTGGTGCGTGGGTGCCGATGGAAAGCGGCACGACCCATCATTGCGATCCATCCACGGCATTGCGTCGAACAATCTGATCGCTGTCGGCCGCAAAGGGTGTCGTGCTTCGCTTCGACGGCGTGTCGTGGACGTCCACTATTGAAGGCCCCGGCTTCGACCTCCACGACGATGTGGATGCTGTCGAGATGGCGACGCCTGCGCCGTCGGTGCCGGCGGCATCATCCTGCGTTCGCAAGGCGCGGGCTGGGTGGACGCGTCGATCCCGAGGTGTGACCGATTCATTGCTCTCGGTGTGGGGACCCGCGACCACCGACGTGCGCGTGGTGGGCGCGCAGTCGCGTCGCGTTCACCTGGAACGGCCTGCAATGGAAGCTGGTCACCATCGACAACGCGCGCGTCAACAACTACCACTCGATCTTCGGAACGTCGACCAGCGACGTGTATGTGGGCGCGGAGTTTCTGCGCGCGTCGACCTTCGCCAGCGCGGCAGGAAACACCGCTGCACGCGGGCGGTTTGATCTATCACTGGAACGGGAGCGGGTGGGAGATCCCGTACCAAGACCCGATCCACGACGATGCTCTCGGTGTGGGCGGCATCACCCGGGCGCGCGCGTTCGCCAGCGGGGATGCTTACTCGGTCCTGGTTGGCGTGGACGGCACGTTTACGCGCTTAGAACAGCATCCCCGATCTGCCCTTTCTTGATGACGTCGATGTGGGGGACGTCGGCCCACAATGTTCTGGTGGTCGGTGACAACGGCACCATCGTCCGGTATAGTCGGTGACATGAAGTTCGCCTCCCGTCGCGGTGACCAGCTCCAGCGTCGACGTGCTCTTGCGCGACGCGGGCCGGGCCGTGCTGGACCGGCTCGGCGAGCACGCCGACGTGGCCTTCGTGCTTCGTCAATGCGGCGCTAGCACCGCGCGCGGAAACGCTCGCGGCCAACTTGAAAGCGCACCATCGGCGCCCGCGTCTTGATCAGTTGCACCGGGCAGGGGGTCATCGGTCCCGAGCACGAGATCGAAGACCAGCCCGCCATGGCCATCGTCGCCGCACAGATGCCGGGTGTATGGACATCGAGGCCTTCTCCATCACTAAGCGCGATCTCTTGAAGCTCTCGCTCAATCCGGGCGGGCTGTTTTCCTACTATGAGCCCCCGTACCCGCTGCGCTTCGCGGTGATTCTGGCCGACCCGTTCTCGACCCCGATGGACGGTGTCCTGCGCGCCTTCAATCAGGAGTGCGACGGCATTCCCATCATCGGCGGCATGGCGAGCGGCGCCCGCCAGCCGGGCGAGACCGCGCTGTTCATGAACGAGACCGTGCGTGCGCGAAGGCTTGGTGGGCGTTGCGTTCGCGGGTGACATCGCGGTCGACGTCATCGTGTCGCAGGGATGCCGGCCGGTAGGGCCGGTGTTCGAAGTGACCGAGGCGACGCACAACGTGATCGACTCGCTGGGCGGGCAGTCGCCGATGGCGCGCATCAGGCGCTGGTCGACGACTTCGACGACGAAGACCGCGAGCTGTTGCAGAACGGGTTGTTCATCGGGCGCGCGATCGATTCCAGGAAAGAGCGCCTCGGTCGCGGGGATTTCTTGGTGCGTGGTGTGATGGGGGTCGACGGCAACAGCGGAGCCGTCGCGATCGCGCGACATCGTGTCGGCGGGCGAGCGCGTCCAGTTCCACCTGCGCGACGCGCGCACCCGCGCGCGAGGACCTCGAGATGATGCTATCGCCGCAGGCGCTGTTCCAGCGCCCCCAGCGGTGCCCTCCTATTTTCCTGCAACGGGCGCGGCACGCGCCCTCTACGACGAGCCCGACGGCGACATCTCCGCCATCACGAGCTGCTTTCACGGCCTCGACGTCGCGGGGTTCTTCTGCGCGGGAGAAATCGGACCGGTGGGCGGGAAGAACTTCCTGCACGGTCACACCGCGAGCCTGGCCCTGATTCGCCCGCCCGCGCCGATCGGGCAATCCCTAGCTTGCACGTCGAGTCGTCGCGCTCGAGCGATATGTCCTTCCACGAGGCGGGATCGTCGAGCGACTCGAGGTGTGTGAGCACCGACACGTTGAGCGCTGCGCGCGAATATCGCCCTCGATCTCATCCAATAGTTCGTGACCTTTCTGCACGGTCCACGAGCCTGCTTGCTACGTGCACGGACACGAAGCGCTTGGCGCCCGCGACGCGCGTGCGCAACGCGTGGTAGTGGATACCCTGATCGCGATAGCGGTCGGGCACGTCGCGCAGCGCGCGCTGCTCGCTCGCGGGCAGGCCAGCCGTGTCCATCAAGCCGCGCACCGATTCGCGCACGATGCCGATGCCGGTCCACACGATATGGTCGCCACCGCCAGGGCCACGATGGGATCGAGTCGCTGCCAGCCCGTGAGTGCTACCGCGCCCACACCGCCCACCACACCCACGGACGTCCACACGTCGGCCAAAGGTGTGTTTCGAGTTCGCTTCCAGCGTGACCGATTGGTACTGCGCGGCCGCACGGCAGCACCAGGGCCACTCAGCAGATTGACGAGTGCCGCCGCAATACTCGACACCGAGACCGATACCGATCTTCTCCAGCGCATTGCGGGCGAATCAATCGTGGTACCGCGGTGAACGCGATGGTCGCCGCCGCCAGCACGATCAGCGATCCCTCGACTCCGCGCTCGCGAAGCTACTCCGCCTTCGAGTGGCCGTAGGCGTGGGTTTCGTCCTCGGGTCGCGCGGCGACGGTCAGCATGGCGAGTGCCAGCACCGCTCCCACCAGATTGACGAAGGACTCCAGCGCGTCTGGACAAGAGGCCGACCGAGCCGGTCACGAGTCGTACCGCGATTGCCTTGAGGGCAATCGGATGGTAACGGCGGCTTGATGCGAGAGCCACGCGAAGCGGGTCAGGAATGAACGATTGGTGGTCATGCGGGCGTCGACGCCACGCCGGACGACTGCTACTTCCAAGCCGTGACGGTCTCGCGCACACGAAGTCTCGATACGAGCGCGGCGCGTGCCGACGATGGTCTCGCACTCCTTCAGTTGCGCGCTGGTCTTCAGGCCGCCCTGGCCTGGAACATCTCGTACATCAGGCGATAATCGTATACCGCCCACGCCGGGCAGGTACGCGAGCGCCTGCTTCTCCCAGGCGTCCGAGGTCGTTGCCGCCGTGCTCGATGGTGCGACCGAACGGCTTCGCTCCAGACTTGGCGCGCACGCTTCACCCTTGACAACGCGTCGGGGCCCGCGAGTGTGTACGACTTGTTCTCGTGCCCCGAGCGCGTGAGGCGCGTTGGCGCTCGCCTCGCGCGATGGTCGCGCACGTCGACGCGCGAGAGCCCAATCTCTCCGATGGGCTGCGGGCAGATGCCGGCACTGCAGGATCACATCTTTGTACCATGTAGTCGTTCTGATAGAAATTGTTGGGGCGGATCATGGTGTAGGCGATGCCGGTGTCGTCGGATGGCGCGCTTCGATGCGCGACCTTGGCACGCGAAGTGGGGAATCTTGAATGCCCTTCTCGGGTCGTCGTGGACGGACGATATTACGATGCGCTTCGCCTTCTGGCGGCGCGCCTGGTTGACACTCGGCCAGGCCTTCCTGCAGTTCCGCAGGTGTGACCAGATTCAATAGAAACAGGGTGTCGAAGTCGGCGAAGATCGCTGGGGTAGGTGGTCGGGTCCCCGAGATCGCCGATGACGGATGTGGTTCCCGGGGAGGCTTCGCCGCCTTTTCCGGCGATCGGGTCAGTACGCGGACGTTCTTCTCGCCGCGCGCGAGGAGTTCCGCTGACGACGGCGCTACCGACGGTGCCGGTCCGCCCAGGATCAGATGTCGCATGGGTGTCTCCTTCGAGTGTGAGGCACGACTGTACGGGAACGCTTTCCGCGCGTCAACCGACCGCGCGGTTGCGCGCAGATGCGCGCGGGCCGTCATAGTTCGTCTCGATTCATGAGCACACAAGAAGCCATCCGCTCCGCGCTCGAAGACGTCGTCGACGTCTACGGCGTCGGTAATATCGTGTCGCAGAACCGCGTCGAGAAGATCGGCGTCGACGGCGATACGGTGACGCTGGCGCTCAACCTCCCCGTCGACGACGCGCGGCGTTAAGGCGACGGCGTCGAGACGAAAGCCGCAGAAGCCATCAAGAACGCTGGGCGGCGTGCGCGAAGTCATCGTGATGACGAAGGGTGACGAAGCCCAAGCTGGGTGCCGCGACGGGTCCGCCGCAGCGCGGGCGGCCACGCGCCGCCGGGCCGGCGCGCGGCCCGAGTCCGTTCTGAAGTCGCAGGCACCCATCGCCGGGGTGCAGCGCATCATCGCGGTGTCGTCGGCCAAGGGCGGCGTCGGGAAGTCCACCGTGTGCGTCAACCTGGCGTTGGCACTGGCGCCGCAGCGGCGCGCGCGTCGGGCTGATGGACGCCGACGTGTACGGCCCCAGCATTCACTTTGCTGATGGGTACCAACGATCGCCCGCAGCCGGGACGCAACAAGGAGATCTCACCCGTTCTCAAAAGATGGCTTGAAGCTGATGTCGCTCGGGTTTCTGACCGAGAAGGGGCAGCCGGTCATTTGGCGCGGGCCCATCGTGATGGGTGTGGTGAAGAAATTCCTGCAAGACGTCGATTGGGGCGAGCTCGACTATCTCATGATCGACATGCCGCCCGGCACCGGCGACGCGCAGCTGACCCTCGTACAAACGGTGCCGCTGACCGGCGCCATCATCGTGACCACACCGTCCGAGCTTGTCCCTCATCGACGCGGAGAAGGGACTCGAGGATGTATCGCACCGTGAATGCGCCCGTCTTGGGCATCATCGAGAACATGAGCTACTTCGTGTGTCCGCATTGCGGCGAGCGCACCGAGATCTTCTGCGCACGGCGGCGGGCGCGCGATCAGCGAGCGGCTCGAGGTGCCATTCTTGGGCGAGATTCCGCTCGACCCGCACGTGCGCAAGGTGGGCGACGAGGGCCATCCCATCGTACTGAGCGATCCCGACGCCCCAGTCGCAAGGCGTTATCCGACATCGCGGACCGCATTCGCAGCAGCGTCCTAATCCCGCGCATGCCACCCGACGTTCCTCGTCGCAGCGCCCGCGTCGTTGGCTCGAGAGCGACGCCGCGATCGCACTGGAGCCTGGCGCTGATCGCGTTTCTCGCCCGCGCGCTGTTCATCTACCGCGACGCCATGCCCGACCCCGACGCCCTCATGATGGCGGCCGGGATGGCACTCGACATGAACAGGCGACCTCCCGGGGCGGCGACGCACTCCTCTGGCCGCCACGTGAGCCCCGGCTACGCCTTCCTGGTGCGCGCCGTCTACCGCTCTTCTTCGACGACGCGCGCTCCATCGTGGCGTGCTCAACTGGAGCACGGCGATCCTCTCCGCGCTGACGGCGTCGACCATGTTCCTGCTCGCGCGGCGCCTACCTCGCCGCGCGCCGCAGGCCGCCGCAGCGGCGGCGATTTGGATCGGCAATCCGGTCGCGTGGAGTCGGGCACCTACTTCCACACCGTGGTGCCGAGCACGTTGCTGCTTCTGGTCGCGATGCTGCTGGCGTTTTCCGGATCGGGCGCTCGCGGCGCGGCGTTAGGCGTACTACGTCGCCACCGTGCTGTGCGCGGCGGCCGCGTTCACTTGACGCGCACTGGAGATCGATGTTCGCGCGGGGGCGGCCCTGCTGCTGTGGACGCTGACGTCAGAAACAGAGCGCGGCGAGACACACTCGTTGACTCGTATCCGCTGGCCGCGATCGTTGCTGGCGGTAGCTACGCGCTCGTGCTGGCCGCGATCGCGCGCGAGAAGCACGCTCTCCCTTCGGGAGGTTTCATTGTTACGTACACGAGCTGGTACGCTGGCCGGCTTCTCGCCGCGCGGGTTGGATCGAAGCGGCGCGGTGTGGGCGGCTCTTCTCGATCAGCATCACGGTGTGGCCGCCGTTCACCGGATACAGCGATGGTGCGCCGCCACGGGGACCCGCTGTGCGCGTCGGGCCGCGGGCGCCGCCGGCGATGTTTGCGTGCGCATGGGCGCTGCCGTCGGTTGCTTTTCTGGATTTCTCCACACCGGTGCCGATCTTTGCGCGCCACTTCTACGCGTGGCGACGGTGGGAGATGGCGATGGCTGGTGGGAGTCGTCGGTGCTGCAGGAGGCGCGTCGCGCCGGTGCGGTCGCGCGGCCGCGATCGTGGCCCTGAATCTCGCGCTGCCCGAAGCCGCCTACGCGGCCGGGCGCTTGCTGACCTGGGGGCGCGCCGCGAACGCCTGCATGGCACGACTTTGCGCCACCGCGGCTTCGCCGTACTGGTCGGGTCGCGTCGCCAGGCTTCGTTCGAAGCTGGGCGAGCGCGGCAGGGGCATGCCTGTGGACGCATGCCGCCCACCGCACTCGGCCAGCATCGGCCGTGATCACGTGGGAGGGCCGCGCATCCCCGAGTCTACCAGCTCGGCGCATCGGGCCGCCCGTCCGCCGGATCGCCAAGGAGCGCTTTGCTCCCGGCGCGCGTCGACGCCTGGTGACGTTCGACTTCGGCGACGGCAGCCACTTGCCAAATCCACGTCCAGTACATCTACGCCCGAAGACCGCGGTGGTGCGCGACGCGCGTGCGCGCGTTGAGTCGGCGACTGCCCTGCGCGCCGCGCGACGGCGCGTGCGTCGTTGGCACCGGCGCCGCTACCGAGGCGTCGCTCGGCGTGTCGGGGGCAGCCCGACGCGGGCGTCGTCGTGTGCCACAGCGCCACCGCGCCGGCGGCCTTCACGACCGCTTCCACACCTGCCGCCTGCCACTCTCGCGCCTTGACACCGCGCGGTAATTCGCAGACGCATGGACAACTTGCGCTGCATTCCACAAGCCGACGAGCCGGAAGATCAAACAACGTGACCGCCGAAGAAGCGGCAGCTGCAAGCGGCGAGAACGCGCAGCGAGGTCGGAAGGCTGCTGGCGGCAAACCAGCCCAACCGCACGCTCAACGCGGCGTCAAAGCTCGAGTTAAACGTGCAGTTGCTGGGCGGGCTCTTGAAGATCGTCAAGATCGCGATGCGCGCGCGGAAGCGGTTCTGGTTTCCGTCATGGACGAATCCGGCGGCGACGCGGCGGGTCTACAGAGCGCGGCGCTCGGCGGTCGACGACGAGGAGCTGCGCGGGTCACGCAGATCGCCAAGGGATCCGGGTGTCATGGGCTGGGTGTGGGAGAAGCGCCAGCCGCTCTTGCTGAACGGCGGCCCAAGGCGCGCGGCGAGATCGTCTTCAGCCTCGAGAAAAAAACTGGGTCTCAAGGTGCAATCGCTGGCCGCGATCCCGCTCATGCGGCGCGGTACCTGCGCGGAAGGTGTCCTCTGGAAGTCGTCAATCGGAAGAACGAGGAACCGTTCACCGACGAGGACATGTGAATCTGCTGATCCCGCTGGCCGAGCACGTGGCGGTGGCGGTACTGTGCGCAGCGCGCGACTTGCGCGCGGAGGGCGAACCGCCAGCGCCTGGAGTGCTCGCTTCTTGGCGGAGGTCGGTGCCGTCGGCCACAGGTAAGTCGTTCACGCGCTGACGAAAGCGCTGGAACGAATCTGCCTCAAAGAACCGCAAGCGCGTGGACAGACTTTGACTGCGACTGCGGCGGCCGTCTTCCTGATCGATCCTGCATGGAGGGCACCACCACCAGCGTTCTGCACACCGGGGTGCGCGCGCGCCGGCGGGCGACGCGCATCCACGTCAAGTCGGACGAAGGACTTTGCGTCAGGGTGGTGGCCAGACCAACAAGACCGCCATCGCATCGATGCCCGACGTTGCGCAATCATCCCAGCCACCACCACCTCCGCGCGCGCACGCGGCCTCCGAGGTTTAGTTGGCCTCCAATGATTTTGCTGCAGAGCGATTAGCTGGGCCCTCGACCTTCAGCCTTGGAGAGCGACCGCCTGTGGACACCTGTTCGGAGAAGGAGCATACGCCGGCCTGCGCGAGCGCACTACAATTTGCGGCCCCATGAGACTGGCGGTGGCGATCCGAACGCGCGCGCAGCTCTACGAGGAACGCAAGGTGAAGCTCGAGGCTGGAGGAGGGAAGAGCTGCGCATCGCGCGCACGGTGCAGGAATTCTTCAGCCACGCGCAAAGTCGCTGACGAAATCGCGGGGGCGTTCCGTATACTGGCGGGTGCGAACTTCCCGTCGCTCGAAGTGAGCGGCGGCTACTACGACTTCTTTCCGTCGATGAATCGGCTCATCGCGTTCGCGAATCTGCCGACGTCGCGGGCGAGGTGTTCCCCGCGTCGCTCTGATGATGGCGACCTTCCGCGCCGCCCTGCGCACCATGGCGCCCTGCACACCGCCACCGCGCGCCAGATCGCGCGTGCGCGCTTCAATCAGATCTTGTTGGACACGGTTCGTCACCGGCGACCCCGTCACCGCCGTGTCGTCTGCGATGCGACCGGCCCGACGCCGGCAGGGGTCGGCCTACTGACCAACGCGGGGCACAACGCCCCACCGCGCTCGTCATGGCGCCGGACGGCTCGTTTCCGCGTTATTGAGGTCGAGCCGGCGGACCCGTGCTCGGAATCTTGCGCGACGCGCTGCCGTATTGTATTGGCTGGAGGGACACGCTTCCGGACTGACGGACGAGGATTGACTGGTGTTTGCCTACCACCTGACGGTGCTGCCGAAAAGCTGCTTCGTTCGCACTGCCGAAGGTGTCAGTCAGGGGAGGAGCGCTTCGTGCGGTCCGTGCGCGCCAATCTCGGCCTCATGCCGTACCGGTTGTGCACCGCGTTGTACGCAGCGTCGGTGCGAGCGTTCTACCGCGGCGGCGGCGCAGCCACTTCGACGACACGACCTGCCTCGCGATTCGGCGCATCGACAGAAACCGCGCCCGCCTCAGCAGTCGAATCTGGCGGAATCACGGGATCAGCGCTTCAATGTTGACTGTTGCCGGATCGTGGCCACGCGTCACGGTGGGGCCGACGCGGTGCGATCCGCTCTGCACGGACACCGTGATTGCCGTTGAGGGCGTGCGTGGTGATGCTGGTGTGCGTCGACCGTGGAACCGGCCGGCAACATCTTGACCAGGAACGAGCGCGTTGGTGAAGCGGCGCGCGAAGGCACGCGATACGTGAGCATGACGAAGGATTCACGGGTCGGGCCGCTCAGCGAACACGTAATGCTCCTCGCCGGTGTTCGTGTGGCCTTCGAAGTCCACGGCACCGGACAGAGATCACATCGGGTTGGTAGGCCGATGTCATACTGGATGGCCAGGTTCCACGCCCACGTCGACGCATCGCCACGGCGGCGAAGCTGCGCGGCAAACTCTTCATCTCGTGCGACGTGTTCTGGTTCGTACTTCCACGGAATGACTGGTGACCAGCGCCAGGCTTTGCCCACGGTCCGGTGCCGAGACTTCCATTCGGCTGCGGTCCTGCTGCTCTCACGCGGCGTCTGCCCGCTTCGCCATCTGAGTGCGTTTTCCACCCCCACGCATTGACGCCGAGCGATCGTTATCATTCAGGTGATGGTGCGGCCGCCTGCGCCCGACGTCATGATCGCCACGGCACCGTTACCCCGACACACCGCACCTCGCGGCGGATCCCACGGCGTCGCTTGGATATCTGCGCACGGCGATTCGGATGGATTGAGGAACATCCGTGGCTGTGGCAGGTTCGGCATGATGTCCTTGGTGCTCGCGAACGCGTCATCATGTTTTGCCGCCATGGCGGGGCGCTAGGCCCTCGTGGCGTGCGTGCGGGTGCTGATCCATGGATGGGCGGGCCCAGTGTTCGTCCGGAGTGGTTCAAACAAATCCTTCGGCGAACAGCGGGTACCAGATCGCTTCGTCCATCGCCCGACGCATCAATCCTTCGCCGGTGGCGAAGCGCTGGTTGTGGTACCAGTCCCGTCGATCAAACCTTCGATGGCATCGGAAGAGAAACGCGCGGTAGGCCGGATTGGCGACGTTGGCGCGCCCCGGCTCGCGCCACGCCACGTTGTTCGCAGCCCGACGCGCAGCTGACTTCTGCTGCTGGCACCGAGGCCGGAGACTGCCCGGGTTCAGCCCGGCACGCGCCCGGCTAAGGAAGCCGGGACTGATCCAGTCGGCGACTCCCACGTGGGACGTCGACATTCTCGCGATAGTGCGAGATAGAGTCTGCTCGGGGTCGTAACCATGCGACAGCGGTCGCCGTCTTAGCGCCAGTCGAGGCGGTGGAAGCACGGCGACGTATTCGAACATCACGCATTCGGGTTGGCGACCGCGCGCGCGACGCGTCAGAAGGGCTCGATACCGCCGATCAACAAGTCGTTGTGCTGCGCGCGCCGCACCGCGCCGGTCTCGGAATCGTTGAGCGGGCCGCGCAACATCATGGAACGCGGTCTGGATCTGGCTGAATCGACGCAGAATTCGTTGGTGCACACCCGTTACCCGCGCATTCCTCTCCGCAGGGCACGGTGATGCCAAATCGTTACGACAGCCGCTCTGTCCGATGTCGTCAGAAGGATCCGGGTGGTCGAACACGCCGGGCCGGCGGCGGGGAATGTCGCCGCGAGGACGCGCGATCGCAACGCCCACGATCGATTCTGACCATGATTTACACCGCATGATGTCTTCCAGGTGAAAAGGTGATCACACGGTACTGTGCAACCGATGGCCGCCGCTCACACTGGGCGGCGCCTGGTCGCGAGGAACGTGGGATCCGCGTCAGCTTCCTCGTAAGGGCGGAAAACCGCTGGCCGAGCCGGGTGCCCGCGGGGTAGACTCGGGACCCATTGTCGCGGCGCCCGCTCACACTCGCAAGGCGCGGCACGGTGGTAGTCAGGAGTCATGCAGGTGCAACCCAGAAGATCGTATTCGTGTCGTCGCGCTGCGCCACGCCGGCGGGGCGAACGTTGGATGTTAGTTGGCCTCGGGCTGCGTGCGCGCAGCCACGACGCGCACGCTTGGTGGCGCGCCCCGGCAGCGTTCTGGCCCACGCGAGCACCGCGCGCGGCATTCCTCTCACCAGCTCCGAGATGCGCGGCGACGTCGACCCCATCGCGGTCGCGGCCCATCACCGCTCTCGTGCGACGCTTCCAGCCCACGTCGTGGTTCCCAATCTGGACCGCGAAATCCAGCAGCCGCGGCTGCGAGTCGCGCCGCGCGAGCGTTGCGCCCGCGCCCACTGCGGCCTCGCTTGATCCCGCGACGCGGCAGCGGAAATTCCCGCTCAAGAACAAGCGCCACTACCGCATCGTGTACACGGCCGATGTCCGATCGCGTGATCGTCAACTCGGAGCCGCTAAGCGCACGATGATGCGCGACGCTCCCCTGGTTCCCCGACGCGGCAAGGCGGTGGTGGTGTACAACGGCATCGACGTGGGCCCGTACGAAGCGCTGGCCGCGCGCCGCGACGAAGTGCCGGGCCAAGCTGCGGGCGCGTTGATCGGTGCGCCGGCGACGCACCCGTGGTCACGCTGGTGGGCAGACTGAACGAACACCAAGCAGCAACGCGCCGTCGTAAAGCGGCCCCCACGTGCTGGAGCGATTCCCGACCGCGCGCACATTCTGTTCGTGGGCGACGGCGACGATCGCGCCGAGTTGGAAAGTCGATCGGCGAGCGCGGTCTCGAGTGCGATCTTGATCAGAGTTTCACTTCGACGTGCCCGAGATCATCGCCAGCTCCGACGCGTTGTTGCTAGCAATACATGAAGAAAACGGCG
>ERZ1370068.8944-contig-776_pt1 | contig 23952 bp, 28 predicted proteins | sample MGYA00561227_ERZ1370068 | MGnify/ENA primary metagenome ERZ1370068 (study PRJEB38410, sample SAMEA6850437) | metagenome | study: Metagenomic assessment of the ecological functions of the soil: analysis of the soil microbiota associated with the...
GGTTACGTATTGCTCGTCGAAGTGGCGCTGGCCGATGACCCGGTAAGGCCGCCTCCCGCATGGCCGCGAAGGCGTCGATGAGGAGGTCGTCCAGGTCCATCTACCGTTCTCAGGCGCTGGCGGAACTCAGGGTCTTGGCCTGCAGCTGGTCGTCCGTGAGGGCCTTCATCTCGGCCTCGATGGCGTTGATGTCGGGCACGAGGCCGGCTGAGCGCCTTGATCTTCTTGCCTTCACCGGCGCGGAGGATGCGATCGAGGATGCCCATGCGGGGTCCGCGATGCTACCGGGGAGCCGCCGCTGGGAGGGGCCGCGAGCGCACTGCGCCGGGTGAACGCTCGGTGACCACGGCTGGCCCGGTCTTGCGACCGGGACCGCCAGACTGCCCCGCAGTGGCCCACGCACGATCGAACACCGCGATCTTCGACTCCGGGTGGCGTGATCCATGCGCAGCCCGGCGGCGCGGCCGACCCGCCCGCCAGTTCCCCGGCCTGGACACCGCCCGCGGTCGTGCCGGGACATCCTCATGGGGCGTACCACGAGGACACCGGACCACCTCGTGGCACCGCCTCGGCGAGGCGGGGCGAGGTGACGATGGCGGAAGGCGCGGGCGGGCCAACCACCGGCCGTGCGCGCTCGAGGCCGCCGGTCGTGCGGCGCGGCGCCGGCGCTGACGGAGATCAGGTCCTTCGAGGCGCGAATCAGAGGAGATGAGCTGAACAGATCGCGCACCATGCGCAGGCGGCGGCGTGCGGACCGGTCTGCTCACGAACAACGCCCGCGCTGCTCGCGACCGCGCTGGTGGGCATGCTGCCCTACGACGAGCTGTTCGACGACGTGGTCGACAGCCACCAGGTCGGGATGCGCAAGCCCAACTCCGGCCATCCTACCGGCTCGCCACTGGGCGCTTGGAGACGCGACCGCGATGACCGCGCCGTTCCTGGACGACGCGCATCGCCCAGCAACGTGGCCACTGCGCGCTGGCGGAGGGGATGGTCACGGCGATGCTGGTCGAGGGCGACGGCGCGCACGCCATCGCGCACGTGCGGAGGTGGCCGGGCTGGTGAGCTGAGCTCATGGCGTCGCCGCCCGCGGCGAGGCAGATGGACGGCATGCGGCGCCAGCGGCCTGGCCGGAAGCGCGGTTCGGCCGCCCGGAGCTGTGGTCCCCGGTCGTGACGACGTCGTCGACGACCAGCACCGCGCCGCGGACCCGCCGCCGGGCGACGAAGGCCGGGCCGGTCAGGCGCTCGATGGCGGGAGCGGCCCAGGAGCGGCGGCCCGCCCGTCCACCCGCCGGAGCAGGCCTGCGCGCACGGTGCCCCCAGCCGCCACGCCACGGCGGCGGGTAGCACCTCCGGCCGGGATCGTAGCCGCGGCAGGCGCCGCCGGCCTGGCGATCGGGCGCCCACGTCACGACGCGTCCACCTCAGTGCCGGCGGGCCTGCGGGCCATGGCGCCGGCCCAGCGAGCGCACCACCGGCCTGGCGTTGCCGTGCTTCGGCGCCAGAGCAGCCGCCGCCAGCCCGGCCTGGCGCGAGCACCGCCGGCTTTCGGGCGTGTCGCCAGGCGCCGGCCTGACCGCGGCCGCAGCGCGAGCACGGCGCGGGACCGTCTCGGCGGCACACGGGGCTCGGGCCGGGCAGGAGCCACCGCCGTCCGGTCTAGCGAAGGTGCGTCAGGGTTCCGGCGGCGAGATCCGGTCATAGATGACACGGGTGTTGCAAGCGGGATCGTACACATCGAGAACGGCCCGCGCCAGATCCTATCGAACCAGCTGCCGCCAGCAAAAGCGCCCGGAGAGCCTCGAGCACGGTGCGCGTCCGGCTCCGCCGGCGCACCACGCGCCAGCGCATTGCCGAGCGCAGCGGTAAGGTATGGCAAGCCTGCCAGCGGCATTGGCGACACCGATCAGTAGCGGTAGTGCTCGGCCTTGAACGGGCCGCCGGGGTCGACGCCGAGGTACTCGGCCTGCTCGTCGGTCAGGCGGGTCGAGCGTGACGCCGAGCGCTCGAGGTGCAGCGCGCCACCTTCTCGTCGAGGCGCTTGGGCAGGCACGTACGACGCTCGATCGGGTACGCTGCGGTGCTGGCGTGAACAGCTCGCACCTGGGCGATCACCTGGTTGGAGAACGAGCAGCTCATCACGAAGCTCGGGTGCCCGGTGGCGCAGCCGAGGTTCACCAGCGCGCCCCTCGGCCAGGACGATGATGCTGTGGCCGTCCGGGAACGTCCACAGGTCGGTACCTGGGGCTTGATCTCCGTCTTCGTGGCGCCCGCTGCGGGCCAGGCCGGCCATGTCGATCTCGTTGTCGAAGTGGCCGATGTTGCAGACGATGGCGTTGTGCTTCATCTGCGCCATGTCGTCGATCGGTGATGATGTCGGTGTTGCCGGTGGCCGAGCACGAAGATGTCGGCGCGTGGCGACGACGTCGTCGAGCGTCAGTCACCTGGTAGCCCTCCATGGCCGCCTGCAGGGCGTTGATCGGGTCGATCTCGGTGACGATCACGCGGGCGCCCTGGCCGCGCAGCGCCTGCGCGCAGCCCTTGCCGACGTCGCCGTAGCCGCAGCACGACGGCCGTCTTGCCGCCGATCATCACGTCGGTGGCGCGGTTGATGCGCGTCGATGAGCGAGTGGCGGCAGCCGTAGAGGTTGTCGAACTTCGACTTGGTGACCGAGTCGTTGACGTTGATGGCCGGGAACAGCAGCTCGCCCTCGCTCGCACATCTGGTAGAGGCGGTGGACGCCGGTCGTGGTCTCCTCGGTGACGCCCTTGATGCCGCCGGCCATGCGGGTCCACTTCGTCGGGTCGGTCTTGCAGGGTGCGCTGGAGCAGGCCGAGCACGATGGCCAGCTCGGGTTCGCTGGCCGTCAGTCGGATCGGGCACCTCGCCGGCCTTCTCGTACTCGACGCCCTTGTGCACGCAGCAGCGTGGCGTCACCGCCGTCGTCGAGGATCATGTTCGGGCCGTCGTAGCCTCGTCGCCACGTCATCGCCTGCTCGGTGCACCACCAGTACTCCTCGAGCGTCTCGCCCTTCCAGGCGAACACCGGGACGCCCTGCGGGTCCGTCGGCGTGCCGTCCGGGACCGACGACGACGGCGGCCGCGGCGTGGTCCTGCGTGGAGAAGATGTTGCAGCTGGCCCAGCGCACCTCGGCGCCGAGCTCGATCGAGCGTCTCGATCGAGCACGGCCGTCTGGATCGTCATGTGCAGCGAGCCGGAGATGCGGGCGCCGGCCAGCGGCTTGAGCGGGCCGTAGCTCCTTGCGCAGCGCCACGCAGGCCGGGCATCTCGTGCTCGGCGAGGTGGATCTCCCGCGCCCGAACGGGGCGAGCGGAGAGGTCGGCGACGCGAAGTCGCGGCGGGCGGCGAGGGACGATGGCATGGGAGCCTCCACGATCGGGACTAGTTGATCGTGGGCTGGGGCCAACAGCGCACCGGGTCAGACAGCCCGCGCGGCCACCATGTTACCCTGCGAGGCCTGCAAGCCGGCCTTCATCGCGCCGGAGCGCGGGATCGGCCCGGGGTCCACGCCCGCGCCGGCGGCCAGGTGCAGCGAGGTCACGTCGCCGACCAGCACGAGGTCGGTCAAGCCGGGCCAGCGGTCCGTCCCCTTGCGCCTCGCACGGCGCAGATCTCGCTGACCACCTCGAGCATCTGGTCGTCCATCAGCGCGAAGCGGCGGGGCACGTCCGGCGGTCTCGAATCCGTGGCGGAGCCTCGACGAGCGTCAGCACCTGGCGGGTCACGTCGCCGTGCTGTCCCCAACCGCACAGCTCGTTGTGGCAGACCTCGGCGGGACGTGTGGCTGAAGGCCGGCGCCTTGGCGTTCTCGCTGACCTGGTTCTTCAGCGCACGGCGGCCACGCCGCCCGAGGGCGCCGCCGTAGACCAGCCGCGTGCGGCTGATGGTCCGGGCCAGCGCCGCCGCCGGGTTGTCGGGTCGGGCCAGCAGCGCGGCGCGGCGCGCTGCCGCTCGACCGCGGCGGCGACTGCGCGCGCCTGGGCAGCACGCCCATCGTCCTCGGCCACGGCCACGACCGGTGTGACCAGCGCGCCGAGTGCGGCGCGGGCATCGGGATGGCGCCGTCGAGGCCCAGCGCGACGCCGGCGCCCTCGCACCTAGCGCGGCTAGCGCGCCTCCAGCCGACACCGAGACCACGCAGGCGCTGCGCCGGAGCGCTGCTGTCGGCACCGGCCAGGTCTCCGCCGTCTGGGCCCGAGAACGACAGCGCCACGACCAGCGAAGCGCGCGCCCACGAACCCCGGCAGCACGCCGTCCTTGACGACGGAGATCGGCACCGGGCTCGACGGTCCCGGCCACTGGCGGCCAGGCACAGTCACCGGCGATCCTGCCCCACCCATCCCGAGCACGACGAGGTGGTCGATGGCGCCCGGCTTCGGCAGCCGCGCTGATCCGTGTCCGCCACCGCCGCGGCTGCGGCCAGCTGGTCGCCGAGGCCGAAGCGTGACGTCCCACATCCCGAGGGTGTCGACGCGGTCGGACGTCGTGCACGATCGTCGATGCCGTGGCTCAGCCACCGGCGTCACGCCTCGACGGTGAGCGACATGACCGTCCTCCGCGCACCTTGGCCAGGAGCCGCTCGTGCTCCGCGTCAGTCGACGTCCTCGGCCTCGTCGGCCAGCATCACCGGGATGCCTCCCGCACCGCGTAACGACGGTGCGAGCCGGGGGTTGTAGAGGGCGTCCTCGTCGGCGAGGTAGTAGAGCCCGCCCTTGTCGACCGGGCAGACCAGGATCTGGAGCAGCTGGGGGCTGAGCGTCATCGGGCGATGCCGTCAGGCTCGGTGATGAGGGCCAGCACCTCGGCGACGCGCTGGTCGCACGACCCGCGGTCGTCGGGCCTCGAGGTTGAGGCGCAGGAGCGGCTCGGTGTTGGACGGACGGAGGTTGAACCACCAGCGGCCGCCGTCGACGGTGAGGCCGTCGAGGCGGTCCTGCTGGCGCCGACGAGTACGCCGCGGCCACCCGCTCCATCACCGCCGAGCGGGTCGGCGACGGCGGTGTTGATCTCGCCCGACGCGGCGTAGCGCTCGAAGGGCTTGCGCACCGTCGACAGCGCGGCGCCGGCCTGGCTCAGCTGCTCGAGCACGAGCATCGTGGCGATGATGCCGGAGTCGGCCCGGTAGTTGTCGCGGAAGTAGTAGTGGGCCGAGTGCTCGCCGCCGAACACGGCGCCGCGTCTCGGCCATGACCTGCTTGATGAAGCGAGTGGCCGACCTTGGTCCGCACCGGGATGCCGCCGTGCTCGCGGACGACCTCGGGGACGGCCCGCGAGCAGATGAGGTTGTGCAGGATGGTGCCGCCCGGGTGCTTGTCGAGCATCGCCGGCGGCGAGCGATCGCGGTGGTGGTCGAGCCCGACAGGCCGCGCGCCGGCCTCGTCGACCACGAAGACGCGGTCGGCGTCGCCGTCGAAGGCGAGGCCCGACGTCGGACGCCGCCGGCGACCACGCGGCCTGCAGGTCGCGCTGGTTCGCGGGCTGGATCGGGTCGGCGGGGTGGTTGGGGAAGGTCCCGTCGAGCTCGCCGTACATGATCTCGAGCTCGACCTGGGGCAGGCGCTCGAACACCTGGGCACGACCAGGCCGCCCATGCCGTTGGCGGTGTCGGCCACGACCCGCAGCGGGCGACAGCGGCGGCGGTCGACGAAGCGACACGACGTGGTCGGCGAACTCGTCCAGCAGGTCGACGTTCGGTGAGGTGGCCCGGCGTCGACGCCGGCACGGCGCCGGTGGCCGGTCGAGCACCGCCTCGCCACCTGCCGCACGTCGGCCAGGCCGGTGTCGGCGCCGACCGGGCGGGCGCCGGCCAGGCACAGCTTGACGCCGTTGTACTGCGCCGGGTTGTGCGAGGCCGTGAACATCGCGCCCGGGTGCGTCGCAGCGGCCGGCGGCGAAGTAGACGAGGTCGGTCGACACGAGGCCGACGTCGACGACGTCGACGCCCTCGCACCATCAGCCCCTCGGAGAAGGCGGCGACGAGCTCCACGCCCGACGGGCGCATGTCCTGGCCGACGAGGACGCGCACGGCGCTTGGGTGAGCTCGGCGAAGGCGACCCCGAGGGCGTGGGCGATCTCCGGATCCAGCTGGTCGGGGACGGTCCCACGGATGTCGTAGGCCTTGACGATCTGCTCGAGAGAGGTCACCGGTGCACCATCCAGTCATGGGAGCGACTCCGGTCAGCGCCGATGCTGGGGGCACCAGTGACCTGTTCTGCCTCCGCGGCGAACAAACGACCGTGACGTGACCTCGCCCGCTCGGTCATGCGCTCCGGCACCCTAGGCGCGGCCTCTAGGGGAGGAGGCGGAGGCGGAGGTGGCGGTGGAGGAGGACGGCGCCGACGGCTCGAGCGTCACCGAGCGAGGGCGCGGTCGCCCTGCGAGCGGCCGAAGACCTGGTCGGCCAGCACCTCGAAGCGGTCGTGGTCGGCCGTGGGGTCGTCGGGCGGGTCGGGCTCAGGCGGGAGGTCGAGCTCAGGCTCGTCGTGCCAGCGCAGCTCGCCGTCCCGCCAGACGACCGGACCTCTCGGTGACGGGCTCGTACCTGACCGGGCCCTTCCGCCACAGGACGAAGAGCAGCACGATCCCGAGGAGGGTAGGAGCGTAGCCCAGGTACTCGATCCTGCCGTGTCCCGTAGCGTCAGCGTCACCCGGTTGGAGGTCGGGACGACGACCATGTAGTTCGGCGCCACCCGGTACGGGCCCTTGGCGCCGTCGACCTTCCAGTTCGGGAAGTAGCTGGCCTTCACGAGCACCGGCACGCCGACCTTGTCGACCGAGAACGACAGCGAGTCGTCCGAGGTCTGGACGTTCGACACCTTCACGGGTCGAGCGTCGAGGCCTTGATGGTCTCGACCGGCTTGACGCGGCCAGGTGCCGGTCGTCGGTCTTCTGCCCGTCCGGCTTTGACGGTGATGCGCTGCCAGTCCGACGGCCCGCTGTCGGCGGGGACGGCCGCCCAGTCGTCCGGGTGCTGGAACCAGCTGGTGCCGAGCTCGAGCCAGCGGTCCCGCATCTCACCGAGGTGCAGCGGCAGCTCGCTCGGCTTCACGCCCTTCACGACGACGCGGGTTCGTCGTGAGCGGCACGACCAGGTCGCTGTCGGCGACCTGGTAGATCGTCCACGGACCGACCTGGCGCAGCGGCGTGAGGTCCGGGTTGGCGTTCGGCCTGGGCGACGACGTCAGGCCGGAACGGCCATGTAGTAGCGGATGCCCAGGTCCTGCATGTAGCGGACGGCCAGCGGGACGTTGTCGCTGTCGTAGGCCAGCCGCCGGACCGGGTTGGACGCCTGCTTGGACCCGGCCGCTGCGGTGAGGAAGTGGTACGGGGTCGTGCCCGAGGCCTCGAAGTACAGGCCCTCCATGGAGCCGATGCAGCCGTCGGTGAAGAACGGCAGGAGCATGAGCGCCATCGGCGTGCCGTAGCTCGACACGTCGTTGCCGGTCTGGTGCTCCCACAGGGCGCGCCCGCAGCCCTGCTCCTTGCCGATGTCCTGCATCGTGCTCATGATCGAGCGGTACTCGTTCCACGTCGGCTTGCCCTCGTAGCCGGAGTAGTTCCAGCGGGCCCAGTCGTCGACGAACGCGGCCTTGGTGCCCTGGAAGAACAGCCAGTCGTAGGTCGTCTTGCCGTTGTGGACGCCGAAGCTGGCGAAGCGGCACCCGCTGGAAGTGGATCCCGCCGTAGATCAACGAGGCCAGCACCACGCCGATCGAGGACGCCGGAGCCGACGCCCCACTGCGCCGTCGGTGAGGCCAGGCCGTCGGTCCGGCGACCCAGCGGCGCTGCCGCCCTCGTTGCGCGCGTGCGGGCCAGCCGTCGCGCAGCTTCCAGCCGGAGGTGGCGGACGACGAGCGAGACGATCTCGTAGACGCCGATGAAGGCCAGCAGGTAGCGGGCCAGGTACATGAACGGCAGCAGCCGAGCGTTCCACAGGTGGCTCTTGCGGCCAGATGCAGGCCCAGGTCCCGAAGACCACGGCCACGAGGCCGAGGAACACTCCCGCCCGCCGGCCGCGGATGACGCCAGCCGACGAGGCCGATCGCCGCCAGTGCGAACACGAGGATGTCGATCCAGGCCGCGTACGGGAAGAGCATCTGCCAGTACGAGTCCGGCAGCCCGTTCGGCAAGCGTTGCCGACCGGGCGACGCTCGTAGGTCATGTCGGTCATGTAGGCGCCGCCGAACAGGGAACGGCAAGCGTCCAGAAGGCGGTCAGCAGGCCGGCCACCGGCAGCATCGTCACCAGGTAGCGGGTGCGCTTGCGGTCCGCCCAGAGGACGAACAACAGCAGGGTGGCCACCGTGGCGAAGATGCCGACGATCCAGGTGGCAGAGGACCGTCAGCGCGAAGAGCCCCGCCGCGAGGGCGCCGCCCCTTCCCTGTCCGCATGCCCCCGGGCGAGCACGCCGAGGTACAGCATCGACATGCACAGGGCGAGGCTGAAGGAGAACTCCCCCGCCATCGTCGACGCCACGTTGCCGCCGTAGATCGTGAACGACCAGTCGAAGAGGAAGAAGGTCGACGCGATGGCGAACAGCGGCGGGATCGGGAAGGGCAGAGCGGCGAGCCTGCCGAAGGCCCAGCAGCACACCGGCAGGGCGACCAGCCCCAGCGCTGACCATCTTGAGGGCCACGCCGTAGGGCGAGGACGACGTCGAGCAGCACCGTGACCAGGGCCGGCACCACCATGTAGAACTTGGTACATGCGGGAACCCGGCCGTACCAGTCCGGGGCCCAGCCGGAGAGCCGCCAGTGCGGGAGGATGTGGTCCCGCAGGTAGGCCGGCCCCACACGTGGGCGCCGAAGTCGCCACCGGTCGGCGTGTTGACCTTGAGGATCGAGGTTGGCGTGGATGTTGACGAGGACGTAGACGACGCAGCCACCGACCGACGGCGATCGACAGCGCCAGCTGCACGAGCGACCGGTTCGACTCGCTCTGCCACCACCGGGTGCGCTCGAGCTCCGGGGCCTCCGGCGGCCTCCTCGTCGTCGCCCGCGTAGTCGAACGGCGACAGGGAAGCGTCGACGAGGCCGTTGCCGCCCTCGACAGGGCCCGCCTCACCCTCGGTCGGTGCCGGGGGCGTGTCCAGCACGTCCGTCATCGCTCGTCCATCCTCTCCACTCCCTGGCAGCGCATGCGCGGTCACCAGCGCAGTTGCCGGCCCATCCGGGACCGGCCGAGGGTGAGACGTCAGGTCGTCAGGAGCATGACGACGGCCGTCGCGTTGAACGCGGAGTGGGCCAGGATCCCGCATCCCAGGCGCCCAGTCCGCTGGGCGCACGCCCAGGATGAGGCCGGAGGCGAAGAGGCCCAGGATCTGCAGGGGCTGGAAGTGGACGAGGGCGAAGAACAGCGCCGACGCCACGAGGGCGAGGCCGTCGTTCCAGCGGGCCTGGATGGCCCGCATCGAGGAGCCCGCGGAAGAACAGCTCCTCGATGATCGGCGCGCCGACGACGACCATCGAGCACCAGGAGAACGACCTCGCGCCGCTGCCCGCGCGGTCCGTGAGGGTGCGGGCCTGGCTGCTCACGTCGTCCGGGCTGACCCCGAGCACCCAGTAGATGGCCGGGATCAGCACGGCCTGGGACGCGACGCCGATCGGGACGCCCAGCAGGTCGAAGGCGCGAAAGCGCAGTGCCGTAGTCGTCGCGGAGGCTGCCGGTGCCCCACTGGTGGCTGATGATGACGGTCGCCAGCGAGGAGGCTCACCCACAGGGGATGAGCAGGACGGCGTCCAGCCACAGAGGGCGGTCGTCGGCCGTGACGTCGACGTAGCCCGTCGCGGCGAGGATCGCGATCTGGCCGCTGAGGGCCACGAGGGCCGCGATCAGCCACGCCGCGAATGCGTGCCCGGCCTGGAAAGCGCGGCTCACCCGGCGCGGACGCACGCAGGCGACGCTACACAGCGAAGGGTCAGCCAGCGAGAAGCCTGCGACGCGAACTGCTGGCCAGCGTAGAACGGCCGTCGCTCCTCGAGCCGCCACCCGTGCGGGACGCTGGAGCGCTCCGCGTGGCGCTCGCAGAGGTCGTAGCCGTGGGGGTCGCGGACGTCCGAGAGCCCGTCGAGCCACGCCACCGAGCGGGCGTACTGGTAGGTGAGCGTGGCCACCGCGGACTCCGGCGCAGCCGGGTCGTGAGCACTGGCGGTTCACGGTCGCGGACCCTACCGGCGAGCCTCCGATCGACTGGTGGATGCCACGGCCGGCGGGCGCTGCCGCCGCACGTAGCCCGTAGCATTGAGCCATGGCCAACCTCCCGCCGCCGCCACCCCGCCGCCGCCGAGCGGCCGCGGCCAGGGTGGGTCGCCCACACCCCCGCCGAACCGGCGCCTCCCCCAACAACCGGCCGGAACTCCGCAGGGCGGCGGGCAGGGCCCCGGTCAGAACCAGGGCGGCAGCGGACCCGGTCTGCCCCGGTGGAGCATCTGGGTGCTGCTCGGCCTGCTCGTCCTCCTCCTCTTCGGCTCCCGCCACGGTCCCCACGAGCAGCGGCAAGGAGATCAGCTACGGAGCTACTCTGTCGCAGGTCAAGGCCGGCGACGTCGCCAAGTCCAACTACAACAACGCCAGCGGCCGGATCACCGGCGAGACGACGCAGCGGCCAGGAGTTCACGACCTCCGGCCCGACGCGCCCCTGCCCGACGCCGACCAGAAGCCTCGATCGTGAGAAGGTGCCGGACGCCACCTTCAAGAGCCCGTCGTCCAAGCCGGCTCGACACGATCGGGCTGTTCCTCCCCTTCATCCTGATCATCGTCTTCTTCGTCTGGATGCAGCGCCGGGCCGCCGGCCAGATGGGCAACGTGATGTCGATCGGGCGCAGCCGGCGCCAAGGCGTACTCGACCGACAAGCCGTCGACGACGTTCGCCGACATCGCCGGCTACGAGGGCGTGAAGCAGGAGATCACGCGAGGTCGTCGACTTCCTGCGGATGCCCGGACCGGTTCAAGGAGATCGGCGCCGCGTGCCCAAGGGCATCCTGCTCGTCGGTCCGCCCGGCACCGGCAAGACGCTGTTCGCCCGCGCCGTCGCCGGTGAGGCCGGCGTCGGCTTCCTGTCCGGTCACCGGCTCCGACTTCATGGAGATGTTCGTCGGCGTCGGCGCCAGCCGCGTGCGCGACCTGTTCCAGCAGGCCCGCAAGCTGGGCCGGGCGATCATCTTCGTCGACGAGATCGACTCCATCGGCCGCAAGCGCGGCGCCGGCCTCGGCGGCGGCCACGACGAGCGGGAGCAGACGCTCAACCAGATGCTCTCCGAGATGGACGGCTTCGAGACGTCCGAGGGCATCGTGATCATGGCCGCCACCAACCGGCCCGACATCCTCGATCCGCGCTGCTGCGCGGCCGGTTCGACCGCCGATCGTCGTACCGCCCGAGTCACCGAGCGGCTGCCATCCTGCAGGTGCACTGCCGGGACAAGCGGCTGGTGCGCACCGACACGTCGACTGACTCGAGATCATGGCCAAGGGCACGCCCGGCATGAGCGGTGCCGACCTGGCCAACCTGGTCAACGAGGCCGCGCTGTTCGCCGTACGCCGGGCTCCAAGGAGATCGAGCGCATCGACTTCGAGTCCGCCCGCGACCGGATCATGCATCGGGCGCCCGGCGCAGAGCCTGATCCTCACGGCCGAGGAGAAGCGGGCCACCGCCTACCACGAGGGCGGCCACGCCATGCTGGCCACCGTGCTCCAGCACGGCGACCCGGTGCACAAGGTCACCATCCTCCCGACCGGCATGGCCCTCGGCGTCACCCAGACGATGCCGCGAGGAGCGCCACGCCTACTCCAGCGAGTACATCGAGCGACCGCATCTGCATGGCCATGGGCGGCCGCGTCGCCGAGGAGCTCGTGTTCGGCCAGCGCACCACCGGCGCCGCCAACGACCTCGAGCGAGCGCCACCGGCATGGCCACGCCGCATGGTGCGGGAGTGGGGCATGAGCGACCGCATCGGTCCGATGGCGTGGGAGAGCCAGCAGCAGGTGTTCCTGGGCGAGGACCTGATGACTCGGCCAGCGGGACTACAGCGACGACACCGCCCGTCTCATCGACGAGGAGATCGGCCCGCATCCTACGCGAGCAGGAGGACCGGGCGCGACGCTGCTCGACACAGCACCGCCGCGGCCTCGACCTCGTGGCCAAGTCGCTGCTCGAGAAGGAGACGATCGAGGGCTCCGACGTCGCCGCGCTGGTCCAGGAGGGCCTGACCCCGAGCCCATCCCCACCCCGTCGGCCTGACGCCAGCCCAGGCACCGGGCTCAGCCTGACGCACCGGCCGAACTGCGCCAAAAACGCGCCACCTACAGCGCGCCTGGTGTCGCACTTCGGCTGACCCTCCTACCTCCCGAGGTCCGGCTCCGGCGAGGAGCCGGGCTCGCGGACCTCAGCCACTGCGGCCCAGAGGTCCGTGGCCGAGGCCGGTCCGATGAAAGCTGGCCCCGACCACGCCGCGGGCGTCGGCCACGACGACGAGGGGCACGGCGTCGATGGCGTACTTGCGGTGGAGCGCGGGCTGCTGGTGACCTCCAGCACGTCCACGGCCACCTGCGCTGGTCAGCACCGCGGCCTTGCGGGCCATCGCGGCGCAGGACTGGCACGTGGCCGAGGTGAAGACCGCCACCAGGTAGCAGGCGCCTCCGGCCGGCAGAAGTCCGACCGGTCGAGCTGGTCCGGCGCGTCGGTAGCGGGGCTGGGTCAGGCGGCCGGCCGCTGACGGCGCCGGAGCACCGCTGCGACGACGACCGCCGCCCACGGCGAGCACGACGGCCAGCAGCAGCTGCTGCACGGTCAGCCGCCGAGGATCGGGAAGGCCAGCGCGTCCACCCGGCTGGCCCGGTCACCGGCGGCGACGCGGGCCCGCCACTCGACGACGACCGACTGACCCCCTCGACCATGAGCGGGAACGGACCGACGTTGTCGGGCAGCGTCACCGTCACCGAGCCGCCGGCCGGCACCGGCACCTCCTCCAGCCCGGGCACGGCGACGGCACCGGCCGGACCGATGGCCTTGATCGCCGCCGTGGTCGGGATGCCGGCGGAGTTCATCACCACGAGCACGCCGCCCGGGGTGACCGAGGGCTCGATCACGTACCAGCTCGGCACGGTGATCTGCGAGCCGAGGAGCACCGTCGTGGCCGGGGCGTTGTCGAGGGGTCGGGTCAGCGGCGCTTCGACCACCACCGGCGTCTGATCGCCCACGACGTTGACGAGCACGCTGTGCGGACCGGCCGGCACCTCGGCCAGCGCGTTGACGTCGACGACCGAGAGCTCGACGGTGGCACGACGACGTTGGACTGGAGCCGAACCGCTGCCGGCGGCGGGCAGGAAGGACAGCTCGACCGAGGCCTCGAGGTCTCCCGGGTTGAAGACGACGAGGCGCTTCGCTGATGCCGTCGCCCTTGTCGCCGTCGGGGAGCCACCACGTCTGCTGCGCCTGCGACGCCGCGAGCCCCGCCGTGAACCCGTGGCGAGCCGGGTTGTCGGCGGACTGGATGCGCCCGACGACGAGTCGGGAGCCGCGGCCCTTCACCGAGGTCGACACGACCTCCTCCCGCTGCGCCTGCTGCCCGAGGTCGACGATCCGGACGGACTGGCCGGGGATCACCGCGGCCTGCAGGCTGGGCGGCTGCAGCGTGCGCTCGACGGTGGTGAGCGAGACGTCCACCACGGCGTCGTCGGGGAACGGGTTGTAGAGGACCAGGGTCAGCGAGGCGTCGGCCGTCGTCGTCCCGTCCGCGAAGTACCACGTGCTGGAGGCCCGGTCGGCGCACGGGCTGGTCGACACACCGGTCCGGCCGACGACCGTCTGCTTCGACCGCGACCCGCCGCCGTAGACCGCCACCGTGGCCGAGGTCTGCGCGCCGGGCGAGGTCGCCGAGGTTCACCACGGCCCGGTTGCGGGGCGGCAGGGTCAGCGGGCGTCGAGCTGCGGTTCCCGGCGTCGTTCACGGCGGAGACCGTGACCTCGCGGGGATCGTTCGTGCTGTTGAAGATGGTCAGCGACGTGCTGCGGCCGTCCGCCGTCGGGCCGCCGGGGCAGAATCCAGCTGGTCGAGAGCAGGTCGCCCGTCAGAAGACCGCAGGGGTGCTCTGGGCCAGCGGGTCCTCGCCGTAGGTGGACGGCGGGAGCGGCTCCGGCAGCGGTCGGCGAAGAGCAGCGTCACGAGCGCGGCGCCGACCGCGACGAAGGGCAGGCGGCGGGCGATCACGGCGCTCGCCCGTTCCGCTCCAGCACGGCCTGGGGCGCTCGGTCAGGCGGCTCGGCGGTGAGGTCGATGACGGTCGTGGCCGGGCTGGCCGCGCACGCCGCCGAGCCGGGTAGCGCCCGAAGCGGCGGGCCGTGGCGCCACGTCCGGATCAGCAGCAGCGCCAGCACCCCGAGCAGGATCTGGACCAGCACGATGGCGTAGCGGGAGGCCGCCGGTCGTGTAGCGGAACGAGCCCCTGGCCGGGGCGGCGAGGTCCCACGCCGTGGCCCAGCCGAGCGCGGTGCGGCGGGGCACCGGCCGTGCCGTCGACGGTCAGCTCCACCGTGGGTCGACGGACTCGGCCAGCAGCACGGACTCGCCCTGGACCGGACCGGCGCCGGCCGTCGGGAGGACGCCGGGAGCGCCGGCTCGGCCTCGCTGAAGTCCGAGCGGATCAGCGCCTCGGGACCGGCACAGCTACCTGCCGCAGCCGTCGCGCCCGACGCCGTGGCCCGCACGGGCAGCCAGGCCATGTTCTCGTAGGCGACGAGCGAGTCGTCGCCCAGCTCCACCCGGCGCAGGTCCAGCTGCCGGTCGAGCGAGTCGAGGAGGGCCGGTGGCGTGACCGGCCCACCGGCGGCGCCGCCGGGGGCGACCGGCACGAGGATGAAGCGGACGCCCATGGGCCCGATGAGGCGGCCGAGAGCCGATCGGTCGCCGAGCTGGCGGCCAGGTCGATGTCCTGGGCCACGAGGCGCTCGGCCCGCGTCGGCTGCTCGTGCCAAATGCGCTCGCGCATCGTCGCCGCGTCCTCGTCGGCCGAGGAGTAACGAGCCCGTCCGTCAGCGGCCATCCGGGCACCGGCACGTCCTCCGGCGGGCCCGCAGAGGACGGCTCTGGCTGCGCCCTCGGGCGTGCGGCAGGAGGCTGAGGAGGATGCGCGGTGGTCCTCAGAGCTCCCAGCGCCCGCTCACCATCGCCGGCAGCAGGGGCACCAGCCCGACGAGCGCACCGACGAGGGCGACCACGCCGAGGAGCTGGCGCCAGCTGAACGTCGTCCCCGGACGTCCTGGGCGAAGCCGGCCACGAAGCAGGCCGCACCGATGGCCAGGGCGACCGCGTAGGGGGCGAGGAACACCGGGATCATCGTCGGGCTGGCGGGCAGCGTGCCCCGGTCGACGAGCCGGCGGTGCCCAGCCCGCCTGCGGCCAGCAGGGTCGCCCGTCCCGACCCATGCGAACCGGTAGGAGCGGGCGGCGAGGAGGGCGGCCACCAGCGGGAGCGTGAGGCCGAGGGCGAGCACGGTGAACCGGTTGGGCCCGATGTCGAAGGAGGCGAGGGCGGTGAAGCCGTGATCGACCGTCTGCCGGGCGGGCGCCGAGCACGGTCAGCGGGGCGCATCGCTCGGCAGCACACCGAGGGCCCAGGGCAGGTTGAGCACGAGGGCGATCCAGCCGGCGACGAGCGACCCGAGCAGCATCCGGCCGCTCCCGGCCCGCTCGCCGACGATCAGCGAAGCGATGGCGAAGGCCAGCGCCGCGCCCACCATGAGCGGCCGGGTACACGGGGACGAACGAGCCGACGACCGCGGCCAGCACGCCAAGCACGACGACGTCCGCACCCACCGGCCGCCGGGCCCGCGCGGGGTCGGCCGGGCGCACGAGACGGTGGCGCGGCGTGGACTCCGGGCGGAGCCATGCAGCGTCCACGGCAGCGCCCCGTAGACGAGCAGGCCCGAGAGCGAGCCGGTCCCACGGCGTTGGCGGCCAGCGGGACGCGACGTAGACGACGAGCGCCGCGGCGGCGCTGGCTCGGCGACGATAGCTCGGGCGAGGCGCCACATCCCGAGCGCCCGGCGGAACAGCGGGCCGACGACGAGCAGGGTCCGGGGCAGGCCGTTGGCGCCGAAGGTGATCAGGCCGAGCACCGCGGACAGCCCCATCCCGGTCGGCACCGGCCGGGTCCCGCCGAGGCCCTGCGACCACCATCCGCCCAGGTACTTCCGCGCACGAGCACGAACGGGCCCGCCTGGCCAGTGAACCGCCGGCGTGCGGACGCCGCTCAGCAGCGAAGTTTCGCGGCTGCCGATCAGGATCACGAGCAGGGCCACCAGCCAGACGACGACGTTGACCTGGGCGTCCTCCCGCCGCCGAGCTGCTGGCGCAGGTCGCCACCAGGCTCGGCCAGCCGATCGCCCCGCCCTCCGGTCCGGCCATCCGCTGGCGGCGGAGCGTCGCGGAGCCGGGCCGAGCCCCGGACGCCCTGCGAGGCTGGCCACCTCGGCGTCGGAGCCCTCCGCACGCTGTGGAAGCGGCGGCGGCAGGGTGGAACGGCGCGGGCAGGCGGATGAGCTGCCACAGCCAGGCCCCGAGCATGGCCCTGACCTGCCGCGCCCGCCCGGTGAGGAGGCCGACCACCGTGCCCGAGATCGTGTAGAGCACGTGGAAGATCGAGAGGCCGACCAGGTGGAAGCCGGTGGGCGCCGACGGCGCGGTCCGCAGCCGGTGGCGCTCGGACAGGGCGAGCACGTCGAGGTCGGGCCGGCGCTCGGGCAGCCGCTCTCGGTGGCGGGCGCGGGCGTCGAGGACGACAAGCACCCGGGCGCCCGGAGAGGTGGGCCCGCCAGCACAGGTCGAGGTCGTCGCCGTAGAAGTCGATGTCGTGTCGAAGCCGCCGAGGCGCGCGAAGAGGTCGGCGCGCACGAGCAGGCAGGCCGATCGGCACGCAGAACGACGTCGCGCACGGCGTCGTGCTGCTCCTGGTCCAGCTCGCCCGCCTCGACGAGCGACTCGAGTCACGCCCGAACCGGTCGGCGCTCGATGCCCACGTGCTGCAGCACGGCCGGGATCGGTCCCAGTCGACCAGCTTCGGCCCGACGATGCCGGCGTTCGAGCGATACGGCCTCTTCGACCAGCTAGACTGGATCGTCGACGGGTCGAGCGCCACGTCGTCGTGCAGGAAGCAGAAGAAGCCGGCGCCCTCTGACCGAGCTTCGGGGACTGGTTGGCCGCCGGCCCGGGCCCGGGTTGTCGCCGAGGGCCCGCATGAGCGGAGTCCGGCGAGGCGCTGGCCGATGACGGGCCATCACCCCGGCCTGAGCCCGCGTGACGAGGAAGAGCAGGCGGAGGTTCGGGTAGTCCTGGCGGGCGATCGAGTCAGCAGCACCTCGTCGAACCACGGCCCGGGCTCGTGCACCACCATCACGGCACGACCGGGGAAACGCCGCCGGTGCTGGGCCGTGCGGCGGCAAGAGGTCCTCGATCCACCACGGTTGGACGAGGGTAGCCGCTGACCTCGCGCCGATCCGGGCACGCGCTCCGTGGTCACGGGGCCGCTGAACGGCAGGCGGAAGGAGCCGCGCGAAGGGTCCGAAGACGTGCGCAATAGTTAGCACTACGGGATACCCTGGCGTGCAGAGCCAGGGGAGCGCAGCCAGTCGGAAAGGACCCCCACCATGCCGCAGGCTCAGCCGCGACGAGGACTCACCACGATCCTCCGCGACACCCCACTACTGCGACCGTCGGCGTCGGCGTTGCTGACCGTCCAGCGAGCTCGACCGGGTGCGCCGGCAGCTGTGCGAGCGGCTGTCCACCCACTACGGCGTGGGCGAAGCACCAGGTCGACCAGGCTCGGATCGCGGTCGTCGAGGGCGCAGATGGGCAACCTCGACGCCCGCATGAAGGTGCTCGAGCGCCAGGCTCGATCCGGCCTGCTCGACTCCGTGCGGGGACGGCTGCCCGAGCAGGCGGGCGGCGCCGCTCGCCAAGGCCCGCCAGGCCGGGGCCGAGGCCCGCGAAGGCTGCGACCGAGGCCGGCGGAAAGTCTCCGCACCTCGTTCGTGCGCGACTCGGCCGCCTGATCCTCGTCACGGCTTCGGCGAGGTGGACCCGTGGTCGCGGGCGCCACCCGCTAGCCCGGCCCAACGGCTCTTGTCGAAGTCATCTGTCGCGCCCCGGAACGTCCGGGCCCCTGGTGCCGGAGGGCACGGTCCCGGTATTGGCGATCCGGGCTCGTCATCACCGGCCTCTCCGCCTGCGCCGTTCCTGTCCCTCACCCGCTACGGGCTGGGGACGGGCGCGTCGACGCCGGTCAGCCGAGCATACCGGTTCGCGACCTTCATCCTCGCTCCCGGCTTCTTCCTCCCGGTCAGAGCAGGAGGTCGGGCGGGCGCTCGCCCACCGGCGGGCCCTCGGCCAAGGTAGCGGCCTGCCCGTGCTGCGCAAGGCCGCGCTGCTTTCGCGCTCGGCCTGCTGGCGATCGTCGGCACCTTCCTGCTCACGGCAAGGCCGTTCCTCCTGCCAGAGCTGTTCGACGGGAGCTGGGTGCTGTTCGGCTGCCTGCTCCTGGCCTTCGCCGGCTACGCGCATGGGCCACTTCCTGCGGGAGCACGCTCGCCGGCTTCGGGCCAGGTTCCAGCAGTACTGGGCTGTTCATGGCCTCGGACGGGCTGATCCGGCTTCTCGGCCTGCGCGGTGCTGGCGTCACCGGCGTGACGTTCCTCGGCGCGTACGGCCTCCTCGTCAGAGCGTCCCGCCGTTCCTCGCCGTCTTCATCGCGCTGCGCGGCAGCTACCGCCTCCACGGCCCGAGGGCCCCCCCGGCGGACTGGGGCGAGCTCACCCCGAACCTGGGCTGGCTCGTCGCGGGCTCCGATGGCGGCAGCCGCGCTGGTCAACGCCGGGCCGCTCGCCGCCAGAAGTACGCTGGCCGACGACACCCAGAGCGCCATCGTGTCCGAGTTCAGAGCTACGCCGTGCTCGTGGCCCGGGTGCCGCTGTTCATGTTCAGGCCGTGCAGGCGGCGCTGCTGCGAAGCTGGCCCGCCTCGTGCCGCCTGGGGCCTCTGCGACGACTGCCGCCAAGGGTTCCGCCGGCTGATGCAGGTCGTCCGTCGTCGTCGGCCTGGCCGGTGGTCGTGCTGGCCGCCACGATCGGCCCGGCCGTCCTCGGGATCGTGTTCAGCGCCGAGATCGGCCGGCGCACGCTGACGCTGCTCGCCCCTGGGCAGCGGCATGTACATGATCGGCCTCGGCATCGCGCAGGCCGTCATCGCCTCCCACGGCCACGCCTGGGCCGCCGTGGGCTGGATCGCCGGCCTGGCCACGTTCGTCGTCGTGACCGCGGTCGCCGAAAGCCGTAACCTGCTGCTGCGGGTGGGCTCGGCCTCGTGGCGGGGTTCGACGGTGGCCCCATGGCCACGGTCGCGTGCGCGCTGCACGTCGAAGCTGCCCGGGCGACGGCGCGCGAGGCCGGACTCGGCCTCTGGTGCGTCGACGCCATCACCGACCACCCGCTCGAAACCCCCTGACCGGACGGCGAGGGTGACCACTCCTCGCGTCGCCATCGACGTCGGGTCGCTTCTCCACGGGCCACCACAGACGGGGGTGGGGCAGTTCGTCGCCCGCCTCGCTCGAACGGGCTGGCCGGCCTCGACGAGCCGCCCGACGTGCTGCCGTACGTGCTGTCGTTCCGCGCCGAGCTGCGCCCGGCGCGTCCGGCGGCGCTGCGCTACCCGGCCACGGCGGCCCTGCGGGCCGTGGGGACGGCTCCGACCGGCCCCGGGTCGACCGGGAGGCTGGCCGGCAGCCAGGTCGTGCACGGACCGAACTACATCGTCCCGCCGGGCGCACTCCCACCATCGTGTCGGTGCACGACTGCTGGTTCCTGCAGCGGCCCGCCGAGGTCACGGAAGCGGTTCGGCACTTCCGGCGCCGTCCTGCAGCGCGCCGTCGCCCGCGCAGGGCGACGGTCCACGATGCCGCTCCCAGCACACGGCGGGCCAGGTGCGGGAGCTACGCTCGAAGGGCCGAAGCCAGGTGGCCGTGGTCCGCGCTGGGCTCCTTTCCCCGACCTCGCTGCCCGCACGGGACGCGCCGATTGCACCTGGCCGGCCTCGACGGCCGTCCGTTACCTCACGCCGGCGCTCGGCGCCAGGGGAGCCCACGCAAGAACGCGGCCGACCGCCTGGCGCGACGTTCGGGCTGCTGCAGCGCCAGGCTGCCGGAGGCTGGCGCCTGGTGCTGCTGCGGACCGGACGGCCCCGACGGGCACGGCCATCGACGACGCCATCAGCCGCCAGCCTCCGGGGCGCCGGGACCACATCCTGCTCGTCGACTACGTGAGCGACGCCGACCGCAACGCCATCCTCCCACGGGGCGGCCGCGCTCGCCTACGCGATCGCTCGACGAGGGCTTCGGCACTTCCCGGCGCTGGAGGCCATGGCGGCCGGCGTGCGGTCGTGGCCGCCGACGCCGGCTCGCTGCCGGAGATCTGCGGCGAGGCGGCCATCCTGGTCGAACCCGCGCAACCCGGCGGCCATGGCCGGCGTGGCCTCCACCGGCGCCATCACCGACAGCGCGGTCGAGCGACGAGCTGATCGCCCTCGGCCGGGGAGCGGACCGAAGTCTGTTCTCCGATTGGCCCGCTCTCGGCGGCGGGGATGGACGCCCTCTACCGTGGCGACTTGGCGATGGAGGGCGCACCGACGTGATGCGCGGTGCTGTCGGGCGGGGTCGGCGCGGCCCGGCTCCTGGCCGGGCTGCAGCAGGTCGTCGACGGGCGCAGGCTCACACGCGGTCGTCAGCGTCGGCGACGACGCGACGCTCCACGGCCTGGCCATCAGCCCCGACCTCGACACCATCACCTACACCCTCGCCGGTGCCATCGATCCCGAGCGGGGCTGGGGCCTGTGCGGTCGGGAGACCTGGCGGGTGATGGCATCCGCTGGGCGCGTTCGCCGCCGACCGGCCGCCAGGTGCGGCCGGCGGCACGTGGTTCGCCTCGGCGACCGGGACCTCGCCACTCACCTCTACCGCACCCACCGCCTGGCCGAGGGCGCTCGCTGACCGAGGTCACCGCGGAGATCGCCGCGGCGTACGGGCGTGACGTTGCGCCTCCTCCCCGTCACCGACGACCCCGCTGCGCACTATGTTGACCGTGGCCGGCGAGGGCGAGATCGAGTTCCAGGAGTACTTCGTCGGGCGGCGCCAGGGCATCCCCATCAGCGGTGTCCGCTTCGCACGGCGCCGAGGCGGCACGCCCTCGGCCGGCGGCACCGCGGCCACGGCCTGGACGCGGCGGAGGCCATCGTGATCGCACCCTCCAACCCGATCGTCTCCATCGGTCCCCTGCTGGCGGTGCCAGGGTGCGCGAGCGCATCCAGGCGGCGCGAGCCGGACGCGTCGCCGTCTCCCCATCGTCGGCGGCCGGGCGCTCAGGGCCCCGCTGACCGGATGCTGGCCGAGCCGGTGCCGCGGTCAGCGTCGTCGGCTGGCGGCGCTCTGGCTACCGCGACCTCGCCGGCGACCGCTGGTCATCGACGAGGCCGACCGCCCTCGCGCGCCGAGGTCGGGGCCGAAGGGCGTCCGCTGCGTCGTGACCGACACCGTCATGCGGCACGCCTGCGGTCGCCGCCGCGCTGGCGGCGGCCTGTGCTCGACGCGGCGGTCCGGTCGGGGCGCGTCGTGAGCCGGCTCACGCTGTGGGGCGTCGAGGGGATGGGCGAGATCCGTCCGGGCGACCAGCTCGGCGAGCTCAGCGGCCGACGCCTGCGCCGGGACCGCCAACGGCCCGCTGGTCGACGGCGACGTGCTCGTCGTGACGCAGAAGATCGTGTCGAAGGCCGAGGACCGGCTGGTGGCCGATCGACCCCGACGATCCGCTCGTCGCACAAGGCCGTCGTCGAGGCGGAGGCCGTGCGGATCCTGCGCCGCCGGGGCGACCTCGTCATCACCGAGACCGGCCACGGCTTCGTGTGCGCCAACAGCGGGCGTCGACCTGTCGAACGTCGAGACGGGGCTGGACGCCGCGCTCCTGCCGTCGACAGCGACCGGTCGGCCCGGCGCATCCGCGACGGCGCTGCGGGCCAGCCTCGGCGTCGACCGTCGGCGTGATCGTGTCCGACACGTTCGGCCGCACCGTGGCGCAGCGGCCTGACCGACGTGGCCATCGGCGTGGCCGGCATCGCCGCCGTGGTCGACCTGCGCGGCACGCACGACGCCCTCGGCCGCACGCATGCAGGTCACCGAGGTGGCCGTCGCCGACGAGCTGGCGTCCGCCGCCGAGCTGGTGATGGGCAAGTCGAGCAGGCATCCCCGTCGCCGTCGTGCGCGGGCGTCGACCTGCGACGTGGCTGCGCGAGTCGACATCGGCGAGCTCGTGCAGGACACCGCAGGAAGACCTGTTCCGCTAGCCAGGTCGTCGAAGATCGCGCAACGGGCCGCCCGGACCGCCCGGCGGCGTCTGGCGCAGGATCACGTCTCGCCGCGTGCGACGATCCCGCGCCGGAAGTGCCCTCGGGGCCGACGCCGGAGCGGTCGCTACGATCCGCCGATGCTGACCGCAGCACCTGTCGACACCGGCCCTGGAGGCGGGGCTGGAGGAAGAGATCGCAGCCGCGCCGGCCGACCACGGCCGGAGTCGAGGCTGATCGTCCGGCGGCCGGCGACCGACGAGCGCGAGCTCCTCGACGAGGGGACGCTGCGACCTCGAGGAGGGCCTGGTCGGTGACACGTGGCGCGTCCGGGGCAGCACGAAGAGGACGGCCGACAGGCTTTCCTCCCATCCGGGACATGCCGCAGCTCAACGTGATCAACGCCCGCGTGACCAGGACCGCTCGCCGGCCCGCCCGCGACCGCTGGGCGCTGGCGGGTGACCAGGCTCTACCTCGATCTCGACCTGAGCGAGGCCAACCTCCCGGCGGGCGCGCGCCTGTCGCTCCGGGACCGCGGTGATCGAGATGCGCCGACCAGCCCACCTCGGCTGCCAGAAGTTCAGCGCCGGCTTCCGGGCTCGGCGCGCTCCGCTTCGTGAACTCAGCCGTCGGTCGGGGACTGCACCTCAGGGGCGTGAACGCCGCGTCGTCGTGCCGGGTGCCGTCCGCACCGGCGACGTCGTCACCAAGCTCACCGCCTGAGGGCCCGGACGCTTCCCCGGCCGCGGCCAGGTCGACCAACGCTTGACCGGTTCCGGCGGCGCCTCAGCCGCCAGGCTGGGCGAGGGCTCGGCCACGCCCGTCGCCACGATCGGTCCAGGGCGCCCAGGCCAGGTGGATGCAGGCCCGGACGGGCGAGAGGGCGAAGCGCTCGACGTCGCCCGGGCGGGCCGGTCGGGGCGTCGCCACCGCTCGCCAGCGGCCATCACCCGCTCGTGCAGCTCGGTTGATCGACGTCTGGACGCCGGTGCCGACGTTGATCACCAGCCCGGTCCCCTCGTGGTGGCCCGCCTGCGGCGTCGACAGCACGTCGTCGACGGCCACAGGTCACGGGTCTGCTTCCCACTGCCCGTGGACCTCGGCGGGGAGCCCGGCACGGCGGGCGGCGGCAGGCGGCGGCGACCACGCCCGCGGACGCCCGCTGGCGGGTGCCGTACGTGGCCGAGGCGCAGGCGCGGTGAACTCACCGCCTGCCGATCCCGGTAAAGCGAGGAGGTCGGCGACGGCGGTCGGGCGATCGAGTGGCGATCTGAGTGCGGCGGCCACGATAAGGTTTGCCCTCATCGACCAGCGACCGGGCGCTCGCGGCGGACCGGGCCGTAGTAGGAGAATGGCGTCCAGGCCGACCACCACCTTGGCAGTGCGCGGCGGCCTGCACAACCGCGATCGAGCAGGTTGGCCGCCGTCCCGCCGAGGAGCGGTTTCCGAGCAGGTCGGGCCCGGAACCTCGGGTGAACTTCCGGCAGGAGTGGACCGCCACCTCCCGGCTTCAACCGCACGAGCAGATCCGACAGCTCCGGGACCGCACGTCAGT
>ERZ1370068.3521-contig-2631_pt1 | contig 23951 bp, 37 predicted proteins | sample MGYA00561227_ERZ1370068 | MGnify/ENA primary metagenome ERZ1370068 (study PRJEB38410, sample SAMEA6850437) | metagenome | study: Metagenomic assessment of the ecological functions of the soil: analysis of the soil microbiota associated with the...
CCGCTTGCTGGTTGATGACGATACCGAGCACAGGCAACTTTACGACGAAGCGGCCAGCTGCTGTAAGCGCGGAATTGTCGCCGAAGAGCGCAGTCGCGCAACGACCTGTTTCTGCCGAGTTGATGTTCTCGCCAGAGCGCACCGGTTGATCCCAGCCGACCGTAAATGGCCGCTGACGCCTGACTATACTTTTCAGTTCGTCGTAAAATGTATCGCGCTGACTTGCGCTGATGCCGATCTTTACGATCGCTGCGCACCGGAAAAGTTTTAGTCCACCAGCCAGTGACACGATCGCGAGCTTCGCGTCCGTGTGGAATGTACGCCGTAAAAGCCAGGAAATGTTGGAGCAAACGTCGCTCGTTTCGATCCTGGCAAGCAGCAGCACCGCGGTGCTCGCGAAAGCATCCGCCATTCCGCCGCGACGACTGACACGGTCGGGACTCGCTTGATCACGGTGAAGCGGTTCACGATCCCGAAGGCCAGCGACCCGGCCATATCGTCGCGGCGATCGATCCAGCCGCCGGCGACCGGATCGCGACCGCGAGATCCACCAGCCCACGATCGGTCCGGCCAGATCACGATCCAGATGAAGAGGTTGGCCGCCAGCGTCATCGGGATGCGGCGCCCCGAGTGGGCGGCGCCGTGGACGAAGTTGACGATCAAGTGGCCGTAAGACGACGACCGCGAGCAGACGTTGAGTCGACGGATTGCGTTTGCATACGCTCCTCTGAGACGAGCAACGCGTGGCGGTCCTGTGACAGCTAATCCCGGTTCCCACTTGAGCCGTCTACCCGGCATGGGCAAGCTTACTGACGACAATGATAAGGGCGTGACGGCGTATCGGGCGGCGCGCGCCACGCGACGCAGGGCGAACGCGGACCTGGGCGCGCCGGTGCGGATGCGCTTCTTTCAACGAGCGCCCACGCCGGCTCGATCGGATTGAAGTCATGCGAGCTACGGCGGCAGATAGCGCACCGTGGCCCCGCGCTGTTCGATGAAGAAGCGCACCTCCAGCGCTTTATGCGCGGTGAGATTGTCGAGCAGGACCACGTCACCACGCCGCAGACGCGGCGCGAGCCGGCGCCGGACCCATTCGATGAAGCGTTCTTTGGTCATCGCGCGCCATTTCTGCACTGAGCGTCACCCAACCGCGTTGGCGCACCGCGCCGACCAGCGTCAGGTTGTCGCCCCAGTTCATCGGCCGGGCCTCCACGTATTCTTCGCCGCGCGGGACCCAGGCGTGGGAGCGGCCCATCGCGATGTTGGCGCCAGCTTCATCGAGGAAGACCAACCGGTCGGACGTCGATGCGACGCACCCACGTCAGGAACGCCGCACGTTTCGCGGCGACATCCGGTCGGTCGACTTCGCTCGGGCGCGGCCGTTTTTTTGAGCACGAAGCCCGCCCGCCGCAACGCGCGATGGAAGCTCGACTGGCGCCGTCCGCCGCGGCCTGGTCACGCGTCGGTTACTCCCAACACAACTCGGTCACCGTGGCATCGGGGCCATCGCGGACAACCGCGCGGAGCACGGTCACGTCAATCGGACACGGCCAGCCGCCGCCTCTCGGCTGCGGCGCCACGGACTGCGTGTCACGCCAGCGCGCCACCCAGCGCTCGAGCGTGCGATGGTCGACATCGAATAGTGCGGCCAGTTGCGCGCACGATCCTTCGCCACGCTCGTACGCCGTCACCGCCCGCTCGCGAAGCGCCAGGTCATACGGATTGGGCATGGCGCCATTGAAGCTACAATTCGTTCGGCAACCCGGGCGTGGGATTAGGGATTAGTCGGACACCGCGATTTCGCCGGGGACGATCGGACGGGTGCGCGGCAGGCGGCCGAGGCGCGCCAGGTTGCCGACGAAGGCGAGGATGCCGACGAAGCACGAGCGAGCTTGATCGATGTCGCCCACGGCGCGTCCGCGGCAGGACCTTCCACATCAGCCACAGCGCCGGCTGCGCCCAGCAGACCGCCCAGACCGATCCGTAGAAGTAGCGGCGCTCGTGGCCTTCGCCCTTGGTCGACGGCTTCACGCGCGGCAGCCGGCCGAGCGCGCCAAGCAGCCAGATCGTGCCCGCGATCGGGAAGTACGCGTAGCGGTAGATCTCGCTTCAGCATACCAGCTGGCCGGTCGATGATCGCGACGACCAGGCCGGCGATGTTCAGGACCGCGAACGTGATCACCTCGCTCCACGCGAACGTGTAGCAGACCCGCCGATAGAGCGGATTCGGGCGATCCTCGGTGAAGCGGATGATGTAGGGCCTCGGCTCGACGCCGGGCAGACGCGCCGCGCAGGCCGGCGATGCCGGTGCCGACGAGGACCGCGCCGAGCCACAGCGCCATTCGCGCGTCGAACCCGCGCTCGAAGAGATCGAAGGTCAGCGGACCCGGCGCGATGAAGAAGACGAAGATCCAGATCGGCCAGTGGTTGAACCGGTAGTAAAGCTTGTTGCGCTCGCGGATCTTCCTGTGGGATGCGTACTCGACGAGGGATGCTCAAGGCTGCGTTGGTTCGCGAGTATACCCCGGCCGCGGAATGTGCGGCGCGCTCCCCCACATCCCGCGGTGAAAGCGCCTGGCTTCGGCTTCGGCGCGCGTCAATTCATCGAGCCGCGCGCAGGGCGCGCGCGGCCGGTCATGCGCGCGAGGCCGTCGCGCAGGAGCGCGGCGTTGATGAACGCGCCGTCCTCGCGGAAGACGTATGCGGGTTGGCGGCGATGTTCGTCGAACATCCCGCCGTCGTGCTCCAGCCGCACCCAGCGACGGAGGACCAGCTCGCTCAGACGATCGCGCGCTTCCTGCGTCGAACGGCGCCGACGTCGAATCCGCGGCCCAGCTCTGGCGCTTTGATCCCGAGAGCCGGACGCGACCGTATTTCGTGACGGTGATGGTGCCGCCGTCGGTGACCGCGGTCACGAGCCACCGCACTCGGATCGTCGCGGTCGCGAGCCGAACGTGAATGGTTTGAGCTATTGCCACGGCCGCCGACGAGCGACAGTCGGCAGAATCTGCATACGCACCTCCGTTGGCGCGGGATCGCGCGCAGGCGGAGTCGCGTTTGCAAACCGATCAACCGCCAACTGGCGTGTGACCGCAGTCGGGCTGGAGGCGTGACGGGGGACGGAGGAGGACGAGGCGGGACGAGCGGGACGGAGGAGGGACGGAGAGGGACGGAGGAGGGACGGAGGAGGTGGACGGAGGACGGGACGGAGGAGGGGATGTCGGAGGGACGGAGGAGGACACGGAGACGTCGGTCAGCCGGCGAACTTGTAGCCGAGGCCGTGGACGGTGAGGATGTACTCCGGCGACTTCGGGTTGACTTCGATCTTCTGGCGCAGGCCGGCGACGTGGACGTCGACGGTTCGCGTCAGCGGCATCTCGTCGTAGCCCCACACGTCCGACGAGCAGCTCGTCGCGTGACAGCATGGCGCCGCGATGCTCGATGAAGTGGCGCAGCAGCTTGAACTCGCGCGCGCGACAGATCGACCGGCTGCCCGCCGCGCATCACCTCGGCGCGCCGGAAGTCGACGACGACGTCGCCGAAGCGATACGTGTCGCCGCGCGGCTGCGACGCGGACGGCCGGCGCGCGCAGCAGCGCCTCGAGCCGCGCCATCAACTCGATCGTCTCGAACGGCTTGGTCAGATAGTCGTCGGCGCCGAGCTTCAGGCCGACGACTTTGTCGCACCACCTGCCCTCGCGCGCGGTCAGCATCAGGATCGGCGTCGTGACGCCCGCGCTGTGCACCGCGCGGCAGCACGTCGAAGCCGTTCATCCGCGGCAGCATCACGTCGAGGACGATCAGATCGTACGCGCCCGCGTCGCACGGTCGAGCGCCGCGGCTCGCCATCGTCTGCCGTCTCCACGGCGTAGCCCTCGCTGACCAGCCGATCGGTGAGCGTCAGCCGCAGCCCGGCTTCGTCTTCGACGACCAGAACGCGGGGAATCGTCACAGCCTGTTGGAAGTGTCGGACACCGGCAGGAGATCGACGACCGTGGTGCCGTCGCCGGGACGGCTCGTCGATGGTCACCTGGCCGCGGTGCGCATCGACGACGTGGCGGACGACGCTGAGGCCGACGCCAGTACCGCGCACCTGCGCCTCGACGGCGCGACGACCGCGGTAGAACGGTTTGAAGATGTGCGGCAGGTCGTCCGCGTCGATGCCAAGACCGCGATCGACGACGCGAATCCGCACCGTCGATCCGCTCAGGCCGGCGCCGACGTCGACGGTGCTGCCCGCCGGCGCTGTACTTCACCGCGTTGCCGAGGATGTTCTGCACCGCCGATCGCAGCGCGTCGGCGTCGCCGCGGACCGCCGGCAGCGATGCCGTTCGACAGCACGTTGATCGTGACGCCGCGATCGCGCGCGTCGGATCTCAGCGCACCCGACCGCATCGTGCGATGACGCGCGCCACGTCGACGTCGGCGTGCGCCGGAGCGCGCGCCGGAGCGTGACGCCGGCGAATTCGAGCACGCGCTCGACCATGTCGCGCAGCCGGCGGCCTTCCGATTCGATCAGCGTCCGTAGCGCTTCACCTGCGCGACCGTCGGCGACGACGCCGTCGGCGAGGTTCTCGCCCGGCCGAACAGATGACGGCGAGCGGCGTCCGCAGCTCGTGCGAAACCGCGGCGACGAACTCCATCTGCTGCCGCGCGAGCCGCTGCTGGCGCTGCGCCGCCAGGATGATCAGCACGACGCTGGCCGCGAGCAGGCCCGAGCACGCCGAGGCTGATCGCCATGTTGCGCCGGCGCGACCGCGCGACGATCGCATCGAGCGATCCGCTGCGATGCCGCACCCGCACCTGCCACGCGCCCTGCATGTCGTCCCCGTCCGCCGGCCATCAGCACGCGTTTGCCCTCGGACCGTCGGCGCGCCGCACGATCGTGATCGCCAGCCGCTGGCTGGTGAAGAAGCCGCCAGCGCGCCGGCCGGCAGCCTGTCGGACAACGGGGCGAGACGATTCAGCTCGTCCATCCGTAGATCGAAGAGACCTGTCGTCACATCGGCGCTCGCGCCGTCGACCGTCGCATCGCCCGAGTTGTAGACGGCCGTGGCGGCGTCGTCACGGCGCACGACGCTGACCAGATACTCGGAGCTGCCGCGATCGCCGAAATGCTTCGCCACGAGCGGCTCGAGGACCTGACGCTGCAGCGTTTCTGAATCAGCACGACCACCACGATGCGCGCAATCGCGGCGGCGTTGGTCGTCACCAGGACCTGATGACCGGTGGCGCGGAGGCCCTCGATCCGCTTGATGAACGGCACCGAGACGAAGAGCGCCGGCACTCGCGCGTCAATCGCATCGGCGAGCAGCAGAGGCGGCGGCACCGCACGAGCCCTGCAGGTGCGCGTGCCGCGCACGCGTCAGCGACTCGCGAGATCAGGCGGCCACTCGGCTGGCACGAGCACGCGGCGATCGAGATCGAACCGACGCGGCTGGCCAACGTCGCCGATCCGGCCGTCGACGAGATACAGCGCGCGCACCAGGCGCGGGTTGGAGGCCGTGGTCTGCCACCGCGAATAGGCGTCGGCGAGCGTTGCCGCCGGGTCGGCGTCGAGCCGTTCGCCGTCGACGTGGAACGCGACGTAGGTGCGGGTCAACTCGCGATCGAACTCCTGGCTGAAGTCCGACGCACGCGTGCGCAGACCGGCGCGCATGCGATCGCGTTCCGCCTGACTCACTTCGCCGAGCCAGCGGTACTGCAGCGTCGCGAGCGTTCCGAGCAGGACGAGCAGCAGCGTCGCGACGAGCAGCAGCCGCCACCGACGCGTCATTTTGCGGTGCTTCTCCTCGGACACGTCAGGCTCGAAGGCCTGTGGTGAACAGTCACCCCTCGCCGGATGCGGCCCACCAGCAGTGTACGCGAAGAATCCTGGGAAAAATCGCGGTTTACATACCTTACAAAACGATTGCCGACACATAACAACTTCGCGCGCGGCTGCTCGTCATACTCGGCGTTGATCGACGCGCGCGGTTTGGAACCAGCGCGCAAGACGAGGTGATGACATGCAGCGGTTGGGCATCTATCTCTTTTCGCTCGCGCTGACGCTTCGGCGGCTTCGCGCGCGCAGTAACCGGCGATGACGAAGGCGGCGGAACTGCTCGCGCAGGCGCGCGCGGCGCTCGGCGGCGACAGCGAAGCTGGCGAAGGTGCAGGGGCTCTCGGCCGACCGGCACCTACCAGCGCGAGACTGGGCGACCGCCAGCTGAGCGGCGAGATCACGATCGATTTCGCAGCTGCCGGACAAGATGGTGCGGACCGACAGCATGAACCCGATCGGTGACGCGACCATCGTCATGCTGCAGGGCATCAACGGCGACAAGGTGCTGCGCAACTCGCGCACGATCGGCGGCGGACCCGGACATGATGATCCGCATCGCGCCAGCCGCCGCCGGCAGCGACGCCGAAGGCGCAGGCGCTGCGCAACGCCGCGCGCGGAGTTCGCCCGCTTCGCGCTCGCGTGCTCCTGCTCGGCACCGCAGGCGATGCCGCTCGAGTTCACCTACGGCGGCGAGGCGGAAGCCGACGAGGGCAAGGCCGACGTCATCGACGCGAAGGGCCGACGGCAGCTTCGCCGCCCGACTCTTCCTCGACAAGAAGCACGCATCGTCCGCTGATGCTGCTCGTATCGCGGCGCCGCGCCGCGAATGGTCGTGCAGACGCGGCGAGGCGACGGTCCGCCGCCCGCCGGTGCCGCGGAGGGCCACGGCGATCACGGCCCGGGACCCGATGCTGCCGCCGCCGCAGATCGTCGACATCCAGATGTTCCTCGACGACTACAAGTCCGTCGACGGCGTGATGCTGCCGCATCACATCTCGCGGTCGATCGACGGCAAGCCGAACGAGGAGTGGACGTTCAAGACGATCAAGCTGAACCCGGCGTTCAAGCCCGACACGTTCTCGGGGAAGTAGGGCGGGATGGGCAGGACGGGCGGGATCGCTTGCTTCTCCTTTGTTGTCTCACCCGCGTGGACGCTCGCGCAGTCGCGGGCTGACGCTACGCTGCGCGTGACCGTCATCGATCCGAGCGGCGCGGTGATCGTCGGCGCGGAGGTGACGGTCACGGCAAGTGCATCGTCCGGCTCCGCGTCCGTCGTGACGCCGCTGAATGGCGTCACCGCCGGGCGGGGCGATGCGGTGTTCAGCGCGCTCGAACCGGGACGCTATGCGATTCACGTCGAATCACCGGGTTTCGAACCGTGCGACGCCAACGACGTGCGCGTCCGCGCGCGGCGACAACCGGCGCGAGGTGAAGCTGAAGATCGCCAGGCTCGCGGAGACGGTGCAAGTCGGCCGCGACCCGCGCGAGCGCGCCAGCGATCCGCGCGGCGACGCGTTCGCGACGATCCTCGGCCAGGCGCAGATCGACGAACTGCCCGACGATCCCGACGAGATGGAGCAGGTGCTGCGCGACATGGCCGGGCCCGGCGCGACGCTGCGCGTCAACGGATTCCGCGGCGGCCGGCTGCCGCCGAAGAGCCAGATCCAGTCAGATCCGCTTCCGCCGCAACATGTTCGCCGCCGACGTCCACGAAGCCGGGCTTCATGTCCGATCGACATCACGACCAAGCCGGGCATCGACGACTGGCGCGGCGCGACCAGCATCAGCTTGCGCAACGACGCCGCTCAACGCCCGCAACGTCGTTCGCGCCGACCAAGGGCGACGAGCAGCTACGAGCGCTACGGCTTCAGCGCTGAGCGGGCCGCTGTGGAAGCAGCACACATCGCTGTCGCTCGCCGGTCGACGGCGTCGATGCCTTCGACACGAAGACGATCGTCGCGGCGCTGCCGACGGGCTACTTCAACGACTCGATCCGCAAGCCGAACGACGCGCTCAACCTGTCAGCGCGCGCCTCGAGCACGCGCTGACCAAGTCGCAGATGCTGCGCGCCGAAGCGCAGCGCAATCACCTGCGCCTCGAGAATCTCGGCGTCGGCGACTACGATCTGCCCGAGCGCGGCTACAGCCAGGCGCGCACCGAGGACGTCCTGCGCGGATCGATCGCCGGCTCGATCCGCAAGGCGCTCGTACAACGAGCTCAGCGCTGCAGTGGCGCGCCGAGCGACATCGGCTCGTACGCCGGCCAGCATCGCGCCCGCGGTCCTCGTGCTGAACGCGTTCGACGCCGGCGGCGCGCAGCTCGGCGGCGACGCGCGCGGTCGACACCGTTCGAGCTCGCCGACGATCTCGACATCGCCGCCGGCCGCCACGCCATCCGCACCGGATTCCTCCTCGAAGGCGGCCGCTATCGCACCAACGATGCTGCCGCAACGCCGGGCGGCACGTTCACGTTCGCGAGCCTTCCGGCCTACAACGTCGGGCTAGCCGACCACCTTCACGCGCAACGTCGGCGATCCGCGCGTCGATCTCGGCCAGGTGCAGTCCGGCATCTACGTGCAGGACGACATCCGCGCGCGCAAGGACCTGACGATCAGCGGCGGTCTCCGCCAGGAGTATCAGTCGCACGATCGGCGGCTTCCATCTCGCGCCGCGCGGCGGCATCGCGTGGTCGCCGTTCAAGAGCGGCAAGACGACGATCCGCGCGGCGGCGGCGGCATCTTCTTCGACTGGTTCGACGCGCAGCCGTATACGAGCAGGCCGTGCAGCTCGACGGCACCCATCAGCAGATCGAGACGATCGTGCAGCCCGGCTATCCCGATCCGACGCTCGGCGGCCGCGCGTCGTCGCTGCCGCCCGGGCGCGTGCAGCTCGCCGTCCGACTCTCACGCAGCCGCAGCTGCGCGAAGCGATCGTCGGCGTCGAGCAGCAGCTGCCGCGCGACGTGCGGCTGCAGCACGATGTACATCCGTCGTCAGCGGATCGAACCTGCTGCGCGGCGTCAACGTGAACGCGCCGCTGGCAGAACGGACAGCGTCCCGATCCGCTGTCGGGGCCGATCACCGAGATCAGCTCGATCGCTTGCGTCTGCGTTCGACGGTCTGAGCGTCAACCTCAACTACATGCGAGCCGCAGCGGCGTCTTTCTCGCCGCGAACTACATGTTCGCGCCGCGTCGGTCGACGAGACCGACAGCCCGTTCGGCCTGCCCGCCGACAGCTTCAACCTCGCGGCCGAGCGCGGGCCGGCCGCTCAACGTGCCGTGGCATCGGTTCATGAGCCTGGTGAACACTGCCGCTGGTCGGCCGCGTTCCGCCTCGGCACGTCGATGCGCGTGCAGTCGGCGCTGCCGTACAACATCACGACCGGACGCGACGACAACGGCGACACCGATCAGCAACGATCGCCCGGCCGGCGTGACGCGCAACAGCGGCGCGTGGCGCGCGCAGGTCGATCTCGGCGCGCGTCTCAGCTGCGCGATTGGATTCGGCGACGCGGGCGGCGAGCGCCACGCAGGGTCCGCAGGTGCGCATCGTCCGCGGCGACAACGCGCGATCCGCTGCGCGACATGGGCGGCGCCGACGTCGACGAAAACGCTACGGCCTCGAGCTCTACGCCAGGCCTACAACCTGATGAACCACGTCAACGCGCTGAACTTCAGCGGCGTCGCTGACGTCGCCGTTCTTCGGTCAGCCGACGTCGGCCGCGCCGCCGCGCCGAATCGAGCTCGGCACGCGCCTGAGTTTTTAAACCGAATCCCGAATCCCCAATCCCGAATCCCTTCGAAGCTCGTACAACGCGATGCCAGCGGCGACGGCGAGGTTCAGTGAATCGACAGCCGGCGCTCGTCAGAATCCGCGCACTCGATGGTCCGCGATCGCTTCGACCGACGGCGACGAGGCCCGCGCTTCCGTACCGATGACGAGCGCCACGCGATCCGTGACGCGGCACGCGCGCAGAACGCGCCGAGCGGTTCCGACGGTTCGCGCGGCGTCAGCGCGACGATCGTAAATCCCGCCGCGCGCAGCGCGACGCACGCACCGGCCAGTCGATCGCGCGCGCGAACGGCACTCGCAGCGCAGCGCCCATCGACGTCCGAATCGCCTTGCGATACAGCGGATCGCAGCAGGTTGGACTGAGAATCACGCCGCCGGCGTCGAACGCCGCTGCGTTGCGAAACACGCCGCCGACGTTGTCGGCGTTGCCGACCGCTTCGAGGACGACCACCAATCGTGCGTTGTCGATCACCGCATCGATCGATAAGGCCGGCGGCCGTTCGACGAGCGCCAGGCAGCCGCGATGAATGTGGTGACCGGTGATGCCGAGGAAGTCGGCGGCATCGCAGACATAGATCGGCACCTCCGCCGCGACGGCCGCGATCGCCGGCTCGAGAGCTTCGCCGCGCCGCCTCGCTGACGAGCAGCGACTGCACGCGGTAGCGCCGATCCTCGATCACGCGCTGAACGACGAGCCGCCCTTCGGCGACGAACAGTCCCTGCGATCGGCACAGCTCCGCGTCCGCCACGCCGCGGTATCGCGCGATCCGCGGATCGTCCGCACGCACTCGATCGACCGACACGATCCTGGACTCTACAGCGCTTTTCATGTGTAACGTGGCGTCCGGCTTCAGCCGGACTTCGCCAGGTCCGCCTGAAGGCGGACGCCACGACGCTCCGCCAACGGTCCGCGGCTTCACGCCGTCTCAGGCCCACATGCACCTGATCCGGGACGTTCAATACGCCTGGCGCGGGCTGACGCGGGCGCCGCTCTTCGCCATCGTCGCGCTGGTGTCGATCGCGCTCGGCATCGGCGCCAACACCGCCATCTTCACGCTCGTGGACGAAGTGCTGCTGCGGGCGCTGCCGGTGAAGAACCCGGGCGAGCTTGTCCTCTTCAGCGGACCGCGCGACCACTACGGCAGCAATTCCGGCGGCAACATGCTGTCGTTCCCGATGTACGAGGACTTTCGCGACAACTTCGTCGAGGACGGCCAGGCTGCCGCGCGATCAGCCCACGTCGTGGACAACCCGGCGCCGGCGCCGAAGATCTTCTCGGGTATCTTCGCGCGGCGCACCGTCGCGATGAACGTCGGCGTCGGACGGCCAGACCGAGCGCGTGCCCGGCGAGATGGTGAGCGGCACGTACTTCCAGGTGCTCGGCGTCGGCGCGGCGATCGGCCGCGTCATCACTCCGGACGACGACAAGGTGCGCGGCGACAGCCGTGTGGCGGTCCTGAGCTTCGACTACTGGCGGACGCGGTTCGGAGCGGATCCGTCGGTGGTCGGCCAGCCGCTGACGATCAGCAACTACACCTACACGATCATCGGCGTCTCGCAGGCCGGCTTCGACGGCCTCGATATCGGCTACGTCCCCAGCGTGCGCGTGCCGATCATGATGAAGGCGCAGATGCACGCCGAACTGGGACGACATGGACAACCGGCGCAGCCGCTGGGTCAACGTGTTCGGCGCGCATGAAGCCGGGCATCACGCATCGAGCAGGTGAAGCCGGCGCTGCAGCCGTTCTTCCACGGACTGCTCGAACAGGAAGTGAAGATGGCGGCGTTCATCGGGAACGTCGGCCTACACGCGCGAGCAGTTCGTGAAGGGCGAGATCGAGATCCTGGCGGCGGCGCAGGGCCGATCGCCGATTCGCGCAGCAGCTGTCGCAGCCGCTGTGGGTGCTGATGGGGATCGTCGCGCGGCGTGCTGCTGATCGCCTGCGCGAACGTCGCCAGCCTGCTGATCGCCCGCGCGACCGCGCGGCAGAAAGAAATCGCGGTGCGCCTCGCCCTCGGCGCGAGCCGCGCGCGCATCGTCGGCCAGCTGCTGGTCGAGAGCGTGATGCTCGCCGCGGCCGGCGGCGTGCTCGGCCTCGCGGTCGCGATGTGGACGACGAGGTTCCTGCTCGCGCTTCCTGCCGACCAGCGACACGCCGCACGTGATCAGCGGGTCGATCGACTATCGCGTCCTCGCGTTCAACTTCGCGCTGTCGCTCGTGACCGGCGTGCTGTTCGGTCTCGTGCCGGCGCTGCGATCGACGAAGCCGAACCTCGCGCCGACGCTGAAGGACCAGGTCGGCGCCGTCGTCGGCGGGAGCGGCGGCGTCCGCTTCCGCAAAGGGCTCGTGGTCGCGCAGGTGACGCTGTCGATCGCTGCTGCTCGTCGGCGCGGGCCTGTTCATCCGCAGCCTGCGAAATCTGCGGCTGCTGAATCTCGGGTTGAAGACCGACAACCTGATCGCCTTCAACCTGAGCCCGGCGCTCAGCGGTTACTCGTCGGTGCGCTCGAAGCAGTTCGATCAGCAGATCGCCGCGCGGATTCGCGCACTGCCCGGGCGTGGCGTCGATCGCGTACGCGCAAATCGGGCTGCTCGAGGGCAACGAGTGGGACAGCTCGATGTCGGTCGAGGGCTACGACGCGAAGCCGGGCGAGGACATGAACCCGTATTGCAACGCCGTCAGCCCCGGCTACTTCAAGACGATGGGCATCGCGCTCCTCGCCGGACGCGACTTCGACGAGCGCGACGCGCGCTACGTCGACGTCAAGCCGGATGGGAACTTCGCGCCGCCAGTACAAGGTCGCGATCGTCAACCAGAGCTACGCGAAGCACTACTTCGGCGATCGCGGAGCGATCGGCCGTCACATCGGCTTCGGCACGAATCCCGGCACGAAGACGCCGATCGAGATCGTCGGCGTCGTCGCCGACGCGAAATGCACCGGCGTGCGCGACGAAATCCCGCGGCAGGTCTACTTCGCGTTCCTGCAGGACGATTTCGCCAGCGGCGTGGTGATGTACGTGCGGACGTCGAGCGCGCCCGGAGACGGCGGCCGGATCGATTCGCGAGGTGGTGCGGCAGATCGACGCGAACGTGCCGGTGATCAGGTTCCGCACGCTCGAGCATCAGATCGATCAGTCGCTCGTGAACGATCGCCTGGTCGCGACGCTGTCGACGGCGTTCGGCGTCCTCGCGACGCTGCTCGCGGTGATCGGCCTCTACGGGGTGATGGCGTACACTGGTCGCGAGGCGGACGCGCGAGATCGGCGTGCGCATGGCGCTCGGCGCGGTGCCGGGCGACGTCATCTGGCTCGTGATGCGCGAAGTGCTGACGCTGGTCGGTGGCGGGATTGCCCTCGGACTCATCGCCTCGTGGGGTGCGAATCGTCTGATCAGCAGTCAGCTGTACGGCGTAACGGCAACGGATCCGATCACGATCGCCGGCGCGGCGGCGCTGCTCCTCACGGTCGCGCTGCTGGCGGGCTACATCCCCGCCGCCGCGCGACGCGGGTCAATCCAGTCCTCGCGTTGAGATATGAGTGATGGCGGGTCCGGCTAAAGCCGGACACCACATACGAGAACGCCGACGTTCATCGCAAAGCAGTCGCCGACGTCCGACGCGAAGTCAGTCGCCGACGTCTATCGGTACGTGGTGTCCGCCTTTAGGCGGACTATCGCTACGTCGCGGCTTCAGCCGAGCGATCACGCATCGTATTGCCGGAACGTGAGGTTGAATCGCCCGGCGAGATCGAGTTCCGGCGGCGCGGTGCCGGGGACGATTCGCGACACGCCGTGGTAGCGAAGCCGCGCCGGGCCGCCGAAGACGAACGCGTCGCCCGACTCGAGCGAGATCGCCTCCACCGGTTCCTTGCGCTTCAGCCCGCCGAAGAGAAACCGCGCCGTGTCGCCGATCGAAATCGACACGACCGGAATGCCCGCGGCGATGCGATCGCTCGCCTTCGTCCTTGTCCTGATGCAGCCCCATGCGGCCGTCGGCGTCGTAGAAGTTGAGGATGCAGAGGTCGGCGTCGATCGTCATGCCGGCTGACGCCGCGATCCGTCGCAGCCAGCGCCTTCAAGTTGTCCGGCAACGGCGGCGCCGGCAGATTGTCGAAGTCGGACCGCGTCGGCTCGTACGCGTAGGTCTTGCCGTTCCAGTGACGGCCGAGGCAGAGCATGCGGACGTGCATCTTGCCGCCGCCGCGGACGATCGGCACGTATGCCGGCACTGCGCCGTCGACGAGCGCGCGGCATTGTTCGACAATGTCGCGCTGTGCGTCGAGCGAAAGATGGTGACGCAGGTGGAAAGCGCCAGGCGCGATTTCCATAGCCGTACGCTACCATTGCCAGCCGTGCGCCGGCCGAGTTGGTTTCTCAGCAGTTTATACGGTTGCGCCGTGCTCCTGCTTGGTGCGCGAACCGCCGCGGCGCATCCCGTGCACGTTCAGCTACCTCGACCTGCGTCTGCAGCCGACGGTCATCGAAGGGACGCTGGTCGCGCACATGTTCGACGTCGCGCACGATCTGAACGTCGAGCCGCCGGAAAAGCTGCTCGATCCGGCGTTCGCCGCGACGCGCGCCGGTGCGATCATCGAGTTGCTGTCGCCGCGGCTCATGCTCGGCGCCGACGGCACGGCCGCTGCGCGGGGAATGGTCGAACGTGGAAGTCGTGGCTGAGCGGCAGTCGCTGCGGCTGCACGTGCGCTATCTGCTTGCGTCGCCGGCCGGCACGCTGACGGTCGCGACGATCATGTTCCCCACGATCCGCAGCACCAGACGTTTCTGAACGTCTACGAGCGGGAGTCGTTGACCCAGGCGATTCTCGATCGCGGCCGCATCCAGTTCACCTACTTCGCCGGCACGCGGCAGGGCGCGGCCGCCGTCGTCCGCAAGTTCCTGCCGACCGGCATCACGCACATTGTCGCCGGCCCGGAGCATCTGCTGTTCCTGGTCGGCCTGATGCTGCTCGGCGGCACCATCCGCCAGCCTCGTCATCGTCGTCACCGCGTTCACGCTGGCGCAGGCCTGACCCTGTCGCTCGCGGCGTTCAACGTGATCGCACCACCGGTGCGGATCATCGAGCCGGCGATCGCGCTCCAGCATCATCTACGTCGGCGCCGACAATCTGCTCGTGCGCGACGGCCGCGACGTGCGCGCGTGGATCGCGCTGGCGTTCGGCTTCATCCACGGCTTCGCGTTCGCGAAGCGCGCTCAAGGAGATGGATCTGCCGACGCGTGCGCTCGGCTGGTCGCTCGTGTCGATCAACCTCGGCGTGGAGATCGGCCAGCTGATCGTCGTCGCCGCGGTCGCATCCGTGCTCGGCGCGCTGCGCTCGCGGAGCGAGGCCTTCGGACGCCGGCTCGCCTTTGCCGGATCGATCGTGGTCATGGCGGCCGGGACGTTCTGGTTCATTCAACGTGTCTTCTTTCCAGGAGGGCTGTCATGAGCGTAGCGAATGACCTGAAAGCGATGCCGCGAGGGATCGCACTTTCAGTCCTGATCGCGGCCGGCGCGCTGTCGATGGCGGTCGCCGCCGATCAGCAGCCACCGCCGCCGAGCGGGCCGACGCCGGCGTCGCTGGCGGCGACGAAGATCGAGAAGGTGAAGGACAACCTCTACATGATCACCGGATCGGATCCGACCGACCGGAGCCTGTTCGCCGGCGGCAACACCGGTGTCTTCATCACCGCCACTGGCGTCGTCGTGGTCGATACGAAGCTCGCCGGCTGGGGCCAGGTACTGCTCGACCGGATCAAAACCGTCACCGACAAGCCGGTGACGACGATCATCAACACGCACACGCACGGCGACCACACCGGCAGCAACGACATGTTCCCGGCCACGGTCGAGATCATCGCGCACGAGAACACGAAGGCGAACATGGAGAAGATGGACGCCTTCAAGGGCGACAACGCGAAGTTCCTGCCGAAGAAAACCTACAAGGACAAGATGTCGCTCGGCAGCGGCAAGGATCGCATCGATCTGTTCTACTTCGGCCCGCGGCCACACGAACGGCGACACGTGGATCATCTACCCGTCGCTGCGGGTGATGCAGACCGGCGACATGTTCGCGTGGAAGGACGCGCCGCTCCTCGACAAGGCGAACGGCGGCAGCGGCGTCGAGTACGCGGCGACCGTCCGCAAGGCGGTCGCGGCCGCCGGCAACGTGGACCAGTTGATCGTCGGCCATAGTCCGCTGCGCACCGTCGCCGACCTCGCTGGAATACGCGGCGTCATGGACGACCTGGTCAACGACGTGAAGAAGGCGAAGGCCGCCGGCAAGAGCGCCAAGGACGCCGCCGACGCCATCGATCTGACGGCCAGCATACAGGGCTACAAGAAAGAGCGGCAGGCCGCCGCAGTCCAGGTGATCTACGACGAACTGAAGTAGCGCAGGCCTTTCGGCCTGCCGAGGAGGTCTTCACATGAAACGCGCGTTGGTCCTGGGCGGGTTGATCGCGATCGGCGGACTGTCGCTGGCGGCGTATCAGCCGCCGCAGCAAAGGTCCGATGGTCGTCGAAGTCGACAAGATCAAGGCGACAACCTCTGGGTGTTGAAAGGTGGCGGCGGCAACACGGCCGTCTTCTTGACCGGCGGTGGCGTCGTCGTGGTGGACGCCAAGAACCCTGGCTGGGGCAAACCGATCCTCGACAAGATCAAGGAACTGACGCCCAAGCCGATCAGCATGCTCATCAACACGCACACGCACGGCGACCATGTCAGCGGCAACGTGGAATTTCCGGCGACGGTCGACGTGATCGCGCAGGAGAACACGAAGGCCAACATGGAGAAGATGGACATCTTCAAGCAGAACAACAACCGCGGCATGGCGAAGCGGACGTTCAAAGGACAAGATGACGATCGGCAAGGGCGCCGACCAGATCGATCTCTACTACTTCGGTCCGGGCCACACCAACGGCGACGCGATCGTCGTCTTTCCCGGCACTGCGCACCGCGCACCTCGGCGATCTGTTCGCCGGCAAGGGTCTGCCGCTCGTCGACAGCGCCAACGGCGGCAGCGTGCTCCACTATCGACGAGACGCTCAACAAGGTGCACAGCGGCGTGAAGAACGTGGACACGATCATCAACGGCCACATGCCGAACACGACGACGTGGGCCGATCTCAAGACCTTCGCGGAGTTCAACCACGACTTCCTCACGTGGGCGCAAGGCGCGTTGAAGTCGGGCAAGTCGGCTGAAGACGCCGCCAAGGAGTGGAAGGTGCCGGACAGCATTACCGGCTACTCGTCGACCGTCGCGCCGCTCTTCGGCGGCCTGCCGGGACGACTGACGCGGCTGCAGGAAGAAATGAAGAAATAGCGAGATTGCAGATTTGCAGATTTCAGGTTTCAGATTGATTGCAGATTCGAACATTGAGCAATCAATCTGAAATCAATCTGAAATCTTGCAATCTGAAATCTGAAATTTCAGTCTGTGTAAGACCCCGGACCTTCCCGCCTGCACGACCAGCGATCCGCCGGTGCTTGATCGGCAGATCGGGCACGGTGACCTTGTCGAGGATCTTGAAGTCGGCGCGCATCGACGACGGGCGTCGCGGTGCAGGCGATGTAGCCGCGTCGCGTTGCTGTGATATTTGATGTGCGGGTTGTCGCTGCTTCGTCGCCTCCCAGATCGGCCTGCACGTCGCTGCCGTCGCCGGTCGTCGTGATCGGCGGTGTTGGTGAACTCGACGCCGACGGTCGCCGATCGCGGGTTGGTGAAATCCATCTTCAGATCGGCGCCGTAGTGCTGGTGCACGTCGCCGGACAGCACGATCGGATTCGGCGCCCTGGTCTCGACGCAGCCGGGCGTAGAGCCGCTGCCGCGCCGGCGACGTAGCCGTCCCACTTGTCCATCGAGAAGCGGCCGTCGGGATCGTCGCCTTCGCACGATCGTAGCGCGAACGAGTAGCACCTGCTGGCCGATGACGGTCCAGCTGCGCCTTCACGCTCGCGCGAGGTTGTCGAACAGCCACTTCTCCTGCTCGGCGCCCATCATCGTCCGCGTCGGGTCGAGCGCCTCGGCGCAGTCGGTCCGCGACTGCCGTCGCCGCACGCCTGATCGCGATCGCCACTGCCGCGTGTCGAGGACGCTGAAGTCGATCAGGTTGCCGAACTGCAGCGCGGCGGTAGATCCGCATGTGGCTGCCGGACGGCAGCGCGCTCGCGCGCAGCGGCATCGTCTCGTAGTAGGCCTGATAGGCGGCGGCGCGCCGCAGCGACGAAGAGCTCCGGCGGCGTGCCGTGCTCGTCGAAGTCGCCGGCGTAGTTGTTGTCGACCTCGTGATCGTCCCAGGTCATCAGAAACGGCGCCGAGGCGTGCGCCGCCATGCAGATCGCGATCGGACTTGTAGAGCGCATAGCGGTTGCGGTAGTCGACGAGCGTGTAGAGTCTCGTCGCCGTTGTGCTGACGGACGCGGTCGTCCGCGGCCGCCGTCGGCGCGCCCTTCGTAGATGTAGTCGCCGGTGTGGAAGACGAAGTCGAACTGCTCTTCGGCGATGCGGCGGAACGCGGTGAAGTAGCCCATCTCGTAGTGATTGCAGCCGCAGACGGCGAAGCGCAGGCGATCGACCGCGCGCGCCGGCAGCCGGCGCCGTCTTGGTGCGGCCGGTCTGGCTCACTTCGTCGCCGGCACGGAAGCGGTACCAGTATTCGCGGCCAGGCTCGAGGCCGCCGACCTCGACATGGACGCTGTGACCGAGCTCGGGCCTCGCGAGCGTCGTCGTTCCCTTCTGCGCAATCGCTCTGGAAGCGCGCGTCGCGCGCGATCTCCCAGTCGACGCTCGACGTTGGCCATCGGCATGCCGCCGCCCTCGAGCGGCTTCGGCGCCAGCCGCGTCCACAAGCACGACGCCGTCGGGCAGCGGATCGCCCGACGCGACGCCGAGCGTGAACGGATACGCATCGAAGATCGGCTGCGCGAGCGCACGCGCGCGCGTGACGATCGGCGGCGCGACGCGCCGCCGCGCCGAGCATCCAGGCGAGCTTCATCAACTCACGACGCGACATCCGCGCGAGCGTTCGATCGTAGATGGGCATGGTGGCGGGCCTCGGCCCGCGATTATAGGCGTGGCTCAAGCACGGCGGCGTAACACCAACCGGTCGCGCGCAGCCCCTTTAGGGCTCGCTTTATAAAAGGCGCTAAGATTGCCCGCGCAGGCCTTCAGGCCTGCCTGGAGAATCCTATGAGACGAACGATTGTTGTCGGCACGCTGATCGCGATCGCTGCCGCGTCGCTGGCCGCGCGCGGCGTGCAGGCGCCGGCGCAGCAGGGACCCAAGGTCGTCGAAGTCGAGAAGATCAAGGACAACCTGTTCATGTTGAAGGGCGGCGGCGGCAACACCGCCGTCTTCGTCACGGCGCGAACGGCGTCACGGTCGTGGACGCGAAGAACCCCGGCTGGGGCACAGCCGATCCTCGACAAGATCAAGGAGCTCACGCCCAAGCCGGTGACGCTGCTGATCAACACGCACACGCACGGCGACCACGTGAGCGGCAACGTCGAGTTCCCGGCGACGGTCGACATCGTCGTGCAGGAGAACACCAAGGCGAACATGGAGAAGATGCCGATCTTCAAGGAGCACAACGGCCGCGGGCATGGCGAAGCGGACGTTCAAGGACAAGATGACGATCGGCAGCGGCGCGGATCAGATCGATCTCTACTACTTCGGCCGCGGCCACACCAACGGCGACGCGTTCATCGTCTTTCCCGCGCTGCGGGTCGATGCACGCCGGCGACATCTTCTCGGGCAAGAACCTGCCGCTGCTCGACTACAACAACGGCGGCAGCGGCGCGGACATCGGCGCGACGCTCGGCAAGGCGCACGCGGGGATCAAGAACGTGGAGCAGATCATCACCGGCCACAGCACCGTGATGACGTGGCAGGACCTCGACGAGCACGCGCAGTTCAACAACGACTTCCTCCGCGACGTGAAAGCGGCGATGACGGCCGGCAAGTCGGCGGACGACGTCGCGGCGAGCTGGAAGCCCGCGGACAAGCTACAAGGGCTACAACATTCAGGACGCGCGCCTGAAGACGAACGTCGGCGCGATCTATACGGAGTTGAAGAAATAAGGTTGGCGCGGCTAGCCGCGCGCAACCTTCGGCGGCCCGGGTCCGTCTAAGCCCGACTGAGTCTACATAGTAGACACCATGCCGCCCCGCATATCTCGGCGAGTTCGAGCAGCTGCTCCTGCTCGCGGTGCTCCGGCTCGACGTCACCGCGTTCGCACCCGACATCGCCCGCGAGCTCGAAGCCCGCGCCGGCCGCAGCGTGTCGCGCGGCCATCTCTACACGTCGCTCGACCGGCTCGAAGACAAAGGGCTGCTGCGCTGGAAGGTCGCGTCCAGCACCGCGGTCCGCGACGGCCTCCCCGCCGCGTCTACACGGTCACGCCGGCCGGCGTCGGAGCGCTGCGGGCGTCGCGCGACGTCCTGCAGCGAATGTGGCGCGGGCTCGAGGGGCTCCTCAATGAGCGATAGGCGGCCGCCGCGATTCGCACGATGGCTCCTGATCGCGCGCTGCCTCGCGGCGTCCGCGGCGACGCCATCCGCGGCGACCTCCTGAGGAGCTGCGAACACGATCGGGACTGCGCGACGCGCGATTTGGTGGCACGTGCGGCAGGCGCTGTCGCTCTCGATCCGCTACGGCTGGGACCGCACGCGGCGGCGGCTTCGCCGGCGCAACGCACGTCGAACACACGAAGAGGTCACCGATGCTGCTCGAATCGATCTGGCAGGACCTGCGCTACGCGACCCGCTCGTACGCGAAAGCGCCGACGTTCACCATCATCATGCTGACAACGCTCGCGCTGGGCATCGGCGCGTCGACGGCCATCTTCTCGATGGTCAACGGCATCGTGCTGCGGCCGCTGCCGTTTACCGATCCCGATCGGCTCATCTGCGATCAACGAGATCAACCAGCAAGGGCGGCGTGATGTCGGTGTCATGGCCCGACTTTCTCGACTGGCGCGCGCGCGTCCACGCGCTTCGAGGGACTCGCCGCGGGCCGGACGAGTCCCGGTCACGCTGACCGGCCGCGATCAGGCGCGGCGCATCGACGGACGGCGTCACCGGCGAACTTCTTTCGACATCCTCGGCGTCCAGCCGGCGGCTCGGGCGCGGCTTCACCGACGCGGACGACCGCGCCGTGGCTGCCGAAGGTGTGGCGCTGGTCAGCGACGGCTTCTGGCGCGAGCGAGCTCGGCGGCGATGCGGCAGCGATCGGCCAGCGCGCTGATGCTCGACGGACGCCCAGTCACGATCGTCGGCGTGCTGCCAGCCGGATTCGAATACCGTCCGGCGCCACCGACGTCTGTTCGTGTCGATGGGACCGTTCGCGGGCGATCGCGAATGCTGCGCGAGCGCGGCGACCACCGCCGGGCTACTGCGCGCTCGGCCGGCTGAAGCGCCGAGCGTGACGCCTCGGACGCCGCCGACGCGCGAGCTGAAAGCGATCGCAGCAGCGATCTGGCGCAGCAGTATCCCGCTGACCAACAGCGCGCGTCGGCGTGCATCGTCGAGCCGCTCGCCGATCGGCTCGTCGACGACCGTCCGCCATGACCCTGCTCGCGCTGTTCGGCGCGGTCGGCTTCCTGCTGCTGATCGCGTGCGTCAACGTCGCGAACCTGCTCGATCGCGCGCGGCGCGGCTCGCCAGCACGAGCTCGCCGGTGCGCGCCGCGCTCGGCGGCGGATCGCACTGCGGCATCGCGAGCCAGCTGCTCGTCGAGAGCACGCTGGCGTCGGCGTGCCGGCGGCCTGCTCGGCGTCGGCGTCGCCGCGCGGCCTGCTGCGGATGCTGGTCGCGATGGCGCCGGATGGCACACCGCGGCTCGACGCAGTCCGGTCGATCCCGCCGCGCTGCTGTTCGCCTTCGCCGCCGCGGCGGCGTGTGGCGTCGTCTTCGGCGCCTTCCCCGCCATGCAGGCGTCAGGCGTGCAGCGGCCAGCACGTCGTGGTCCGCGGACGATCGGCCGGCGCGTCGGCGCGATCGCACCGCCTGCGGCGCGGGGCTGATGGTCGCCGAAGTCGCGCTCGCGCTGGATGCCGCTCACCGGCGCCGGCCTGATGATCCGCACCGTGCTCCAGCTCACGCAGGTCGACACCGGATTCCGCGCCGGATCATCTGCTGACGCTGCAGCTCTCGTTCCGCGGTCAACAGTGGACCGACGCCAGACGCGTCGCGTTCATGGACGACGCTGTCGCGCGCGCGCGCGCTGCCGGGGTCGTCAACGCCGCGGCGTCGCATTCGCTGCCGATCGACGGATCGCAGTGGAACTCCGATGTTCGTCGTCGCGGACGGCCCGCGCCCGAACGGCGCGAGCTCATCCCGTCCGCCGCGATGACGCCGGTCTCAGCCGGCTACTTCGAGACGATGGGCACGCGGCTCGTCAGCGGCCGGTTCTTCACGGACGGCGACGGCGAGCAGACATCGCGCGGTCGTCGTCATCAACGAGACGCTGGCCCGGCGCATCTGGCCTCGGCGAGGAGCCGATCGGCAAGCGCCTGAAGCAGGGCTGTCCGGAAACGCCGAGCGACGTGGCGCGAAGTCGTCGGTGTCGTCGCCGACGTGAAACATGACGGACTGTAGCGCAGCAGACGCCGATGCAGTGCTCTACATGCCGCTCCCGCAGGTGCCGTCGAGTCGATCTCGCGCTCGTCGCACGGACCAGCGCCGATCCGCCGCGCCGCGGGCACCGGTTGAAGCGGTGGTGCACGCGCTCGATCGCGATCTGCCGGTCTATCCGGTGCGGACGATGGAGCGCGTGCTCGAGCGCGTCGATCGCGCGCGAACGCATGGCGATGCTGGTGCTTCGATGGTGTTCGCGATCGTCGCGCTGACGCTGGCGTCGGTCGGCCTCTACGGCGTCGTCGCGCACGGCGGTCACGGAGCGGACGCACGAGATCGGCGTCCGCATCGCGCTCGGCGCGGAACGCCGCCACGTGCTCGGCCTGGTCGTGCGCCAGGGTCTGCCGATGGCGGCGCTCGGACGGCGCTTGGCGTCGGCGGCGCGATCAGCGGCTGTCGCGGTGGATCGAAGGATTGCTGTTCGGCGTCACCGCAACCGATCCGACGACGATCGTCTCGGTCGTCGTCGCGATGCTTGCTCGGCGTCGCGCTTCGTCGCCTGCTACGTGCCGGCGTGGCGAGCGACCCGTGTCGATCCGACCCAGGCACCGCGGGCGGAATAGAGACCGACGTTCTGGGGGCTGACGCTCATCGTTCTGGGGGCTGACGCTGATCGTTCTGGAGACTGACGCCCACCGTTCTGGAGACTGACGCTAATCGTTCTGGAGACTGCGCTGATCGTTCGAACGCAGAACGAAGAACGAGCGGCGGAAAGCCGCGAGAACGAGCAGCGAAGATCCCGGCAGAACTGAGCAGCGAAGATCCCAGAACGAACAGCGAAGCCGCCAGAACGAACAGCGAAGATCCCAGAACGAACAGCTAAGCCGCCCGACGAAGCCGCCACGAAGTTGTAGAATCCCGGCGTGCTCGAAGTGGAGTAAACGGGTGTTGAAGCGTACGCCGCCTCGGCGCACGCCTCAGCCATCTGGCGCGGAATTATCGAGTTCGAGCGCTGAAGGCGCGCTCGGCCGAGGAGATCTTTACCGACATCTACTACCACGAGTATCGCCGGCGCGGATACGAATCCGCGTCCGGGTACGGTTCCGATCTCACGCAGACCCTGCGAGATTGTCGCGGCGTTGCCGCGCCTGTTTGCGGAGTACGGCGTTCGATCGGTTCTCGATGTCCCGTGCGGCGACTTTCACTGGATGCGGCTGGTCGACCTGCGCGGCGTCACCCATACCGGCGCCGACATCGTTCGGGATCAGATCGCGCAGAATCAGCACTACGCGACCGATGGCATCGCCTTCCGGCAGGTGAACCTCCTCGAGGATCCGCTGCCGAAGGCCGATCTCGTTTTCTGCCGCGATTGCCTGGTCCATTTCTCGTTCGAGGACGTCTTCCGCGCGCTGCACAACATTGCGGCCAGCGGCAGCGATTTCCTGCTCACGACGACGTTTCCGGGCGGACGCGCAACGCACCGATCGCGACCGGCGAGATGGCAGCCGTTGAACGTGAGCAGGGCCGTTCTGGTTTCCCCGCCGATTACGCTGATCACAGAGGGATGCACCGAAGCGGACGGGCAGTGACGCCGACAAAGCGCTCGGCCTGTGGAAGGTGAGTGACGTAGCGGCCGGCCTTCAGGCCGGCCGAGCGACGGGCTGAAGCCCGTCGCCTACAGGCACAGGAAACGCTCTATTCAGCGCGCAGCGCCTCCGGCGGGACGATGCGAGAGCAAATACGCACCGAACGAAGCACAA
>ERZ1370068.7835-contig-6729_pt1 | contig 23947 bp, 36 predicted proteins | sample MGYA00561227_ERZ1370068 | MGnify/ENA primary metagenome ERZ1370068 (study PRJEB38410, sample SAMEA6850437) | metagenome | study: Metagenomic assessment of the ecological functions of the soil: analysis of the soil microbiota associated with the...
AATACCGCTTATTCTGGTCAGATGATTCAGCTCGTCGGGCGGCTGGTCGTCGCCGATCAGTCGCGGCCGTTGTCGGTGAACCAGAGCTCCCCGTTGCCGGGGTCGAAGTCGAAGCCGACGCTGTTCCGCACGCCGCCGCGCGCGACCACCTCCGCCTGAGCCGCTCGCGACGTCAGAGCACGCGATGCTGCGTAGAGCAGGCCCGGCGGCGTCAGCACGTTGCAGGGCGCGCCGACCGGCACGTAGAGCCAGCCGTCAGGTCCGAAGCGCGATGAATTTCCAGCCGTGATGCGTGTCGGAAGGATAGGCGTCGCTGACCACGACTCGGGCGTCGGCGGGTGTCGCCGGATTCGCGGGCGACGTCGGCGGTAGCGCAGGATCGCGGTCCACCGCGGCGACGTAGAGCGCGCCGTCGCGGAACGCGACGCCGCTCGGCATGTTGAGGCCGCTGGGCGGCACGTGCACCTCGTCGGCCCGATTGCCGTCGCCGTCGATCGACGACCGCGTACACCTTTGCCCTCGCGCGCGCGAGCCGACGAAGACGACGCCCGGAGGGCCGAGCGCCATCTGCCGGGCGTTCGGCACGTCGGCGGCGTAGACGGCGATGCGGAAGCCCGGCGGCAAGGTGAGCCGTCGAGCTCGGCGGCGGCGGTAGGGAGCATGTTGAGAGATACCGCCGGAGACACAGCCGAAGCGACCAGCGTCGCGAACAGAATCAGAGCAGGATTGGAAGCGTGCGTGACCGACGCGTCACCGCGCGCATGCACCACTGTAGCTTCGCGCGGCGGTCGCGCCCGGCCTCCGAACAAACACCCGCGGCGATCACGACGCCGTCCGGAACGTGATGCTGAATTCGGAATGCCCGCGGGCCTGGTCCAGCACGTGTCGAGGAGCGCGCGGTACGCCGGGCCGCGCTCGACGTTTTTGAACACCATCCACGACCGGCACTCTCGATCCGGCGGATGGTCTCGGATCGAGTTCTTCGAGGTGCCCATCGTCGGGCCGCTGCCCCGAGGTGCTGAACTTCCAGCAAGCCCCGGCCGGGCCTGACGCGACTCAGTGCGCCAGGCTCGACCGGAAGCACCGCCGGCAGCCGGCGCGGGCGGGCGGAACGTGAACGCGATCGCCACCCGCGCCGAGACCGGATCCCGAAACGAGCTCCATGTAGAGCCAGAAGTAGCTGCCGAGACGTGTCGTACAGCCAGCCGCCGGCCCAGCGGCCCGAGCGCCATGCCGAGCGTGGACGATCGCGGCGACCGCGCCGAACGTCGGTCCCCATGATCCGCGCGCCGAAGTACTCGCGCACGAGGATCGCGTAGAGCGGCATCACGCCGCCGTAGGCGAAGCCGAACATGAGCGCGAGCGCGTAGAAGCTCGGCGAGCCTGTCGGTGAAGACGTAGAGGCTCACGGCGACCGCCTGGAGCGCGAGCCCGACCAGCAGCATGCGCTTGGCGCCGATGCGGTCGGCGATGAGCCCGCAGATGATCCGGCCGCTCAGCGAGGCCGAGGCCGGCCACGCTGAGCACGGTGGCGGCGGCCATCGCCGACACGCCGTGGTCGATCGCGTTGCGTGACCATGTGGAAGATCGGGCCCGGAGTGCGCCGCGCAGCACGCGAAGTAGGTGAGCGCGATGGCGGCGAACTGCGGCGTGCGCAGCGCCTGCGCCCACCGTGAGCTCGCGGCCGTCGACGTCCGCGCCGGCCGGCGACCGCGCCGCGGCCGTGCGCCGCCGGCGGCTCGCGCACGAGCAAGCGCGGCGGGGATGATCGACGAGCCACGCGAGGTCGCCGATCACCAGCATGGCGATGCGCCAGTCGTAGCTGGTGATGAGCCAGCGCGCGAGCGGTCCGACGGTCGTGGACCCGAGGCTCGAGCCCCGCCGAGACGAGGGCGACGGCGAGGCTTCGATTGCGGCGTGAACCAGCGCGTGGTCGTCGCCGATCAGCGGCGCGTAGAAGCTGCCCGGCCGCCAGCGCCGACGAGCACGCCGAACAGGAGCTGGAACTGGACGAGCGTGGCCGCCCGGCTGCCGCTCACCAGGCCGAGGCCGAGCAGGACGCCGCCGCTGAGCACGACCGCGCGCGTGCCGAAGCGGTCGGAGAGCGCGCCCCAGACGAACGAGCCCACGCCCATGCAGAGACAGTTGAGGAGCGCGGCGGTCGAGATGCCGGCACGCGACCAGCCCATCGCCTCGGCCATGGGCTGGAGGAAGATGCTGCAGCGAGACCATCGCGCCCGATGCCGACGCAGGTCGACGACGATGCCCGACGCCGACGATGAACCACCCGTAGAAGATTCCTCGCGTCATCGCGCTCGCTCTCCCTAGCCCCCGGCCATGGCCCCGACGATCAGGAACGGCTCGACGCCGGTGGCGACCGCTTCCGGGAGCGGCTCGTCCGGCGAGTCCTGCGACAGATCCTGCTCGCAGGCGAAGAATCTCACGAAGGCGCGGCGCTGCCCATTGACCTGATCGCGGATCGTCCCGCGCAGCATCGGATAGCGGGCCTCGAGCGCGTCGAGGACCGACCGCTGAGTCGCCGGTCCTTCGACGTCGAGCTTCACCTCGCCCGTCGACGCGCGCGAGCGTCCGCAGATGCGCCGGGAGCACGACCCGGATCATGGCAGCGTCTGGACCTCGACCGGACACCACGGACGGCAGATCGCGGACGATCGGCGCCCAGCTGTCGCCCGCATCGGCCGACGCGTACACCTGCCCGCCGGTGGTGCCGAAGTAGACGCCGCACGGATCGAGCGAGTCGACGGCCATCGCGTCGCGGAGCACGTTGACGTAGCAGTGGCTCTGCGGCAGCCCGTTCGTCAGCGCTTCCCACTCGTGGCCGCCGGTGCGGCTGCGGTACACGCGCAGCTTGCCGTCGGGCAGATAGTGCTCGGAGTCGCTCTTGATCGGGACGACGTAGACGGTGTTCGGCTCGTGCGCGTGCACGTCGATCGGGAAGCCGAAGTCGGTCGGCAGGTTCCCGCTGACCTCCTGCCAGGACTCGCCGGCGTCGTCGCTGCGCATGACGTCCCAGTGCTTCTGCATGAACAGCACGTTCGGACGCGACGGATGCATCGCGATCCGATGCACGCAGTGGCCGACCTCGGCCGTGGGATTCGGGGATCTGCTCGGACACGAGCCCGCGATTCATCGGCCGCCACGTCTCGCCGGCGTCGTCGCTCCGGAAGACGCCCGCCGCCGAGATCGCGATGAAGATCCGCCCGGGATGGCTCGGGTCGAGCAGGATCGTGTGCAGGCACATGCCGCCCGCGCCCGGCTGCCACTGCGGCGCCGACGCGATGGTTGCGCAGCCCGGTGAGCTCGCTGCCACGTCTGGCCGCCGTCGGTCGTGCGGAACAGCGCGGCGTCCTGGATGCCCGCGTAGACGGTGTCGGGATCGGTCAGCGACGGCTCGAGATGCCAGACGCGCGCGAACTCCCAGGGGCGCTGCGTGCCGTCGTACCAGAGATGGTTGCCGACGGCGCCTTCGTAGGCGAACTTGTTGCCGACCGTCTCCCAGGTCTTGCCGCCGTCGCTGGAGCGCTGGATCACCTGGCCGAACCAGCTGCTCGACTGCGACGCGTAGAGTCGATTCGGGTCGGCGGGCGATCCCTTCGAGGTGGTAGATCTCCCAGCCGCCGAAGTGGGGGCCGCTCACGTCCCAGCGTTCGCGCTTGCCGTCGGCGGTCAGGACGAACGCGCCCTTTCGAGTGCCGATCAGTACTCTCACGCGGCTCATGCCGTGGTCCTCCTACCTCTTCTTGCGTCCGGGCCTCTGAATTCGTGTCCGCTTTCACCAGCACCATGAATCGCACGGTCTTCTCTCCTTCCAATCCCTATTTCTTGGCTGAGGCTTCCGCCACCGATTTCATGCTGGCCAGGCCCTTCTCGAACTCACCGCCGAGAAACCTGTCCATGTTGACGACCACGCCGATCGCACGGGCCGCGAAGTTGTTGTGGCCGTACATGCTCCACGTCACGGCGGTGCGATCACCCTCGGGCTTGAACGTGAACTCCGCCGTGTTGGTCGCCGCGAACGGTTTCAGGAACTCGAGCTTGATCCGCACGAGCTCGCTCGGCCGGCTCTCGACGATCGTCATGCGACCCTCGCCCACTTTGCTGTTGCCGGCCCACGCGAAGGACGCCCCGGTACCGGCGGGCGCGCCCTCGAACGAGTTCTTGGCCGACGGATCGAGCTTCGCCCACGGAGACCAGGCTTCCCAGTTGTGGAAATCGTTGACCTGCGCGAACACCGCCGGCGCGGGCGCGGCGATGGTGGCGCTCCGCTGGATGCGGAACTCGGACGGCTGCATCACGACGATCACCGCGAACACCGCGACCACCAGCACCACGACCGCGGCGACAGCGAGGAGAGATCTTGAGCAGCACGGCTCACCGAGCCTCGCGAAACGCCGAGCCCTGGGACGAGCCGGCGACCGGCGCCAGCTTCCAGCGGCCGTAGGCCACGAACGCCGCGAGGAGCCCGACCACGAACGGCATCAGCGCCATCACGACGCCACCGATCATCAGGCTCAACACCGTCGCGCCGATCATGATGATGACCAGGCCCGACGGCGGCCAGCGGCGTCAGCCCCGGACGGATCCGGAGGAGCGAGGGCACGATCAGGCCGATCGCGCCGACGATCTCGGCCACCCCGATGAATCGAAGGAAGGCGGCCGGCAACTGGATGTCCCTGGTCATCTCCTCGATCGGCATGATGAATTTCATGGCGCCGGCGAACAGAAACAACAGCGCGAGCAATGCCTGGACGATCCACAGCGCATACGTCATGCTCAATCTCCTTCCGTGATTTTCAATTCGGGCGCGACAGCGTGAGCCGGCTGCTCCCAGCGCTCGGCCGCATATGTGACGAGCCCGCGGCGCTACGCCGGCGGGCCCCTCCTGACCGGACGGACCTCTATGGTACCGACGCGCGCCAGAGGGCCTCGGGCCGCGAAGGCAATCGCCTCGTCGAGGTTCTCGACGTCGATGAGCATAGCATCCGCCGAGATGCTCGCGCGTCTCGGCGAACGGTCCATCGGTCAGGAGGCGCTTGCCGTCGCGCACCCTGACGCTGGTCGCCGTCGACGTCGGGTGCAGTGGATTGCCCCGAGGTACGCCGGCCGCGCAGCTCTTCTGTCGCTTTGACTTGGCCCCAGTAGACCTCCTGGCGCTCGGCCAGGCTGCGCTTTTCCCAGGTCTCGTCGAGATATACGAGCAACAGATATTTCACCGTGCGCCTCCGTCAGTGAGTCGAACGGGACGTGGCGGGATCGACACCCGGCGTAAATTATCCACCGTGGAACCCCTCCTCGGAGCCAGCGCGGCCGTCGACGCGGTCTATCGGTCCGACTGGGGCCGGATCGTGGCCACATTGATCCGCCTCATCGGCGATTTCGACGTGGCGGAAGAGGCCGCCAGGAGAGCCTTCGCGGCCGCGGTCGACCAGTGGGCGACCTCCGGTGTCCCCGAGTTCCCGCGCGCGTGGATCATCCAGACGGCGCGCCACAAGGCGATCGACCGGATCCGCCGCCGGGCGCGGCTCGAGGAGAAGCTCGACACGTACACCGCGTCCGAGGCGACCCACATGGCCGAGGAGCCGGACTACGATCCCGACCAGATTCCCGACGATCGCCTGCGGCTCATCTTCACCTGTTGCCATCCCTGCGCTGTCGCTCGAGGCGCAGGTGGCGCTGACCCTCCGGACGCTCGGCGGCCTCGGAAACTGACGAGATCGCACGCGCCTTTCTGGTGCCGGCCGCGACGATGGCCCAGCGCCTGGTTCGCGCGAAGGGCAAGATCCGCGACGCTCGCATCCCCTACTCGGTTCCCGATACGAAGGAGATGCCGGCGCGCCTCGAGGCGGTGCTGGCCGTGATCTATCTCATCTTCACCGAGGGCTACGCGCCGACCCGCGGCGAGGCGCTCGTGAGGACCGACCTCTCCGCCGAGGCGATCCGTCTCGGGCGGATCGTGCGAGCCCTGCTGGGATCCACGACGCCGGCCGAGGCGACAGGTCTCCTGGCCCTCATGCTTCTGCACGATTCACGGCGCGAAGCCCGGCTCGACGAAGCGGGCGATCTCGTCCTTCTGGAAGACCAGGATCGGGGCCGCTGGAACCGAGCCCAGATCGCCGAGGCGCTGCCGCTCGTCGACGAGGCGCTGCGCGGCGGCGGGCCGTACGGGCTGCAGGCCGCGATCGCGGCTGTTCATTGCCGGGCGGCGCGGCCCGAGGACACGGACTGGCCTCAGATCGTTCAGCCTCTACGATCGGCTCGAGCGCGCTGGAGCCCTCGCCCGTCGTGTCCCTGAACCGGGCGGCGGCGGTCGCGATGGTCGACGGCCCTCGCGCCGGCCCTCGCGCTCGTCGACGGGCTCGCGGCCGGCGGAGAGCTCGAGCGCTATCACCTCCTGCACGCCGCGCGCGCCGACCTGCTGCGCCGTCTCGGGTCGCTGAAGGAAGCGGCGAAGAGCTATGCGCAGGCGCTCGCGCTGGTCACGAACGACGCCGAGCGCCGGTTTCTCGAGCGGCGGTTGCGCGAGGTCTCGGCGGGTGCCTACGCCAGTCGCGCGGGCGAAGCGTGAGCGCGGCGCCGGCGAATCAGCAGCGCGGCTTCCGCGACCACCCGGCGCAGCGCGAAGAGCCCGACGAGCGTGACGCGCGTTGATCACGAGCACCTGGCTGACGATCCCGGGTGCGAACATGTCGGTCCCGCCGAGCCACGACACCGCCACCGCGTAGAGTGTCAGCTGGTAGAGGACGAACGCCGCGACGAATGCCGCGCCGCTTTGAGCGAGCGACGGCCGCGATGCGAGGCGCTGGAACACCCAGAGGGCGCCGAGCGTGCCGATCACAGCGGCGCCGCCGAGGGCGACGCCCCAGGCGAGAGTCGACGCGGTCCACGGATAGTGGAGCAGGCCGAACCCGACGGCCTGATTGGTGAGCCAGAGCGCCACCGCCAGCATCACCGCGTCACGCCGCGACAAGGTGACCGCGGCGATCACCGCGAACGCCGCAAACGGCGTGACGCACGTGAATACCGTGGTGATCGCCGCACTCGTAGCGATGAGCAGGCCGAACCATAGCGGACGGAACCACACCGAATTGCGCTCTGACATCTCCGGCTCCTCTCGCGAGACCGCATCTGAGCGGGTTTCACCCCAGAGGCTACCCGCAACGGTCGTAGTTGACAATGGGGGCGTGAACTCGGACAATATGCGGACACATGAACCCGATGACCCTTGAAACCGTGAGGACGACGAGCGCAGATTTCCGGCTCGCGAGCCTGTCCCTGAATTAGGCGCGCGCGTCCCCTCGGGCGCGCGCCGAAAGAGCCTCTCCGTAACCCGGGGAGGCTTTTTTGTTGCCCTGAACACGTACAGCGACTGTTAACGAAGGAGGCTCCTAGTGGCGCCGAAGGCCGGTCCGCCCGCACCGATGCCGTTCCATCTCTATCGTCCCTTCACGCCGATCCCGCTCCCGGATCGGACGTGGCCGAGCCGGGTCACCGCCCGGGCTCCCCGCTGGTGCAGCGTCGACCTGCGCGACGGCAACCAGGCCCTGATCGACCCGATGGACGTCGAGCGCAAGCGGCAGATGTTCGACCTCCTGGTGAAGTGCGGGTTCAAGGAGATCGAGGTCGGGTTCCCGGCGGCCTCCCAGCCCGACTTCGATTTCGTGCGGCTGCTCATCGAGCGAGGACCTGATCCCCGACGACGTCATGATCCAGGTCCTCACCCAGGCCCGGCCCGAGCAGATCGAGCGCACCTTCGAGTGCGGTACGCGGCGCTCGCGCAGGCGCTCGTGCACCTCTACAACTCGACGTCGACCCTGCAGCGCCGCGTGGTGTTCGGCCTCGACCGCGCCGGCATCGTGGACATCGCGGTGCGATCCGCCAAGCTGTGCCGCCAGCTCGTGGCGACCGTCCCGGGCACCGATATCCACTTCCAGTACTCGCCCGAGAGCTTCACCGGCACCGAGCTCGAGTTCGCCATGGAGATCTGCGAGGCGGTCATGGACGTCTGGGAGCCGACCGCGAAGCGGCCGGTCATCCTGAATCTGCCGGCCACGGTCGAGATGGCGACGCCCAACATCTACGGCGACCAGATCGAGTGGTTCCACCGGAACATCCGCGCCCGCGACACGATCGTGCTCTCGCTGCATCCGCACAACGACCGCGGCACCGCGGTGGCCGCCGCCGAGTTCGGCGTGATGGCCGGCGCCGATCGGGTCGAGGGCACCTTGTTCGGTAACGGCGAGCGGACCGGCAACGTGGACGTGGTCACGCTCGCGCTGAACCTCTTCAGCCAGGGCGTCGACCCGCAGCTGAACTTCTCCGACATCGACGCCGCCGCGCCGCACCGTCGAGCACTGCAACCGGCTGCCGGTCCATCCGCGGCATCCGTACGTCGGCGACCTCGTCTACACGGCCTTCTCCGGCTCGCATCAGGACGCGATCAAGAAGGGCTTCGAGGCGCTCGGCAAGGACTACGACGTGTGGGAGGTTCCCTATCTCCCGGTCGATCCGCATCACCTCGGCCGCTCGTACGAGGCCGTCATTCGGGTGAACAGCCAGTCGGGCAAGGGCGGCGTCGCCTACATCATGAAGTTCGAGCACGGCCTCGACCTGCCGCGTCGGCTGCAGATCGAGTTCTCGTCGGTCATCCAGAAGCTCACCGAGGCCAGCGGGACCGGAGATCTCGGCCGAGCAGATCTGGTCGGCGTTCGAGTCGACGTACCTGACGGTGGGACGGCCGCTCAGCTTGATCGGGCACCCGGTGATCACGACGTCGGACACCGGCGACGCCACCGTCGAGGCGCACGTGCACCTGAACGGCGCCGAGCGCTGGCTCAAGGGGCACGGCAACGGACCGATCGACGCGTTCGTCGACGCCCTGCGCGCCGCCGGCATCGTCGTCGAGCTCACCGATTACTCGGAGCACGCGCTCAGCGAGGGCGCCGACGCGAAGGCTGCCGCCTACGTCGAAGCGCGCATCGGCGGCCGGACGCGCTGGGGTGTCGGGCTCGACGCCAACATCGTGACCGCGTCCCTGCGCGCGGTGGTGAGCGCCGTCAACCGCGCCTGAGCGCGCGGGCGTGAACGAGCTGATCCGACTCCTCGCGGCGGAGCTGCCGCGCGCCGTCCGCTGGTCGGGCGCGCTGGCGCGGCAGCTTCGCCGCCACGACATCTCCCTCAGCGGCAAGCACTCCGGCTCGGCCGACACCGACGCGCTCACGCTCGCCGACCTGGCCGTGCAGGAGATCCTGGTCGCGGCGCTCGCGCGACATGGGCCCCACCGTCCGCCGCTGCCGGATCGAGGCCGAAGAAGCCTCGGGCGACCTCGCCCGATTCGCCGAGCAGAGCGAGTGGGTGCTGTCCATCGATCCGATCGACGGCACGCGCGAATACCGCGACCGCACGGGCAATCGCTACGCGGTCATGCTCCACCTGCGGAACCCGGAGACGATCCACTACTCCCTGGTCTATCTGCCCGAAGAGGGCGCCGAAGGAACCTGGCTCGAGGTGCGCGACGATCGGATTGTCCTCGGGCCCGACGACTGCACGGTTGCGGCCCGGCCGGCGCTGGATGCCCTGCCGCCGCTCACATTGAATCGCCGTCCGGAGAGCCGGCGAATTCTCGTCAGCGGCTTCCTCGGCCGCGAAGCGGAACGCGCCCGCGCGGTCAGCGCCGCCGGGCTCGACGGCGTGCTGGGCGGCGACACGCCCGGGAGCCTCTTCCCGCTGATGGCGAGCGGCTACCTGGGCGGCGCCCTCTTTCACACGCCGAACGTCTACGACTTCCCGGTGTGCATGCACATCGCGCGCGTATTTGGCGGCGACGCGCTCTGGGTGCACGACGGCCGGCCGGTGGACTTTCGCCGGATGTGGCGTGACGAACGCGCCAACATGTTTCGCCTGCCCGGGATCGTCGCCTGCGCGAGCGACCGCACGATCATCCCCACCCTGATCGACGTGGCCCGCGACTGGAGCGCCGAGCGGTACCAGTGACTCGGGCGGGCCGGCCGCCCGACGCGCACCGCTCCTAGATCGATCGCCCGGCGGCTTCGCCGTGTGCGTGGTTGATCGGCAGCCGAACCGTGAACGTCGAGCCCTGTCCCTCGCCTGCGCTGGCGGCCCGTATCGTTCCCCGTGACGCTCGACGAGGTGGCGGACGATCGTCAGGCCGATGCCGAGGGCCGCCCTGGGCCCGCGCGCCCGCTTCGTCTTGTCGGAATCGATCGAACAGATGCGGCATGAAGTCGGGGCGGATGCCGATGCCCGTGTCTCGCACGACCAGCTCGACCGATGCGTCCGCCTGGTGCAGGCGAATCTCCACCCGGCCGCCGCGCTGGGTGTACTTGACCGCGTTCGAAATGAGATTCAGGACGATCTGTTGCAGGCGCGCCGGATCCCCGATCATCGCCGGAGTCGACGGATGGAGGTCGAGCACGATCTCGACAGCCCGCGGACCTCGGCGGCGGCCCGGACCAGGTCGAGGGCTGCGTCGATGACGGTGGCCAGGTCGACGCGCTGGACCTCGAGCGTCAGCTTGCCCGAGACGATCCGTGACACGTCGAGGAGATCCTCGATCAGCCGTGTCTGGTGCTGCGCATTCCGCTCGATGGAGAGGAGCGCCCGTTCCCTTTGCTTGAGGGTGGTCTGTCCATCGCGAAGCAGGCGCGCCCATCCGAGGATGCTGTTGAGCGGCGTGCGCAGCTCGTGGAGAGCATCGCGAGAAACTCGTCCTTCGAGCGGTTCGCCTCTCGGCCTCACGACGCGCGCGCGCTCGAGGCCCTCCGCCCGCTTGCGCCCCGTGATGTCACGAAACACCATGACCACGCCGACGATGCGCTGATCCTTCCTTGATCGGCGCCGCGCTGTCGTCGACCGGGGTCTCGCGCCCGTCCTCGCTATGAGGACCGTGTGGTTCGCCAGCCCGGCGACCATGCCGTCGCGGAGCACTCGAGCGATCGGCTGCTCGGCGGGCCGGCGCGACTCTTCGTTGACGATGACGAGGACTTCTTCGACTCCGCGCCCGACGGCCTCGGCCTCGGTCCATCCCGTCAGGGCCTCGGCCACGCCATTCAGCAGGGTGATGCGCCCCTGAGTATCGGTGGCCAGCACCCCGTCGCCGATGCTCGCGAGGGTGACCTTCAGGCGCTCCTCGGAGAGGCGCGATCGCCGCCGCCACCTCCTCGGCCGTCGTCCTGGCCGCGCGCTCGCGATCCCGGCCGCGCTCCACCTTGCTCAGGGTGAGGACGGCCGCCGCGACGATCACCAGCGCGAGCGCCAGGCTGCTGACGATCGCCAGGGTGGCGTGCCGGCCGTGTTGCGCTTGCACTGCGGTGCGCTCCGTCAGGAGTCGCTCTTCTTCGGCGTGCATCGCGACCACGACCGCGCGGATCTCGTCCATCATCCGCTTGCCTTCACCGCTGAGCACGATGCGCGCGGCTTCGCCGGGACGACGACTCGCGCGCGCCGTGATGGTCGCGCTCAGCTCGGCTAGCTTCTGCTGGCTCAACTTCTCGAGCGCCGCGATGCGTTCTTGCTGGCTGGGATTGTCACGGGTCAGCCGACGGAGCTGCTCGAGCTCTTGCGGGAGGCGGGTGCGCGCGGCGTCGTAGGGCTCGAGGTACGGCGACTGGCCGGTGAGGAGGAAGCCTCGTTGCCCCGTCTCGGCGTCGCCGAGGAGCGAGAGGACCTGGGCCAGGTTCGCTTGAACCGTCAGCGTGTGCTCGACCCAGCGGTTGGCCTGGCGGAGCTCCGCCAGACGATCGCAGGCGGCCCCGCCCGCGATGACGAGGAGGACGGCCGCCAGTGCGAAGCCGATGAGGCTCAGTCGACGTGCGATAGCTTGTCGCAATGACGAGTCGGGGAACGGCGCTCCGCCTCGCCTGGATTGTCTCGGACGAGCCGACAGGATACAGCCCGCCGAACGGCGCGAGGTGACCCGCGAAATCTATCATGCGCGTCGATGGCGCGCGAGCGCGCCACGCCTCGCGCCGGCGGCGGTCGGCCGGCGACGGGTTACCGTCCGTCGTACGCCCTCTTCAGCGCGTCGACGTCGAGCTTCTTCATCTTCAGCATCGCCGCCATGGTGCGCTTCGACTTCTCGGGATCCTTGTCCTGCAGCATCTCGAGGAGCGCCGTGGGGACGACCTGCCAGGACAGGCCGAACCGGTCCTTGAGCCAGCCGCACTGGACCTCCTGGCCACCGGCCGAGAGCTTGCCCCAGAAATGATCGACTTCCTTCTGGTCGTCGCAGTTCACGACGAGCGAGATCGCCTCGGTGAACTTGAAATGCGGCCCGCCATTCAGGGCTGTGAATTTTTGCCCGTCGAGCTCGAATTCGACCGTCATGACCGAGCCTTTCGGTCGTCCGGCAGCCTTCGACCCCTCGTCGTCGTAGCGGGTGATCGCGCCGATCCTGGACTGTTTGAAGATCGACACGTAGAAATTCGCGGCCTCTTCGGCCTGGCTGTCGAACCACAGGAACGGGGTGATTTTTGTGTGGTCTTCGGCATGGATGCCTCCTCTGCGCTGTGCTGTCTGTCTAGAGATCGAACGGCGAGGCGCCGAATCGACAGGGCGGCGTCGAGACTCACGGCTGGGCGTGCTCGACCGGTCTCCCCGGTCGCCGCAGCAGGCCCACGGCGATGCCGAGGTTCAGCAGATTCCACAGGATGCCGTTGAGGAACGCGGCCTGATAGGAACCGGTCAGGTCGAAAATCACGCCGGACATCCAGCCGCCGAGCGCCATGCCGAACACGGTGGCCATCAGCACCGTGCCGACGCGCACCCCGGCCTCTTCGGGAGGGAAGAATTCCCGGATGATGACGGCATAGGCGGGCACGATCCCGCCCTGGAACAGACCGAACAGCGCCGACAGGACGTAGAGTGAGACGAGGCCGTCGAACGGAAGGAACAAGACCAGCGCCAGGGCTTGCAGGCTCGAGCCGAGCAGCAGCGTGCGCCGTCCGCCGATGCGGTCGCAGATCCAGCCCGACGCGAGGCGGCTCACGACGCCGAAGCCCAGCATCATCGACAGCATCTCCGCGCCGCGCGCGACGCCATGCCCCAGGTCACCGCTGTACGCCACGATGTGCACCTGCGGCATCGACATCGCGACGCAGCAGCTCAGGCCGGCGATGATCAGCACGGTCTGCAGGGCCCCACGCGACATTCCCAAGGGCTGCAGCGCCCGCGACACGACATGCGATGTCGCGGACGTCGCCTCGGTGAGCGGCGACCGCCGTCGCAGGGCCAGCGCCAGCGGCAGCATGGTCGCGACGCAGAAGACGGCGATGCCCAGGTATGTCCGGCGCCAGCCCTCGCGTTCTGATGAAGTGCTGCACGACCGGCGGCCAGACCGTTCCCGCGAGGTAGCTGCCACTCGCGATGATCGACACGGCCATGCCGCGATGACGGGTGAACCAGAGTGACGTGTCGGCGATCAGCGGCGCGAACGCGACCGAGCTGGCCACACCCACCAGCAGCCCCTGGGCCAGCGTGAACTGCCAGAGACTTGTCGCCTGGCCGGCGACCGCATAGCCGATCGCCCAGAGAGATCGCCCCGCCTACGACGGGAACGATGATGCCGAAGCGATCGGAGAGGCGCCCCATCAGGATGCCGCCGAAGCCGAAGCAGATCATCGTCATGGTGTAGGGCAGCGAGGCGGCGGAGCGCGCGACGTTGAATTCGGCCTGGACCGCCGGAAGGGCCACGATCACCGACCACATGCCGACGCCGCCGATGGCCGACAGCAACAGCGCGGCACAGAGCCGGGTCCACGCATACGCGGACTCCGGCACGCTACGTGAGGCGTCCTCTAGCATGCTATGCGACGTTCAGTATCCGGGTTCCCTCGCGCTTTGTACTGCTCCAATTCGGGACCGCGCGGCGCTCGATTGGCTCACGATCCCGGAACAAGGTGCGCGAAAGCCGGCCGGCGAAAACCACGACGGGCACCGCCGGCTTTCGCCGGAGTGCCCGCCGCGTGGCCTCAGAGTCACCTCATCGGCCGATCGCCGGGACGCAATATAGCCCGGCGTCCTGCACACTCTTGCCCGTCAGGGCGCGATGTTCGCGTTGACGCGGAAGAGGTTCTTCGGGTCGTAGGTCGCCTTCAGCGCGCGCAGACGCGCGTAGTTGTCCCCGTACGAAGCGCGGACTTTCTCGGGCCGGTCATCCGCCGCGAGATGGTTCACGTACGCGCTGCCCTTCAGATGCGGCTCCAGCTTGGTCCAGAGCGCGCCGCACCCACCCCGTGTGCGCCGCGGACTGTCCCGCGTCCGCCCACTGGCCGATGGCGTCGAAGTCCCACTGCGTGCGCCGCGGCGCGAAGGCGGTCGCGAGCGGCGAGACCCGCGTCGCGGCCCCGTGCATGTGGAAGAAGAGCAGGGCGCTGAGCGGCGAGCTGAAGCTCGACGCGCCCTCCACCATGACGTCGATCAACCCGTCCGAGATCTGCTCGGTGAACGCCGAGCGCCAGTACCGCTGCAGACCGTGCGTGGCGTTGGGCTCGTCGAGCATGCGCTGGCGGGCGGCGTACGGCATGGGCGCGACGACGTCGGCGACAGGCTTGCCGAACCGCCGCGCCGGCGCGAGCACCTTCTCACCCTCGGCGATCGGCCCGTTGTAGCCGAGGATCAGCGCGGCGACCGGCATGCCCTGCGGCGCGGTCAGTAGCGCCGCGTACGCTTCCGCCTCGTCCGGCAAGGTGCCGCAGAAGTCGCGATAGAAGCGCAGGACGTCGCGCGCCTGATCGAGCGGATAGATCACCATGCCGCCGAGGACCTGCGTGACCGGATGCAGTCGGTACTCGAAGGACGTGACGACGCCGAAGTTGCCGCCGCCGCCGCGCAGCGCCCAGAAGAGATCCGGGTTGTCCTTCGCGCTCGCCTTGCGGAACTCCCCGTCTGCGGTCACCAGATCGGCCGAGATCAGGTTGTCGACGGTCAACCCGTGCTTGCCCATGAGCCACCCGAGGCCGCCGCCCAGGGTGAGGCCCGTGATCCCCGTGTTCGACACGGTGCCGCCCGTCGTCGCGAGACCGTACGCCTGCGTCTCGTGATCCAGCTCGCGCCAGAGCACGCCGCCCTGCGCCGAGACCGTGCGCGCGTCGGGATCCACACGGATGCCCCTTCATGGGCGACAGATCGATCACGAGACCGCCTTCGTTCGTGCCGTACCCCGGTGCGCTGTGGCCGCCGCCTCGGATGGAGACGAGGAGCCCGAGTGACCGCGCGAAGTTCACGGCCTGCTGAACGTCCGCCGCGCCCGTGCACCGCACGATGAGGCCCGGACGGCGATCGACGTTACCGTTCCAGACTCGGCGCGCCTCGTCGTAGCGTGCGTCTCCGGCGACCACGAGCTCGCCGCGCACGTTGCTTCGCAGGCTGGCGATGTCCGCGTCGTTCACGTTGGTCCGCGATCCTTCGAGCGTTGTGGCGCTGATCGTCATGCTCAAGCTCCTCCAGGTTGGGTGATCGAATGCTCCAGCCTCATCTCTCGGAGCCTTCCGTAGAGCACTCGCCTTGCCAAGGCCGCGATGCGCGCAGCGAGTGCTGCGTATCCGCGACTTTGCGGAGGAGTCGGTGTTCGGCGGGGCGCTTCGGATCTCGGGCTTTCTGCCCGGTTCCCGAAATTTCGCCCGTCAGCGCCCGTTCAGCGCCCGGGCCGTCGGGACGGGTGGGCCGTCATCACGTCGAGCCGACAACCTGGCGTTCGAGCACCTCGCGCACGGATTCGAGCGCCGCGGAGGGAGCGCCGCGGTACGCCTCGTAGGCCGTGTAGCCGTCCGGACGAACCAGCGCGATCCCCGCGTGCGCGCCGGAACGCAATTCGACGACATTGCGATAGTCGTCGGCCAGGCGCCGGGCTTCGGCCGCCGTCTCGGACTCGTCGTCTGCACCGACGAGCAGCACGAACCGGTTGCTGATGCCGCGACCCCGCGCAGAGACTCGTCGAAATACCGGTGGCCCGGACCTTCGACCATCGCGCTCCCGTGGTAGTCCACGCCGAGCTCAGAGATCCTCTGCACGAAGCGGGTACCGGAACGGCGCGAGGCGCGACACGAGCGGAATCACGATATCGCGAAGGCCCTGCGCGAATCGGCTCGCCGTTCCCAGGGCTCTCGTGATGAGGTGCGTCGTCTCGATGACGTCCCGGATGACCGGCTCGCGCTCGGCGGTATAGCTCTCCAGCAGCTCGGGTCGGGCGCGGTGGCGGATGGCGAGATCGAGCTTCCAGGCGAGATTCCAGGCGTCGTGAAGGCCCGTGTTCATGCCCTGCCCGCCGAACGGGCTGTGGATGTGCGCCGCATCACCGGCGACGAAGATCCGCCCGACCTGCATGTGCGCTACCTGCCGGTGCTGGATCCGAAAATAGCTGCTCCAGTTCAGCGACTGCGCCTCGAGGCCCCTGGGGCGCGCGCTGCGCGAGCACCGAACGCACGTGCTCGAGCGTCGGCGCATCGCCGTCGCCCTTGCGGACGGTGGCCACTATTCGCCGGCGCCGGCTGCTCATCGGAAAGATGGCGAGCGGGCCGTCCTCGTGCGGGCACAGCTGCAGCTCGTCCCCGCGCAGGGCGTCGTTGGTGTCGATATCGGCCAGCATGAAGGTCGCGTCGTACGGCGCACCTTCGAACGGAAGGCCGAGCTCATGCCGGACGGCGCTGTGAGCCCCGTCGCATCCGACGACGAAGGCGGCCCGAACCGTCGACTGCGTTCCCCGGTGGTCCAGAACGACGTCGACGCCGGCGTCGTCCTGGGATGCGGACACGAATGAGGTCTCGTACTCGACGGCACCTCCTCTGCTCCGGAGTGCTTGCACGAGCAGGGCCTCGGTCACATCTTGCGGCACCATCGCGACGAACGGGTACGGCGTGTCCGGCGGCGCAAACGGAATCTGCGCGAGCCGATGGCCGTGGGTCACCACGGCGACCGAGGTCACGCGATTGGCCGCCTCGAGGAACGGCGCGACGATGCCGGCCATGTCGAAGATCTCGAGGGTGCGCGGCATCACCGCGAGCGCCTTCGAATGCTCGGACTGCCGCGGTCGCTGCTCGACGATCCGCCAGCGCAGCGACCGCCGCGCACACTCGTTGGCCAGGAAGAGACCGACCGGGCCGGCGCCGATGATGAGCACGTCGACACTTGATGTCATTTGTCCCTCGTGGACGCTGCCATGAAGATTGAATGGTTTGCGATCACGACGACATTGCGGAGGCGTCCTACGACTCCCAACCTACCGCTCCGCACAAGACAGTCAAGCTGCAGCGACCGCTCCGAGGAAAACCCCGATCCGGCGTTGAAGGAATGCCCCACTGGATTCACGACCGAGCTGCCGCCTTCAATAGTCATCACCGTTCGCCAGTCATCACCGATCGCCGCCGCACATCTGCGGCGCAGGAGGATCCAGTGAAGAAGCTGCTGCTCGCTGGTCTGCTCGCGATGGTGGGCCTCGCCCCGACGTTCGCGGGCGCTCAAACGCAGGCGGAAGAGAAGATGCTCGTCGGCGAGGTACAGAGCATCGATCAAACCGGGACCCAGATCACCCTCAAGGACGGGACGACGTTGCTCACGCCGCCCGGGTCGATGCTCCGGCCCGGCGCGCTCGAACAGGGCATGCTCGTCGTCGCCATGTACCGGGAACAAGAGAACGGCGACAAGGTCCTGACCCGGCTGTCCCTGGGGAACAGCCAGCCTGCCCCGGGAGGTCAGGTCGAACAACCGAAGTGAGGACTCGACCGCTGAGCTCGGGGGGCGCGAACACATCGTTGGTGGGTGATGCGTTTCGCGCCCCGCAGGCTGCATCATGGACTCGCCTATGACAAGAGCCGTCGTTGCGCTGGCCGCCGTTCTCAGCCGTCGCGATGCCATTCGTCACGAACGCCCAGCCCCAGGAGCCGGACTCTCCACTGGTCGACCCCGCGTCCGGCACGACGTGCCCGCTCGGTCGAGTCGCGATGGTGCGCGGCAGCGATTCCGAGGCGCGAGAGGGCGGCGGATTCGAAGCGGCGCGCGCGAACGGCATTCATGGCGCCGTGGATCTGAATGGTCATCTGGGCGAGCCCATTTTGGCCGTCGCGAACGGAACGGTGATGGTCGCGGCACGAAGCGATTGGGGAAAGCTCGGCAAGACGGTGATCCTCGACCACCAGGACGGCGGCCACACCATCTACGGCCACCTGCACACGGTCGAGGTGAACGTGAACAGCCACGTCACCGCGGGTCAGTTGATCGGCACGATGGGCTATTCAGGAAACGCCAGGGCGCTCAAGGCCAAGCAACTGCCGCCGCACCTGCACTTCGCCTACGTTCGAGGATTCGTGCCGCTCGCGAGGATCAGGGCCTCTGGCGACGGTCTCGGGAATCTCATTCGCGAGCGCCAATGCGCTGGCAGGTCGTGACAGGTGTGCTTCACCCGTTGTGGGCCGTCAGGTTCCTCAAGTGCTGGGAGAACCCGCTTCCCGTTGGCGCGCCTTCGCTGCCTGCCACGCTGATCATGCGTTGACGTGCGTGCGATGCACGGTTCATGTCGTAGCTCCTCCGGGGCCGCAGCCCCGCCCATAGTTCAGATCTGCGAAACTCCCGCCGATCAGTCTTCTTATCGGTGCGGGGTGGCGGTCGTGCGATGGCCGGACAAGTACGCGTAACACTGGAGCCACCCTTTTGGAGTAGTCTTCCGGTGGGGAGGCGCCCTTGGCGGACCGAAATCCCTCGTCTGACGTTGGACTCGCAGCTTCGATGCCTGCGGAGTCCGCCGCGATCAGGACTCGGATGCGCGATGCGGCGGTTCGCGGCGGCGCCGTCCGTCGATTCGGCCACCGTGCAGGTGACGTACGAGTACATCGCATCGGCGACCGTCTGGCTGGTGGTTGGCACCATCATCGGGCTCATCGCATCGATCAAGCTGCACTGGCCGGAGTTCCTGCCGTTCGCCTGGCTCTCGTTCGGCCGCGTGCGGCCCGTTCACACGAATACTCGTGTTGTTCGGCTGGAGCTCGCTCGTGCTGGTCGGCCTCTCCTTCTACGTCGTGGCCCGCACCTCGCGCGTCGCACTCTGGAGCCCGCGCCTCGCCAGGATCGCGCTGCTGGCTCTGGAACCTGGCTCTCCTCGGCGGGCTCGTGACCCTGCTGGCCGGCGTGAATCGCGGCCCGCAGGAGTACCGCGAGTGGGTGTGGCCGCTGGCGGTCATCCTGGCGGCGGCCGTGCGTCATCGCCGGATACGTGGCGTATCGCACCGTGGCCGCGCGAACGCTGCCCGAGGTCTACGTGTCCAACTGGTACATCCTCGGCGGCGTTCTGCTGCCTCCCGATCCTCTACGTCACGAGCTACCTGCCGTTCTATCAGGCGGGCCTCGGCAACACGGTCGTCCAGGGCTACTACATGCACAACGCGATGGGCATGTGGTTCACTCAGCTCGCGCTCGGCGTCAGCTACTACGCGATCCCGCTGGCTGCTCGGCCGGCCGGTCTACTCCTACGCCCTCGGCGTCCTCGGTTTCTGGACCAATCTCCTCTTCTACCCGCTGATCGGCGCGCATCACTTCATCTTCAGCCCGGAGGCGTGGTGGCTCCAGAGCACGGCCATCCTCTTCAGCGTGGGCATGATGGTGCCGGTGTGGGCCGGGACGGGGAACTTGCTCCTGACCTTCAAGGGCGGAGCGCGGCGCGGTCCGCCGCAGCTATGCGCTGCCGTTCTTCGTGACCGGGCTGATCGGGTACGGCCTCGCCTCGACGCAGGGCACGATCGAGGCCTTCCGCAGCGCCAACATCTACTGGCACTTCACGAACTTCACCGTGGGTCACTCTCACGCCACGATGTACGGCTTCATCGCGTTCATCGCCTGGGGCGCCGTCTACGGGCTGTTGCCGCGCCTGACCGGACGCGAGCCGAATCCGCTGGCGGTGGGCGTCCACTTCTGGCTCGCGCTGGTCGGAGTCCTGACGTACGTGATCGCGATCTCGGTGGCCGGAGTCCTCCAGGGCTTCGCGTGGGTGGCCGGGACAATCGTTCATCGCTTCGGTGATCGCCGCGGAGCCGATGTGGCTCTGGCGGACCATCGGCGGTCTCTTGATGGTCAGTAGCCACGTCGTCTTCGCCGTCAACGTCTGGGCCATGCGGCCTCAGCGCGTCATCGCGCCCGTGCCCTCGCCGGGCGCGGTCAGGATCCCCGCGTGAGCTTCGGTGGGCTGCACACGAACCATCGCGCCATCGTCGCGGTGGCCGCCATCGTGTTCTTCGTGCTGACCCTCGTGATGGCGGTGCTGCCCGCTCTGCGAGAACAGGCCTTGCTCGGCGCCGGCCGGCGCCAGGCCGCGAGGACACGAGGAGGAGCGCGGACGACAGGTCTACCTGCGTGAGGGCTGCGGATTCTGTCACACGCAGTTCGTGCGCGACTTGCCGATGGACCGTCCGTACGGTCGCCCGTCGCGGCCCGGCGACTACGCGCTCGAGAATCCTCCGATGCTCGGCACCCAGCGCACGGGACCCGATCTGGCCGACGTCGGGCTCGCGGCAGCCGAGCGAGGCCTGGCACCTGATCCATCTCTACGATCCGCGCGCGGTCGTGCCGCAGTCGGTGATGCCGGCCTACCGCTGGTATCTTCGTGGAGAAGGACAAGGCCGGACCGGGCGACGTCGTCGTTCCGGTGCCTGCTGGCAGTGCACCGCGCGGCAAGGTCATCGTCGCGGGCCCGGACGCGATCGAGCTGGTCCGCTACCTGCTGTCGCTCAAACAGGCCAAGGGGTCGCCGTGACGATGGATCACGCGGCCGGCGCGTCCCACGCATCCCTCCTGGAGTGGATCGCTCGTGCTGGCCGCCGCGGTCGTCCTCGTGTGGGCGCTCGGACTCGCGATTCGCTATACGGTTCGTCCGGGAGAGACCGAGGCCGCCCACATCAAGCGTCGCATCCTCCTCGACGAGATCGACGAGCCGCAGGAGGCTCGACGTCGATGAGGATCGAGATCTTCATCGACGACGAGTCCGTTCCGCGGCAGACGCTCGCTCCGCCGGCCACGCTCGAGCTCGACACCGAGGGGCTGGCCGACGGACCGCATCGCCTGCGCGTGCACGCCATCGAGGACTCTGGAACGGTCGGAGTCGAGGTGATCCCGTTCACCGTTCGCAACGGGCCGGGCATCGCGGTGGTCGGTCTGTCGGACGGAGACACGGTGCGGGGACGCATTCCGCTCCTCGTCAACGCGTTCGCGAGCCGGCCGGGTGATGCGTTCGAGCCCAAGCGCGCCGAGACGCCGGCGCCGATCCCGACGTGGGCCTGGGTGCTCTTCCTCGTCGTCGTGGCCTGGGGCATGTGGTACGTGGCCACCGAGCTCAGGGCGTATCAGGAGTCAGACAGGTTGCGACCGCGCCGGCGTCGAGCCAGGCGCCGGCGGCTCCGGCGCACCGGCGCAGGCCAGCCGTCGTGGGCCGCGCTCGGCGAGCAGGTGTACGGAAACAAATGCGCGGCGTGTCATCAGCTCACCGGGCAGGGCCTGCCGGGTGTGTTCCCGCCGCTCAAAGGCAGCGCGGTCGTGACCGCGGCCGATCCGACCGAGCACATCCGCACCGTGCTGCGCGGACTGTCGGGCAAAGGCCATCGGCGGCGTGACCTACGGCTTCCCCGATGCCCGCGTTCGCCGATCAGCTCACGCGACGAGGAAGTGGCGGCGGTCCTCAGCCATGAGCGCACGAGCTGGGGGAACCAGGTGGCGCGCCGCCCGTGAAGCCGGAAGACGTCGTTGCGCGTCGCCACCGACGACGAGTGACTTCACCTCTCCGCGTGGTTGCGGTCAGCGCGTGATCTGCCGGGCCGAAATGACGCGAGAGGAAACCGCAGAGCCGAAAATCAGCGGGCGCTTCCCGATGCGCTGGAAGCGCCCGCCGGGTGATTGGCGGGCCGCCTCGCGACTCGGAACCGTGGACCCGCTGATTAAGAGTCAGCTGCTCTACCAACTGAGCTAACGGCCCGTCCCACCTTTTACGACTCGCTATCGCGAACTCGACTCCAAGTGGTGCGCCCGGCAGGAGTCGAACCTGCGGCCTTTGGCTTCGGAGGCCAACGCTCTATCCAGCTGAGCTACGGGCGCGGTCCCGCGATCTTACAGCTTACACTACGGCTTTCAACGGCACGCGGGCGATTATACCAGAATTGCCACCGAGCTTCCGTGGGCGGCCTCTTCAAGGTCCCGCGGACTGACTACGTGAAGCGGTCGAAGATTTATGGGCGCGCGTCTTGTGACCAGTGATTGTCATGGCGACCCGCTCCGGCACCGAGGCGTTCACGAGATGACCTTCGGACGGCCGTCCGCCGTGAAGGTCGTGCCGGAGGCGACCGGCGACCCCGGCCTTCGCGCATGCTGTATTCCAAGCCTTCCTGAAGTCGTGCCGCCGTTGGCCCAGACGCACCTGGCCACCAGGTACGGGAATAGGAACGGGACCACTCGCCCGGCCTCTCTGCGCGGCCTCGATCCTTCCCAACTGCGCCGTCAGGCGCAGTGAGGTCAGACGTCAGTGGTGCAGACCACCCGGCCTTCCCCATTCTTCTTCGTCGACCCTGGGTCGAGGCGGCGGCGCCCGCCACTGATGTTCGTGTGGCGGCGTTCGCGTCAGACCTCGCTCTGCGTCCTCCACCCGAACGTGAAGGCGATGTGGGCTGCCGACTGGAGATCGGCTGGGAGGCGACGGCAGACGGCCTCGAACTGGGCTCGCTCGAAGAAGCCTTCGACGTGGTTCTGCCCTCGGCCGCCACGCAGTGGTGACGTGGCGTAGCAGAGCCGCCCGTTCTCGACCGCCAAGCTCATCATGTGGCGAGCACGTTGATCTCGCGGTTGACGGTCCCGGCCGCCGCGCCCTCGCCTTGACGGTGCTGGATGTAGTTCATGATCTTCGGCCGGTCACCCGCGACGGCGCGCATGCCTGAAAGCACGAGGTGCTTGAGGCGGCAACCCCCACCTCTTTCGATGAGACTGCGCGAGGCGGTCACCGTGTAGTGGGCCTTGAGGTCATCGCGCAGGCGTGGTCGTACTTGATACTTCCCCTCGATGTGCGGCAGCACCACTCGTCACGCGCGACGCGCTTCCTCGACGTCCTCTTCAACTTCCGGGTCGCGACCTCGCGGTCGGTGTGCGGGCACTCACCCGCTGGCGGACGCCCTGATGGTCGGTGTAGTCGGCGTGTAGAACGAAGCGCTTGTTGTCTGCCGATAGATCCGTCCCAGCGCGTTCTGCTCTACAACGCGCGAATCAAATAATGACGGTGATGGTTTCTGAATCGCTTGTTCGGCCACTTCTCCCCTGAACCGCACCTCGCACGCGGTGACGTAGGTCTCGACCACGGCGAGGAGTTGGCTGTAGCTCAGTTCACCGCGCCGAAATTTCCGGCGCGCCTCGACCACTTCACGGCGGAGGTCGAGCGGATCAGTTGTGGTCACGTCAGCAACCTCATCATACCTCCAGCGCCTTCGTGATCCTGGGTCGCCATGTCGATCGTGGCGCGGTATCGCCCGGCCTGAGGGCGTACTGCATTGGCGCGAGCAAAGCGCGCGGCGAGGGTGTACCACCTGGTGCTGCGCGGTGTGGAGTCGCCATTCGTTGCCCGAGTCGCTTGCCGTCAGGGGGTTTCATAGGCCAGCCAGCTTTACTACGGTCACCTTGGGGTTACCAGCCGACAAACCTCAGGTCGTCGAGGGCGGCTGTAGAGCCAAGCAACCGAACCCTACGGGATAGGCGCGCTAGCTCACTGCATCGTCTGTGGTTGGCGGTGCTGAACAGCAGGAAAGCTGCTGTGATATAAGGGCCTTACATAAGGCCCTTATATCAGTACGTCCTGTGATATGCTTCGCGTCCCAGCCTCCTAGATGGGGGCGGTCATAGGAGGGGCGCTGGATGCGGCGCGACAGGAGAGGTTAGCAATACGTAACTGAACGAAGTACAA
>ERZ1370068.970-contig-10887_pt1 | contig 23940 bp, 38 predicted proteins | sample MGYA00561227_ERZ1370068 | MGnify/ENA primary metagenome ERZ1370068 (study PRJEB38410, sample SAMEA6850437) | metagenome | study: Metagenomic assessment of the ecological functions of the soil: analysis of the soil microbiota associated with the...
TTACGTATTGCTGACCCCAACCGGCGAGGATCGCCAGGTCGGCCCCTGATGGCAGGCGGGGGCGCCCCATCCAGAGCCAGTAATGTAGTTCTGATTGGCGACGTTTCGCGAATAGAACATGAAGGACCAAACGCGATGCTTCGGCCCGAACTGCGCGCTGAGATCGATCACGCCGAACGGACGCCGCTGCTGCACGCTGTCGTTGAACGGAGAAAAAACACGGTCGATCTTCCGTCGCTTCAGCGCGAATCGATAACGAGTGCGCTCGAGTGATCGATAGCGCCCACCGATCCAGGCGCGCCCTGAGAACTCGGGCGAGTTGTTGAGCCTGTGGCCGGCAACGTCGCCGGTTTCCCCCTGCGAGACCTATCGCGACATAACGATCGTAGCTCGCGTCCAACCAGGCCAGATAGCCCCCGGCCTGCGCCTGAGCACCGAGCATGCGTGGCGGCTTCCAGCTCGAGTCCCGTGATCGTCGCTGCCGCGGCGTTCGAGGATGTCGATGACGCCAGGACGGATTCGCGGTCTGGACCTGCAGATCCGTGTAGTCGGTGCGAAACGCCGCCACGTTCAGCATCGACCCGTCCACCTGCGACAACAGCTTTCAACCCGCCTTCATAGCTCCACGCCCATTCGGGCGCGAACCCCGCCCGGCCTCCGGCGACGGTGGCGTTGAAACCACCGCTCTTTGAACCCTCGCGTGGCGGACACGTAGGCGAGAAGATTCTGGCGTGCGCGAATCTCCGACTCCGGAACTTCGGCGTCCACGCGTCGTGTGAAATGGCGCTCAGTCGGCAGCGTACGCCTCCGCGACCAGGGCTCGGTCGGCGAGTCGATCGCATAGCGCTCCCGCGTTGTCGATCGTCTTGCGCTCGTGCGTGTAGCGAAGACCCGCGGTCACAGCGACTCGAGGAGCGAGGCGCGAGCGTAGCCCGTCCGAGACAGCGCCGGCGTCGGGCTTCCACGCGAGGCTCGACCCGAGTCTCGAGCCGCGGCTCCCGCTGCACATAGATGGACGATCGGTTGACGGTCGGCCTCGCCAAAGAGAAACGGCGCCCGCGACCCAAGTCAGGCTTTGCATCCCGTCGTGCGACAGTGACCTCCTCGGAGACTTGGTTTTGCGATTCGTGTAGGTGCGCGTCGCGCTCAGGTCCAGTTCCGTAATATCCGCATCCACCCGCACTTTCCAATCGACGTTCCTGACGGCGGACAGGCTCGTCAGCTCGCATGCGAGGGGGTGAGATCTACCGTGAGTCTGGCCGAGGCGCCGGCTTGAAACGTGTGACCCTCCGCCGGGAAACGACGCGCGAACCTCGTGAGGATCCTCGGGATTGTCAACCGGAAAGCCCGGTTTGATCGCCATGAACCTTCGAATAGTAGAGCGGCAGCCGGGTCTGCTATGCGTCAGGTCCCCGGAGATGCGCAGCTCGCTGCGCGCAGTTGAACACGGCGCGCAGCTGGCGCGCGCGCGCCAACCATGTCCTCTCCGCCGAGTGGGTCGTATCCGGGTGATTCAGATGTCTCGCACCTGTCCAGTGCCGGACGCTTCGCAGGATCGCTGCGCTGCCCATCAGCCTTCCTCGAATGATGGGACCGCTCGACGCGCGCATCAGCGCGAAACGTGCCGTTGGTTCCCGCCGACCACACGGGCCTGCCACTTCAACGTCGTCGGTGGGAGGTTTTGTAACTAAGTTGATGGCGCCGCCAAGACTGTTCCGCCTTGTGTAGTGGTTCCCTGACGGCCCGCGAAGCACTTCGATGCGGTCGACGATCGAGAAAATCGGCGAGAATCATCGCCGGCTCGCGCGAGGTACACGCCGTCGAGATACACGGCCGAACTCGGATCTGTTCCGGCGGACACGGTGTTAGAGCCTATCCCGCGGATGGTGAGCTGGGCGAGCCCGCGTATTCTGCGAAAAAGCTAACCCCAGGCGCGCGCCCGGCGATGTGTCTCAATCGGTCCGATCCCGCATCCGAGCGAGCTGGGACCCGCTCAAGACACGTCAGAGCCATCGGCGTTGCTTGCATCGTCGGTCTCGCCTGCTCGCTCCGCTGTGACGACAGTCTGCTCCAGTATCACGACGGTGAGCGTCAGCGAAAGGTCAGGTGCTGTCCATGACTGCGAGCTGAGCGACTTGCCGCAGCGGCGCAAACCCGCTGAGCGAAGCAGCCAGCTCATACTCACCCTCGGTGAGGTTCTGGAGGGTCAAACCGCCCCTCCGAATCGGTCCGAGTGGCACTATCGTTGGGCCCTCTGGAGCGCAATGGCAACGACCATGGGAGCCTCCCACCCGTCGCATCCTCTACGGTCCCTGAGATGTGTGCCGATGTCTGCGCAAAGGGGCTCGCACCCGTCCAGGTGAAGGTGAACAAGAAACACGTCATCCAGATCGCCATCTGACGCGTGTGGGACATTGTTCTGGCCTTAGCAGAGATACGCGCATCTGACCCTCCGATGCCGCGCCGAGACGACGGATCACGGCTGTGCGAGTCGAATGGGCTTCGAGCGGGAAGGTCGCCATGATGTTCCAGGCGGCGCCCTCGGTCGCCGTGTCGCGCGGCGAGCTCCCACTGGTAGCGCACCGTGACGAAGCCGTAGACCGCCTGCTTGCGTCGCGAGGGCCAGCGTGACCTCGGGTCCCAGCCCCCACACGCGGTTCTTGTCGCGGATCAGCCGCGACGCCAGCGCGCGAATCGAACTGGTCATCGGTCAGCTTGAAGGTGCCGTAATAGGCGCAGGCCCGCCACGAGACCGCCTTTGAGGAAGTCCGCGCCGACGCCGCCCTCGAGGTTGAGGATGTTGCCGACCTTCGTCTCGCTGTCCTTCTTCTCCGAGAAGAAGTCGAACGTCGCAGCGGTGGCCACGTGCAGGCTCCTCTGCTTGTTCAGGTAGACCGTGGTGCCGAACAGGATTTCCTGCCCGACCATGCCGAGGCCGGTATTGTTGCTGGCGCCGTCTTCGTAGCGCCCCGTGGGAAGCGAACAGACCGTAGGCGGCGATGAAGTCGGCGCGCGGCTGTCGTCCAGCCCAGGTTGATCGGCTGGACGCACATGTCCGTCAACCCCGCGCCGGGATTGCTGTCGAAGTCTTCGGCGCCCTGCACGCGGTTGTTGGCCCACGGGCAGGACGACGAGGAACCCGTAGTTGCCGCCGAGGACTTTCTTCCTGGTCACGACGTTCAGCGCGACGCCGAATACGAGCCGCGTCGAGGTTGCCGGTGAGAACCTCGTCGCCATCGCGGTCTTTCACCGCATCGGCCGTGTAGAACCACAACGGCACCGCGACGTACGCACCCGGCGGCGCCTGCGATCCTGCCTTGACGCCAGCGTCGCCCTTGATGTTGGAGCCAGTCAGCTGCGCAAACGGCCGTCGAGGGAAGAAGGCAGAGGACGGTCATCGCGCTGGCGATGAGAATCGGGAACTCGTCGCATGCGAGCCACAGCGGCAGAAGACGGCCAACCCGGCGATCGGCGATCCGTCTCAGAGATCGCACTGCCTGTGCGACATGCCCACCTTCATCGACGGGGATCTTCACGACATGTGGTCAAGACCATTCACCGCCCGCAGTTCCTGTTCGTGCGAACGTGGCTCACAGACATCACTCCTGCAGCAATGCCCTCGCGTCGACCATGTCCGGTGTCGTCCAACCCTCGGTGAACGTGTCGTAGACCGCTGCCAGCGCTGCCGAGCCTCAGCGCGCTTGCCCTGCTGCTGCCATCATGCTGTGCGAGGCTCATAGTCGAACGGAGCCTCCCGCGCTTTGCCGTGTTGCCGCCTGGCGATGTCGATGGCGCGCTGAAAGCACGCTTCGGCTTCAACACCCTGGTCGGCAGACGCGGCGAGAAGCAGTTCTCCCTTGAGGCGGTGAAGCTCCGCCTCGTGGAAGCGATCGTCGTTCTTGTCGACGACTGCCAGCGCTTCGTTCAGCGCTGCGAACGCCTCCTCGAAGCGCCCGGCCTGGGTATACGCCTCTCCCAGCATGCCGAGATAGTAGGGGACACGGAGTTCGGCGCCAGTGCCACGAAACTCGCTTCAAGCCATCTTGAAGGAGCGGCAGCGCATCGTCACGGCGGCCATGCAGGAGCAATCCCGCGCCCTTGTGAAGCGTCCCGAGCGCGTGCCAGAGCTGAAAACCCTGGTCCGTGGCGATCGCGATCTCTTCCTCGGCGGCCGCCTGCACTTCGCTGCCGAGTCGAGAGAACTGGTAGAGACACGCCGTGAAATCCAGGGCGTGAGCGGTGCTGAACGCGTGGCCGATGGTGCGGGCGAGCTGGCGCATCTCGCGATCCACGCTTCATGGCCTGATCCGCGTAGCCGAGATGCCAGAGCGCCAGGGCGAGATAGCAGCGATGCGTCACGCCGGCGTTGTGCCCCGTGAACGTGGACCAGAACTTCGTGCGCTCGCGGTCGTCGTATGTGGCCAGCGCTCTCTCGAAGTACCGTCGCGCGGCGGCGAATTCTGCCCGGTAGAACATCGTGACGCCGGGCATGAACAACGCTTCCATCAGGATGCCGGGATCGGCCAGGCGGTCGGCGAGCCTCATACCCTCGCCGGGCCAGGTCCACGCACTGCCGGATGTCGCCGCGCACCAGGCGCCACTCCCACGTTCCCAGCATGGTTCCGAACAGTTGCGGCGCCTGTTCGGTCCGTTCGCAGCAGCTCGCGGGCACGTTCCAGGATGGGTCCGACTTGCGGGTGCAGCGTATCCGCGAACGGCGATGTAACAGGGCGCCAAGGCGCTCGTGAAGCTGCAACTCCTCGTTGTCACGCTCCGGCGTCTGCGGCAGCGTGACGAGAAGCGCACAGGCCCTTCGTCGAGAGTGGGAGATCGCTTCGATGGTGTTCGGATCGATCCCGCGATCGCAGCCCCGCCTTCAGCCAGCATGAATCGCTTTTTCCGTGAGCCCCGCTTCGGTCAGATGCCTCGCGAGTCGCTCGGGCTGCCCGCTCGACGGCTTCCGGAAGCTGCGATTCGAGCACCTCTGCGATCCGTTGGTGGAATCGCTGGCGCTTGGTCTTCAGCAGCGAGTCGTACGCCGTGTCTTCGAGCAGGGCGTGCTTGAAGATGTAGCTGCCCGCTCGTGGCGGCCCTTTGTGTACATGGATCTCGGCCTCCACCAGCTTGCCGAGCTCGGCGCGGAGTGTAGTGTCGTCCAGCGTCGAGACGGCAGCAATGAGCTCATAGGCTGAACTCTCGACCCAACGTCGCCGCGAGCTGGACCACGTCGAGATCGCCGTCCATTCGGTCGAGGCGAGCCAGGATCGAGGATCGTGGAGCGTGGCCGGCACTTCGCGTAGCGAGGTACGCCGCTGTGCGGCTGTCATCGCTCATCCCCGTCAGCGTGCCTGCTGCTTCGACGACCTTCGTGAATTCCTCGATGAACAACGGCACGCCGGCGGTCCGCTCGATACAGTACTCGATCACTGAATCATGAAGATCCGCGTTTCCGGTCTTCTTGCGCATCATGTCTCCGGCCTGCCGACGGGTCAGGCGGACGAGCGCGAAGCGACGTCTGGTTGTTCACCGCGGGCCACGGCGCGCTGAACTCAGGCCGATGGGTCAGCAACGTGAGTAGGCACTCGTGCGATTGTTCCGCGACGAGCTGTCCGAGGAATTCCAGCGTCGTGGCATCCGCCCAGTGCAGATCCTCGACCACGAACAGGACCGGCTGACGACGAGCATGTCGGCGCAACCACTCTGGAGAACGGCCAATGTCTCTCTCGGCGCTGCCGGAACGGTGACAGGTTGAGCGTCGGCAATCGCCCGACGCGCTCCAGCGAAAGCAATGACGCGAATAGCGCCACGACCTCTGGTGCCGCCAGTCGTGCACCTGTCGAGGTGCTGCACGAGCCGCCCGAGTCGGGACTCCGGCTGGTTCGCGAGGCAAGAACGCGAGGAGTCGTTCTGAAGAAGTCGATGGCTGGGTAGAGGCCCGTATTCTGGGCATACTGCGACGAACATCGCCATTCCACAACGCGCGAGTGCTCCGCGGCACCCGCGCCAACGCTCGATGCGTGGCCGCCGAACGCCAGATCGGACGCGCTGGGGACCTGTCCGAGAACGCGTTGCACCATGGTGTGCACCCAGGCGCGATTTCCCAGGCCCGGCTCGCCGACGATCGAGACCGTCTGACGCGTGCCTTCCTGCGCCTGCTCCCAGCGATCGTGCAGCAGGCTCATCTCGTGATCTCGCCCGGTGAGCGGGGTCAGGCCGACAGCCGCCGCGATCTCAATAGGATTGCGATTTACTTCAACCCCGTCCACGGACAAGACTTTGGATCGGTTGAGAAAGTCCCTTGAGCTTCTGCGCGCCGCGGCTCACACAGATGAAGCGGCCAACGAATCAGCCGATGCGTCGCCTCGCTGCAGACAATCCTTCCAGGTTCGGCAGATACTTCCCAGGCGAAGGGCGATGTTCCGCGCTTCGCCGACCAGCGACAACGACATCGTCGCGCACCTCGACGACAGCCGGTCCGGTATGAAGACCAACCCACGGCTTGATGTCGATGGTGTGCCCCACCACCAGCGTCGCCGGCTGATCGTCTCGAGATCCTCGACGATGCGAAAGCTGGTTTCCGCGGCGCGTCGGGCCGCGTCCTCGCGGGCGACCGGATAACCGAAGCACGCCAGCAAGCCGTGCTCGTTGCATTCCACGACGACGCCGTCCAGGTGCCGCACCGCTCGCTCGCAGGTCTGCTGGAACGCCCTGAGCACGCGGGCTTGATCTTCGGCGTCCAACTCTTCCAGAAACAGATCGGACGCGAACAGACTGGAGCCGCACGCTATTACCGTTACTCTGACGCCGTTCGGCCTCGCGCTGGCGCCGTCGTGATGAGGGCGTGACGACGGTCGGAGACTGAGAGACCGTTCCTGATCGGTCGAGCGCGGCGCTCGAAGGCGCGCTCGCAGGAACCAGCGGAGGCACGCGGAGACCTGAGTCGACAGTCGGCGCCGCGATCTGACGTAAAGCCTCGCGCCATGTCTGCGGCCGTCACGAAGGCGATCGCTGATCCGCTTGGCCATTGCCCGCAGACACACTCGCTCCAGGCCGGGTGGGATGTCGTTGATCAATTGCCGTGGCGGCTGCGGTTCGTCGTCACGGATCTGTCGCAGGAGCTCTCTCGAATCGGTTCCGCGGAAGGGTGCGTAGCCGCACAGCATTTCGTAGAGAACGACGCCAAGACTATGGATGTCCGTGCGTCCATCAATGCGGTGAGCTTCTCCCGCGACCTGCTCCGGCGCCATGTAGCGCGGCGTCCCCAACACGAGGCCGAGCTCCTCCCCACCCGCCCTGGCGTCGTCGAGCCCGAGACCGAAGCGTCGACGAGCACCGGATGCTGCTCCGCCGTGAAGATGATGTTGACTGGCTTGACGTCGCGATGGACCGTCCGCTTGCTGTGGGCGTGCGCGAGCGCATCGGCGATCGCAGCCACAACGCGGGCGGCCTCGAGCTCAGTTCCGGCCGGTTCGCGATCAGCCACTCAGCGAGGCTCGGCCCACTCAGGAAGTCGGAGACGATGTAGACCTGCCCGTCATGCGTGCCGATGTCATGCACGGTCACGATACCGGATGCCGCAGCCGGGCGACGCGGCGGGCCTCTTCGAGGAATCGATCCACGTCAGGCGGAGAGACGCTAGCCAGCCTCAGCACCTTGATGGCCACTGAACGATCCAGTTCAGTGTCGTGCGCAAGATAGACCTTCCCGAAACCACCGGAACCGATGACGCGTTGCACTGAGTAGCGTCCGAAGCTGCTTGGCGCTGCAGCTTCGGCTTTGCGCATCGCGCCCTCGCTCTTCGGTGTCATGAGCGAGCGGCCCTACTGACCCGAGACCTTCGCGTAGACGACGGTCGTTCCCTGCATGCAGGGTCGGTAGTAGACATTGCCGCACCGGAACAGATCTCCAGCTGCCTCACATCCCGAGGGAAGAGACGCGACCATTCCGCTCGCAGGCGGAGCGGCGAGCGGGGGCAGGGGCAGCGACGGGGGCGGGCGCTGGGCGTCGGCGTGCTGGAAGCGACGGCCGCAGACGTTCGTCGAGCCGTTCGCCGCGCAACGCCGGCGACGCTGACCGGGGTGACTGGCGCTCCGACGATCGCCTCGACGACCGGGGCGAGCACCATGGTCCATACACCTCCGGCGAGTATGCCTGCCTGCGGCGAATCGCATCGTGCGTGAAGGTTTCATGTCCGTGCTCCTCGATTCAGGATTGCCGATTGCCGGGCGCTCAGGCCTAGCGAGCGATTGGTGGTATCGCGCTGGTGAGGACCTCGACCTTCCGCGCCTCGGGCGGTGCGTCGAACGTGAAGGTCTTGTCGTCAAGCCGGGGTGACACGTTCCAGTTGTTCGAGCGCGACGCCGAACTGCGGGGCGCCCGTCATCCATTTGGTCGTGATCAAATAACGTCTCGGAAGGGGCCGATCACCATCTTCAATCCAGATCTGCCAATCCACCTCGCGGCCGCGGAACGCCAGATGATGCGTCCGCACGCCGCCGACGTCCTCCATGGCGACGTACCGTCCCTGCGTCGCCTCGGCCATCAACCCTTCGTAGACGTCGGTGTAGAGCAAGTCGGCTCCCGGGACGTCGACGCCGAGCCAGGTCCTCCAACGCGGGCAGCAGGCTGTCGAGTGACGGAGGTGCCTGGCTCACCGTGAAGAACTTTGTGCCCCTGTCGAAAACGGTGACCGTCTTGCCGTCGTAGAAGAAGTCCCCGCTGCCAACAACACCACTCGCTGTGTCCGCATTCGATCCGGGCGACGGACTGACACGTCGCTGACAGCCTCGAAGTCGAGCTTCTCACCCGTCACGAGCATCACCTGCAGCGTGTTGGTCGCGCGGACCGTGAAGCTGGGTAGAGCGGTGAGATAGGCACCCATCCGCTTGAGCAGAGCGTCGGATCGCTGGGTCTATCGCGGAAGGCCCACTTTGCTGGTCAGCCAGCTGACGCGTCGGTGTTGCCTGCGCCAGGATGCGGACCCAGAACGGTCCTCCGATGACCAGGCCGACCAGTAGCGCGCCGAGCACCAACCCGTCGAATGCTCGTCATGCATCGATACTCCCTTTATGCGCGGAAGCCGCCCTCAAAGGCGGAGTCACCGCCTGTTGCCGGCGGCTCCCGGCTGATTGATGCCTGGGTCCACGCCCACGTTGCCGGCTGCCCCAGGCTGGTTGATGCCCGGATCGCCGACGGCTCGTACCTGTCGCGCAGAGCCGCCATAACCGGCTGGCGTCGCGGCCGCCACCGCTGCGCCGCTATTGCCCGCCGCTCCTGGCTGGTTGATGCCGGGATCCACGCCACCGCGATTCCCGGCAGCACCAGGCTGATTCACGCCTCGATCGCGGCGCTGTCCGACGATTGGCGTGGCCCACGTCCGCGAATGCGATCACCACCGCGAGCCACACCGCTGTCGTCGCCATCGCGTCTGCATACGTTTCGTCGCGGTCATCTGTGTTCCTCCATCGAGAGCATTGAGGTGACGAGCTGCTCGAACGCCACTTGTCGCGGGGCCTCCCCAGGCTGGAAGGTGAACACCTCGTCGGCAATCGGCGGCGCGAGGTCCCAGCTCGTGAAGTCGATGCGAGCCTTGGGCGCGCCCGGGACCTGCTTGTAAACCAGCTCCACTCGTCGGGGCAGCGGTTGGCCCGATGAGGGAATCCAGATCTGGACGTCCACGAGGTTGTCGACGTAAGCCAGATGCGCGCATTCGATGCCGTCGATCGTCTCGCGCCCGACGAATCCGCCTTTCGTGTCACGGCCGATAAAGGCCTCGTAGGGCCGACTGTAGATGACGTCGGCGATGGGCACCGGCAATGAATATCGCCTGGCGACGTCGTCCAGCATCTCGTCGAGCGTGCCGGGCACGCTCGTCTCCGCCCATATGCCATGCGCGTTGTTGCGAAGCGACACGGTGCTCCCGTCGTAGAAGGCGGACACGTCGATCGCTGTGTCGCCTGTGCCCTCCACTTCGAAGAACATCGCGTCCGGCCGGCGGACCGTGACCGTGCGTGTGAAATGCAGCACGCGTCCGGTCGATCGGTCGGGGTGCTCGAGGCTCTCGGCCGTCGCAAACGTGAACCTCGACGCGCTGACGAGCGTGTCGCTCATCTGGCGCATCAGACGCTCGCCCTCGGCCGCCGCTGCCGGCGTGCCCGGGTCGGGATCACGAGCGCAAGCCGGCGCAAGGAGAACACCGACGATCAATGCCAGCGCTGTGTGTCGAAGGGTCGTTCGCATCATGACTCCTCGCAGTGGTCTCTCATTGCTTCCGCTCGGTCGCGTGCACGTCGGCTTTCATTGCAGCGTCACATTTCCTTGTGACACCAGCGGTGCCACCGGACCATCCGGCTGGCGCTCGAGCCCTACGAGCTTCCAGCCTGTATCCAGACGCGTGAAGTAGACCTGGATGGGCTGCGCCCATGAGGGGTATGCGGCGCTTGTTGCGCTCAGTTCCACTCGAACCCAGTCACCCTTGCGACCTGGCAATCCCGCCGGTGCCGACAGTCGCGCCGTCGCGGCCTCGGTTTCAGCGATGCGCGTCGAGGCGCCGGTCGCGTTGTCGAAGGCGTACCACACGGCCCGATAGGACATCGGGGATCCGCGAAGTCGCACTGCACGGCCGCGTTGCCAAACGTCAGCACGTTGTCGGCGTCGAGCGCCGGATCCACGATGGGATTGATCGCGCGTGAGATACGCGCGCCCGATCTTGTCGCGGCGCTGGATGAGGACGTTTGCGAGGAGAGCCTCGGCCTGCGGGTCGCTGGTACTGCGCCCGGACTTCACGACGGCTCGAATCATGTCGTCGGTAGAACGCCATGACCCGGCGGGCCGCCCAGAACCCAGTCGTCGTCGCGCATGTTGACGAACGCCGCCGTCGGCACGCGCGGCTTCCAGGTCGAGCGGGTCGAACGCGTGGCCTTCGAAGCGGCCGATGGCCTGATGCTCCTGGTAGGCGGCCGTCTGCCACGGGCTGCGCATGAAGCCGAAACGAGAACAATCTGCGCCGCGTCGCGCCGCCTTCATAGCAGGTACTCCCAGCCCTCGTCCCAGTCGTGCGGGCCGTTGGCGCCCATTCCGAATGTCGAGCCCACGTCCTGCAGGTAGTGGCTGAACCACGCCGCGCCCGTTCGTCGTGATCGAGCGTGTCGAGCGTGTTGCCGGCCTTCATGTCCGTGAGGTTCGTCCAGGCGCCGAAGACGCGCAGCGCGCGCAGCTCGCGCCGGTGCTCGTGCGGCACCAGATCGTTCGGATCATCGGGGCGTGTGCCCGTGCGTACTGGAATCCGCCGAGGATCTTGCCGGGCAGCAGACGGCCGGCGGCGACCCGGTAGGTGCCGTCCTGCGTTGCGCGCCACGCGCTCGAGGACCGCGTCGCAGATCGCTCTGCGCGAACGGCGTCCGCTTACCGGATGGCCGACGCGCGGTCGCCGTCGGATCGATCGACCAGTCGATCCGGATCGAACGTGGTGATGAACGTCTCGACCTGGTTGTAGCCGAGCGCCCAGAACAGCTTGGTCGCGACGACCATGGCCGCGGTCGCACCTTCGGGATTCGACGGCGGATCGAAGCGAGACGAACCACGTCTCGCCGTTGGCATCTCGACGCCGTGAAGCCCGGCGCGAAGCCGGCGCTCTTCTCCCGGATGATCGACCCACCGCGTCGGGCGCGGGCGGCGGACCGTCGTTGGCGCCGCGCAGCAATCTCGCTCGGCGTGATCGGCCGCGCACCGATACGGTTGGTGAACCAGCTGGAATCGGGCACTTCGTCGATCGTGTTGAGGTTGCCCGCCCGCGTTGTTGCTGGCGGACGTCGCGCAGTGACAAAGAGGTTGTAGGTCAACGAGTAGAACAGCCCGATGTCGCGCGACGCCGCACCGGACGCATCCTGCGTCTCCGGCTCTCTGCTGATCGGATCGTCGTCATAGAACTTCGGTGCTCGAGGTCTGCGCTGCTGACCGCGGCGACCACGACAGGCGCCAATGGCCAGCGCGGCCACCGGACGGACACGGCGACCGAGCTCTCGGGCAATTCGCAGGACGGCTTCGATGTTTCGCATAGTCACCTCAGAACGCGGCCTTGGCCGAAGAAGATCAACTGCAACCCTTCGTTGCCCTTGGCCGCGATCCGATACGGACCGGCGTCGACAGCGGTCCATGGATGCGGAAGCCCACTCCGAAGTCAGTCTTCAGACCGTTCGAGATTCAACTCCGAGGTGGCGGGCTACCACCTTGCCCGCGTCGTAGAACACGGCCACGTCGAGAAAATGGTTGGCGAGGACACGCCAGTCGGCCGAGAGCAGCACGCTGTTCCGATCACGAAAGCGCCACGAGGCGAAGCCGCGCAGGCTCGATCCGCCGCCGAGCGCAGGCAGCATGTAGAAGGGGATCGTCTGGCCGTCTTTTGAGCTGAGTCGTCTGCACGTCGCCTCTGAGCGACAACACCTCACACATCGCGCAGGATCGGCATGCGCTGGATGGCGGTGTAGTCGACCTGAGTGAACCCGAACCCCTGGCCCGTGTCGGCGAAGTTGTGAACGGCGACGCCGTAGTAGCCGCCCCGCCTGCGCGTAGTCGGCGGCGGGGCCGCCAATCGGCGCCCACGCTGCCCAGACCAGTGCAGTAGGTCGGCGATCGAGCCGAGACCGGGCAGCGTCGATGGCGAGTACACCTCCTCGACAGACGGCGCGGCACCGGAGCCGGGCTCCTGAGGTCCAGTGACTCGCCTCGACGCCGGCGCCGAGCACCAGCCAGCCTCGCGTGGGCTCGATGGCACGAGCACCGCCGACGCGTAGGGTTGCTCCGAAGCCATAGTTGGTGCCGGTTATCCACCGACGTTCCGCTCGTCCCGATTCCGTAAAAGCCCACCTGCGTGGCCTGGCGCCAGCCCCCGTCAGCGACAATATGCCGCGGCGGTCGAACAGCCGCGGCGCGAGAAACTCCGTCTCGAGCCGCGTGTATCCCTTGACCGTGAACGAGCCGCGAACGTCGACGGAGTTGTGCGAGCTCACATGCTGGCGATACCCAGCGCCGAGGGTGAAGCCGCCACCTGCAAGCGCGTTCTCGAAAAAGGGATGCCACTTCAAGCCGCCACTGATCAGCGCTTCCTCGAAGCGCGTCGACGGAGTCGCTCGCCCTTGTTGCCCACATGAGGCTGGAGGTCTCTGGCCTTCTCGGTCTGTGCAGCGGCGATTGTGTCGGTCCGCGTGGTTGGCGCGACCGACTGAAGCACCGGCCGCGGCTGCGAGCGCCATGGCGACGGCGCCCGGGCTCGAGGATCTGTGCACCGACTCGCCCACTCTGGAACGTAGTTCTGGAGCGTCGCCGGAGTTCCAGGGGCAATGCTGGTGGATGAGCGCTGCCGCACGCTGCATGTGCCAGTGATGTCCCCCTTCTTGCGCTTTGGCCGCCCTGCCCTTCAGGCCGCCAGGCAACTCGGCCTGGCTGCTGGCGACGGAACTTTCTGCAGATTCCCGTCGGCGCCGCTAATAGCAACGCTGCTGCGTGCTCGACTTCTCCTCGTTCTTGTAAGTGATGACCGTCGTCTCGATCCATTCGTAAGCTCACAGCTCGCCCTGGTCCTTTTCCAGCGACTGCTTGAGCGCGAGAACGCGGTCTCGAGATCTGATCCCTGCGCGATCCCGAGGGCCGGCAGAGCAACTGCGGCAACAAGGGCTGCAAGCCAGGGCTGTGTCGTTTTCATCGTTTTCATCATGCTCACCGGGAACCTCTCTGACGAGCCTCGTGGGCCCGATTCTCCGCCGCAGATATGCATGTCAGTCGCATCATCGGCAAGACGCTGACCAAGATCCGGCAGCCCGATTCGCGCCACAACACGGTAGGCGCGCGGCCTATGACGACGGACTTCACAATCGGCGGTCGTTGCCATGACCAATCTCCGTCAAAGAACCGATTCGCGCCGCACGCGGCGTGATCAGTCGTTGCGCCATTGCACGTGCCCGCTGCCCCCGACTTGCGGCGATTGGGAAGCACGATGCCGAGCTTCTTCAGGCGGAACCGGAGCGTATTGGGGTGCAGGCCCAGTCGCTCGGCCGCGGCGTTTGCGCCGCTGATGCGCCAGCGAGACTGCTGCAGGACGGCTTCGATGTGCGTGCGCTGGATCGCGTCGAGCTTGTCCCCTGTCGCGTCGACCCCTGCTGCTGGCGGCCGGCGCAGCGCGGGTGAACGTGTCGTCGAGTTGAAGCGTGTCTCCGGTCGAGTGGATGAGCGCGCGCTCGATGACGTTCTCCAGTTCTCTCACGTTGCCCGGCCACATGTGCTGTTGCAGCGCGAGCATCGTGGCCTCCGGCACTGTCGTGATCCGGCGCCCGAGCTCCCGCTGGCGCTGATGGATGAGAAACCACACCAGCGTCGGGATGTCGTCCCGTCGTTCACGGAGCGCAGGCAGGTGGATTGGATAGACGCTCAAGCGGTAGTACAGGTCCGCTCGGAAGCGGCCGGCTGCGACATCCGCTTCCAGGTCTCGGTGAGTCGCGGCAATCACGCGCACATTCACGCGCTTGGTTCGGGAGGATCCGACCCGCTCGAACTCCCCTTCCTGCAGCACGCGCAGCAGCTTGACTTGAATCTCCGGCAACAGATCGCCGATCTCGTCCAGGAAGATCGTCCCCCATCCGCCAATTCGAAACGCCCCAGCCGGGTCGATGCCGCGCCGGTGAACGCTCCCTTTTCATGACCGAACAACTCGCTCTCGACGAGCGTCGGCGGCAGCGCGGCGCAGTTGACACGGACCAGCGCCTTGGTGCGCGCCGGCTGCGGTCGTGCAGTGCGCGCGCAAACAGTTCTTTCCCGTGCCGGTCTCTCCCAGGAGCAGCACCGACGAGTCCATGGGCGCCACCTGCGCCAGCCGCGTCAGCGCCAGCCGCAGCGTCGCGCTCTCGCCGACGATGCTGTCGGAGACATGGGACGCGCTGGCCTCCTCGCGGAGATAGGCGTTGTCAGCGGTCAGACGCGCGTTTCTTCGAGTAGACGGTTCCGAGACTCGCCCGCAGCGCCGTGTCATGCCGGAAGCGGTGCACGGTCACGGCGAAGAGCTCCGCAATCGTCCGCATGCGTTCGATCACGGAAGCCGGCCACTGCTTTGGCGCTCGCCGGCACCACACGAGCGAGCGCGCACGCGACCTGCTCCGCGACGAGAACAGGCACGGCCAGACCCGACCAATCGCCGGTCTGTCGTGCCAGCGCACGCTCTTCTGGAGGTAGATCGTCAACGCCCGACACGGCGACCACCTCGTGACGGGTCAGCCGATCCAGCAACCATCGCGGCAGACCATCCATTCTGCCAAGCGGACCAATCTTCGGGTCTCCGTCTGGCCAGGTCAGCATCGCGGTGACGTCGCGATCCTCGCCGAACTCGACGAGCGAGCAGGCGTCGGCGCCGATCAGCTCGTGTCACCTCCTGGAGAGCGCTCACGAGGGCCGGCGCGATCTCGATTGGCATGCAAGCGCACAAACCGCGATGACAATGTCGCGGTCAGAGAGTCGAACGGCGGCCGCTCGCGGTCGCGTTCGGCGGCTGTTGAGGAGAAGGCAATCGTTGTCATATTTCACCTTCGTCAGGGTCTATGGTGTTTGGTCGTCTGCGAGACGTGTAACGGGGCGTCCGCCCCGCAGTGCCGAGCGGATCGCCGGCACCAGCTCGTCAGCGGCAAGGCTCTTCACGACATACGCGCGTGCACCCGCGGCAAGCGCCTCGTTCCACCACGGCCGACTCGGTGTGCACGGTCACGAACACGATTGCGCGCGGTGGCGTCCATCGCCAGAATGCGGCGGGCGGCTTCGATGCCGTCCAGCCCTGGCATGCGTGATGTCCGTGACGATCACGTCGGGCTTGAGCCGTTTGGCGGCTTCGACGAGCGCATAACCGTCAGAGACCTCACCCACGACGTCGAACGTGGCCCAGAGCAACTGCCGGAGCAACGCCGCGGTCACTGGATGATCGTCCGCCAGCAGTACCGTCGCTCTGAGGCATCAGCGTTACTTCCTAGCACGGGGCAGTCACGAACGAGCGGAGTCTAGCGAGGCCGGTATCGCCCGAACAAGCGACGAACTACGCGGATCTGGCGTGAAATGATTACGTAGGCGGGTGTCCGAAAGTTACTGGCACGACCACGACGGCCCGCGGGCCATGCGGTCGTCAGCTCACGATCAGGCGGTGCTCGATCGCGTAGCGAACGAGATCAACGGTCGTCTGCACGCCAAGCACCTGCATCATCTCGTAGCTTGTGCGTCTCGACCGTCCGCGTGGACACGTTCAGGAGGGCGGCTATTTCTTTCGTGCGACGTCCTTCCGTGATGAGTCGCAACACTTCGCGTTGGCGAGGCGTCAGCTGCGCGTCCGGTTTCGCAGAACCCTCGGCCATTCGGGCGATGACGTCCCGTGTCACGGCAGGCGTCAGATAGTTGCGGCCCTGCAGGACTTCGTTGATGGCGACGACCAGTTCGTCGCTGGCGGACTGCTTGAGAACGAAGCCGTATGCACCGTGGCGCATGGCTTCTGTCGCCAATTCCGCTCCTGCATGCATGGTCAGCACGATCACGCGAGCTGTCACTCCCCTTGGCCTTCAGCCGTCGGAGCACCTCCAGGCCATCCAACCCTGGCATCGAGATGTCGGTGACGACGATATCGGGTCGCAAGCGAATCGCGTCATCGAGCAGCCGGGTTCCGTCGCTGACGGTTCCCACCACGTCGAACCTGTCCTTCAACAGGGCGACGAGGCCGTCGACGACGATCGGGTGATCGTCGGCAATCAGCACGGTGGGCGGCGCTTGGGCTTTTCCATCGGTGGAGCTCTATCGACTCGCGCGGAGGCGCGACGACATCACTGGGCACCGTCGACAGCGGGATTCTCACCGACAGCTTCGTTCCGTGACCCGGCTGCGATTCTATTCTGACGCTGCCCTTCGCGAACCGCACACGCTCGCCGATGCTTCGCAAGCCCAGTCCATGGCCGTTGTGATGCTCGGGATCGAATCCTACGCCATCGTCCACGACATCGAGCTCCACTCCGTCGGGAGTCCGGGCCAATCGGACCTGCGCGACGCGCGCTCGCGCATGATGAGCCGTGTTCGTGAGCGCCTCCTGGGTGACCCGGATAGACACAACGCGATGCCGCTATCCAACGCGCCAATGCTGTCGGTGGTGTCGACGCTGATGTCGAGATGATGATGGCGCCCGAATTCCGAGCAGTGTTCCTTCAGGGCGGCCGCAAGGCCCGCATGCTGGAGGACACCCGAGTGCAGTTCGTGCGAGAGATGTCTGACGTCGTTCGACAAGATTGGAGGTGGTCTTCTGAATCATGGCGAGCGTTTCGTCAACGTCGCTGTCGCGGTCTCGACTCGCTGATGCGACGCCTGAAACCGCCGAGCACCATCGAGGACCCGCAAGCCGCTGGCAGACGTCGTCGTGGAGCTCGCGCGCGATGCGAGCCCGTTCCGCTTCCTGCGCGGTAATCAGCCGCCCGGCGAGATCCTGATTCTGCCTGGTTGCTCTCTCGAAGCGCCCCTCACTCTCGCGCAGGGAATGTTCGACCCGTCGACGTCTGACGCGCTGAACCAGCAGCCCGGCAATCAGCGTCGTCTGTAACACGAGCAGAATGACCGTGCCGATGATGTAGGACCTGGTAACGTTCCCACAAACCTGGCTCGCGAAACCTCACCGTCGCTGCCGGCGGGCACGCGCGCCTCGCTGATGCCCCAGCGCTGGAGCTGACGCCAGTCGACTTCGCTGACGTTGAGATCGACGTGGGCGACAGGGATGTTCTCGGGCTTCTCGCCGTCGATCACTCGAATGACCAGCGTCGACCAGCGGTGCAGCCAGATGCCTTGGGTCGTTCATGCTGCCGCCGATCGCGCCGCGACCCATTTGTTGCAGGCTCCACGCGTAGACGGGCACGTTCGCGGCAGTCGCGATGCGCCTCGATCTGAGCGTGCGCAGCAGCGCTGTCCGCTGCCGTCCTGAGTGATCATGAGCGGATACAGGATCGAGTCGGGCGGAAGATCCACCACGCGCTCGAGCAGGTCTTTCATGGGCAGCCCCGACCAATAGGTGAACTCGAACCGTCCTTCGAGTGCGCGGAACTGCGTGCGCGCAACGTCCTCATAGAGCTTGTCCAGGACAGAGGACCCGCTCACGACGAACACGCGCTTGGTGTTCGGCTGCAGCTGGGTCACCAGTGTGAGGGTTCGCGTCAGGTCTGTGGCTGACGTCACTCCGGTCGAACGCGGCTCGCGCACCTTGGGCAGGCCAAGCTCGGCCTCGACGCTCGGAGACGTGGCGAACACCACCGGAACGCCGGCGAACAACTCATCCCTGTTGGCCGTCACAAAACTCCATGGCCTGACTGCTTGCCGCGATCACTGCGTCGAATCGACGGCCGGCGCATTTGCGTTTCAGGAAATCCCGCAACGCGTGCTCGTATTCAGGACCGGCAAATCTGGCCCCGTCGATGAACTCGTTGTAGTAGTCGAGCCCCGGGCAGGCGCTGCGCGAATAACTCCTGGAGGAGCGGGTCCAGGATCATCGGGATCGGGTTTTCTCTTCTTGTGTGCGTACAGCGTGAGCACGCTGTGCTGTTCTTGCTGCGCGGTCACCTCGAGGGGCGCCAGCAACACCAGGCCGGTGGCCAGTGCGGCGAACCGAGCTCCGACAGCCCCACACGTTAGAAAGTCAATCTCCGCGGTCAGCTTCAGGAACCGCGGGGTGATGATCGTCAACGGCTGCAACCAGGGCCCGCCGGGACGAACGTGTTGTTGTAGGTCAGCACCGCGCTCGAGTTCAGCGCGTTGTAGATATCAAGCGCGATCAGCGTTCGCGACGCCGCGGTAAGTCAGCCGTCTTGGCCACCCGAAAGTCGATCTGGTTGATGCGATTGCCGCACATGGTGCCCGGGCTCCACGAGGTTCACCGTGACGTTGGCCGCGTTACCCGAGAGATTCCTTCCGAGCGACGGCGCGACGACCGCATTCTGGGCGGCGTAGTTGGCCTCCAGCATCGGGCCCGGCTTGCTTTGAAAGGTCGCCGCCAGTTGCACGTCCACCTTCGGGACGGTATACGAGGAGAAGCCCCGGAGCTGCGTGAGCACGCCGAATGCCACGTGGCAGTATGGGCTCACCGGGGTCACGGCGGATCCGGCGAGGCCGGGGCCGAACGCGCTCGTTCCGGTGGTCGTGGTGGCAAGCTCCGGCAGGTGCGCCCGAACATCACAGCTGTCGGCGACTGTCTGCCCTGTGCTCGTGCCGGCCATGAGCGTGAACCCTCTGCTGGCTCGCAGGTTGAACGTGACGTCGATGCCGTTGAAATACTGGTACCACGCTCCATGACTTGTTTGAATCGGTCACGAAGTTGTCGACCTGTCCGGCCTTTTCCGGGACGACATCGTAGAGACCCGAGCACGACGTAGCCGCCGCCTCCAGGCAATCGAGGATCCAGCGGTGCGACGATGCTGAACGGGGTCAGATCGGACGGCTGGAGGGCCAGGTTGTCGACGACAAAAACCGTCATACCAGCGCCGGCTGTACATCACCTCTCACCGACGACCGCGATCCAATCTGATGTTGAATCGACAGCAGCCAGGTTCCAGTCCGAAGGACGGACACCCCACCCTTCGAGGATTCTCAGGGTCGAAGTTGTTGGTCAGGACGCATCTTGCCGAAGTTCGTGTCCGACAGCACGCCGCAGAGATCGCCGCCGCTCGCCCGGAGATCCTGCACATTCGGGTTCAGCAGATCGCAGTCGGGCACGAAATTCCGGTTCGCGTCGGTCCAGGCCCGGGTCACGCCCGCGGGGCCGACCAGCGGAGGTCGTCCGTGGCATCCGCAGCGTGGGATTGGTGTTGGCATAGTTGCCTCCTACGCCGGCGCCTTCCAGATACTTGCCAAGACTCATCCGGAGCGGCCGTCTTGCCGGTGCCAAACAGGTCGTACGCCACGCCCATCCTCGGCGTGACATCCGTGTAGCTGTCGATGCCGCGCGTTTCCGGAATGATGATCGGCGTTGGCAGGAACCGCGACGGCCCTTCCTGCTGAGCGGGAAACCAGCTACGGGCCCGATCGAATCGAGCCGCGCCCTGCAGCGTCAGGCGACGGCGCGTCCATTGCTCCTGCACGAACAGACCATCCCAGGCGACGCGCGTGTCGTTCACCCACGGTGAAATACGACTGGGTGAGCTGATTCGGCACGCCGTTGTTGAGCCTGTAGGTGAGGTTCTGATTGTTCGTCATCAACGTCCGATCGTCGGTCATCAGCGTGTGCTGATATCCGATCTTCAGGCTGTGCGAGCCGGTCACGTAGGCGAGTGAGCCCTTCCAGAGTACGAGCCGGTGTGGCGATGCTGAAGTCCTGCGATCGGTAGACCAGCCCTGGAATGTTCCCGTTCGCTCGCGCAGCCGCTCGCGCACTGCTCCGCGACGCGGATCAGATCGCGCGTCGGGTTCGGATCCCGCTCGAAGTTGCCGAAGCCAAAGAACGTGCCGCCAAACCCCGCGTCCAGGAGCAGTCGATTCGTGATGGGCCACGACCATGTCGCCTGCGATACGTCCAGTCGCCGGCCGAACACGCCCACGGCTTCCGGCGACACTCGTGCGGGTCTCCGCGATGCCGGCGTGGCGCCGGTGCATGTCCGGCACAAGGCCTGCGCATCCCAGAAGCCGCTGACCTTGTGTCGCGGCGTCACCTGCCACGTGACGCGGCCGCTGGCATTCTCGAAGGTCCGGTCGGATGCGACAGCCGAGTCGAGATCCGGCGCATACAGCCAGCTGTTCGGATCGCCGGCGTTCAGGTTGTAGTAGACGTTCGTGCTCTGCTTCGTGCTGCCGCCGACGTGCGCGTTGGCGTAATACCAGACGCGGTCCTTCACGATCGGGCCGCCGATCGCACCCCACACATCGTAGACCTTGGTGAGCGGAGTCGCCGCCGTCACCCCCTGCGCTTTCAACGCCTGCGTCAGATTGTCGGATTGCAGTTTCGCCCGGTGCCGCTGACGAAGAACGACCCGTGCGTCGTATTGCCGCCGCTCCTGGGCACGATGTTCATCACGAGTCCGGCGGTCTCCGTCTCGCCCAGGGCAGCTGCGGTCGTGAACGTCACCTCCAGCACGTTGCCGGCATCGACGACATAGCTGGTCGCCGAATTGCCGCTGGGCGGACTGCCGACCATCAGTCCGTCGAGAGAGAGGCGCCCCTCGTTCGTCCGGCCGCCGTGAATCGGGAACGATGTGGTCGCGGTACCCGTGACGATGTCGTTGACGCTCGTGACGACGCCCGGCACGAGCACGAGCAACGCGTTGTAACTGCGAACCGTAGGAATCGACCTGACGACCTCGCCCGTCAGCGACACCTCGTGCTTCACGCTGTGCACGTCCACGACCGGGACGCTGCCCGTGACCGTGATCGAGTCCGTGAGAGGCGCCGAGCACGAGCTTGGCGTTGACAGACGTGGTCAACGACCCCGTCAGCTCAACGTCATCCTGCTGGTAGGGCCGCCAGCCCACGAGCGTAAAGCTGACCTTATAGATGCCCGGTCGCAAGTCTTCGATCCGGCACCGGCCGCTGCCATCGGTGACGGCGGTGCGAGCCTTCTCGATGAGCGCAGGGACTGCTGGCTTCCACGAGCACCCCGGGAATCGGGGCGTCCGACGGGTCCGTGACTGAACCTGCAATGGCCGCCTGAGCGAACGCGGCCCGAGGGATGCCTGCCAACAAGACGAGAGCAGAGAGCGGCTTCATCCTTAATGCACGAGCGACACTACTCTTGGCTTCGTCTTGTGCGGGCCGTAGATCCCCGTGCGTCGAGCTCCGCAATGAAGGGGGCCTGTAACAACTACAGTGCAACGGCCGCGCTGTCCGCTTCGTAGCACGTGATGGGAGAGAACGAACGCTAGCAACCACTGCCGACGGTCCGCGATACAACTTTGAGCCCACGCAGCATTCCGGGCAGCCGCTACTTCGATCCGCGGACTTCGTCGAACCGGATGCTGAATCCCGATCTTGGCCAGCAGGAAGCGCGGTATGCCGCCATCTCCAGCGCCCGCCGCGTCTGACGCGGCGGAGCGCATCGGTTGCGATCGGATCGGCCGTGAGCAGATCCGACAGGTCGACGCGCAACGCTGCAGGTCGCCTCACGGCACGCCGCCAGCAGCTCGGGCACCTGGAGCGCTGGTCAGACGGCCGGCGATCCGCACGACTCGGAGCATCAGCGCGTCCTGGGCGATTTGCATCCAGCAGTCCACGCCGTCATGCGCGCAAAGAGGACAGCCAAGTCCTCCAGGTCAATTGCCCCGAACAACCGAGCGCACGCAGGCCAGCCTGGCGGCGTTTCACAATCGGCTGTCGTTGTTTTGACGAATCGCGGTGAGTCGCGCGAAGCGTGCGTGCGTCGCCCACTGTGGTCGACGCGCCGATCTCAAGCCGACGGCTCAAGACCTGAATGTGCTGCCGATCTGGGTCTGCACAGAGGAACCATGCTGGCCGTCCTTGTTCTCCCGGCGCCCCCGCAGCAACTCCGTGGCGAGATCGAGCCGCGGAATCGGCGACCACATGAAGTTGACGGTCGAGCGCCGCGTCAGAAGTGCAAGGCGATCGCCGGGCTGGATGTCGAGGTTGTCGATGCCGACGCGATGCCGAAGCTGGCCGAGGAGCGCAGCCGCTCGGTCCACCGGTGCTCGTATCCCACGTGGCCCGAGAACACATCGAGCGGACGCAGGGTGTGCGTGGTTGGAATGCGAACACTGCCGTCCTGCCCGCCGAGCGAACCGGGGTCGCGATGTAGCGGCCGAGGCCGCTCCCAAGGTTGCTCGTTGGAAGAGGATGGTCGCGCTTTGCTTCCAGAACAGGACGGGCAGTCGCCCGCTGATATTACGATGCCGTAGCCGCTCGCAGCCACGATCTCGTTCGGAAAGTCGTCGAGGCTCACCGCGAAGTTGCCGAGCGACACCTGACAATTGACGTGGCCGCCGTCGCGCGGCTCCCATCGCACCCGAGGTGACGACATCCGGTACTCCGGTTGATCCCGGTCGCACCGGTCAGGTCCGGTCGTGGATTCTCGAGCGCGAACGCCATCGGAGTCGCTCGCTCAGTGGAAGCTCCACCGGATCTGCGGTTGCCGGACAGCACGATCGCGTTCAATCCCCGCGAAATCGATCCCGTCGGGTTCGGCTTCAGGGTCGGAGAACGTGGACCACGTCTGACCAAAGATCGCGCGTCGCCATTGTCCGTAGGCGTGTCGAAGTCGCAGCGTGTTGTTGCTCCCGGCGAAATCGCCTTCGATGAACGCCCGCATACACCCACTCCGGTCGGCGTCCGGAGGTCGAAGTTGAAGCGACTGGGGCTCGCGATGACGCTCACGCGGCCTCCATGTAACGCGTCGGCGCTGCCTGCGACCGGGATGGCGGATGTCTGGAAGCGGTCATCGACGAGCAGGGGTTTGTAGGTGCTTACAGTTCACACGCACGAGACCGCCGATTCTCAGCGCCGCGTCGCTGCCAGGCAGCCTGAACAGCACCGGGAAAGTCGCCGGCTGTCACGATGTCGGGGGGAACCTCGGAAACACGCGCCGGCGACTGGTCGGTGGCCGCCGCCGGCTCGACGCCGGCGACCTGTGTCCGGAGGTGTGCCTGCGCGGACGACGTATCTTCGACTGACGGACGGCCGCGTGAGCCCGCGAGTCGCGGCGATCTCTCGCCGCAGCTGCTCGATCTGTCTCCCCTATCCTCGAGCAGTTTCTGTTGCGATTCGATCGTGCGCGCCAGCGCCTGCACGGTCGCCTCGACCGACGCTGCCTCACCGGGGTGCGACTCGCTGCCACGAGGTCGCCGTCTGCGAGCTGGGAGCGGGGAAGAAGACTAGCGCCACGAGGACCGCGCACGCTCTGGTCATCGAGTTCACCGCTCCTTCAGACGGCGCCGCTGCCGACTGGCAATACGTAAC
>ERZ1370068.10650-contig-9330_pt1 | contig 23937 bp, 42 predicted proteins | sample MGYA00561227_ERZ1370068 | MGnify/ENA primary metagenome ERZ1370068 (study PRJEB38410, sample SAMEA6850437) | metagenome | study: Metagenomic assessment of the ecological functions of the soil: analysis of the soil microbiota associated with the...
CAAGTTACGTATTGCTGTCCTGGATCTGGTGGACGAGGATCAGACGATCATGCCGGGCGTGCGCGTCCACCGCACGGGCGGCCACAACATGCATCATCAGATGGTCTGGATGGAATCGGCGGGCCGGCGCGCGGCGTTCGTCGGCGATCTCATTCCCAACAACGGCGCATCTGCCGGATCCGTGGATCATGGGGTCTCGATCTCTATCCGATGGACACGCTCGCGGCGAAGAAAGCGTTCGTCCGTGAGGCCCTGGAGCGCCGCGACCTCGTGTCACTTCGAGCACGATCCCTATTGTGGCGGCCGGCTACATCACGGAGGACAACGGCAAGCGCCACGTGACGCCCCTTTAGGTTCGCAGGTTGCTGAAAAAGCCAGCAACGTGCTCTAAGCTCACTTCAGGCTGCGTTTTTCAGCAGCCTGGTTAGAATCCAGTCGCGACAAGGTGAAACCCATGCCCGTTGAAATCGGCATCATCGGCGGCAGCGGTCTGCTACGACATGGCGGAGCTGACCGACCGCGAAGAGCAGCAGCGTCAGCACGCCGTTCGGCGATCCGTCGGGCGCCGTACGTCGTCGGGCACGCTCGCGAGGGAAGCGCGTGGCATTTCTCGCGCGGCACGGCGTCGGCCATCGCCTTCTGCCGTCAGAGCTGAACTTCCGCGCGAACATCTACGGCTTCAAGGTGCTCGGCGTCGAGCGGATCCTGTCGGCGAGCGCGGTCGGCAGCCTGAAGGAGGAATACCAGCCGCTCGACATCGTCGTGCCCGATCAGTTCTTCGATCGCACCGAAGGGCGCATCAGCACGTTCTTCGGCCGCGGGATCGTCGCGCACGTCGCGTTCGCGCATCCGTTCTGCGGCGACGCTGGCGGCGATCGCCGCCGATGCGGCTGCAGGCGGTCGGCGCGCACGGTGCACCGCGGCGGCACCTACGTCAACATGGAAGGCCCGCAGTTCTCGACGCTGGCCGAGTCGAAGCTGTATCGCTCGTGGGGCATGGACGTCATCGGCATGACGAACCTGCAGGAAGCCAAGCTCGCGCGCGAGGCGGAGATCTGCTACGCGACGCTCGCGCTGGTCACCGACTACGACTGCTGGCATCCCGACCACGATTCGGTGACCGTCGACCTGATCGTCGCGAACCTGATGCAGAACGCGGTGACGCGCGCAGCAGGCGATCGCCGACGCCGTCGTCGCGGCTCGAGCGGCCGCGAACCTGCGCCTGCAAGGACGCGCTCGCCACGGCGATCATCACCAGGCCCGGAGCACATCCCGGCGTCGGACGAACGAGCGAGCTCGGCGCCGATCATCGGGCAGAGTACATGTCAATATAGGCTCGCCGCGGCTCTAGCGTATCAGAGGTGCTACGGGTTCGCAAGCAGGTTCTCGGTTCAGCCGTGATTCGTAAGGTTGCACAATCCATTGCTATGAAAATCGTCGTCACCGGCTCGATTGCGTACGACTACCTGATGTCGTTTCCCGGGAAGTTCACCGAGCACTTCCTGCCGGAGCACATGCAACGGCTCAGCCTCAGCTTTCTCGTCGACACGATGGACAAGCGCCGCGGCGGCTGCGCGCCGAACATCGCCTACACGCTGGCGCTGCTCGGCGAGCGGCCGCTGCTGATGGCGACGGCGGGAGAGGACTTCGGCGAGTACCGGCAGTGGCTCGAGGCGGCCGGCGTCGACACGTCGCTCGTCAGGCAGGTGCCGGGCAAGTTCACGGCGTCGTTCTTCTGCAGCACCGATCAGGCACAACAACCAGATCGCGTCGTTCTACACCGGCGCGATGGCCGACGCCGGGCGAGCTGTCGTTTCGCGACGTCCGGGACTGCGGCCTCGCGATCATCTCGCCGAACGATCCCGGCGCGATGGTCCAGTACGCCGAGGAGTGCCGCACGCTGGGCATCCGCATCATCTTCGATCCCGGCCAGCAGTGCGCGCGCGATGTCCGGCGACGAGCTCAAGGACGGCATCGTCGGCGCGCACCATCGGTCATCTGCAACGACTACGAGTTCGAGTTGCTCCGGCAGAAGACAGGATTGGGCGAAGACGAGATCCTCGTGCAGAGCGAAGTGCTCGATCGTCACGCGCGGCGAGCACGGCTCGCTCGGTGACTGCGCGAGCAGGGGCGCACCGACGTCGCCGCGCCGTCGCCCCGCGCCGCATCGTCGATCCGACAGGTGTCGGCGATGCGTTCCGCGGCGGGTTGCTGAAGGGCATCGCGCTCGGGCTTCCGCGATGGGCGTGCGCGCAGATCGGCAGCGTCGCCGCGACCTACGCGCCTGGAACATCTGGGCGGGCAGAGCCATGTGTATTACGCTTGAGCGAGTTCACCAGACAGCGCATGAAGAGCACTTCGGAACCTGAACGTCCGAGTCTCAAGTCTCAGGGGACGGACGCTTGAAGGCCGCCGTCACCGCTCGGCGGCGAGCAGGCAATCCGGAGCACCCGATCAGGTATGTGGCCGAGGCCACCAGCAGCGGTGATCTGAATCCCCAGTTCATGGCGATGAAGATGCGCCAGAGTCGCGCCGACGACCGACAGCGCGCCGTTCATGCCCCAGGCCCAGGTCAGCATCTGGGGCGCGCGCGCGGCAGCAGCTGAATGCCGGCCGGCATCGGCACACCCAGGACCATTCCAATCGGGACGAGCACCGCGCACCGCGATCGCAATGCGCGATGGGGCGCGCGAAGGAATCGCCCAGTTCACCAGCGGCGTGACGCCGGCGACGCACGCCACGCCGATGATGGCGATACCGGCGATCGTCGCAGCCGTCGAGCGCTTCAAGTGTGGCCCTGCCAGCCGGCGGCTCAGCGCGGCGCCCAACCCGGTGCCGAGCAGCAGCGAGAACAGCGTGACCGTCAGCGCGAACACCGGGTGGCCGAGCAGCAGCACGAACCGCTGGAGCACGGCGACTTCGATCAGCATGAAGCCCGCGCCGAGCGCGCCGAAGCATACCGAGCCACGCCAGCCAACCGGGGGCGGTTCGCCGCGACGGTGACGGCGAGGGTCCCAGATCACGAAGAGCGACGACGAGCGCAGCCGAGATCCCCATCAGTGTGAGCAGCGCGCTCAGGCCGTTGCCGAACAGCATCGAACGCCCGAAGGCGACGTTGAAACTGGTCGCGCAAGCTTGGTCGTGTGAAAGAAGAACGGCCGGTCGTCGGTCGTCGGGCGGATGTCCTGCGGATACGTGCGCATAGAACTGCTCGCGATCGGCGCGCGAGGATCAGGCGCGCGTAGTCGCGCATCGAGTGCCGTCAGACCACTCGTCCGTCGAACTGTCGGCGGCTTCACGTGGACAACGGCGCGTCCGCTGGAAAGGACGGCGCGTAGAGCACGTTGAAGCGCAGCTGGCGGCGATGTTGCGGAGCTCGCCGATTCACCTCGGCGGCGGTGAAGGGCTCTTCTTCAACAGAAACGTCGCCACGCCGGTCGTGCCGGACGATCGCGCAGTCGTGAGCGCGGCGTCCCAGCCGCGCGCCTCGCACGCCTCCTGCGCGAGCGAGACGAGGCGCAGGCCATCGAACACCCAGCGCGTGATGGTCAGCACGCCGTCGTCCGTCAGGTGATCGAGATAGTCGTCGAACGCTTCGACGGTGTAGAGGGTGTTTTCCGTCAGCGTATGCGCGCCAGCCGCCGTGGCGGCCCACGTGTCGACGAGCGAAGCCTGAATGATGTCGTAGCGCGCCTCGCGACCGTCTCACGAAGCTCCGACCATCGTCGACGAAGACGTGCACCCGCGGATGCGTGTAGATGCCGCCGGAAAACTCGCTTGAACCGATCGCGCATCACGTCGTTGGCGATGATCGGATTGATCTCGACGCGCGTCGACGCGGCTGGCGCCGAACACGAGCGCGGACACGAGATCGCGCCCGCCGCCCGGTCCGATGACCAGCGCGTGTAAAGCCCGATCCCTGCCCCGCGCCGCCGGTGCCTGTGCGCCTTCACTTCGGCTTCCCGGCCGTTCGGCGACTCCTGATCTCTGATCCCCGCCCCCTGGTCCTTCAGGTGATAGGCCAGCGAGGTCAGCTCCGACCGGAGGTGCTGCGCGTTCGACGAGATCGGGCGTGCGATGCGAAGAATCGGCGTGGAGGCCGCCGAATCGATATCCATGAAGCGGGTCTCAGGCAGCGGCCCGGTGTAGGTGGGGCTGAGCGACCAGTCGCCATGCTCGCGCTCGTAAACGCCGATCCTCGGAAAACGAATTCCACTTGCTGAACAGAATCCCGTCGCCCTGATGGCCCTTGGTATCGACGATGTCGAAGGCGGCGAGGCCGGTCAGTTGACCGACGAGCGGGACCATCATGACCGCGGCGCCGGCGGCGGCAGAGCTGTGGGCGCCGGCCGGGCGAGGCGAACAGGACCGCCGCGATCGCGGCGAGTCCGGCCGCCGTCAGCACGACCCGGGCGCGCCGAGCAGGTTGAGCAACGGAATCAGGACCAGGCAGCCAGCGGCGGCGCCGAGCAGGTCGGCGGCATACACTGGCGTTGATCCGCGCGGAATACCGCGCGATGGCCAGCGTGCGATGACGAGCCCGCCGGTAAAGAACGGCACCGCCGCGAGCGCATAAATCGTCAGCATCAACGCGAGGTTGGTGGGCGAGTAGTTCAGACCCACCCGGAGCCGGACGAGCACGAACACGGCGACGATCGTGCACATGGCATGAACGATCGATTGCACGGCGAGCAGCTTGTCGGTCGGCGCCCGGTCGAGACGTTCACGCCAGAGATAGGCGAAGACGGCCGCTCGCGCTGAGACCGAACAACGCGATCGAGATCGCGAGGAACGCGAAATGGTAGTACATGACCACGGAGAAGATGCGCGTGAAGGCGAGTTCGGTCACGAGGAGGGCCGCGGAGGTGCAGGCCACCGCGACGAGCGACAGACGGGTCATGAGGCGAGTGTAGTCGAGGCGACGCTCCAGTGCGAAACCTCACCCACGACCCTTGTTCTTCCGATGGTTCGAGACGTCGCGCTCGAACCTCCGCGCCGGCGCCTCACTTGACAGCAGCATGCCTCCTACAACACGATGGCCGCCCGATCAGCGAGAGGGGTTCAGCCGCAGGTTTCCCGTCCTTCAGGAGGTGGCCCATGATTTCCGTCAGACTTCGCGTCAACGGCGGCGAACATCGTCGCGACATCGAGCCGCGGCTGTTGCTGGTTCATTTCCTGCGCGAGGTCTGCGATCTGACCGGGACCCACGTCGGGTGCGAGACCGGCATCTGCGGCGCGTGCACCGTCCTCATGGACGGCAGCGCCGTCAAGGCCTGCACGCTGCTCGCCGTCCAGGCCGATGGCGCCGAGATCACGACGATCGAGGGCCTCGCCACGAACGGGCACCTTCACCCGATGCAGGACGGCTTCTGGGAACGCCACGGTCTGCAGTGCGGCTTCTGCACGCCCGGGATGATCATGGCGGGTCGTGCAGCTTCTGGCAGCGACAACGCAAGGCCCACGCGCGCCGAGATCGCTGACGGCCATTCGCGGAAACCTGTGCCGGTGCACCGGCGTATCGCACATCATCGATGCCGATTGAAGACGTGGCCGGACGGTCCAGGCCGCAGGAGGTGCGCGATGAGCGACCCAGTGAAAGGTCCCTACATCGGCCGAGCGCTCAAACGCGTCGAGGATCCGCGTCTGATCAAGGGTCTCGCCACCTACACCGACGACCTGCGGCTCCCGGGTTGCTGCACGTCTGCTTCCTGCGAAGCCCCCACGCGCATGCGCGCGTCGATCGCGATCGATACCAGCGCCGCGCGGACGCATTCCCGGCGTCGTCGCCGTGCTGACAGGCGCCGACGTCAACGAGCACTGCGGCATCGTGCCGTGCGCGGCCGAGATTCCAGACTTGAAGTCGCCTCGTCACACCGTGCTGGCCGGCGATCGCGTGTATTTCGTCGGCCACCCGGTGGCTGTCGCCATCGCGGCCGACCCCTATGTGGCGCGCGACGCGATCGACGCAATCGAGGTGGACTACGATCCGCTGCCCGTCGTCGTCGACCCGGAAGAGGCGATCAAGGCGGGCGCGCCGCTGACGCATCCCGATCTCGGCACGAACATCGCCTACACCCATCACGTCACTGGCGGCACCGACATCGACGATGCGTTCCGCCGGGCCGACAAGATCGTCAAAGCAGCGGATGGTCCATCAGCGGCTGACGCCCATGCCGATCGAGCCGCGCGCGGGTCGTGGCGTCGTATCACCGGGGCGACGGCACGCTGACCATCTGGACGCTCGACGCAGGTGCCTCACCTGGTTCGGACGCTGCTCCCCGGCATGATTGCCATCGCCGAGAACAAGCTGCAGGATCGTCGCGCCGGAAGTGGGCGGCGGGTTTGGCGCGAAACTGCAGGTCTACGCCGAGGAGGCGCTGTGCGGCCACCTCGCGATGCGCCTCGGCGCGCCCGTCAAGTGGATCGAATCGCGCCGGGAGAATGCGGCCGCGACCATTCACGGCCGCGATCAGATCGGCGAGTACGAGGTGCGGTGTCAAGAATGACGGCACGATCCTCGGCCTGAAGGCGCGGACCGTTGCCGATCTCGGCATCCTATTGCCAGCTGCTGACGCCGGCCATCCCGACGCTCACCGGCCTCGTGCTCACCGGCTGTTATCAGTATTCCGGCGATCAAGGTCGACATCGATCGGCGTCTACACGAACAAGATGGCGACCGACGCGTATCGCGGCGCCGGGCGGCCCGAAGCGACCTACCTCATCGAGCGCTTGATGGACATCGTCGCGCGTGAGGTCGGCATCGACCGCGTCGAGCTGCGATCGAAGCATTTCCCGGCCGTCGTCTGACTTTCCATTCGCAGACCGCCTGCGGCGTGACGTACGACAGCGGCAACTACCAGGGCGCGCTCGCGAAAGCACGTCAGCTCGCCGGCTGGGATCAGCTGATGGCCCAGCGCGCCGACGCGCGTGCGGCGGGGCGGCTGTTCGGCATCGGCGTGTCCACCTACGTCGAGATTTGCGCGATGGGACCGTCGAAGGCGATGCCCGCGGGCGGCTGGGAGTGGGGCTGCGTGCGCATCGAGATCTCGGGGAAGGTCACGGTCATCACCGGCGTTTCGCCGCACGGACAGGGCCAGGAGACGAGCTTCGCGCAGATTGTCGCCGACCGTCTGGGCGTGCTGATCGACGATGTCGTCGTGTTGCACGGCGATACCGGCGTCGCGCATTACGGCCGCGACACCTACGGCAGCCGCGGCACCGCGCTCGGCGGTTCGGCGCATGGTCATGTGCATCGACAAAATCGTCGCCAAGGCGACGACGCTCGTGGCGCACCTGCTGGGCGTCACGGCCGACCGCGTGGTGTTCGCCGACGGGCGCGTTCTCGGCGCCCGGCGTCGAGCGGCGGCTGAGCTGGGCGGAGCTGGCGGGCGAGGCGTTACATCGCGAAGAACCTTCCGCCTGGCTTCGAGCCGGGCCTCGAGGCGTCGAGTTTCTTCGAGCCGCGAAAACTTCACCTATCCGTTCGGCACGCACATCGTTGCGGTCGACGTGGACCGCGACACCGGGCAAGGTCACGATCAACAAATACGTCGCCGTCGACGATTGCGGGACCCAGATCAACCCGCTGCTGATCGAGGGACAGGTGCAAGGCGGGATCGCGCATTCGCTCGGCCAGGTGCTCTTCGAGCGCACGGTCTACGACGAGAACGGCCAGCTGCTGACGGGCGAGTTCATGGACTACGCGATACCGCAGCGCCGGCGATATCCCCGATTACATCATGGGCAGCACCGTCACGCCGTCGCCCGTCAATCCGCTGGGCGTCAAGGGCGTCGGCGAGGCCGGGCACGATTGGCGCGACCCCGGCGATCGCCAACGCCGTCATCGACGCCCTCCAACCGCTCGGTGTGCGCCATCTCGGATCTTCCGCTGACGCCCGAGCGCGTCTGGCGGGCCATTCAGCAACACTCGCCTGTCGCGGTGTAGGAGAGGCACATGTATCCGGCATCCTTCGAGTATTACCGGCCCGCGACCCTCGACGAGACGATCGCGCTGCTCGTGCAGCATGGCGACCAGGCCAAGCTGCTGGCGGGCGGCCACAGCCTGATTCCGGCGATGAAGCTCCGCCTCGCCGCGCCGAGGTTCGTCGTCGACATCGGCCGGGTCGCCGACCTCAGCTACATTCGTGAACGCGGCGACGGCTTCGCCATCGGCGCGCATGACGACCCATCACGCGGTGGAATCCTCCCAGATGCTGCGCGAGGCGCTGTCCGTTGCTGCCCGAAACCGCCGCGCATATCGGCGACGTCCAGGTCCGCAACCGCGGCACGATCGGCGGCAGTCTCGCTCATGCCGACCCGGCCGGCGACTGGCCTGCGGCCATTCTCGCGCTCGACGCGGAGCTCGAGCTCGCCGGGACCGCAAGCGGCCGGCGGACGGTTCGCGCCGAGGCGTTCTTCGTCGATCTGCTGCAGACCGCCGCTCGCCGCCGATGAAGTCCTCTGCGAGATTCGCGTGCCGGCGTCGTCGCGATCGGTGGCGCTATGAGAAAACCGAGCAGAAGGCGAGCGGATTCGCGCTCGCGGGCAGTTGCGGTCGTCGTCGGGAACCTCGGCGACGTGCGCGTGGGCATCACCGGCGTCGGGCCGAAAGCGTATCGCGCGAACGCGGTGGAAAGCGCCCTCCGTGGACAGGCGGTTCCGACCGCCGAAGCCATCGCCCGTGCTGCGCCCGGCACGCCGCTGACGGCGCTCGATGCGCTCGGCGACATCCACGCCACGCCCGGAGTTCGGGTGCACCTCGCCGAGATCAACACCGCAACGCGCGCTGACCCGCGCCTTCAACGCGCTCGATGACGGAAGGTGCGGGGCGGCCGCGGCCGGAGACGATGAAGGTCAGCGCCTCCGCTGCGGTCGTGGCTCCGCGCGAACGCCTGTTCGAGGCGCTGAACAATGGCGACGTCGCCGCGGCGCTGCATCCCCGGATGCGAGGAGTTGACGGCGGAGGGGAGCGACACCTTTCGCGTGCGGCTCAAGCTGGGGGTCGCCGGCCTCACGGGCCAGATGCGCCGGCAAGGTCACCGTATCAGAATCTGCAGCCGCCCGAGTCGTTCACGCTGGCGTTCGAGGGCAAAGGCAAGACAGGATTTGTGCGCGGCACCGCCGCGGTCAGGATTGCCGACGACCAGGGGACTTGCCCGCGTGGACTGCGACGCCGATGTCCAGGTCGGAGGACGCCATTGCCGCGGTCGGATCGCGCCTGATGGCCGCCGTCGCGCGCAAGCTCACGCAGGACTTCTTTCGTTGTGTGGCGGGCGAGATCGGCGCCGATCCCGACGCTGCCGGCGCCGCAGACGCGGCCGACCAGGGTCCGCGCGCCCGCGAATGACCTCGGCGCTCGGGGGGCGGCGGAAGGCCTGAGGTAGACTATGTATCGTGCGTGCCAGCGCTGCTGAAGAAACACAGTCCGGCGGGCTCGTGCTGCTGTCGCTGCGCAGCCTGGGCCGTGCCCCGGCGCCGGCCACCTGTGGCCGGGCCGGCGTTCGAGGGGATCGTGTCCTCCTCGCCCTCCCGCTGATGGTTCGCCATCGGGCTGGGCCCTTCACGGCCGGCTGTTTCCTTCGATATGAGCCGAGCCGCTCGTCGGCCTTGCCGCCTTCGCCAACCTCGGCATCGGCGTGCCGTATTTCATCGCGGAGGGCGCTCGGCCTGGGTGCGGGCAGGTGCGGGCGGTCACCTACGAGTGCGGCAATGCCTTTCTCATCGTCGTGGGTCTCCCTGAATCTGCTCGTCGTCATCGACGGCGCATGATATCGCGGTCGGCCGCAAGTGATGGCGAGCCATCTCCTGCTGCTCATCGTCTTTTCGTTCTTCGTGTCTTTGATTTTTGCCTTCCTCACCAAGGACGATCCTGGGCGGAGCAGGATCCGGTTCCGGCGGGCTCCCGTTCGCTGGGGTTTGTCGCGACGGCACATCGTCCTCGGCTGGTTGATTTTTACCCGGTTCCCTTTGAAGTCAAGGGGTCACAAAGCTCACAGTTGACAGTTGACCGTTCACACAGTAGCTGTCAGGTGACACGGCAGCTTTCGGCTATCAGCGCTTGGCTCACGCGGGTTCGGGGCTGTTGGGCAAGCGGAGACGTGCGCAGCTGAAGGGCCGAGTGCCGAGTGCTTCAAGAAAACGCGTCGGAAACCGGTCAACTGTCAGCTGTCAACTTAGGTGTTTGTGACCCGCTGGAACAGTCATCGCCTGTCGTTGTGGGCGCCCGTCGCCTGCTTACATGATGTTCATCTTCTGGCTGTCGTCGATCTCGCGGCCGCCGGACTTGCCGGGCCGGGGTTTCGGATAAGGCCGGCGCACGGGTTTTACTGCGGTCTCGGCGCGCTGCTGGGTTCGCGCGCGAGCCGGCGGGTGGCGGCGTCCGGTCACGCTCGGCATCGCCGCGGCGGCGATCGTCGTTGCGACGCGTACGGCATCAGCGACGAGATTCATCAATACTTCGTGCCCCGCCGCCAGGTCGAGGTGCGCGCGACGTTCTCGGCGGACGCCATCGGGGCTTCGGTGGCGGCCGGCGTCCAGCGCATCTGGTCCTGCATCGTCCACGCGAAACGACCGCGCGTCGCCGCAGCCGAGCCCGCCAGCACCTGCGTCTCCGCGGCCGGAAGCGGAAGCGAAGGCGTGGGGTATAATTCGAACCCGCCATGCCCTTTGACAACCTGCTTCTCGAGCGCGACGACGCGGTTGCCCTCGTCACGATCAACCGACCCCGAGGTCCTCAACGCCCTCCAACCTGGCGACGCTCGACGAGCCAGGCGCGTCATCCTCGACTTGAAAGGGACGATTCGGTGCGCGCCGTCATCCTCACCGGCTCGGGTGAGAAGGCGTTCGTCGCCGGCGCCGACGTCAGCAGCTGGCCGCGCAGACACCCGCTTGCGGGCCGCGAGCATGCGCTCTCCGGCAACACGTGCTGGATCTGATCGAGAACATGGGGGAAGCCCGTGATCGCGGCGATCAACGGGGCACGCGCTCGGCGGCGGCTGCGAGCTGGCGCTGGCGTGCACGCTGCGGATCGCGGCCGACACCGCCCAGGCTGGGCCAGCCCGAAGTCAATCTCGGGCATGCCTTCCAGGGTACGCCGGCAACGCAGCGCCTGCCTCGTCTCGTGGGCAAGGGCCAGGGCGATGGAGCTGATCCTCACGGGCGCGCAGATCACCGCGAGTCGAGGCCGAGCGCATCGGACTCGTCAATCGCGTCGTGCCGGCGGCGGCGCTTGCTGACCGAAGCGAAAAAGCTCTGCGGGGCAGCTGGCCAAACAGGCGCCGATCGCCGTGCGTTACATCATCGACGCCATCAACCATGGGCTTGAGATGCCGTTCCTCGAAGGCTGCCGGTTCGAGGCCACGCTGTTCGGTCTGGTCGCGGGGAGTGAAGACATGAGGGAAGGAACCCGGTCCTTCCTCGAGAAGCGGAAGCCGGAGTTCACGGGCCGGTGAGAATCATCGAAGGCACGCAGTCGGCCGCCGGCTTCAGCTTTGCGATCGTCGTGTCGAGTTACCACGACTTCGTCACCGAGCGCCTGCAGACCGGGGCGCTCGCGGCGCTCGCGGCGGCCGGCGTCAGCCCCGACGACATCACGATCGTGCGCGTGCCCGGCGCGCTTCGAACTGCCGATTGCCGCACGGCATGCCGCGCGGGAGCGGTCGCCACCAGGCGATTATCTGCCTGGGATGCCTGATTCGGGGCGCCACGCCGCATTTCGAGCTACATCGCGTCGGCCGTTTCGCACGGGCTCGTCAGCGCCGCTGCCGAGACCGGTGTCCCGATCCTGTTCGGCGTGCTGACCACCAACTCGGTCGAGGAAGCCTTGGAACGCGCGGGCGAGGGCTCATCCAACAAAGGGTGGAAGCGGCCTCCGCTGCCGTCGAGATGGCGGTTGTCGTCGCGAAGCTCGCCGGACAAGCGGCCCGGTCATGAGCCCTCCGCGCCGAGCGCAGCCCGGCATGAACAAGGCCGAGCGGCACCGGGCGCGGGAGGCGCGCGCTGCAGATCCTGTACCAGCACGAGATTGGTCGGTGCGAGATCGCCCAGGCCGCTCGATACGTTCTTCGGTCTCGCAGTGGCCCGATGCCGAGCCGGCCCCCGGGGAGTTTGCGGACGTTTGCCGCGGAGCTGGCGCAGGAGACGGTCCGTCAGCTGCCGGCGATCGATCCCTTGATTGCGGACACGGCCGAGACGGTGGCGGCCCGAGCGCATGGCGGTGCTCGATCGCCTCATCCTGCGCATGGCGGTCTGCGAGCTGGTGCGCGACCGCGAGACGCCGCCGGCGGTCGTCATCAACGAGGCGCTCGAGCTCGCGCGCACGTTCAGCACCGAGGATGCCGGTCAAGTTCATCAACGGGATGCTGGACGGGATCCGGAAGAAGATGAACGCTGGCGGAGCCGAAGTCTGAGTCTGAAATCTGAGTCTCACGGTTCGAGGTTGTTGAAGCCAGCCAGAGATGTCCTCCCAGGAAGAACAAATTCAGCAGCGCCGGGCGAACCTCGAGGAGCTCGCGAAGCTCGGCGTCGAGATCTATCCGCGCACGCTTCGACGCGAAGCACACCGTTGCCGATCTGGTCGGCGGCCCACGGCGAGCGACACGCACGACGAGCTCGAAGCCGAACGTCCGGAGACGATCACGAGCCGGGCGCATTCTGGCCGATTCGATCCTTCGGCAAGGCGAACTTCCTCGTCATCTCCGACGGCCGCGCGACGAATCCAGGTCTACATCCGCCAGGACGCGCTGCCGCCGCTCGACTTCCAGATCTTCAAGCTGCTCGACTTCGGCGACTGGGTCGGCGTCGAGGGCCGGCTGTTCCGGACGAAGACCAACGAGCTGACGATCTGGGCGTCGCGCCTGCACTTCCTCTCGAAGTGTCTGCTGCCGCTGCCCGAGAAGTGGCACGGTCTGACCGACGTCGAGATCCGCTATCGCCAGCGCTACTCGATCTGATCGTCAATCCCGACTCGCGGCGGGTCTTCGAAACGCGCAGCCGCGTGGTGGCCGCGATTCGCGAGTTCATGACCGCGCGCGGCTACCTCGAGGTCGAGACGCCGATGATGCAGCCGATCGCCGGCGGCGCGCTGGCGCGGCCGTTCAAGACGCATCACAACGCGCTCGACATGGATCTCTACCTGCGGATCGCGCCGGAGCTGTACCTGAAGCGGCTGACCGTCGGCGGGCTCGAGAAGGTGTTCGAGATCAACCGCAACTTCCGGAACGAGGGGATCTCGACGCAGCACAACCCCGAGTTCACGATGATGGAGTTCTACGAGGCCTACGCCGACTATCAGACGCTGATGACGATGACCGAGGAGCTCGTGTCGAGCACGGTCGCGCGCAGGCGATCGGCACCGATCAGATCACGTTCGGCGAGCATCAGATTTCGCTGGCGCCGCCGTTCGCGCGCGCTGTCGCTGCGCGAGGCCGCGCGCGAGGCGGCGTCGCAGCGGCTCGGCCGCGACGGTCGACCGACGCCGACCTGCGCGATCGCGACGCAGGCAGCCGGCCTGCGCCGCGGCCAGCTCGGCATCGAGGTCGCAGCCGGCTCCGGCGCCGGGCAAGATCACGACCGCGATCTTCGAGCGCGCTGTGCGAGGAGCGGCTGATTCAGCCGACCTTCGTCTACGACTTTCCCGACCGAAGTCTCGCCGCTGTCGAAGCAGAAGCCCGACGATCCCGACACGGTCGAGCGCTTCGAGCTGTATATCGGCGGGCTTCGAGGTCGCCAACGCCTTCAGCGAGCTGAACGATCCGGACGAGCAGCGCCGGCGCTTCGAGACGCAGCTGACGCACCGCGGCGCGCGGCGATCTCGAAGCGCACGAGATGGACGAGGACTACATCCGCGCGCTCGAGTACGGCCTGCCGCCGACCGGCCGGCGAAGGGGTCGGCATCGACCGGCTGGTGATGCTGCTGACCAACAGCCCGTCGATTCGGGATGTCATCCTGTTTCCGCTGATGCGGAAGACGGAGTGAAGCTCAGCAGCTCGTCAGCCGTGCGCTGAGTTGCGATCGTCGAGTCGATCGCGACCTTCGAGCTGACGGCTGATAGCTGATAGCTTTTGAGCATGAACATCCCGTTCGAACTCCACGTCGCGCTCCGGTATCTGCTCGCCAAGCGGAAGCAGGCGTTCATCTCGGTGATTTCGTTCATCTCGACGCTCGGCGTCACGGTCGGCGTCATGGCGCGTGATCATCGCGCTCGCGCTCATGACCGGACTCCAGCAGGAACTGCGCGATCGCATCGTCGGCGCCGAACCCGCACGTCTACGTGTGGAAGCCAGGCGGGATCGCCGACTACCACGCCGAGGCCGACCGGCTGGGCCAGCTGCCGCACGTCATCGGCGCCGCGCCGGCGATTCTCGGTCAGGGGCTGATTTCCGCTCGGCCAGGATCCGCGGCCGATTCAGATCAAGGGCATCGATCCCGGTGCTCGAGCCGCAGGTGACCGACATCAAGGGCGCTGCTGCAGAGCGGCAGCCTGCGACTGCCCTGGCGCCGCGCCAGCCGATGAGCAGCGCGGACGGCATCCTGATCGGAAAGGATCTGGCGCACGAAGCTCGGCGTCGACGATGGGCGACTCCGTGACTGGTGCTCGACGCCGCAAGGGACGTTGACGCCGATGGGCATGATTCCGCAGCACTGCCGCGCTAGCTGCGCGTCGCCGGCATTTTCTGCCTCGGGCTGCTACGAGATTCGATTCGACAATGGGGCATCGTGTCGCTCGACGTCGCAAGGCGGCTGCTCGGCAAGCCTGGCGTCGACCTGATCCAGCTCACGCGTGGACGACATCTACGACGCGCCCGCAGATTGCCGCACGTCGATTCCGCCACGCTCGGCAGCGACTACATCACCCAGGACTGGGCCGACATGAACCGGTCGCTGTTCTACGGCGCTCTCGCTCGAGAAGATCGCCGTCTCGCCATGGCGATCGGCCTGATCGTGATGGTGGCCGCGCTGAACATCGTGGCGTCGCTCGATCCTGCTCGTGATGGAGAAGCACCGCGACATCGCGATCCTGAAGACCATGGGCGCGAGCGCGCAGGAGCGTGACGATCATCTTCATGCTGCAGGGGCTGATCATCGGCATGGTGGGGACCACGATCGGCGGCGGCGAGCGGGCTACCCTGATTGCGCCGCCTGCTCGATCGCTACAAGCTCGATCAAGGTGCCGATCGACGTCTACCAGGTCTCGCACATGCCGTTCACGGTGCTCCCGCTCGACTTCGCGCTGGTCGTCGTCGTGGCGGTGCTGATCTGCTTCGTCGCGACCGATCTATCCGTCGCGCCAGGCCGCGAAGCTCGATCCGGCGCAGGCGCTGAGATACGAATGAATCTGCAACCACGAAGGCACGAAGGCCACGTAAGACGAAGACCAACGAGTGGGTCGTTCCCAACGACATGTTCTTCGTGTCCTTCGTGTCTTCGTGGTTGCCTGGTACGGCGCGCTCGATGCCATTTCTCGAGGCGCGCGGGGTTCGAAAGAGCTACACCGGTCGCGGCACGACGGTGCTCGACAGTGCTGCGCGATCTCGATCTGCACGGTCGAGGCCGGGCGAGATGGTGGCGATCGTCGGGGCGCTCAGGCGTCGGGAAGAGCACGCTGCTGCACGTCCTCGGCGGGCTCGATCGGGCCGACGCGGGCAGCGATCGCGATCGGCGGCAGCCGAGCTGACGCGCGATGCGCCGACGCCGGACGTGGTCGTCGTTCCGGAACCGGCACGTCGGCTTCGTCTTCCAGTTCCACCACCTGCTGCCGGAGTTCAGCGCGCTCGAAAACGCCGAGATGCCGATGCGGATCGCGCGGCATGCCGCTCGGCCGAGGCGCGGCCGCGCGCCGACGGCGCTGCTCGCGCCGCGTCGGCCTCGGCGAGCGGCTGACGCACCGGCCCGGCATGCTGTCGGGCGGCGAGCAGCAGCGCGTCGCCGTCGCGCGCGCGCTCGTCATGCGACCCGGCGGTGCTGCTGGCCGACGAGCCGACCGGCGATCTCGACGAAGCAGACCGCCGAGTCGCTGCACGCGCTGCTGCGCGAGATGCACGCCGAGCCACGGGCTGACCTCGATCATCGCCACACGCACAACCCGCGGCTGGCTGCCGCGTGCGGCCGGATCCTGCGTCTCGATGGGGGCGCCTCACCCCTGGCTGATCGGGTCGCGTCGAACGTTCTCCGGTTCTCCGTGCTTCGTTCGCCGTTCTCCGTTCGGCGTTTTCCGTTCATCGCTCCCCCGATCCTGGTGCGTCGTTCGTCAATGCAACGGCGAACGTTGAACGGAGTGACCGTCGAACGTCGAACCCAGAACCCAGAACGTCGAACCCAGAACCCAGAACGAAGAACTCAGAACGAAGAACGGAGAACGATCTGTTGAAGAATTGGCGCGCGGCAGGGCCCGCTCCGGCGGAGCCAGGCTATAATCCGATCGATGGGCCAGGCATCGCGCGGTGATGGGCATTTCAGTGGTGATCGCGCTCGCCGCGGCTGCTGCGGCGCGCGCGTCAGAATCGATCGCTGACGCGCCCCCCGGACGTGCTCATCTCGCGGCAGCTTGCCGACGCGCTGCACCTGACGGCCAGGGGCGCCCCTTCGCCTGTCGCCTGATTCCTCCGGCGCGAATGCACGCGACTTTCGGGTGGCGGGAGTCTACCACGAGCCGGGTCGCCGATCCGATGCGGATCAACGCGCCCAAGCACGAAGTGCGTCTCCATCTGCCGGATTTGATCGGCTTTGACTGGCGGATAAGCCGCCGATCCTCTATCCGGAGAGGCCGTCGACGCGATCAATATCTCGCTGGCGAATCCGGATGAGGCGCGGGCGTTTGCCGGGGACGTCGTTGCGCGGATCCCGGGCATCACCGCCCGTCCGGCTCGGGAGCGCCTCGGGCCAGGCTCCGGACGTTCGTCGTGCTGGAGCGTTTCCATCTCGCGATCGCCATCGTCACGATCGCCGCGAGCACCGTGTTCCTGCTGGCGCTGTCGGTGATGCTCGTGGACGAGCGGCGCGGGAACAGTTGGCTATTTCCCCAGGCTCATCGGCCTCTCGACCAGGCGCATCCGCAGGCGCAGAGTTGCTGGTGGAGGGCCTGCTCATCGCGGCGGCCGGATCGCCGTTTGGTCTCGCGCTGGCCGTGGCGTCGCAGGGTTCTCATCAACCGCTATTGCCAGTGGGCACTACGACACCGCGCTCGTGTTCGTCCGGATCACGCCGGAGGTCGCTCCGGTGCGCAGGATTGGCCAGGCTGCCACTCGGCGCGCGCTGGCCAGCGTCGCGGCGTCCTGGGTGCCGCTGCGCCGGGACTTGCTGTCCCTGGCCCGCCGATGAGCGCGCTCGCGCCTGGCGTGGCGCAGCCTGATCGGCGTCAGCCGGCACGGGCCGTGCTCAGGGTCGTCGGTCTGTGGCTGCAGTCTGCCGCGTTGCTCTTCGACATGCTGCCGTTGTCGTGCGGGGGCTCGTCCTCTCGATGCAGGAGCTTCCTCGAGCAGGCCGGCTTTCATGCGATCCGCGCGTGACGGCCACGCAGTGCTGCCCGGCAGCGGGCCGCGCATCCGGGGCGCCGCGCAGGTCGCCTCGGCAATCGCCGACACCACAGCGTGGTGGCCCGAAGCGGTGCCGCTTGCTGTTCGGCGACGCAGAAGTCGCGTCGCCGGCGCGACTCGACCGCTCTCGATCTCACGCTTCGCGGCCAGCGCATCGACCCGCCGCCCGTGAGACCCTTGTCGAAGGGCGGGACCTGGCCGCAGACGCGGCGCCGCCCGGGCAGACTACTGCTCTCAATCGTCGTCCTGGCAGACATCCTGAGGCGACGGCCAGGGGACAAGCTGGCCGCGCTGCCGCCCTGCGAGCAGCGGTTCGGCTCGTGCCGCCCGTGGCATGAGGTAGCCGGTATCGTGACGTTCCCCTTCGACGGCCCGGACGCAGATGACGGCTGCATCGACGCCGCATGGGGGCGAAGCGCGAGGCGTGCGGCGGCGGCGACGCGGACGAAGCGGACCTGATGCTCGTGGCCCACATCACCCCGCGGCGATCCGGACGAGGTTCGCCTGCGGGCGATACGCCGAGAAGCTGCGCCCGGACCGCTACGCCGTCACCAACACGATGAAGCCGTCGCGCGTCTTCGAAGCAGGCCGAGGAGTTCTCGTAAATTTCCGGCAGATTTCCACTGTGCTGACCGCAGTGACGCCGTCGTTCGGGGCGTGCTTCTGATTGCGGGTGAAACTCTTGACCGTCTCGGTGGAACCAGCGGCTCGGCGAGATTGCCGCCCTCGCGCGCGCTGGAGTGGCTCTCAACGCCGTGTCGCCGCCGACGTCCTGTGCGGTGGAAGCCGCGCTGATCATCGGCATCGGCGGCGCGCTTGCCCTGCCCATCGGGATGGCGCTCGCTCGAGGGCTGGACCGGATCCTGAAAGGGATGCCTGGGGTTCCTGCGGATCTGCACTTCTTCGTGTTCCAGCCGCGTGCTGTGGCCGTCCACGCCGCGCTGCTCGTGGCCACCACGATTCTCGCCGCCGTTCATCCGATGTGGATTGTCGCGCGGCTTCCGATCGCGGCGACGCTGCGCAGGGGAGGTGGTGTCGGCGACGACGGCCCCGCATTCCCGGCCGTCGTCGAGGCGCGGGGGAGGTCGCGCGTCTTCCCCATGCCTGCGGGGCCGGTGATCGCTGTCCGGCATTTCTTTTCCTGCCTCGCAATCGGCGCGGGCGACCACGTGCGCGATCGTGCGAGGCCGTCAGGCTGCGGCAAGTCAACGCTCCTGCACCTGCTCGGCTGCGTCGACACGCCGAGCGCGCGGCACGCTGCTGTTCGAAGGCCAGCGACGTCGCGCACGCTCGCCGGACCGCGAGCGCAGCCTGATCCGGCTCACGGCCGATCGGCTTCGTCTTCCAGCGCTTCTTCCTGCTGCCGATGCTGACGGCGGCGGAGAACGTCGAGCTGCCCCAGGCCGAGGCCGGCGTCGCCGACGGCGCAGCGCCGCAGCGCGGACGGCGCGAGCTGCTCGACTACGTCGGGCTCGCCGCACGGGCCGATCACCGGCCCTCGCAGCTGTCGGGCGGCGAGATGCAGCGAGTGGCGATCGCGCGCGCGCTCGCCAACCGGCCGCGGCTGCTGCTCGCCGACGAGCCGACCGGCGAGCTGGATCGAGGCGACCGGCGAGCAGATCGCCGCGCTGCTCGATCGCGTCAACGCCGACGGCACCGCGCTCGTCATCGTCACGCACGACCCGACGCTGGCGCCGCGCGCCCGCGCGGATGCTGACGATGCGCGACGGCATCATCGACGAGCGGGAGGCCAGCGCGTGATCGGTCGGCTGGCGCTCCGATCGCTGTCGGCCCATCCGGTCCGCAGCGCCGTGCTCGCGGCCGGCTTCGGCGCCGGCGTCGCCGTGATGGCGATCCTGCTCGGCGTCGGCGAGTGTCGTCCTGCAGCAGGCGCAGTCGCCCGGCGCTGGTCGGGCGGCGGCGACGTCGTGATCGGCGGCGCTCGGACGCCAGGCGTGGCCGCCGCATCGCGTGCTCCTCCGGGCGCGCTGCGGGACGCCGCCGCTTGGCGCCGCGTGCGCGCCGCGTCGCCCTCGAGCACGCGCGGACGCTGTATGTCGTTCGACGCCGACGAGCACGTCTGCCGGTGCGCGCGCGCGGCGGCATTCCGAGCCTGGAGCGCGCCTCGGCGACCCGAGACGGTGCCGGTGTCGCGCGTGGGTCGACGCGCCGGCCGACGCGCGCGTGGACGCTCGCCGCGATCCGACCGCGGTGCTGCGCGCGATCGACCGGTTCCGGCCGGTCGCCGGACGCTCCTGCACGCGCGCCGCGTCGTGGGCCGAGTGGCTCTACTTCAACGGCCGGTCGGCTTCCGCACGGTTCTACCTGACATTCCTCGTCGGCCCGGCACAGGCCGACCGGCCGGCCGCACCGCTGCCGGCGTGCGCCTCCAGCTGGATCGAGGTCACGGGGTCGAATCGTTCAGCGCGACCGCGGCACTCGGACCGGGAAGCGGTTGACGCGGCACCGGAGCTCGCCATTGGCGCCAGCCGGATCACTGCTGATGGTCTGCGGCACAACGTCGCCCCCTCGACCTCAGCGACCGGGAGGGGCGCAGGGTGAAGGGCGCACTTCGTATCACCGGCGCAGCCGACCGTAGCTGATGCCGCCCGCGCATTCAGATTCATGGCGCGGGCGGATGGCGGTCCGGATATCGCCGTGCCTGCTCGCGGTCCGGCGCCCTGGGCGGCACGCTCTTTGGTCGACGGTGAGCAGCGTCAGCTTCTGCGACGACGGCGTGGGCTATCACGATCCACAACTGGGGTTCTGGGAAGGCGTGTCCTGGCGGTGGGGCCAGGTGCAGCATGAGGACATCTCGATCGTCTCGCTGGCCGCGTGTTTCCACCTCGTGACGCCGCGGATCCGGCGCGGATCCCGGGTTTCTCTCGCCGCCATTGGGCCCGGCGGGCCGATCGGCTATGCCACCAACGTCACGCATCGAGGAGGCGAACGCGTCGGATGCAACGCGGCCGCAGCGCATCACCGTGCGCGCGCAGAGCCCGTCCATCGATCTCGACGTTGGCGTTCTCGGTTGAAGACCTCGTTGTGAACCGCATGCAGGCGGGACCGCTCGCCAGGCGGCGATGGGCTTTCTGCAGTTGCGCGGCGGATACACCGTCGCGGGGGACCGCAGGGGCCCTGGCGCACGCGCGCTTCGAGGCGCCGGGCCCTGTGCCGAGACGTTTCGCGGCCGGTGAGTGATCGCCAACGCGCCGGTTTCGATCCCCATGGCGGGTCAGCCCGCGGCGGAACCCTCAGGCGGCGTTTTCAGCGTCTTAACGGTGGGTCGGGAACCCTAATGCTGGCAGCCACTTAAGCCAGCAGATTGCGGTTTGGTCCGCCGACCCAGCAGCTTTTCAGCCGTGCATACTGTGGTCAGTGGCGCTCTATGACCACAACACGCGTCGGCTTTCACCTAGGTAAGCTGGATGTTCGAACGGTACACCGAACGGGCCCGTCGAGTACTCTTCTTCGCCCGTTACGAGGCCAGCCAACTCGGCAGCATTTCCATTGAGACCGAGCACCTTCTCCTCGGGCTGATTCGGGAAGGCAAAGGGCTCACCAGCCGGATTTTCGCGCGCTCGCATCTGTCGCTCGAAAACATCCGCAAGGAAATCGAAGGCCGCACGGTCTTCCGCGAGAAGGTGTCGACCTCGGTCGAGATTCCGTTCAGCGCCGAGACCAAGCGCGTGCTGCAGTTTGCCGCCGAAGAAGCGGATCGGCTGCTGCACAACTACATCGGCACCGAACATCTGCTGCTCGGCATCCTGCGCGAAGAACGCTCGGTGGCGGCGTCCATCCTCATGGAAAAGGGGATGCGCCTGAACGCGGTCCGCGAGGACATCGTCCAGCTGCTCAACGAGAAGACCACGCTGACGCGGGTCAAGGAAACGCCGCTGCTCGCCGAGTTCAGCCGCGACCTGACCGAGTCGGCGATGAAGAACCAGCTCGATCCGCTGGTCGGCCGCGAGCACGAGCTCGAGCGCGTCCAGCAGGTGCTCTGCCGGCGCACCAAGAACAACGCCGGTGCTCATCGGCGAGCCGGGCGTCGGCAAGACCGCGATCGTCGAAGGGCCTGGCGCAGAAGATCGTCTACGGCGACGTGCCGCACTTCCTCGCCGACAAGCGGATCCTCGCGCTCGACATCTCGCTGATCGTCGCCGGCACGAGCTTACCGCGGTCAGTTCGAAGAGCGCCTCAAGGCGATCATGAAGGAGCTGACCGACAACCCGAACATCATCGTGTTCATCGACGAGCTGCACACGCTGGTGGGCGCGGGATCGGCCGAAGGATCGCTCGACGCCGCCAACATCCTCAAGCCGGCGCTGTCGCCGCGGCGAGATCCGCTGCATCGGCGCGACGACGCCCGCCGAGTACCGCAGCTACATCGAGAAGGATCGGTCGCTCGAGCGCCGGTTCCAGGCGATCAAGGTCGATCCGCCCGGCGAGCGCGAGACGATCGAGATCCTGCTCGGCGTCAAGGATCGCTACGAGAGCTTCCACCACGTCGGATACACGCGCGAGGCGATCGAAGCGGCCGTCTACCAGTCGAACCGCTACATCACGGACCGGTTCCTGCCGGACAAGGCGATCGACCTGCGTGGACGAGGCCGGCGCGCGCGCCAAGCTGCGCGAGGCCGGCTACAGCGAGGAGTTCGGCGAGATCAACAAGAGCATCCGCGTCGCCGTCGAGCAGATGGAGAGCGCGGTCGTCGCAGAAGGATTTCGAGAAGGCGCAGTTCTACCGCGAGCAGGAAGTGACGGCGCGCGAGAACCTGCAGTTCGTCCGCGAGAAGTTCGACGTCAAGTCGAGCGCGCGCGAAAGGTCGTCGTCGGCAAGCCGGAAATCGACGAGGTCGTGTCCAAGTGGACCGGCGTGCCGATGGCGTCGATCAACCAGGACGAAGGGCGACAAGCTGCTGCGCATGGAGCAGCGATCTCCACCGCCGCGTCATCAGCCAGGAGAAGGCGATTTCGGCGATCTCCCGCGCGATCCGCCGCTCGCGCGCCGGGCTCAAGAACCCGAATCGGCCGGTCGGGAGCTTCGTGTTCCTCGGCCCGACCGGCGTCGGCAAGACCGAGCTGGCCGCGCGCGCTCGCCAACTTCCTGTTCGGCAGCGACCACGCGCTGATCCGCTTCGACATGTCCGGAATACATGGAGAAGCACTCGGTCTCGAAGCTGATCGGCTCGCCGCCCGGCTACGTCGGCCACGAAGAGGGCGGTCAGCTCACCGAGAAGGTCAAGCGCAACCCGTACTCGGTCGTGCTGCTCGACGAGATCGAGAAGGCGCACTCCCGACATCTTCAACATCCTGCTGCAGGTGTTCGAAGACGGCCACCTGACCGACGGCCTGGGGAACCGTGTGAACTTCAAGAACACGATCATCATCATGACGTCGAACATCGGCGCTCGCTTCATCCAGAAGAAGAGCTCGATGGGCTTCCAGTCGTCCGACACCGGCGAGATCGCCAAGAGCGTGTCCGACATGGTGCTCGGCGAGGTGAAGCGGACGTTCAACCCCGAGTTCATCAACCGCATCGACGAGATCATCGTGTTCGAGGCGCTGAACGACGACGATCTCGCGGCGCATCATGGCGCTGCTGGTCACGCAGCTGAACGAGAACCTGACCGATCGGAAGCTGACGCATCTCGCTCACGCCCGAGGTCGTCGACTGGATCATCGAGGTCACCTGCAAGGACCGCTCGCACGGCGCCCGCCCGCTGCGCCGCGCCATCCAGCGCTACGTCGAGGACCCGCTGTCCGGAGGAGCTGATCCGCGGGCATCTCGCGCGGCGGCGAGATCGAGGTCTATCTGGACGCCGGCGCGCTCGCCTACCGTCCGGCCGGCGAGCTGGAAGCCGGACGGAAGCTGATCTAGCGCGCCTGGAATGGGATTGCGGAGGGCGAACAGGAGTTGATTATTGAGCACGACCCAGGCACCCTTCCAAGGCCTGCACCCAACGCCACTGAAGGTGCCCAAGGCCCCGGCCAGGCACTCTCAGGGACGTCTTAAGATCCGGTAAACTAACCTCTTGGTGCGCCTGTATCTGTGTCTCGCCGCCCTGTTGCTGGCCGTCCGGCCTTCAGCCGCCCAGGTATCGGCGCCAGGGCGGCCCGCCCGCCAGCCAGAAAATCAGGGCGGCTTTAGAGCGCGCCGAAGCCACGCAGAATCCAGCGGCCGCAGGCGCAGCCGCCCACGCAACCTGCGGCGCACAATTTGTGGCCAGTCGTAGCCGCCCCGACCAACCTGCCTCCCGCCGGATCGGCGCCGATACTGCGGCTGATGGCGCCCTGTTTCGAGGCCCAGGGCAACGTCTCCCTGTCGACATCCAGACATACCTGTATTACATCCAGCTCAAGGACAAATGAGCAGTCCAGCAATACGTAACTGAACGAAGTACA
>ERZ1370068.7930-contig-6819_pt1 | contig 23934 bp, 28 predicted proteins | sample MGYA00561227_ERZ1370068 | MGnify/ENA primary metagenome ERZ1370068 (study PRJEB38410, sample SAMEA6850437) | metagenome | study: Metagenomic assessment of the ecological functions of the soil: analysis of the soil microbiota associated with the...
GCTACAGTAGCTGGCTGTACCATTATGTTGATGCTGACGCGCCTGACGCCAGCCCCAGACGTTATGGGCGGCGACCCGGAGCCGCTTCAGTTTCTGACCGTTCAACATCGAGGCACATCGGCAATCCCGCCGAATGCCCACCCAGCACCTCGGCCATTCGTAGTAGGTCGCTGGCGCCGTGGTCGAGCGCGTCGATGCGCCGGATCGCCCAGCGGGTCGCGTCAGAGCCGCCTCGGCCAGACCGTCCATCAGCGTTTCGTTGGCGATGGCGGGCCTGCGTGAATGCCGAAGCTTCGCGAAACGCGCACCGGCTGGCGTATCGTTAGGTAGGTGGCAGCAAGGCAGGTGCGCAGCAGTGCGGTTCGGCAGCCAGCAGTGCAAGACATGGCAGCCAGATGTAGGATTTGCGCGTAAGGGTTCGTATCCGTCACCGGGGCACGCGGTTAGAGGGACCATGCCGTGCAATGGTAAACGGGCGGCTATTACGACGAAACGAACTTTTAATCGACGCAGCCAGCGTGTTGTAATCGTGGCCCGCAGTCCGATGAGCGCCGTGAGATCGCCCGTCGCGGGTCGGCCGATGTGCCTTGGTCAGCCAGAGATCGAGCGCCGGATGCCGCTTGGTGGTCGATGCCGACGACTCGCGTGCGGCGCGTAGGTAGACGCGCACACGGCCGCTTGGTCACCCGGTCAGCGCCAGGTCCACGCCGCGCAGCGTGAAGCTGCACCTGATGGCGTCATGAGCCTGCCGACAGTCACGCTTTGGCGCCGCCAGGCCGTCGAGTTTGATGCGCACGTGGTGGTGATTGCTCGACGCCCAGCACTGCGCGCAGTCCCTTCCAGGTCCACGTAGGGTGCCTGCGTGCAGGCGGTGACCTCGATGCAGCGCTGGGACCCGCCCCCACCCTGGCGGCTGAGCGTAGCCCGCCTGCCTGCGGCTCGATGATAGAGCAAGCGCCTGGTCAGCACCCTGAAGTGCATGGCCTGCAATCGAACAGAGCAGACCTGCACCGCTGCGGAAAGTTGCCTTCCTGCGCACCTGCCGCCACGTCGCCGCACCTCGAGGTTGCCGCGGTCGAAGATCAGCAGTGGTCGCGGCGGGCATGCATCCGGCGCAGCACCCTGGGCACAGTGCTTCGCCACGCCCCAGTGATCGGCCTGGTTCCACGTGCTGCCAGCTGGATCTGGCAGCTCGGCAGAGTCGGAAACGCCTTCCACCGCCGCACGCGATCCGACCAGAGGCGAGAACCGCCTCGCCGCGGAACGCACGATGCCCGGCGCACAGCACGCGGCTGATCCTTCATCTTCGGGGAGATGCCGAACGAGTTCCTCACCGGCACGTCCTTGCGCCGTCAGGATCGCCACCAGCTCCGGCGTGCGCGCCTTGACCGCCTCGAGGTCGCCGAGCGTGAAGCGGGCGTCGCGCGTAGCGGCGCAGCGCACCGCACGCATCCACAGGCGCATCGGCCGGGCGCTTCGTCCGGCGCCGAACCGGTCGGTGCCCGCCAGCTCCGGGCCAGCCGTCGACGCGCGCTCGAGCAGGCGTGCTGACCAACTTGCCCTTGTCGATCGGCCCGGCCCTTCGACAAGCTCAGGGCCGGCATCTGATGATCGCCAGCGCCTTCCCGCGGCTGAGTGGTCGAGCGTGGTCGCCCTCCGACAATCCAACGACCGCCTCGACGATCTGGAGGTAGCCGGTGCAGCGGCACGAGCACGCCGCCAGATGGCGTCCTCCACCTGCGCGCTCGTTGCGGCAACGCGCAGCGCGCCAGCAGGTCGGTCGCCGCCATCAGCATGCCGGGCGTGCAGATGCCGCGATTGCGCCGCGCCGTGCGTCGAGGAAGGCACGCCGCGTAGTTGATCCGGTCGAGCTCGCCCGTACCTCCACCGTTTCGATCTTGGCGCCAGTCGGCCTGCGCGGTCGTGAACCCAGGCAGGCACACCTGGCGCGCCATCCAGCAGCACCGTGCAGGCAAGCTGCAGTCGCCGCTTCGCAGCCGATCTTGGTGCCGAATAGCGACCAGCTCGCCGCGCAGAGTCTCGGCAGTGACTGGAATGGCGCCACAGCCACGCTCGCGGCGACCCGTCACCAGCGTGTAAGGCGATGTGCGCACCGCCCTTTGCCGCGTCCTCGACTCTGCCCTGAGCCTGTCGAAGGGCCGAACTCGCAGCCGTGCTTCGACAGGCTCAGCACGGGAGTCGGAGTCGGCAGAGTTCACAGGGGGCGCGAGTTTGTCCTGCATCAGGCCGCCCTCCGCTCAGGAGTTGCGGCGATCTGCGCCGGAGCAGATCAGCGCACCAGCATCAAGGCGGCATGCCGCCGATAGTCGCCTGATGCCGCGGATGTCGTCGATGGGCGTCAGGTGCGCAACGTGCCCGGTACGCGACCAGATCCGCCGCCGCAGCCATGCGGCCGACCTGACCAGCACTGCCTCCAGCACCGGCAGCCGCTGCGGCACCGCCGAGCATGGCGCCAACCGCGAGCCGTGCCGCCGCAATGCGGCCCGCCGCGTCCGATCTCGACGACGCCCGCCACCATGACGATCGAGATCACCAGATACCGGCGCGCGCCGAGCTTGAGGAAATGGCTGCGCGCGCGCTACGCGCGGCTTCGGCACCAGGATCGCCGTGACGAGTCTCATCCGCCGCGGCACTGGGTGTCGGCCGATAGCCGTCGATGAGGAATCGCGCATCGGCATCGCAGCGCGAGCCGGCGCTGCCGGCTCACCAGCTCGATGCTCGGCATCGAGCGCCAGCAGGTTGGGCAGCGCCGTCACCCGCCGGCGAGGCGGTGCAGATGTTGCCGGCGATGCGTGCCGCGGTTCTGGATCTGCAGCGCCGCCGACTCTCGCGCGCGGCAAGCTTCAGGCCGTCGAACAGTGGCGGCAGGTCGGCGCGGATCAGGTCGGTCCAGGTCGTGAGCGCGCCGATGCGCCAGCCGGCCTGCGTCCTCGGCGATGCCGCGCAAGCCGGGCACAGCCGGAGATGTCGAGAATGTCGGCGTGGCGCATGTCGCCCCAGCCGGCGCGCGCCGCCTTGGCCGGATACACGTCGCGTGCCGCCGGCCAGCACCGTCACGTCCTCGCCGGCGCGGATCGCCAGGGCATCTTCCAGCGTCATGGGACGGTGATAGCGGGCATCGTCTCGCCCCGTCCGACAGGCGATCGTGTTGGGTCGAGCGATGACCCAGCGCAACCATGCCGACCTGCGTTGGGTCTGCGCTCCGCCTGACCCAGCTCGCGACTGCTGCTCATGTCGGCGCTCCCGCTTTGCGGAGGCACGTCGCCGCCAATCGATGCGCCATCAGCTGTCAGCGCCACGCCGTAGAGCGCGCGGCCTGCTCTGCGCGTGTAGTAGCCCCGCCCACATCGCGCGGCCACCAGCGCCGGCTCGCGGGCCAAGGCATTGCCGTAGCCGCCGCCGCCCGGCGTCATCACCTCGACGCGGTCGCCGGCTCGCAGCGCGATGTCCTGGTCCTTCGACAGGTGCTCCGGGATGAAGGTCTCGCCGCCGCCGATGCACGCGCACCACGTTGGGCGCGCCGTCGCCGCCGCCGCAGCACGCCCGGCGGGCCGAAGCGGCCGTGGTCCATCACGAACGAGGCGCGCGCCTCGCCGCGCAGCAGCTCCACCTCGTAGTGCACGCCGAAGCCGCCGCGCTGCGCGCCTGCCCGCCCGAGCCCTCGCGCAGCGCAAAGCGCTTGAACAGGATCGGATAGTACTGCTCCAGCACCTCCACCGGCTGGCTCTTGGAGATGCCGATGGTGGAGCAGCCGTTGGTGCAGGCCGTCGTGGTCGGCGTTGCCGCCGTAGCCGCCGCCGGAGATCTGGTACATCGACGTAGCCCGCGCCCTTCGCCGGATCGAAGCCGCCGAGCGCGAAGTTGCCGGACGATCCCGCCGGCGCCGCCGTCACCTTGTCGGGGATGGCCTGCACCAGCGCCAGGAACACGGCCTCGGCGATGCGCTGCGACACCTCCGCGCGCGCAGCCCGACACGGGCCGCGGATAGCGCGCATCGAGGAAGGTGCCGTCGGGGCGCTTGATCAGCAGCGGCTCGAAGGCGCCGGAGTTGAGCGGAATATCGGGGAAGATGTGGCGCATGGCGAGATAGACGGCCGAATAGGTGGTCGCCACCACCGAGTTCATCGGCCCGCGGCAGGGCGGCGAGGAGCCCGTGAAATCGAAAGCCGAGCGTCTCGCCGGCCTTGGTGACGCGCTAGCGCGATCTTCAGCGGCTCGTTGACGACGCCGTCGGAATCGACGAACGCCTCCGAGCGATAGACCCCGTCGGGAATCGCGGCGATGTGCGCGCGCATCAGCTGCGCCGCGCGCCGTGCGGATCTCGCCGATCGCGCTCGACCACCACGTCCTGGCCGTAGCGGTCGATCAGCTCCGGTCAGGCGCCGCTCGCCGACCTTCAGCGCCGCGGCCTGCGCCTGATGTCGCCGATGCGCTGGTCGGCGATGCGCATGTTGGAGGTTGAGGATCGCAGAAGATCTCGGCATCCATCACGCCGCGCTTGAACAGCTTCACCGGCGGCAGCCGCAGCCCCTCCTGCTCCACCTCGGTGGCGTGGGCCGAGAAGCCGCCCGGCACCATGCCGCCGATGTCGCGGCCAGTGCCCCGTGTTCTGCAGCCAGCAGAAGTGCTCGCCGCTGATAGTAGAAGGGCAGCGCGAAGCGCACGTCCATCAGGTGCGTGCCGCCGAGATAGGGATCGTTGACGATGTAGATGTCGCCGGGCTCGGGCGCGCCGGCCTTGCCCTCGCCGATCAGGCGGATCAGCTCGCGCGTCGAATACTGCATGGTGCCGACGAACACCGGCAGGCCCAGCTCGCCCTGGCTGATCAGCGCGCCGGTCGTCCTTGTCGTAGATGCCGGACGAGCGGTCGTCGGCCTCGGCGATGACCGGCGAGAAGGCCGAGCGCGAGAAGGCGATGTCCATCTCGTTGCAGACCTGGCCGAGCGCGGCCTGGATCACCGCCAGCGTGATGGGGTCGAGTGGCGGATGCGCTCATGGCGGCACCCCCGACGGCGATGCGCAGGTTGCCGATGGCGTCGACCGGCGGCGGCAGCGCCCGGCTCGATCACGGTGGTGGCGTCGATCTGCTGCACGATGGCGGGCCCGGCGAGGCGCGCCGAATCGGGCAGCTTCACGCGGTCGAACACCGTGCGCGGTCTGCCAGCGCACCGTCGCGCGAACAGCGTGGCGCTCGCCGATCACCGCCTCCTGCACCTTGGCGGCGCGCGCCGCCGGCATCGATCAGCGAGGCAATGGGAAACGCGCGCCGCCGGCCGATCACCGAGGTGACGAGGTTGACCAGCACCGCCTTGATCTCCGGCAGCCGCACCTGGAAGCGCGCGTGATAGGCCGCCTCGAACAGCGCCTGCATCGTCTCGCGTGAAACATCGGCGCGCGGGCAGCGCCACGCGGATCAGGTGCGTCTGGCCGCGGAACTGCATGTCGGCGCCGTGCAGCACCAGCGGTGTCGACGATCTCGCTCTGCTCCTCGGCGTTGATGGCGATGCCGCGCTCGCGCTGGCGCGGCGAGCGATCGCCTGCACGCTCGCCCATATCGGCGCTCATCGAGCGGCACGTTGAGCGTGTTGACGAAGTCCTGCCGCAGGTCGGCGACCAGGCAGCCCAGCGCATTGGTCAGAGCCCGGCCGCGCCGGCACCAGCACCTCGGGGATGCGCGAGCTCGCTGCGCCAGCGCCACCGCATGCAGCGGCCCGCGCGCCGCCAAACGCGAACAGCGTGAAAGTCGCGCGGATCGAGCCCGCGCGCCAGCGACACCATGCGGATGGCGCCGGCCATGTGCGTGTTGCGCGAGCCGGATGCACGGCCGCCGCCGCCGCATCGACGCTCGATGCCGAGCGGCCTGGCGAGCGTCGTCTGCAAAGATCTCGCGCACCTGCGCCACCGTCACGCGGCCGCGACACGGCCAGCAGGTCGCTCCGGGTCGAGCCGGCCCAGCACCAGGTTGGCGTCGGTGATGGTGGGCTCCGGTGCCGCCGCGGCCGTAGCAGATCGGGCCCGGCTCGGAGCCCGCCGACTGCGGCCCGACCTGCAGCATGCCCGCCGCATCGATCGAGGCGATCGAGCCGCCGCCGGCGCCGACGCTGCGCACGTCGACCATCGGCACATGGATCGGCAGGCCGTAGGCGATGGTCAGCTCCGCCGACACCTGCGGCACGCCGCCGTGGATCAGCGCCACGTCGGTGGAGGTGCCGCCCATGTCGTAGGTGATGGCGTTGGCGACGCCCGATTGCGCCAGCGTCGCCGAGCCGCCGCCATCACGCCCGACGCCGGCCCCGACATGATGGTCTTGGCCGCCTCGCGCGCCACCAGCGCGCGCCGCCACCGTGCCGCCGTTGCCGTTCATGACCAGCAGGTCGCGCTTGAAGCCCTGCGCCTCCAGCTCGCCCTGCAGGCGCCGCACGTAGCGGTCGAGGATCGGCTGCACGGCCGCGTTCACCGAGGCCGTGGTGCCGCGCTCGTACTCGCGGAACTCCGACAGCAGCGCGTGGCCGAGCGTGACGTAGTCGTTGGGCCACAGCGAGCGCGCGATCTCGCCGGCGCGCAGCTCGTGCGCGGGGTTGGCGTAGGCATGCAGGAAGTGGATGACCAGGCTCTCGCAGCCCATGCGCCAGCAGCGCGTGCGACGGCCGCCGTGCAGCTGGCCTCGTCGAGCGGGGTCACCACCTCGCCCGCCGCGTTCATGCGCTCGTCGATCTCCAGGCGCAGCTCGCGCGGGATGAGCGGCTCGAACGTGCCGGTCATGCCGTAGGGCGTTGGGCCGCGTGCGCCGGCCGAGCTCCAGGGTGTCGCGGAAGCCGCGCGTGGTGATCGAGCCCCGACCTTGGCCACCTTGCGCTCCAGCACGGCGTTGGTGGTGGTGGTGGTGCCGTGGATGACGAGGTCGAGATGCGTCCGGGCGCGACGCCCGCCTGCGCGATCGCCGCCAGCACGCCCGTCGGCCTGGTTGGCAGCGGTGGTCGAGAATCTTGGCCAGCCGCACGCGGCTCGCCCTGCCGGCACCCGCCTCATAGAGCAGCAGGTCCGTGAACGTACCGCCGACGTCGATGCCAACCATCCGCCGCATCACCGCGGGACACCCCTCATGACCCATTGTATGTCGTTAGGCATACGAACAATCGGCAGAGGCCGTCCAGGGGAACCGAGGTCTCGGGCCGTCTCTGCCCATCACGCGACCCGCGACCCGCCCCGCAGGAGTTGGCGACGCGCCGGGCCACCCTACAGCCGTAAATATGCGGAAGCCGCACAACGCACGCAGTGTCGCACTGCACAAAAATTTGTTGCAATGCACAAATATGATGCCCTATATGTCAGTCCTGCAAAGCCAACGTACCGCCGCAACCGCCCCAGCCGATGGATATGATCATGAACCAGCACGCAGCCCAGCAAGATGTTTGGACAGGCCGAAAAAGATGTTCAAGGACGCTCGCGTACCCGGGAGCAGGTCCAGGCCATCGCCCAGGAAGGCGTTGCCAAGTCGCGCGAGCTCTATGCCAAGAGTTCAGCTGCGGCCCAGAAGGCGCCAAGCTGCTGACAGAGGTCGCGGAGACTGCAGTGGTCGAGCACCAGCGGTGCTCAATGACAAGATCCTGCAGAACGTTGCCGCCAACACCGAGGCGATGTTCGACGCCGCGCAGGCCATCGCCAAGGCCGGCCCGTGCCGCCGAAGCCATGATAGCTGCAAGGCCAATTCCTGCAGCAGCTGGTCGCCACGAGCAGCACGCAGGCCAAGGAGTTCTACGACCTGTCGACCCGCGCGACCCAGCATCTGGTCGAGACCGTGCAGGCCGCGGCCGGCAAGTCGATCAAGACCGGCTTCTGAGCCGAATCGCGCCACGTCGGCAACGAACGTCGGCAGAAATACCGACGGTTGGACGGAGGACAGTCTCGTTTCCGCCTCGACTTCGCCCGGGCAGCCGGGCAAGCGCACAGAGAAACATTGAAACAGAGTTGGTGATCAACATGAGCAAGCAGCGCAAGACGGTCCAGACACTGGACGGCAACGATTGCCGCTGGCCCATCGGCGACCCCAGCACGCGAGACTTCGCATTTCTGCGGCGCGCGGCGGTGCTCGGCCGGTCCTATTGCGAGCGGCATGCGCGAGCGGGCCATCCAGCCGCCCGCCGCGCTATCCGCAGTCGCAACCGGAAGCATTATCGAGCCGATCCGTCGCGCGGCCTAAGGCGCAGGTTGGCTTTAGGGCGAAGCCCCTGACCCGACACGCACAACACAAATGTGTTGCGCTGTTGGGTTGGGCGCCGTCGCGCCGGCCCAGGCCGCGCTGTATGCTGCAACCTGCAGCGTCTTCCAGCGCAAGAGCGCTCCATGCTGAAGCCGGTTGTCGATGCTTACCAAGCGGGCGGTCCTGGCGCGCCGTCCCTTCGCACTGACGCTCGCCATGCCACGCGTCCGTCACGGACCCAAACAGCCATACCGAACGCAGCTGTCGCCAGCGGTGCCGAGGCATGCTGGCTGCGTCGGGTTTTGCCAATCTGGCCGGCAAGCGCGTCGGGTTGATCACCAATCAGACCGGGCTGGTTCGGCGGTGTGCATCTGGCCGACCTGCTGAGCGCGCGGCCGCAGGCGTGAAGCTCACCGCCATCCTGGCCCCGAGCACGGCTTCCGCGGCGGCGTCGAGGCCGGAGCCAACGCGTCGGCGACAGCGTGGACCCGCCAGACCGGCGTTCACGTTTTCAGCCTCTACGGCGCCAGCAGAAGCCGACGCCGGCCGATGCTGCGCAATGTCGACGTGCTGGTGTTCGACATCCAGGACATCGGCGTGCGCTTCACACCTACATCTCCACCATGGGTCTCGCCATGCAGGCGGCGGCCGCGGCGCGCATCCCGTTCGTGGTGCTCGACCGGCCCAATCCGCTCGGCGGGGACTATGTCTCGGGCTTCGTCCTCGGAGCCGGCGCTGCGCTCCTTCGTCGGCCAGTATCCGATCCCGATCGTGCACGGCCTGACCGTCGGCGAGCTCGCCCGCATGATCAAGGGCGAGAAGATGGCTGCCGGGCCTCGACACCCTGCGATCTGCGCATCGTCGAGATGCAGGGCTGGCAACGCTCCATGCGCTGGCCGCAGACCGAGCGCGCGTGGGTGGCAACCAGCCCCAGCATCCCGACTTTCGAGTCGGCGCTCGTCTATCCCGGCATCGGCGTGGTCGGCGAGATCGACGTCAACGAGGGGCGCGGCACGCCGACGCCTGTTCTCGCCCATTCGGCGCACCCTGGCTGGATGGCCCGCGACTGGCCGCGCGGCTCAATGCACTCGACCTTGCCCGGCGTGAGGTTCGAGCCAGCGATACCTACACCCCGACGTGCGATTCCGGCGTGGCCGGCGAGTCCTCGCTTCGCGGGCAAATCGCTGTCAACGGCGCGCGCGTCGTCGTCACCGATGTCGCGCCATCGAGCCGGTCGAGATCGGCATGCACGTGCTTGCCGCCCTGGTCGCCGAGTGCGCGCGCCGAAGACGCGTCGAGCGCGCTGTTTCGCCAACCTGGCGATGTTCCACGCCATCGCCGGCACCAAGCGCCTGCACCGGATGCTCGACCGGCGGCAGCGATGGCGCCGCCATCATCGCCGCGTGGCAAAGCCGATGTGGCCAAGTTCAGGCTGACCACCGCGCGCGCCATCTGCTCTACTGAGCGCGGTTTCTGCTTTGAACCTCGTTTCTGCCGCAATCGACGCGCTGGGTCACGCGCGGGCCAGACGGACCTCGTTTGTCCGGCGGGGGCGAGTCGCATATAATGGCACAGCATCGCCGCCCCTGACACCGGATCGCCTCGCGCTTTGCCCACCCCTCCCTGACCACCGCACCCGCCGAGCTGGCGACGCGCACGCACGGCCGGCAGGCGTCGAGCCGACGGATGAGTAACTCATCGCCGCCTATCAGCATCTGCGGCAGGACGAGGGCCATCTGTTCGTCACCGGCCGCGCCGGCACCGGCAAGTCGACGCTGCTACGCTGCCTCAGGACATGCTGGCCGAGCGAGATGGTGGTGCTGGCGCCCACCGGGCTCGCCGCCGTCAACGTCGGCGGCCAGACCATCCACTCCTTCTTCGGCTTGCCGCCGCGCCTGGTGCGGCCCGACGACATCCGTCGCAGCCGCAACGGCCGCGTCGATGCGCCGCCTCAAGTTCCTGGTCATCGACGAGGTGTCGATGGTGCGCTCCGACCTGATGTGGGCCATCGACCAGTCGCTGCGCGTCAACCGCGGGCGGCCGCGCGAGCCGTTCGGCGGCGTGCGGCTCGCCATGTTCGGCGACCTGCATCAGCTCCCCCGTGGTCAACGACGGCCGAGGTGGCCGAGCACCTGGAGTCGGCCTACGGCGGTCCGTTCTTCTTCTCCATTGCCGCCTGCGCGAGGCCGCCGGGCACTGCGCTGATCGAGCTCGCCCAGGTCTTCCGGCAGAAGGACGAGGCGCTGCTCACGCGTTCTGAACCGCGTGCGCGAGGGCGACGCCGACGAGGACGATCTCGCCGTGCTCAACGAGCGCGTGCATCCCATACGCACGCTGTCCGATGGAGAACCTTACGTCATCCTGACGCCGACCAACGCCGCAGCCGGTCGCATCAACATGGCCTACCTCGATGCGCTGCCCGGCGTGGCGCGCGAATACCAGGCCGGCGTCACCGGCGAGTTCAGCGAGACGCGCGCAGCCCGACCGAAGCAACGCTGCTGCTCAAGCCCGGCGCCAAGGTCATGCTCCTGCGCAACGATCCCGACAGGCGCTGGGTCAACGGCACCATCGCCCGCATTGCTCGCCTGGAGGACAAGCGCGTGTGGGTCGAGGTCGACGGCGACGAGCACGAGGTCGGAGCAGGTTTCCTGGGAAAGCCGGCGCTATGCCTATGACAAGGCGGAGGAAAAGATCGTCGAGACGGTGGCCGGCACGTTCCGGCAGTTCCCGCTGCGGCTGGCCTGGGCGCTCACCATCCACAAGAGCCAGGGCCTGACGCTGGACAAGGTGTACATCGATCTCGGGCGCGGCACGTTCGCGCACGGACAAGCTTACGTCGCGCCTGTCGCGCTGCCGCTCGCTGGAAGGCTTGGCGCTCGCCCGGCAGCTGCGGCCGACCGACATCCTTGTTCGATCGTGCGGCGATGGGCTACCGGCAGATGTTCGAGCCCTGGCGGAGCGCTGCGCAGGGTCAGTCTGCCTCAGAACGCAAAAATCGCTTGAGCCCACACCACATGGACCAGTTATAGTGTACCTGCCATGTTGGGGTCAGGCTCAAAGGTGCGCGTACGTAGCGGCCAAGTCGGCCGATGCCAAGGCGCTTGCGCGCATCTTCAGGGACTCCTGGCTGCTCGCCTATCGCGGCATCATCCCGCATCTGCATCTCGACGGCATGGTCCGCCAGCGTACGCCCGAGTGGTGGCGCGACGCATTGAAGTCCAGCGACAGCGCGCTGGTGCTCGAGATTGCCGGCACCGTCGGCCGGCTATGCCACGCTCGGCGCCTCGCGCCAGCGCGGGCCGTACCAGGGCGAGATCTTCGAGCTCGTATCTCGATCCCGTGCATCAGGGGCTGGGATTGGGCGAGCATCTGTTCGAGGGCTGCCGCCACGCGCTCGACATGCGCAAGCTGAACGGCCTGATCATCTGGGCGCTGCTCGACAACACGCAGGCCTGCGACTTCTACTGGCGCGCGCGGCGGCCGGCCCGATCACCAGCGCCTTCACCAAGATCGGCGGCGAGCGACTGGAGAAGGTCGCGTTCGCCTGGCGCTGAGCGTTCATCCAGCAACTGGCTGGCGATTGCGCCGATGGCCCGGACGAGTACCGGGCTGACAACTGTCACATCCGGGCTCTTGCCGCGCTCGCCTTCGCGCGGCGTGCGCGGCTTGCTAGTCGAAGTTGCGCGCCTCGCGGTCGGCGATGCGCCGCTGCCATGCCGCCGGCTTCGTCGTTGGCCAGCGCATCCACGTAGGCGACGTGGCAGGTGTCGTACTCCATCACCTTGAACACCACCAGCACATCGCCGCGGCGCCGCATCGCTCGACGTGTGGAAGCGCGACGATCGCAGCGTAGGAATCTGTCTGGTCACCCCTGCGGTCGAAGCGCCACTCGATGGTGGCGCGATGGCTGCCGGCCTCGAAGATGGAGTTGAACGGCCCCAGCGTCTGCGTGGCCGCGCGCCGCCTTCTCGGGGCTCGTCCCGACGCTGACGAACTGCCGCAGGTCGCCCTCGGCGACGTAAACCGGGAACCCCGGCAGGCCATCGCACTCCCATGCGTTGCCGCTCGCGGTGGCGCTTGACCTGCCTGCATTCCTTGCAGATCGACGGTCGTGTAGAGGCTCTTGCACCGGATTGGCTTGCGCCCCCGCGTCGACCACGCAGCGGCTGCGACCGCCATCGCCAGCAGGACCATGCGCCTCATCGTCTCCTCCTGAGACGAAACCACATACTTGATTGACCGGCCATCACGGCAGGGCCGAGGCATATACCACCCCCAGTCGCGCGAGATCTAAGCGCTCGCCCGGCCACGCAGCTCTCTTTCGCGCCGGCCGGCGCATTGCTATACCGGCATGATGCGGCAGGGGTCGGATCAATGGAACAGATGAAGGTCGCCGTCACGGGCGCGGCGGGACGCATGGGTCGCGAGCTGATCCGTGCCGTGCACGCCAGCGAAGGCTGCGTGCTGGCCGGGCGCCATCGAGCAGGAAGGCTCCGATCGCGCTGGGCCAGGACATCGGACTGCTGGCCGGTCTCGGCAAGCTCGGCGTGGTGATCACCGACGATCCCCTCGAGCTGTTCGCCAAGATCGACGCGGTGCTCGACTTCACGGTGCCCGCCGCGTCCGATCGAGTTCGCGGCGCTGGCCGCCAACGCCCGCATCGTGCACGTGCTCGGCACCACGGGCATGCAGCCTGCGGACGAGGCCAAGGTCGAGGCGGCCGCCCGTCATGCCACCATCATCAAGGCCGGCAACATGAGCCTCGGCGTCAACCTGCTGACCGCGCTCACGCGCAAGGTCGCCGCCGCGCTCGACGCCGATTTCGACATCGAGATCCTGGAGATGCACCACCGGCACAAGGTGGATGCGCCCTCCGGCACCGCGCTGATGCTCGGCAGGGCCGCCGCCGATGGCCGCGGCGTCAATCTCGACGAGGTGAGCGTGCGCGTGCGCGACGGCACACCGGCGAGCGCAAGCGCGGCGACATCGGCTTTGCCACCCTGCGCGGCGGCAGCGTGGTCGGCGAGCACTCGGTGCTGTTCGCGGCCGATGGCGAGGATCATCGGCGAGCTCAGGCACCTCGCCTCCGACCGCGGCATCTGCCGCCCGCGGTGCCGTCAAGGCCGCCTTGTGGGGCCGCGGCAAAGGCCCCGGCTCTTCAGCATGCTCGACGATGCTCGGCATCGCGGCGATTGTTAATCGTGTCATCCCGAATGTCGCGCCAGCGAAATATCCGGACCCAGTAGCGACGCGGTATCGGCGCAGCTGGCTTCGCTGATCTGCGCCCGCTACGGTCGGGATGACAGTCACACGCGACGCAGCAGCGACGCACGGTCATCTCGGCCGGCTGCGGCAGGCCCATCAGCTCGAGCAGCGTGCGGCGCCACGTCGGCCAGCCGCCCGTCCGCCAGCGCCGCGCTTGCCGCCGCCCACCAGCAACAACGGCACCGGGTTGGTGGTGTGCGACGGTGTGCGGCCCGCCGGTCGCGGGATCGCGCATCATCTCGCAATTGCCGTGATCGGCGGTGACGAGCATGCGCCCCGCCGACCGCCTGCACCGCCTCGGCCAGGCGTCCAAGGCCGGCATCGACCGCCTCCACCGCCTTGATGGCGGCAGGCAGGCTGCCGGTGTGGCCCACCATGTCGGCATTGGCGTAGTTGAGCACGATCAGGTCGTATTTGCCGGAGCGGATCGCCTCCACCGCCTTGTCGGTCAATTCCGGCGCCGACATCTCGGGCTGCAGGTCGTAGGTCGCAACCTTGGGCGAGGGCACCATGATGCGCGCCTCCTCGCCGGATAGGGCTCCTCCCGGCCGCCGTTCAGGAAATAGGTGACGTGCGGATACTTCTCCGTCTCCGCCATGCGCAGCTGCGTGCGGCCTGGCATTGGCCACCACCTCGCCCAGCACGTTCGGCAGCGTCTGGGTCGGGAAGATCGCCTGCAGCAGGACATCGAGCTCGGCGCTGTACTGCGTCATGCCGACGGCGGCCGCGAACTTGACCTTGCGCTGACGCGGGAAGCCCGAGAAGCCGGGATCGAGCAGGGCGGCCAGAATCTCGCGCACGCGGTCGGCGCGGAAGTTGAAGCACAGCAGTCCGTCGCCATCGCTGCATGCCGTGGTAGTCGCCGACCACGGCCGGCACCACGAACTCGTCGGTGATGTCGTGCGCGTAGGCATCGGCGATCACCGACTCGGCGTCGGAGTAACGCGCCCCAGACCCTCGCAGATCACGGTATAGGCCTTGGCCACACGCTCCCACCGGTTGTCGCGATCCATCGCATAGTAGCGGCCGCACACGGTGCCGATCGTGACGCCGACGGCGGCAGCTGCCGTCTGCAAGCGCTCGATGTCATCGCCCGCCGATCGCGGCGGCGTGTCGCGGCCGTCGGTGAAGACGTGCACGACCGTCGGCACGCCGGCGTCGGCCAGAATCTTCGCCAGCGCCGCGGCGTGCTCCTGATGCGAATGCACGCCGCCCGGCGACATCAGCCCCATCAGGTGGCAGGTGCCGCCGGTCTGACGCAGGCGCTCGATCAGGCCGACCAGCGCCGGCATCTTGGCGATGCTGCCGTCCTCGATGGCGTCGTTGATGCGCGGCAGATCCTGCATGACAAGCCGGCCCGCGCCGATGTTGAGATGTCCGACCTCGGAATTGCCCATCTGCCCCGGCGGCAGGCCGACGTCACTTGCCGGAGGTGCGCAGGAAGGCATGCGGGCAGGTCGACCACAGCCGGTCGAAAGTCGGCGTGTCGGCCTGCAGCACGGCATTGTCGGCGGGATCCTCGCGCCAGCCCCAGCCATCCAGTATGACCAGCATCACCAAGGGGTTGTTCGGCATCGGGGCTCCTGTGGCATGTCATCGGGCGCCAGCGCTACATGAACGTTCCAACGTTCAGCGGCGTTTCGTCGCACGGCCCGGTAACCGCGATCTTTTTCCGGCCGGCGAGGCCGCCGTCGCCATGGCCGATGGGCATTAACCTGTATATTGAAGCGCGTCGTACCTTGGGAGGCACATTATGTCACTGGATGACGCGATCGACCGGCTGAAGTCGGACAGCGACCACCGCAACAAGTGGGTCGGCGTCTACATCGGCGTGCTGGCGGTCCTGCTGGCCGTCTGCAGCGTCGGCGGCGGCAACGCCACCAAGGATGCCACCCGCGCCAACATCGATGCGGCCAACACCTGGGCCTTCTTCCAGGCCAAGAACATCCGCCGCAGCGCCATCCAGATGTCGGCCGACGAACTCGACCTTCTGCTGGCCGCCCAGCCCAACATGCCGGCCGACGCCAAGGCCAAGTTCGCCGCCAAGATCAAGGACTATCGCGAGCAGATCCAGAAACTGACCAGCGACCCCGTCAGGAACGAAGGCCTCGACGAGCTGTTCGTCAAGGGCAAGGCGTTCGAGGCCGAGCGCGACGTGGCCCTGCGCCGGGACCCCTATTTCGACTGGAGCCAGGCGCTGCTGCAGATCGCCATCGTGCTGGCCTCCGTGCACCTGATCATCGGCAACTTCCTGCTGCTCGGCCTGAGCGGCGGTCTCGGCGCACTCGGCGTTCTGCTGATGCTGAACGGCTTCACCCTGCTGGTGCCGCTACCCTTCCTCGGCTAGCGCAGGCCGTCGCGGCAACCCAGTCCTGAGCTCGTCGAAGGACGGCGAGTAGCATTCACACCCGCGCTTCGACGGGCTCAGCGCCTGGCGTCGTCGCCTGCGCGAGGAAGCATATTCTCATTTGGTCTTGCCTGCATCCACCGCGGCGTGCACGTCGGCGGTAGGATGTCGATCGGCAATTTGCTTAGACTTGCCAGGCGGATTCTGGCCGCCACACCTATATCCTGCGGAGGAGGGAGAATGCCCCGAGCCTGGGAGCTACCAGCGGACGAGGATGCCTCCATGACCGTCACACTGCCGCCCCGCGACGAGGTGGCCGCCTATCACCTGTTCGACGAACCGCGCCTGATGGGCGGTCTGGTCGAGCGCGCCATCTACACCGAGGACGAGCGCCGACGCATCGCCGAGCTGGCCGGCCGACTGGCCCGGGCCGCGCGCGCCAATCGCCGACAAGCACGGCGGCATCGATGCCTTCATGCACGAGTACGGCCTCACCTCGCGAGGAGGGCATCATCCTGATGTGCCTCGCCGAGGCCTTGCTGCGCATCCCCGACAAGGACACGGCCGACGCCCTGATCGCCGAGAAGATCGGCGAGGGACGCTGGGAGCGGCACCTCGGCGCCTCCGACAGCCTGTTCGTCAACGCCTCCACCTTCGGCCTGATGCTGACCGGGCGCGTGGTCAGGCTCGGCAGCGACAAGGGCTCGCGGCCCCGGCAGCGTGCTGAAGCGGCTGATCGCCCGCTCCGGCGAGCCGCTTCATTCGCCAGGCGCTGCGCCAGGCCATGCGCATCCTGGCCGACAACTTCGTGCTCGGCCGCACCATCGAGGAGGCTTTGCATCGCGCCGCTCCGCTGGAGGCAGCGCGGCTACCTGTTCTCCTACGACATGCTGGGCGAGCGGGCCAAGACCGGAGGACGACGCCTCGGGCTATTTCGAGCGCTACATGTCGGCCATCGAGGCGGTCGGCAAGGCCGCCCCGCCCTATTCGGGTCATATGCAGGCGCTGCCGGGTCGGCCCAGCGTGTCCATCAAGCTGTCGGCGCTCAATCCGCGCTTCGATCCCGGCAAGGAGGAGCGGCTCGGCCGCGAGCTGCTCGCACGCCTCATCGAGCTGGCCGCTGCCGCGCCGCCGCTATGGCCTCTGCCTGACCGTCGATGCCGAGGAGCAGGATCGCCTGCGACCTGACGCTCGGCCTGTTCGGGCAGGCGCTTCTTGGATCCCTCGCTCGGCGGCTGGCCGGGCCTCGGCATCGCCGTGCAGGCCTACGGCAAGCGCGCGATTCCTGTGCTGCGCTGGCTGCGGCGGCTGTCCGAGCTCGGCAAGCAAGCGCATCCCCGTGCGGCTCGTGAAGGGCGCCTACTGGGACAGCGAGATCAAGTGGGCGCAGGAGCGGGGCCTCGACGACTATCCGGTCTTCACCCGCAAGATCCACACCGACGTATCCTATCTGGCCTGCGTCAAGCTGATGTTGGCCGACCAGGCGCGCTGCTGCCCGCAGTTCGCCACCCACAACGCCCAATCCATCGCCTCGGCCTGCGTCGCCGCCAGCCGGCCGCACCATTCGAGCTGCAGCGCCTGCACGGCATGGGCGAAGGCGCTCTATGACGAGGTCGTCGGCGCGCGGCCGGCTCAACGCCACCTGCCGCATCTACGCGCCGGTCGGCCGGCACGACGACCTGGTCTCCTACCTGGTGCGCCGCCTGCTCGAGAACGGCGCCAACACCTCCTTCGTCAACCGCCTGGCCGACGACCAGACCCACCTCGACGAAATCCTGCGCGACCCGTGCAGGCCGTGGAGCGCGAGCGCGGCAAGCCCGTGCGCCTGCTGCCGCGGCCGATGGACATCTTCTCGCCCGAGCGCGCTGAACAGCCGCGGCATCGCGCTGACCGAGCCCGACCGTGCGGGCCGCATTCTTGCAGGAGGTGGCGACCGAGCTGAGCGCCTCCTTCGAGGCGGCGCCCATCGTCGGCGGCGAAGCTGCGCCGCAACCAGGCGGCGGAGCTGCGTGCTGTGTCCGCACGACCGGCGCGAGCGCATCGGCGTGGTGCACACTGCCGATCCGGCCACCATCGAGACGGCGCTGCGCAATGCTGCCGTCTGCCACCCAAGCATGGGACCTGCTCGGCGGCGAAGCCCGGGCGCAGATCCTGGACAAGGCCGCCGCATCTCTACGAGCGCGACCGCGCGCGCCTGATCGGCGTCATGGTGCGCGAGGCCGGCAAGACGCTGGAGAACGCGCTGTCCGACCTGCGCGAAGCGATCGACTTCCTGCGCTACTACGCCGCCGAGGCGCGCCGGCTGTTCGCGAAGCCAGTCCCAGCTGAAGGGCCCGACCGGCGAGACCAACGCTGCTCAGCCTGCGCGGCGCGCGGCCCGTTCGCCTGCATCAGCCCCGTGGAACTTCCCGCTGGCGATCTTCACCGGCCAGGTGGCGGCGGCGCTGGCGGCTGGCAACCCGGTGCTCGCCAAGCCGGCCGAGCAGACGCCCATCACCGCCTTCCTCGCCAGTGCAGCTGCTGCACGAGGCCGGCGTGCCGGGCGACGTGCTGCAACTGCTGCCCGGCGCCGGCGAGGTCGGTGCCGCCCTCGTCAAGGACACGCGCGTTGCCGGCGTCGTCTTCACCGGCTCCAACGACGACCGCCAGCGTCCATCCAGCGCGCGCTGCGCCGCCGCGCGCGGCGCCATGGTGCCGCTTCATCGCCGAGACGGGCGGCATCAACGCCATGATCGCCGACTCGAGCGCGCTGCCCGGAGCAGGTGATCCGCGACCTGGTGCGCTTCGGCCTTCGACTCGGCCGGCCAGCGCTGCTCGGCCGCGCGCCTGTTCTTCGTGCAGGAGGACGTGGCCAAGCCGATGATCGACATGCTGGTCGGGCGCCACCCAGGCGCTCGATATCGGCGATCCGCTCGACTACGCCACCGACATCGGCCCCGTCATCGACGAGGACGCGCTGGACAAGCTCGAGGCGCACAAGCTACGCATGCAGAAGCAGGGCAAGCGAGCTGGTCGACCTGACCCTGCCGGACGACTGCCGCGTCGGCACCTACGTCGACGCCGGCCGCCTACCAGATCGCCGATGCCGAGCCGTGCTGAAGGAGGAGGTGTTCGGCCCCATCCTGCACGTGGTGCGCTTCTCCGGCGGCCACCTCGACAAGGTGATCGACGCCATCAACGCCACCGGCTACGGCCTGACGCTCGGCCTGCACAGCCGCATCGCCGCGGTCGCCGATCTCGTGGCCGAGCGCGCCCGCGTCGGCAACCTCTACGTCAACCGCAACCAGATCGGCGCCGTGGTCGGCGTGCAGCCGTTCGGCGGCGAGGGCCTGTCCGGCACCGGCCCGAAGGCCGGCGGGCCGCACTACCTCGCCCGCTTCGCCACCGAGCGCGTGCGCACCACCGACATCACCGCCACCGGCGGCAACGTCGGCCTGCAGGCTGGGCTGACGAGGAGGCACGTAGGCTGTGTCAAGCGAAACGACGGCGCTGCGCAAGTCGCGGCTCAGACGGCCGGGTCATCGCTTCAGCTCGACCCGGCCTTGTATCGGCCTGCGGTCTCAGGGTCGCGCCTGCATGGGCCCAGCGATCGGCATCGGACGGCCCATGGTCGCATGGACGCTGGCGCGCATTCGGGATACGACCACTGCCGCCCGCGGTTAATCAGCAGCAGCCCGCCCACCACCAGTGCCAGCGCCGCGCCGTGGTACCAGGCGAGCCGCTCGCCGATCAGCGAGATCGCCAGCGCCGGCCGCGTAGATGGGCGTCAGGCTGATCGACGCCGCCGTCAGCACCGGCCCGTTGCGCATCAGCGAGAGCGTGTAGCCGAGGAACGCGCCGATGCCGGCCACGAACACCAGGAGCGCCGAGCCACGGCAGCGTGGCGAGCGTGATCGGCGGAACCCCGCCCGCTAGTCAGCTCCTCGGCAGCAGCGAACGGCAGCAACGCCAGCGTCGCGCCGATGCTCATGACGGCGAACTGCGCCATGGGCGTGAGGGCCGTGGGCGTGCGCCGCAAGGCAACCGTGTAGCACGGCGAACACGACGCATGCCCGCCGCCGCCCACAGGTCGCCAGGCGGTGAACGCAAGATTGAGCAGGGTCTCGGGATGCCCACGCGTCAGGATCGATGACCACGCCGCGCGAGGCAGGCGCCGATGCCGGCCAGCAGAGCACGCGGTCGGCGCGCTGACGCCCGGCGGCCATCTCGAAGCTCGCCACCAGCGGCGTGGTGCAGGCGTAGATCAGGCCGATGTTGGTGGCCTCGGCGGTGCGCGCGCCGCGAACGCCGCGTAGGCGCAAAAGCCCATGCCGAGCGCGCCCAGGACGACCACGCGCACATACATGACCGGCGCGGCGCATGCCAGCGCTCCGCCCCGCCGCGCGCGACACGGCCACCGCTGCTATGATGAGGCCGGACAGCGCCCAGCGCGTCACCGACAAGCGAGGCCGGCCCGAACGCCTCGCTCATGGCGCGCGCCCGATCACCGGATTGAGGGCAAAGCAGGCGGGAACGAGGGCGAGCAGCAGCAGGTTCATGGCGCAGGCGCACATTGCCGACCGCCGGCGTGAAACGCCATCTTTATTTGCGATAGGCATGCACGGATCGGCCCGGAAAGGCTTGGCCAGGCGACACCGCCATGAGCAGCGGCAAGCGAACAAGAACGAAGCCGACCGTCGGCACGCGCCCTCGCCGGACACGGCAGCGGATCGCGGCCCAGGCAAGCTGCCGAGCGAGACCAGCCAGTAAGCCGCCGGCACGCGCGACCTCCGATGCCGAGGTTGCCGATTTCGTGCGCCGCATGAAGGAACTCGGGCCCCGCGTCGGCACCGGCAATGGCCGCCTGCTGTTCGCCATGGACGCCACCATGAGCCGCCAGCCGACCTGGGACATGGCGCTGGCCCTGCAGGCCGACATGTTCCACGCCGTGAAGGCGGTCGGCGGGCTCGACGTGCAGCTCGTCTATTTCCGCGGCGCCGGCGAATGCCGCGCCTCCAAGTGGGTGTCGGACCCCGATGCGCTGGCCGCCCTGATGACGCGCGGTCACCTGCGCCGGCGGCTACACGCAGATCGGCAAGGTGCTGAGCCACGCGCGCAAGGAAGCCGCCGCCAAGCCGCGTCAATGCGCTGGTCTATGTCGGCGACTGCATGGAGGAGGACGTCGACGACCTGTGCGGGCGCGCCGGCGAGCTGGCGCTGCTGCGGCGTGCCGGTGTTCCTGTTCCAGGAGGGCGCGACGCGCGCGCCGAGCGCGCCTTCCGCGAGATCGCCCGCCTCACGCAAGGGCGCCTACTGCCGCTTCGATGCCGGCTCGGCGGCGCAGCTGCGCGACCTGCTCGTCGGCCGTGGCCGTCTATGCCGCCGGCGGCGCGCAAGGCGCTGGAGGCGCTGACATCGGGCGCGTGCGCGCCGCGCTGCTGCAGCAGCTCAAGTAGGAGGCGCTGGCGCATCCCATGCAGTACCTGCTGCTGGGCTTTGCGGCGCTGCTGCTGTTCCTGCTCGCCGCGCGCGGCTACACCATTGCCAATCCGCAGGTGCTGGCGCGCCAGCTGCGCATCGGCGCCGGCGTGGCCGCGCTGGCCGGCGCCGGCTTTCTGCTGTGTTGCGCGGCCTGGTCGGCTATGCCATGTCGCTCGGCGGCGCTCGGCTCGTGGCTGCTGTGGGGCGGCGGCCTGCCGTGGGGCTGCTGTCCGGCCGCGCGCAGAAGTCGCCGGGCCAGACCTCGCGCGTCGTCACCGAGCACCTGGAGGTCGAGCTCGACCACGACACCGGCGACATCCGCGGCCGCGTGCTGAAGGGCTTCTTCGCCGGCCGCGAGCTGGAGGAGCCTGGCGCCGGTCGAGATGGCGCACCTGCTGGCAGGATTGCCGCTTCGCCGATCCGCAGTCGGCGCAGATCCTGGAGGCCTATCTCGATCGCGCGCATCCCACCTGGCGCGAGGACATGGCGCGCACGAGGGCGAGCACGCACCGGCTCCGAGCGGCAGCATGACGCGCGAGCAGGCGCTCGACATCCTGGGGCTCGCAGCCCGGGCGCCAGCGAGGACGGACATCCGCCGCGCGCACCGCGAGCTGATGATGAAGCTGCACCCCGACCGCGGGCGGCTCGACCTTCCTCGCCGCCAAGATCAACGAGGCCAAGGACGTGCTGCTCGGCCAACGGTTCTGAATGCGCACCGGCCCATAGCCAGTGCTGGATCGCGCCGTTAGACTACCAGAGAGCGACTTGCCGCTGATCAGCGCGGCAAATCCCACCCCCGTGGCCGACTCGCCCCGCCATGCTGCTGCACGCCCGGAGCAACCGGCTCAGTTGCCGGGCGATTCCTCGCCGCCTGGGCGTCGACCGGGCCAGCTCGGCACCTGCTTGGTGACGACACTCGCCTTGTCATGGACGGGGCCGTGGCTGAGCAGGCTTTTCTGGAACGACAGGCTTTGCAACCACTTTCTGCGGCTGGGTCCGGTCGCTAACGGAACAGCGCCTTGTCTGCACCGCCATCTTCGGTGTGAGCTCGCCGGCCTTGGTCACGTCGGCCACCGCGCGCGTGTAGTCGCCCTTGCTTACAAAGGCGCGGGCGCGGTTCTCGTAGGCCTGCCGCATATCGGGCTCCAGCCCGATGGCCTGATCGTAGTCCGCGATGGCTCGATCGACCTCGCCCTTGGACTGGCAGGCAGCGCCACGGTTGTTAGAAGGCTATGGCGTCCTTGGCGTCGGCTCTGGATACGCCGCCGAGCACCCTTGATCTTCAGGTCGGCATTCTTGCCATCCCGACAATCGCCCTTGTCGTCCGCCCATGTGGCCGCGGTCCAAATCGCATCATGCTCAGCGCCAGAGGCAAGATCGCGCGCATTGAAGTCTCCCTGAGGAAGGATGTGCCAACCCCGCACTGCCGCTCACCATGACGCAAAAATCGTGGAAATTGCACGGCGGATAGAAATTGTTGTGCCAGCAGCGGGTTTTCCGGCGCCACTTGGTTGCGCCGCAGCCCTGCCCGAGCTAGCAATTGCCGGCCCAACGGGCCCCGCAACTCATCCAGGGAAGATCGTGCCATGGCTGCCCACTCGCTTCTGTTGCTTCCCAGGTGACGGCATCGGCCCGGAGGTGATGGCGCGAGGTGGAGCGGATCGTCGCGTTCCTCAACAAGAAGGGCAAGGTCGCAGTTCAAGACCGAGACCGGCGCTGGTCGGCGGCGCCTCCATCGACCAAGCACGGCGTGCCGCTCACCAGACGAGACGCTGGCCAAGGCCGAGCCGCGGACGCCATCATCTTCGGCGCCGTCGGCGGGCCCGAAGTGGGACAAGGTGCGCCTACGACGATCCGGCCCGAGGCCGGCCTGCTCAGGCTGCGCAAGGAACTCGACCTGTTCGCCAACCTGCGCCCGGCCATCTGCTATCCGGCGCTCGCCGAGGCCTCCTCGCTGCAGGCGCGAGCAGGTCGAGGGCCTCGACATCCTGATCCTGCGCGAGCTGACCGGCGGCACCTACTTCGGCGAGCCCAAGGAGATCGTGACGCTGGAGAACGGCCAGAAGCGCGCCGTCGACACCACCGTCTACACCACGCACGAGATCGAGCGCATCGCCCGCGTCGCCTTCGACCTCGCCCGCAAGCGCAAGAACAAGGTGCACTCGGCCGACAAGCGCAACGTCATGAAGACCGGCGTGCTGTGGCACCAGGTCGTCACCGCGACGCACGCCAAGCGAGTCCAAGGACGTCGAGCTGCAGCACATCCTGGCCGACGCCTGCGCCATGCAGCTGGTGCGCAACCCCAAGCAGTTCGACGTGATCGTCACCGACAACCTGTTCGGCGACATGCTGTCCGGACGAGGCCGCCATGCTGACCGGCTCGCATCGGCATGCTGCCCTCGGCCTCGCTCGGCGCGCCCGATGCCAAGACCGGCAAGCGCAAGGCGCTGTACGAGCCGGTGCACGGCTCGGCGCCCGACATCGCCGGCAAGGGCCTTGCCAATCCGATCGCCGCCGATCGCCAGCTACGGCATGGCGCTGCGCTACTCCTATGGACTTGGTCGAAGGAGGCCGACCTGATCGACAAGGCCATCGCCGGCACGCTCGCGCAAGGCAGCAAATACGTAACCGAACGAAGTAA
>ERZ1370068.9271-contig-806_pt1 | contig 23933 bp, 37 predicted proteins | sample MGYA00561227_ERZ1370068 | MGnify/ENA primary metagenome ERZ1370068 (study PRJEB38410, sample SAMEA6850437) | metagenome | study: Metagenomic assessment of the ecological functions of the soil: analysis of the soil microbiota associated with the...
ATTGGCGGAGTGAGCGTTGGCGAGCCGGAAGAGGAAATGATGCGCGCGGTTGGAATCGGTCGAGCCGTGTTTGCCCAAAGACAAACCGCGTTACGCGATGGGCCTTGGCACGCCGCCGCAGCTGCTGGAAATGATCGCGCGGGGAATGGACATGTTCGATTGCGTGTTGCCGACGCGCCTGGCGCGCAACGGAACCGCGTTTACCGCGAAGCGCACGACTCAATTTGAAAAACGCCGAGTTCGCGCTCGACAAGAGCCCAATCGAAGAAAACTGCGACATGTCCAGCCTGTCGCGAATTTACTCGCGGATATGTCCGCCATCTCATCAAGGCGGAAGAAATTCTCGGACTGCGGCTGATCACGTTGCACAACTTGCATTTTTATCTGGACCTGATGAATCAAGCCCGCGCGAGAAATCGAGAACGGGAACGTTCGATCAATTTCGGAGAGGTTTCGTGATCGGACTATAAGATGCGCGATGTCGATCTTGCACCGACATGAGATGATCGCTAGAGTGGTTCAGGCAGTCCTTGCCCGATGCTAAAGTTAGGCGGAAAGCTGCCATGAATGACATCGTCCGCTAGCGGCAATCCACCCTACAATTGAATTGCAGCGGGCGCTTTCGGGTTTAAGGTGCGCTCTCCAATCTCGGTAATATGCTCCACGCGTTTCTAGCCCAGGCACAAAGCCCCGCTCCAACCGGTCCCGGCGGCGGCATCGGATTTTTTGTGCCGTTCATTTTCATTTTCATCATCATGTATTTTGTGATGTTCCGGCCGCAGAAAAAGCGCCAGGAACAGCAGCAGAAATTGATCGCGAGTCTAAAGACTGGCGATCGCGTGGTGACGAACGGCGGCATTCACGGTCTCATCTCCAACGTGAAGGACACCACCGTAATCGTAAAAGTGGCCGATAACGTGAAGATCGAGATGGAAAAATCGGCGATCAGCAGCGGTGCTGAAACGAAGCCGAGTTGAGCCACGATGAACCAGTTGACACAGATTGATAATCCTGGCGACTTCCGCAATCGGCAATCGCATCGAAATCGCAAATGACTCCCTGCGCTTACATTTTTCATCGGACTCGTCATGCTCGTCCTCTTCGGCTGGTATTTCTGCGACCGATCAGGGCCTGCGGAAGCGCCTGCTCGCATTAACGCTGACCGATCTTGCTGGTCGCGTTCAGCATCGTCACGATCTGGCCGCCGCAGAAAAAGATCGCGCTCGGCCTCGACATTCAAGGCGGCACCTCTTTTCTCATCCGGCTCGTGGGCGGCGACAAGGCGATCAATAAAGGCATGCTCGACCAGGCAGTCGAGGTCATTCGCAAGCGGGTCGATTACTTTGGCGCGAGCGAACCGATCATCAGTCCGGTCGGGAACGATCGAATTCTCGTCCAAATTCCCGGGCTCGACGCCGCAAAGATTCAGGAAGCGCGCGATCAACTCTCACGTGTCGCAAAGCTCGAGTTTCGTCTGGTTTATCCCGATAACGGCGAACGGCTGCGCGCGATCGATGCCGGGCAAGGAAGTGATCCCGCCGGATTACCGCATCGAAGTTTACAAACACCAGCCGCCGAAGGAAATGAAAAACCGACTCGAGGAGCGCTTGCTCGTAAAAAGAAAGCCGATCTCGGCGGCGACCGAGTTTCAGCATCGAACGCTTACTACGGCAACGAGGGCTGGACCGTGCAGCTGAAGTTCGACAGCGAAGGCGCCAAAAGTTCGGGCAGATCACCGAGCAATACAAAGGCCACCGCTTCGCAATTGTTCTCGATGGCGTCATTCAATCTGCGCCGGTCATTCGCGATGCCATCTATGGCGGCGACGCCGTCATCACCGGAAAATTCTCGGAAGAGGAGGCGCGCGGTCTCGCCAGCGTGCCTCGAGAACCCGTTGCAAACACCGGTGAGTATCGAGGAAGAGCGCAGCGTCTCGCCCACGCTCGGGCTGGATTCGATCCGCGCGAGCATTCTCGCCGGCTTGGTCGGTCTGGCCATCACGCTCGTCTGCGTGGCAATTTACTACAAATTCCCGGTCTCATCGCGAATCTCGCGCTCATTATCAACCTCATCCTGTTGATCGGCGCGCTGACCATGTTCCGACTTCGTCCTCACCTTACCGGGAATCGCTGGCATCATTTTGACGATTGGCCTGTCGGTGGACGCGAACGTGCTCATTTACGAACGATTGCGCGAAGAAATGGCTCTCGGAAAATCGCTCAAGGTCGCGGTCAAAGCAGCCTATGAGAAAGCTTTTAGCTCCATCTTCGACGCCAACGTGACGACGCTTATCACGGCGGCGATTCTGTTTTGGAAGGCGAGCGGCCCGGTGAAAGGCTTCGCCATCTGCGCTGACGCTCGGCATTTTGGCCTCGTTGTTCACGGCCCTCATCGTCGGCCGGAACTGTCTCGGTTGGTTTGTCGATACGGGACAGATTGAAGCGCATCTCGATGTTGCATTTGATTTCATCGCAGAACATCAACTTCCTCGGCAAAGGTTTTATCGCGTGCATGTGCTCGCTCGCGCTGCTCCTGGCCGGCGCGATGGCATTTTACACGCGCGGCGACCGCAATTTCGGCGTCGATTTTCGCGGCGGCGATTTGGTGACGATGAGTGCGCCGGACAAGATTGACATCGGACAGGTTCGTGACGCACTGAAGCCGATCGGACTTTGGCGACGCATCAATTCAGGAGTCCGCCGCAGGGCGGCAAGAGTTACATCACCGTCCGCACGCCGCTGAACACGAGCGACAAAGTGGAAAAGCAGATCATACAGGCGATGCCGAACGCCGGCTTTAAGGTGGAAGGCTCGGAGCGAGTCGGCGCGCTCGTGGGCGGTGAACTGGCGAAAAACTCGCTGATCGCGCTCGGCCTCGGCATTCTGGGAATTTTAATCTTCGTAACCTTCCGCTTTGAGCTTTCCTTTGCAGTAGGGGCGATTGTCGCCCTCTTGCACGATGTGCTGATGACGGTCGGCATGTTCTCGCTCCTCGGCCGCGAGCTGACTCTCACGATGGTCGGCGCCGTCCTGACGATTGCCGGCTACTCCATTAACGACACCATTGTCGTTTACGACCGAATCCGGGAAGGCCTGGCCAGCGGACGTCGCGGCACGATCGAAGCAAATCATGAATCGAAGCATCAACCAGACGCTCAGCCGCACGATTCTTACCAGCACGGTGACGCTCATCCCGATTCTCTGCCTGTTTTTCTTTGGCGGCGCGGTGCTGCGCGACTTTTCCCTCGCCATCATTATCGGCGTGGTGGTCGGAACTTACTCCTCGATCTTTATCGCCTCGCCCATCGTGCTTTGGTGGACCCGTGCCCGCGGCGGCGGCGCCACCGCACTGCGGCGCGAAGTCACTCAAAAAGCGACCACGGCTAACCCGCTTGCCCATTGAGTGGGGTTCACATAGGGGCAGTTATTCGCAAAAGTTGACGAGGCGGCTTCGTCCGAGTAGGCTCCGCCGCCGTCAAACAAGCGCTACTTCTAAACTGAGGACAGGAGTGATTATCGATGCCAGAAGTGATTGTTCGTAAGGGTGAACCTGTCGATCGCGCGTTGAAGCGGCTGAAAACAAGCTGGATGCCGAGGGCATTCTCGAGGAGGTCCGCCGTTTGCGCGCCTTCGAGACGCCGAATCACAAAAGCACCGCCGCAAAGCCAAAGCCAACGCCAAGCGCGGTCGAACGAGGTTCCGATTCAATCCGTCCTAACGACTTCGGGTTGCGGATAGCGGATTCCAGAATTCGAAGACAGCGAATGTTTGCCCTTTGCCGCCGTAGAGACGATTGACTCAATCGCCCTACTTTTCGAAAAAGTCGCGGATTGCCTGCACCAGGCCGTCGATATCGTGGCGACGCGCCTCGACGTCGATCTTCAAACCGTGATCGCGCGCGGTTTTTGACGTGATCGGGCCGATGCTGGCGACCTGCATTCCTTTCGGCCATGGCAGCCCAAGCGCGAGAAAATTTTCCACCGTCGAGGAGCTGGTGAACGTGATCAGATCAGCGCCCTCCTTCGCACTAGTTGCCGGCGTGCGCCGGTGGTGTCACGCGTTTCCGGCACCGTCCGATAAGCGAACGCCTCGTCCACAATCGCTCCCAACGCCGAAAGTTGCTTTGGGAAGCACGATCCCGCGCCTTTTCCGCGCGCACCAGGAGAATCCGCAAATTTTCGACGCCGCCCTGTTTCTGAAACTCCTGCACTACCGCTTCCGCCACGAATTCCTCCGGCTGAAGATCGACGTGTAAATGAAAGTCTTTCACTCGCTGTGCCGTGGCCGGGCCGATAGTCGCGATCCGCGCGCCGCCGATCTCGCGAGCGTCGTCGTAGAGCTTGAAGAAAATCTCGAAAAACGCTTCGACGCCGTTGGCGCTTGTGAAAACGATCCAGTCGTAGATGTGCGCGTCCTGCACCAGTTCCGCGAACTCGCGTAAATCGCGTCGGCGGCTCGATCCGAATCGTTGGCAATTCGAACGACATGCGCGCCGAGCGCGCGCAGCTTGCTGCTCAGCGCGCTCGCCTGTTTTCGGCGTTCGCGTAACCACGATCCGTTTTCCGCGAAAGCGGCCGCTTCTCGTACCAATTCAGACTTTCCCGCAGCGCGACAACCTCGCCAAACACCGCCACCGCCGGCGCTTCAAAGCCACTGAGCGACGGCTCGCTCGGCGATATCTCCGAGAGTGTCCCCGTGAGCGTTTCCTGTCGTCCGGTTGTCGCCCAGCGAACGAGCGCCACTGGCAAATCCTCGCGCACGCCGTTGCTTGAGCATCTCGCGTCGTAATCGATCCAAGTCGTTCCACGCCCATCAACATCACTTGCGTGCCGCCGAGTTTTGCGAGCGCGGCGTAGTCGATTGCACTTCCGGTCTTTGCTGGATCTTCGTGCCCGGTAAAAAATGTGACGTGCGAATTTTCCGCGCGATGCGTCACGGGAATTCCGGCATAGGCCGGCCCGGCGATGGCCGAGGTGATTCCCGGCACAATTTCAAATTCAATTCCCGCATCAACGATTGCCTGCGCTTCTTCCGCGCCTCGGCCAAAAACAAACGGATCGCCGCCCTTTCAACCGGACGACCTGCTTTCCGTCCGCGTGCTTTGTTCGACCAGGAGCGCGTTGATTTCCTGCTGGCTTAGCGAGTGTTCGCCCGGCTCTTTGCCAGCGTAAATCATCTCCGCGTCGTCTCGCGCCCAACCGAGCATCTCCGGATTTGCCAGATGATCGTAAACGATCACATCCGCCTGCTCGATGCACTCCTTCGCGCGCAACGTCACCAAACCAAGATCGCCCGGCCCGGCACCGACCAGATAAACCTTCCCTCTCTCAGCTTCACTGACCCTTGCTCCTACCATGCTCGTAATCGAGGCTTACTCTCCATTGATCTGCTTCAGCAGTTGCGCAGCCAGACGTTCACCCTCGTCGAACTCGCCCCTTCAACCTCGACCTGCACGTGGCGCGCGCCGATCCGTCCTGGAAAGACTTGCGCGCGCATTTCATAATTCCGTTTTGACTTGTCGCCAACACGCCGACCGGCGAATTGCAGTCGCCTTGCAGCAAACGCAGAAAGTTCGCGCTCCGCTCGCAGACAAATGCAACGTCTCGTGATCGTTCACAGGATCGACGATCGCTCGTCATGTTTTCATCGTCATGCGCGAATTTGAAGCGCGATGATCCCCTGTCCGCCTGCGGGACAGAAAATTTCGCGCGGAAGAACCTCAATAAAGAACTGCTGACCTTCGAAGTTGATTTCGTTCTGCGTCAGCAAGAAGCCGAGCCGCTCAAGGCCAGCGCGGGCAAGCACGAATCGCCTGCCAATCGTTCTCCGCGAGTTTGCGCAACCGGGTCGGCACGTTGCCGCGAAGATCGACAATCGCCGAGGCCGGGATGTTTCCAGGCGAGCTGACGTTTCCTTCGCACACTGCCGGTCGCGATCGTCGCGCTTCCCTTCAAGCGCAGCTAAACCGCCTGCGACGTTTCAAAACCAGGACGTCATCCATTAGCGCGCGTGGGAGAACCGCTGCGATCTCGGTTCCGCGCGTCAGCTTGCTCGGCAGATCCTTCGCACTGTGCACGGCAAGGTCGACCATCTCGGGCAAGGAGCGCTTGCTCTATTGCCGCGGTGAACAATCCTTTCCGCCCGTGGCGCAAGTTCTGCCAGCTTGCGAGTGCGATTCATCACCACTGGTTCGAATGATTTTCGTCTCGATCGTGAGATCAGGCCATTTTGCATGCAATGCCTTTTCCACCATCCGTGCCTGGGCACGCGCCAGTTCGCTGCCGCGTGTTCCGATTACGATCATTCTGATCATCCCGACAGTGTAACGTCGGTATTCTCAGGGAAAGCTGGCGACTTACCCTACAGTTCGGACATGCGCAGTGAACTTTCGCTCATTGTCGAATGTGTCGGATCTGTGAAGTGCCGAGTGAGTCCGCGTTCAAATCTTTCCCGAAAAGCGGCGATATGTTCGGTGATGATTGCTTCCGCGGCGGTGATTTGCTGGCGGCGGAGCGCGAGCGATTGTTCCGCGACCGATTGCAAAGAATCGATGTCGTAAAGATAAACGCCCTCCATCTCGTTTACGCTGGGATCGACATCACGCGGCACCGCGATGTCGATGATGAACAGCGGGCGATCCGGGCGATCGCGCAACATCGGCGCAAGATTTTCCGGCGCGAGTAGCGGCTCATCGGAAGAGGTCGATGTGATCAAGATGTCGATCTCGCGGCATTGTTCGCGCCATTGTATCGAAGGGAACGGCCGCGACCACCGACCAGCCGGCGCGAGCTCCAGCGCGCGTTCGCTCGATCGGTTGCTCACGCGAAGATCGACCACTCCACGGGAGACGAGCGCTCGCGCCGTGCGCTCGCTCGTTTCTCCGGCGCCGAGCACCAGAACTCTGCCGTTCCGCCAGAGTTTCCGAAGATTTTTTGCGCAAGATCGACAGCCGACCGACCCGACCGATACCGAGCCGCGCGTGATTTCAGTGTGCGTTCGAACTTGCTTGGCCACGCGAAACGCGCGCTGAAACAATCTATGCAGAATCGGCCCGGCCGCGCCCGTTGCGCGCGCGGATTCGTAGGCCTTCTTTACCTGGCCAAAGACTTCCGTCTCGCCCACGACCATGGAATCAATTCCGGAGGCGACTCGGAACAGATGCTGCATACATTTCATATCTTCGTAGCCGATAGAACGCCGCTGTCTCGTCGTGAGAACGTACTTGTCGATCTTGCGCGAGAGGCAGCGCGCGATTTCTTCGGTCGAGACGCGTCGCTCTGGATACGCCGTAGACTTCCACGCGATTACACGTCGGCAGGAGCAACGCTTCTGCGCAACCGGAGCTGCGCAACACGCATTCCGTTTCGGCATCGACCGCGCAAACGTTCACGCGTTTCCACGTTCGCCGTGTGATGACTTAAGGCCGACGCAAAAAAGATTCATGGCAATGAATTCAGTTTGCGCAGTGAAAGTGATTCCCCAAAGAAGCGTGAGGGCCGCTGCAAATCCCACAATGCAAAGCGCTGCAACTCGCTGTCGGCGCCAATCGACGAAGATGTCTGCCTTGCAAGATCGCAGCGTAGAGTAGCCAGACTCCGAATGCAGCACACTACTTGAACGCGTGGCAATGGCGCATCGATGAAGAAACCGCTGGCAAGTCCAACCGTATAAAGCGCGAATCCCAGCCAGAGCAGTCGCGTGATCGCCGCGAAGAGGTCCGTTAGCGGCGGAAGATGATAAAAAACTGAATGCAGTTGATGCGTCTTGAGCTGTCGTTCCTGCACGAGATACATGACGCCAGCGACGCAGGCGAGCGCGAACGCACCATACGCCACGATCGACAGCCGAGGCATGAAACTCGAGCCACGCGTTGGCTGGCAGCTTCACCGGATGCCTCACATCGATCGGCGCAAGCAGAGCCAGTGTTTGAATCAGAAAAACAAGCGGCGCGGTGAATGCGCCCATCAGCGAAAGCCGATATGCCGGCCCGATCAACATGTAGATCAGCGCGATCGACCACGCGAGAAAGATCAGGACCTCAAACAAATTCGTGAGAGGGCAGCGATGCAGTTCGTGGCCACGGATCGACAGAAACGCCGTTTGGAAGATGAAGCCGAGCCCAATCGCCAGAAAATTAAAACGCCCCGGCCGAAAGACTCCCGCACGTAATGCGATGATCGTGCGCATAACCGCCGCCAGAAAACAAATTGTCGAAACAATGAGAAGTTGTCGATCCACCGGAAAGCGGAACTCTAAAATCGCGACCTATGCTTGGCAATCAGGCGTTTGCTTTGCACGCCCGCAAAGAAATCCCTAAAAACTGTCTTCCGTTATGAACACCAAACGTCTTATTCTCGCAATCGTCGTCGCCTTTGTCGTTCTTTGGGTGACTGATTTTCTTATCCATGGAGTCTGGATGATGTCCGATTATCGCAGCACCCAACAGCTCTGGCGCACTGATGCCGCGATGGGGTCCCGCATGGGCTGGATGCTCGGCGCTCAACTCTTGTTCGCCATTACCTTCGTTCTACTTAGGACTCGCTGGGCCGAAACCGCGCGGCTCTGGTTGCGCTATCGGATATGGCTTTCTCATGGGTCTCTTTTCGGGAACCTGGGCCATCATCATGTATGTCGTCGTTCCTATGCCGGGATCCATCGCCGCCAAATGGTTCTTTGCCGGCATCCTGCAAACAATCCTGCTTGGCCTCGTCACCTTTTTTGTTTACAAACCCAAGCTGGCACCGGCCGAAATGTAGTCTGAAGCTGATAATTGACGCACGATGATGGCAGATTCGGTCGACAAATTGCGCGCCGGGGTGCGTGATGTTGCCGATTTTCCGAAAAGGGAATCGTTTTCAAAGATATTACGCCGATCTTGAGCGATCACGCATTGTTCCGCGCGTCGATCGATCTCTTTTGGAGCGGTGCCGCGGAAAAAAATCGATAAAATCGTCGGGATTGATGCGCGCGGATTTCTTTTTGGATCAACCGTCGCCTATGAGCTCGGAGTCGGGTTTGTTCCGATTCGGAAGCGCGGGAAACTGCCTTACAAGACGGAGGTGGCGAAATATTCGCTCGGAATACGGGGAGAGCCGAGATGGAGATGCACGTCGATGCCATTATGCCCGGAGAGCAAATTGTGCTGGTAGATGATTTGCTGGCGACGGGCGGAACTTCTGCCGCCGCGGCAAGCGCTTATCAGGAAGGTCGGCGGCAAATTGCTCGAAGCGCAATTTTTAATCGAGCTGGAATTTCTGCACGGCCGCGACAAGCTGGCGCCGACACCGGTGATCTCGTTTTTGAAATACTGATATTCTGTAGGCGCCTCTGCGAGACGCCGGCGTGTGACACAAACGCCCTACAATCCGTAATCGCAATCTGTCTCGCGGCTTGCCTGTTCTGCCACGACGACTTCCATCTTAATTTCCTGAAGGCAAGCTGATCGTGAATCATGCCGAGCAAGCTCGAGCGCGCGCGCGTCAGGCATCGTGCGCGCAACGCAACTTCAATACGCGCAGGTTTACCAACGAGCTCCGGATGCGTTCCGGCCATTTCGCCGTCGAGGAAAATGAAACGTAAGCGTTGAATCGTTCCTGCAAAGCGATCAATCGCGCGTCCGAACCGTCCCAGGCATCAGCCTCGTTCATGACGAGAACGACTTCGTCCATTTTCGTGTCGTGCGCGATCACGTCGATGATGCCCGTTCTGATCCTTGGTTTTTGCGGTTCGTCTCTTTGATGTAACACTTCTCAGTCTTTTATCCTCAATTCTCAACTAGTGGAAAACAGTATCGGGATCAGTTGACGTCGAGATCGGGAAGGTTGAGGCGCTAGCGGCGAATTTTCGCAGGTCGCCCACGATTTCCGCAATTTTCGACGCCAGTGGAGCAACATTGACTGCCGGCGATTGAGGTCAATCGCCTCACCTCTCAATTGAAGAAAAGGCGCGTGACGATTAATTAGGTTCGTGGCGAAAACGAAAACACTCGCGCCATTGACGCTCTTAGGCCGAAGCGAAGCCAAGATTCCGGCGTCGCCATTTGGAAGCGCGGCTGGAAACATTTTCCAAATCCGACGCGACGCAATTATCGGATTCATTTCGAAACAGATGATTTCACGTCGCTTTGTCCGGTTACTGGCCAGACCGATTTTGCCAGGATCGACATCGATTACATGCCGGACCGCTTCTGCGTCGAAAGCAAATCGCTCAAGTTTTATCTCGCCTCATTCCGGAATGAGCGTGCTTTCAATGAAGCAGTCACGAACCGCATTTTGGATGATTTCGTGAAAGCCGTGCGCACCGCGAGAGGCAATCGTAACCGCGCAATTCTCCGCACGCGGCGGAATCGCACTCACGGTGCGCGCTGAGTATCCGGACAAAATATTCGCGAGAAAGTCAGCTCGCGATGGCCGATGAAGCGCGCGGTCGTTCTTCTCAGCGGCGGACTCTGATTCAACGACGACGCTGGCGGCCGCAATTGCACGAAGGTTACGAAGCATACGCCCTTTCGTTTGATTACGGGCAGCGGCACAGGATCGAGATCGAAGCTGCGCGACGAATCGCAAGGCGCGTCGGCGCCAAGGAACACCGCATTGCAAAGATCGACATGCGATATTTTCAGCGGCTCGGCACTCGACCGGCGATGTCGATGTACCGAAAAAGCGATCGGAAACAGAAATCGAGGTGCGATTCCGCTCACCTACGTTCCCGCCCGTAACACGATCTTCCTTTCATTACGCGCTGGCTTTGGCGGAGAGCAATTGGATCGAGAGACATCTTCATCGGAGCGAACGCGATTGATTATAGCGGCTATCCGACTGCCGGCCGGAGTTCATCGCTGCATTTGAAACTCTGGCCAACGCTCGGCACCAAAGTCGGCATCGAAGGCGCACATTTTCACGTTCACGCACCGTTGATCAAGTTTTCGAAGGCGGAGATCATCCGCAAAGCGCTTGAGCTCGATCTCGATCTTCGCTCACGCACAGTTGTTACGATCCGTCGCCTGGATGGTTTCGCTTGCGGCGAATGCGATTCCTGTCTCCTGCGGCTCAAAGGGTTTTCGCGAAGCTGGAGTAGAAGATCCGATTGGTTACGCGAACAAATGAAACGCCTGACCGAGATTTTCACTCTTTCCAAGAGCGAACAACGCGTCATCGTAATCGTCGTGCTGGCGTTGATCGCGGTCGCGCTGGTGGGACATCAGCGGTCCGCTCGGCAGCAGCTTCCGGCTTCGTCGGAAACCCGCGGCACGCGGTCACGCCCTCGCCGAATCCGCACCGAACTGCGGACGAGCCGTAAAGCTCAATCACCGCTTAAACCAGGAATGCGCGCCGTAGCCGACAAAAACCGGACTGAGCTTGGCGTCGTTGCTATCCGGCGGCTTCGACAATTTGAAATCGAAAACGCTGACGCCAAAACGCTGTTTTCCATCATAAGTGCGACCATCGCTCGCCCCTACCATGATGCGCTTGTTCGTTCCCTTTTCGCGTCCCAAATAAATCATTGTATGCGTGACGGGCGGATCGCGATCGATGCTGTAGGTGCCGCGTCCAGAAAAGTAGATCGCCCGGCTTGAGCGCATCGAGTTCGAACGAATCTTCGTGGCGACTCAAGACCGCGTGAAAATTTCCCGCCTTACGCACCCAGACGTATTGCTGGCTCGAGTCCCGCGGCACATCGCTGAAATCCGTTTTGGCGGAGAACGTAATAGATGAAGCCGGAGCAATCCATTCCGCCGTTCGCGGGATCGGCGGAGCCATAATGTGTAATCGAGATTCTGCTTTGTCAGATCAAGACCGCATCCGATGATTTGGCGGACTTTCGGCGGATAACGCGTCATATCCTCTAATTTCGCTAGGTGAAATGGTTGCATTGGACGCACCTTTTTCTCCGGGACTTGCGTGAAGCCGTCGGAGTCAGGGATGAGGGTTTCTGTTGGGGTTGGTGTCACGCTTGGACTCGGCGTGGCCGTTTCCTCAGGTGTAGCGGTCGCGGAGGGAGATGGGGATTCCCTCGGTGCGGGAGTGGGAGACCTTTTTTGCGCTTTCGACTTCGTTGCCGGCGTCACGCTCGGAGATGGAGTTGGGGAGATCTTCTTCTGCTTCGGCGACGCACTGGGCGATGGAGTTGGGCGTGGATTTCTTCGCTGCGCGTTTCCGATGTTTTCGTGTTGGAGTCGGCGTTGGTGTTGGCTCGAGGAACTTTGATCTTTGTGCCTAACGACTCTTCAGCCGCGTTCGGCGCAACGATTGTCCCGAAAAAGATGGCGACAATCAGAAAGACTCGAAGCATCGCCTTAATCGCGGAAACAAAAATCAGCCAGCGAGTTCCTGAAGGATGGCTTTGTTTAACCGGATCCCGCCCTCGAGATTTTCGAGTGGAAAATTCTCGTTAGGTGAATGCGCGCGACAATCCGGGAGCGCGAGTCCCATCAGGAGCGTTTCGATGCCCAGGATACTGCGGAATTGCGAGACGATCGGAATGCTGCCGCCTTCGCGAATGAGCGCGACCTCGGCGTTGAAAGCCTTGCGCAACGCTCGCTGTGCGGCTTCGCCGATCTGTCGAATGCGGATCAGTGAGATACCATGGTCCGCTATGACCATCAGTGATGTCGAGCGTGACGCCTTTGGGCAAATGCTTTCGTAAATGCGTTCTCGCCAGCTTTAGGATTTCGTCACCTTCCTGATTCGGAACGAGACGGAATGTCAGCTTCGCCATCGCATGACTGGCGATGACCGTTTTAGTCCCCTTCCCTTGGTAGCCACCACCGATTCCATTGATCTCCGCAGTCGGACGCGCCCAGACACGCTCCAACGAATTGTAGCCGGCTTCGCCGAACAGTTCGGGGACGCCGTGTTTCTTTCAGCATCAGCTTGTCGCCATCGATCGGAAGTTTGCGCCAAGCTTCGCGCTCCCAATCTTCAAGCGGCTTGACGCGATCGTAGAACCCGGCGATCGCCACGCGACCTTCGCGATCGTGAAGCGTCGCTAACAAGTTGCGCGAGCGCGGTGATCGGATTTGCGACGGCTCCGCCAAAAATGCCCGAGTGCAAATCCATCTTCGGCCCGGTCACTTTAACTTCGAGGGCGGTCACTCCGCGCAAGCCGTAGCGTCAATGTCGGCACGCCGCGCGCGATCATTCCGGTATCGGAAACCACGCGCCACGTCGCACTTCAGCGCATCGCGATTTTGGCTGAGAAAAGCGCCGAGATTCGCGCTGCCGATTTCCTCTTCGCCCTCGATCACAAGATGCAGATTCACCGGCAATTCGCCGTCCTGTTCGATCGTCTCCTGAATCCCGAGAATGTGCGAAAGGATCTGCCCTTTGTTGTCGGTAGCGCCGCGCGCAAAGACGTAGCCATCCTTCAGAACAGGCTCGAATGGCGGCGAATCCCAAAGCTCAAGAGGATCGGGCGGCTGCACATCGTAATGTCCGTAGATCAAGACTGTGCGCCGTCCGGGCCGATGTTCGTTGCGCGCCCACACAATCGGATGGCCCGCCGTTGGGACGACTTTTGATTCCAGGCCAATGGCCGCAAGTTTCTGCGAGACCCATTGCGCGCACTCGCGCACATGCTGTCTGGCTTAAACTGATTGTCCGTCGAAACACTCGGGAACCGCAGAAAGGAATAATAATCTTCAAGATAATTTTCGCGCATATTTGCCAAGCTACTCAAGCTTCCCGCATTTGCCTACGACTTTGCACGAAGCTGTCTGCGCATCACATACGAGCATCGGACGCAATTCGCGAGCAAAATCCCATTCACCGCAAACTCGCGCACCGTTGCGTGCGCGAGAATCCAGATGATGGCGGCAATGGCGAGCGCGGGCACGATTTTCATACCGGGAAAATTGAAGGGCTTGACCGTCGGCGCGCACGTCGCGCTGCACCAAAAACCAGCAGGCGGCGCAGCAGAGCAGATACATCAACAGCGACGGCGACGTTGGAAAGCACCGCCAGCTTGTTCGAACGTGCCGGTGATGGACAAGGCAAAGGCGAGCAATGTGCGTAAAGTCACGATCGCGACGTCGGGCGAGCGATAGCGCGGATGGACGTGCGCGAACCACGCCGGCAACGCGCCGTCGCGGCCGAAAGCGAAGATGCATCCGCGGCGAACTCAGAATGTCGCTGGTGACGAATCCGAACGCGGAGACGGTCGCGCCGCCAGAAGAATGGTGCGGCCGATGTTGCCGAGAAATTTCACGCGCCGCTTCGGCGAGCGGCGCGTCCTGGTATGATTGGCGAGATCAGCACCGAGCGTTCCCTGCGCCACGAGCTTGGATCATGATGTAAGATGGTCGTAGTGATGACGAGCGCCAGGTAAGCCGAGCGTGGCACGGTGCGCGCCGGATTTTTCACTTCGCCACTGGAATCAACGCGACCTCGATTCCGACGAAGGCGAAAATCAGCAGGATGACCGCGTCGCCTAATGACTTGCTGCCCGGCCACCTGCTCCAGGTAAGATTCGTCGGATGAATGAAGAAGATTCCCGCGCAAATGAACAGGAGCAGCGGCAGTAGCTTCGCCAATGTTACCGACAGTCACCGCGCCGCGCCTCGCGCGCACGCCACGAACATTGATCACGACGAGCGAACCGTAAACGGCGAGTCATGACGATGATCCGCATTACCGGCACTACCTAGGAACGGCGCAACGAGTAGCAATTGAATTTACCAGAACGATTTACGACGCCGGCGACTGCGCCAAGGGCCGTGATGCCGTAAAGCACGCCTGCCAGAAACCGACGTAACGGCCAAACGCAACTTCGACATACGCGTAAAGGCCGCCGGTCAGCGACACGCGGCTGCCCGCAATTGCAAAACAGGTGACGAACAACACCATCGCGATTGCGCAACAGACAAACGCTATAGGCGCCGCCGGTCCGAGTGCTCTCGACATCGCTGCCGGCAAAACAAAATACCGGCACCGATCGTCGAGCTGATGATATTAGCCGTCAGCGCCGGAATCCCGATGCCGCGAACCAACTGATGATCGACGCGCTCCGCTTGTTCGATCGACATTGTCGTCTCATTCGCCATCGGCGAATCCTGCGTGATTCACTTGTTCGAGGCAAGACCGCTGGTTAGACTTCGCAGGCAAGGTTCCGATCGCTGAGGTGATTGTAATCGTCTGGATACTCGGCGCGTCACGGAAATCTTTGGAGATTGAAAATTTGGAAACTCTCCGGATAGTGGCAGCTTGTTTGCCGCGACGAATTCGTCCGGGTGGCGGAGAATCTGGAGGGTTGAAGCGAAGCGTGAAAGCCACAACATGCTGTAGTTGGTGCAGATGCCAACCCTTCAAATTGTGTGATTTCGCTTGTAACCTCGGTAAGGTTACTATATTGACCATTCGAGGTCCGAGATTTCGGCGTTTGCATGCATCTACACTCTCTCGAGCTTTTCGGCTTCAAGTCGTTCGCCGATAAAACGATCTTCGATTTTCACGAAGGCATTACCGCTATTGTCGGGCCGAATGGCTGCGGCAAATCAAACGTGCTCGATGCCGTACGCTGGGTGCTGGGCGAACAATCCGCCAAGTCGCTTCGCGGCGACGAGATGGCCGACGTCATTTTCAACGGGACCGACACACGCAAACCGGTGGGTCTTGCGGAGGTCTCTCTCACTTTCAGTGATTGCGAAACCGAGCTGGGCATTGATTGGCACGACGTTCGGGTAACGCGACGGGTGTATCGCGACGGCAATTCTGAATATCTGCTCAATAAGACGCCCTGCCGTCTCCGCGACATTCAAAATCTTTTCGCCGACACCGGCGTCGCGCGGGCTGCTTATTCGATGATGGAACAAGGCAAGATCGACATGATCCTGAGCTCGCGTCCGGAAGATCGCCGTGCGGTTTTCGAAGAAGCGGCCGGCATCACAAAATACAAAAATCAGAAACGCGAGGCGCTGCGCAAGCTGGAAGCCACAGAAGCAAATCTCTTACGCATCGGTGACGTCATTAAAGAGGTGAAGCGGCAGATCGGTTCATTGCAACGGCAGGCGGGCAAAGCACGACGTTACCAGGGACTACTAGCCGATCTACGAACGCTCGACACCCATCATTCGCGGAAGCAACTCGATTCGCTGCAAACAGAACTTACCGGATGTCACGCCGAGATCGCGCGTGCCAATGAATCCGAACAGGAGATCCGGGCTAAGATCGACATGAGCGAAAATCAACTGGCCGAGCGGCGCAGCGCCATGGACGAGATCGACACACGAATTGCCGATGGCCGGACCGAGTTACAACGTTTGGAAAGCGAAATCGCGGGGCATCAAAATCGAATCCAGGTAAACCGTCAACGCGCCGATGAATTAACCGAACTGATCGAGCGCTTTCGCAAAGATATCGCTGTAGCCGAGGCAAAACGCGTTCAACAAGAAAAAGAATTACAGGACGCGAATGCTTTGATCGAAAAAACAAACGAAGTAACTTCAAGGAAAGAAACGGAGATTGGCTAAACTTACGGACCTCATTCCGCAGCTTCGCGCGCGAGCAGAGCGCGCACAATTCGCAATTTGAGGCACTGCGACTGGCAGGCTCCAAAAATGAGAACCGGATCGCCGAGCTGGAAGACGAGGTCTCTGGAATTGCGGTTCGCCGCGAAATAACCGAGGAAAATCGGCGCAATATCGACACCGCGGTTCTCGGACGCGCGCGCCGCTCGCGACAGAGTTCAGAAGAGAGCGCTGCCGCGCGTGCGGCGATGGTGACCACAACGAAGAAATCGTCGATCTTCTGAAAAGCAAAGCGCAGGCCAGAGAAGAAAAACTACGCGAGCAACGAACGGCTCCTGGCTAGGACAGAAAAAGATCTCGTCGAAATCGAGCGTGCGCTCACGGAAAAAGAATCGCGTCTTCAGATTCTGCGCCAGCTTAATGAAGAAGGCGAAGGTCTGGCGCAAGGGTCGCAAGCTGTTCTCAAAGGGCTTCACGATCGGTCGCGAATCCAGCCGGCGCTGGCTGGAGCCTTTGTCTCAAGTCTCGAGATCGATCCAGAGTATATTGCAGCGATTGAAGCTGCCTTGGGTCGAAATCTGCACGCGATCGTTCTGAAAGATGCCCAGCTGGCGGCTGAAATCATAACGGAGCTTTAACGAAAAATAAACTCGGTCAGGCTGCGCTGGTTATTCCGGAATTCTGTCCCGCCTCGCCGAGAACTCCCACAGCGCTTCCCCAAACTGCCCTTGCTTGGGCGATCGATAAAGTGAAAGCGCCAGATTCACTTGCGCCACTCGTAGGCAGGATTGCTTCACAATGTCACAATTTTCCGCGATCTCGACGACGCCTTGTCTTTCAAAAAAGATGGAAACGGCTTGCGCAGCCGCCACCCTCGCTGGCGAATTTATTTCAGCGGAAGGAATTGTCTTTGGCGGCAGCCGTGACGCTTCGGCCGAATCCCTGCTCGAACGCAAAGCGCGGATCTCGATGCTGAGTGCAGAACATTCCGAGATCTGCAGCGAGCGTGACGCATTGCTGCAAAAACGTGGCAAAGCAAGCGCAGGATTGGAGAAAGCGAAGAACGATTTCGAGCAAGCCCGGACTCAATACGAGATTGCTGATCGGGAACAGTCCACTTCCGAAAACCAGGATTGTCGTCCTCGAACGAGAATTGCAGGACAACGACCAAAAGATCGACCACCTCCGCTCGGAGCAGGCGACACTCGCGCAACAGATCCAAGCTGCGGGTGAGCGCATTACGAAGCTCGAGCAAGAATTGACTGCAGAGCGCGCTAACTTGGAGGAGCAGCAAGCGCGGCGATATTCGATCGAAGCTGCGCGCGAAAACGCGACGAAAGCGGGAAAACGAAGCTGCTGAACAATTAAACGAGATTCGCCTTGCGCTCGCCACTGAGCGGCAGCGTTACGAAAATCTCGTCGCGCAACGCAAGCCCATGATCGCGCGCGAAACGGAGCTTTCCGAGACCGTCGCAGCTCGAGAGACGAGAGATCGTTAATTTCGAAGAACGACTGGCCGCGCAAGCGGCGCGAATCGAAGAGCGCTGAAACTGCATTGAGAAACAAATTGCACAACGCGCTGATTTGGAGGCAACTGTTGCCGCCCTCATCAATCAGCGGGCGGAACGATCATCCGCGACGAACGAGAATGGAATCGAATGTGCGCGCGGTCGAAACTCGTTGAATGAGCTGCACGATTTGCGTTCGAAACATCAAGTTCGCGAGGCGCAACTACAGCTGCAGATCGACAATCTCGTCGAACATATTTCCCACCGTTATCAGCTCAATCTCCGTGAGTTCGCGCCCGATCAGACGGCATTCGAAAAAGTTTTGCGTGTGCAACTGAAGCGCACGTCGAAGGTGGATCGAGCGCTCCGTCGCTCGATGCTAACAATGGCGGCGAAGCCGCGTCGAAGTCTGTAAGCGATCCGATGCCGACATTAGCACGAGTCGACGTCCAAAAGTTTATCAGTGATCTTGCGCGCCAGCTCGACAATATGGGGCCAGTCAATCTCGACGCCGTTCACGAGATACGACGAGCTCGAAGAGCGCCATCGTTTTCTCGAAAATCAAAACAACGATCTCAGTGCGGCGCGCCGCGGGTTGCTCGATGTCATTGCGCGAATCAACGCGACCACGCGGAAATTGTTCGCCGAGACCTTCGCTCAAGTGCGCGTAAACTTCCGCGAGATGTTTGCTGAACTCTTCGGAGGCGGGCGCGCCGGATTTGTCCCTGCTTGACGAGAAGGATCCGCTCAATTGCGGGATTGAGATCAGCGCCAAGACCGCCAGGTAAACAACTGCAAAGCGTTTCGCTGCTAAGCGGCGGCGAGCGCGCCATGACGGCGGTGGCGTTGCTGTTTGCGATCTACATGGTGCGGCCGAGCCCTTTCTGCATTCTCGATGAAGTCGATGCGCCGCTCGATGAAGGCAACATCAACCGCTTTATCCGCGTGCTCGAGCGATTCGTTGCCCAAAGCCAGTTCATCATCATGACCCACAACAAGCGCACCATCAGCGAAGGCGGATGTGCTTTACGGAATTACAATGGAGGAGCGCGGCGTGAGCAAGCTCGTTGGGATGAAATTGACCGCGCCGCGGCAAGCTTCGACGGAAGTGGCGTCGAACGGACACGAACAAGATCCGGCTCAGCGCCATTTCCCATCTCGCAGAGTCCCGAGGCCAAGCGCAGTTTAGCGGCTACGCGATGATGATCTCTTAGCCCGCTTTCAAAATTTGCAGGCGATATGCCTGCGCCATTCAGAAATTTTTGCGCGCATTTGTCGATCTTGCGTAGAATTGCCGGATGCTTCAGACGGCGCCGCGCAGCACAAGAAATCCACAGCAACAAAAGCCGCGCGCCGCATGAGCGCTTTCTCCGAAGCATTTCGTTGGATGCTGCTCGCGCGCACGCTCGAAGAAAAGCTCGTCAGTCTTTATCGCGGCGGTTTGATCACGGGTGGCGTCTACGTCGGCCGAGGTCAGGAAGCGGTCAGCGTGGCCTGCGGTTTGTTTTTGCAAAAGGGCGACATCTTCGCGCCATTGATTCGCGACCAAGCAGGACGATCGGCGTTCGGTGAACCGCTGATCGATGTCACGCGCACTTATCTCGGCTCGCGCACAGGGCCCAATGCGCGGGCGCGACGGCAATATTCATCGCGGCCGACCACGCAGAACAATCAGCTCGCCATGATCAGTCACCTCGGCGCGATGGTTTCGGTCACGGTGGGCGCGCTGATGGCGAAGCGATTCCACGGCGAGAAGAACTTTGTCGGCCTGAGCTGCATCGGCGAAGGCGGGATGCAGACCGGATCGTTTCATGAAGGCATGAACATCGCTGCTGTCGAACAGGTGCCGCTCGTCGTCGTTGCAACGAACAATCATTACGCCTATTCAACGCCGAACGACCGCGAGTTTGCGTGTCACGATCTGGTTGACCGCGCGATCGGCTATGGCTTCGAAGGCTATACGGTCGATGGAACCGACCTGAGCAAATTGCCTCGATGTGATCGGCAGCGCGGTGAAACGGGCACGAGCGGGGCGTCCACCGCAGTTGGTCGTCGCTTCCATCCTGCGCCTGTCCGGTCACGGCGAGCACGACGACGCGAGTTACGTGACGGACGAGATCAAGCGTGAAGCCGTTCGCGCGAGATTGTTTGAAGGTCGCCGAGCAGACGATTGCCGATCTTAATTTGGTCGACGCCGAGACTCTGCCGCGAGTGGCGCAAAGACGCGGCCGCGCAAGTGGATCAAGCGATTTCCACCGCGCAAAAAGAAGCCGCGCCCGAAGGCTGATGAAGAAGATTGGTGCGCGATCTCGACTCGCGATCTTGTCGATTCTCTCGAATGAGCATCACCTATCTGGAAGCGATCCGCGAAGCGCAGGCGAAATTGCTCCGCGATGACGAGCGCGTTTTTATTTACGGGCAGGACGTCGGCGGAACATTCGGCGGCGCCTTTAAAGCAACGAAAGGTCTCGCGAAAGAATTTCCCGGGCGCGTGTTGAACACGCCAATCAGTGAAGACGCGATGGTCGGGCACTGCGATTGGGGCCGCGATGCATGGGATGCGGCCGATTGTCGAAATGCAATTTGCCGATTTTTCCAGCACCGCGCTCAATCAAATTTTAAACAACGCCGGGACGCATTATTGGCGGACGAGATGTTCCAGTCCCGATCACCGTGCGTTTACCATCGGGCGGCACAAAAGGCAGCGGGCCGTTTCACAGTCAGTCGCATGGAATCGCTCTACGCGCATTATCCGGGGCTGATCGTGATGACGCCGGCCACGGTGGAAGACGCGTATACGCATGCTTATCGAAGCCGTGGCGATCGACGACCCCGTCGTCTACTGCGAACACAAATATCTCTATTACCACCTGAAGGCGGAAAACCTGCCGACCGAAGGCTTGCCCACAGGCAAAGCGCGGATAGCGCGTGAAGGTACGCGACCTCACCATTGTCACTTACAGCGCGATGCTGCACGAAGCACCTGGCGGTCGCCGAACAACTAGCCACCGAAGGTTTCAAATTGAAGTTGTCGATCTTCGCTCCGTTAAGCCCTCGACACCAACACCGTTCTCGCCTCGGTCGCGCGCACCGGACGCTTGCTGTGCGTGGGCGAATCATTTCCATGGGGCGGCGCAACGGCCGAGATCATTGCCCGTGTGACTGCGGAAGGTTTTCATCTGCTGGATGCAGCGCCGCAGCGTCTCAACGCCAGGGACACGCCGATCCCATACCATCCGAATCTGTGGTCAGCGCATCGTCCCAACGCAAAAGAGATTGCGCGAAAGGCCCGTGCTTTGCTTCGAGAATAAAATTTATGCCGCAAGTTCCCATCATCATGCCGCAGCTTGGCGAATCGATCGCCGAAGCCACCGTTGTCGACATCAAAGTGAAACCCGGCGACGAGGTCGTGGCCGATCAGGAAATTATCGATGTCGAAACGAACAAAGCTGTGATGGGCGTGACCACACCTTGCAAAGGCAAGATCGACAAGATCACCGTGCAGTTAAAGGAAACCTATCCGGTGGGCACGGTGCTCGGTTACGTGGAAGCCAGCGAAGAAGACGCCGCCAGGTTTAAGAAAACAGTTCCCGAACCGCCGCAAGGAAGTGGCCAGAGGAAATCCCGGGCGCGAAGAACAAGCCGCCGTGGCCGATGCGCCGAGAGGGATGGCGAAGGTGTAAGACGCACCGGAGGATTGCCTGTTCCGGCCGCTGCCAAAGGCGCTGGATTTTTATCCCTCGGGTGCGTGCGCGCATGGCAGAGTTGGAACTGACTAACGCTGATCTTGCCGGGATTCCTCGCGACCGGCGCAGGCAACCGCGTCACGATTAAAGATCTCGAGAATTTCTTGAGCAAGATCGAGAACCAGCAAACAGAAGAAGCTTCCGCGATCCGCGCCGGCGTGGCCGATGCGATGCGTCGCAGCTGGAGCGCGGCCACTTGCAACTATCGGGTCGTCGGTGTGCCTCGATGCCGTGTTGCAAGATCGACAATCGCGCGACCCAAAACCCGGTCCCAGCGCTTTACGCAGTGCGCGCTCTGCGCTTGCGCTCGCCGAAAATCCATCCGCAGCGGCAAAATTAATCGGCGGTCGAGTGGTGCAATCGAGTTCCATCGATGTCGGCGTCGCGGTGGAAGCCGAAGACGGAATCATGGTTCCGATCATTCGCTCCGCGGACAAAACCTCGCTTGCCGATCTTACGGCGAAATACAAAGGAGCTTGTCGAACTTGGCGCGGCAACGACGCATCTCGCCAGACATGCAGGCCGGCGGCATCGCCGCCGTTTCAAATTTCGGAACGTTCGGAATGGAATGGGGCACCCCGATTCCCTGCCCGATCAAACATTGCTGCTCGGTCTAGGCGTCGGGAAGAAAGTTCCCTCGTGGGATGAAGAGAAAAAGGAATTTGTTCCGAAGACCGAGGCACAGATCACGCTGAGCTTCGATCATCGCAGCATCGATGGCGGCGGCGCCGGACGCTTGCTCAAGCGCGTGATCGAGCTGCTGGAAGATCCAAAAACTTTAGCTGCGCCGGCAGATGTATCAACCACGCAGGGCTTATCGCCTGCATTCATGTTTGTGAATGGACCGAAAACAGCGCCAACGCTGATTTAGAAGATAACCTTATCGTAACAACGATCGCAACACACTGTACTCAGAGTATTCAAACGGCAAAGTTTCAACTCGCGTGAGGTAAACGCGATTACCACCATTGTGGCAAGTTGCGGGTATACTCGTCCAGATCCATAGGTCTGGCTCACGGGGACGAAGTTCGATAGAAGTAGTCGTCGGGAGAATATGTTAAGACCGAGGATGAAGAAGCCAAGTATCGCGAAAACTAATCTACTACCGCTGTTTGCAATAGTTGAGCTTTCATCATCTGGTGTTCGAAACATGACAGCACTGCGCGGGACGTATCCGGAAATCGCGGCAAAACAGCTCAGCAAAATCGCGAGCGCGCAAGCGACGGCTGCGGCGCTTCCCATTTTAACCAATATGGTCGGTAAGTCAGCATGAGCAGCCCATGCGAACCAGCTGGAGTTCGACGACTGGAAATAATCCGCGGTAAGACGTGACCGGGAGCTTTTGATTCCCCAGTTGCGCCTCGCACTCCGCGGAAGTACGGTCGCGAGAAAGTCAGCAGTGCGGGCCGATCGCCGCTTGGGTACATCGACATCTACCTCTGCGCGAATTTCGCGAATCACTAATTCGTGAAATCAGTCGCAGAGGCAAATTGCTCGTTAGGCCGCGAATCGATCCGAGTGACTGAACGAACTCGGCGCGAACGGCGCGGCCGCGCCGATGAAACACGCGTCCTTCATCTGTCGAAACAACCAGCTGCCATTCAGAGGATCGGTTGAGGCAGCAATGATCCAGTTCTCGCGCAACGATGATTCCATCTATCCCCAGCAATGCTAGCCCTCCACCCTCACCGGCTTGGTAATTGAGCAAGATAATCTCCCATTGCGGGATTAATTTCGCCGTGAATCGTGGTCGCGAATTCCCGGGCAACGCCAGCAGGCCGGATTGGGCTGTAGCCATTGATGAAATGCAAGCTCTGCCCACATCGAGGTGCTTCCAGGGCGCAGAGTCTGGCCTACCGGCTGCGGCTTATTTGCGACACAATAGGTCAGCTCCGCCCACGGGTAGATGCTGAGATAAAGGCGAGCCGGATCGAGTGGCGCGGGTTTAAGCAGCTGTTGAGAAAGTTGTATCGCGGCACACCGCAGTTCGTCGGGATGCAGAGATATGTCGCAAGCAACGCCGAAAACGTGATAACCACAGGCGCCCAGTGACGAAATCCGGAATCCGGTAACAAAAATTCCAAGAGAAACCAGAGCGCAGCGAGTCCGATAAGAATCCAAACTAAGGGAAATGCATACTTCCCGCCTGTATGGAAGATCGAAATTGCAATGGCGGTCAAAATCACCAAAAGCAAATACGTAAATCGAACGAAGTACA
>ERZ1370068.10626-contig-9308_pt1 | contig 23917 bp, 31 predicted proteins | sample MGYA00561227_ERZ1370068 | MGnify/ENA primary metagenome ERZ1370068 (study PRJEB38410, sample SAMEA6850437) | metagenome | study: Metagenomic assessment of the ecological functions of the soil: analysis of the soil microbiota associated with the...
GTTGTACTTCGTTTATCAGTTACGTATTGCTATCGGCTGCGCCTCAGCGCTGCCACGACCTTACCAGGTCGACATCGCGCACCAGGCTAGAGCGTGAAAACGGCGACGGTCAGGACCAACGCTGTATCCTGCTCCCGCTCAATCCGTGAATGATCGTCTGCGCTGTGGTGCTCGTCACGTCGACTTTCGGCGAGCGCAAATGAACTCCCCGACGCAAGGACGTCAGAGCGATTCGTGACACGCACGTTCGCATTCATCTGTAACAGCTTTATTACAAACAAACGGATGTTGGATTGCCGGCCGCCGCGACCGTCACACGATTGAGACATGAAACGGCAATTCTTGTCGCTCGCGATCGCAAATATGACAACCGAGCTCTCCCGGCCGGGAACAAACAGATGAAAGCTACTCGTGGCGACGGACGCCTGGCATCCGCAGGTTAACGGCGTCGTGCGCACGCTCGGTTCGCTCAAGCGCGCCGCCTGCGACGCTCGGTGCCACGATCGATTTCCTTTCGCCGGAAGGATTTCCGATCGTTTCGGTTCCGACCTATCCGGGCCTGCGGCTCGCGCTTGCCGAGCCGGCGACGGATCGCCGAGCCGCATCGACACGGCCGCCCGGACGCCATCCACGTCGCGACCGAAGGACCGATCGGACTTGCCGTGCGCTCCTATTGCCGCCGCCGCGGGCGCGCCGTTCCACCACAGCTACACGACCCGCTTCCCGGAATACATTTCGGTCCGCTCGCCGATCCCGCAGGAATGGATCTACGCGGCGTTGCGCCGCTTCCACGGCGCGGCAGCCGTGACGATGGTGGCGACGCCCTCGCTGATGAGCGAGCTGAGAGCGCGCGGGATTCGCCAATCTCGGCATGTGGACGCGCGGCGTGGACGTCGATCTGTTCCGTCCCGACCGCGCCATCGACCTCGGCTTTGCGCGGCCGATCTTCATCGACGGTCGGGCGCGTCGCCATCGAAAGAACCTGGAAGCGTTCCTGTCGCTCGATCTGCCCGGCACCAAGGTCGTCATCGGCGCCGGGCCGCACGAGGCGATCCTCAAGCGCAGTTTCCCGCAGGCGAAATTTCTCGGCCCGCTGGACAATGGCACCCTGGCCGCGCACCTGGCGGCGGCGGATGTCGTCGTATTCCGAGCCTGCACCGACACGTTCGGCATCGTGCAGCTCGAGGCGCTGGCGAGCGGCGTTCCGATCGCCGCCTTCCAGTCACCGGTCCGAAGGACGTGGTCGGCGAGCGCCCCGATCGGGGTGTCTGCACGAAGACCTCGCGCGTCGCCTGCATGGACGCGTTGCAGATTTCTCGCGACGCCTGCCGCAAGTTCGCGCTGCGATCGCTCGTGGGAAAGCAGCGCGCGCCAATTCCTCGGCCACGTCCAGAAGTGCGGCCGGCGGCCGGCACGCGCCAAGCACGGGTTAGCACGGCCGGTGCACGATGACAGAGGCCACGGCCCGGCTGACACCGCGCCGCGATGTTTCAAGGCGAAGGACGCGATCATGACCTATCTGTCGCACACCGAACTCGACAAAGCAGACCATCATCGAAGGCGTATGCCGCGGTGGGCGCCGGTACTACGATCTCGTGTTTCGGCGCGGTGTTCGAACGCGGGCGGGAGGCCGCGGTCGCCGCCGCCGAGCGCATCGGCGGGCGCATCCTCGAGGTCGGCGATGGGCACGGGCATGTCGCTGCGCGGACTATTCGCGCCCGACTGCCGCCTCTGCGGCATCGACATTTCCGAGCCGATGCTGCGCAAGGCGCGGAGCGCGGGTCGCCGAGAACTCGGCACCGTCAACGTCGAGGGGCTTTGGGTGATGGACGCCGAGCATCTGTACGTTCCCGGACGCCGCGTTCGACGTGATCGTGGCGCCAGTACGTGATCACCACGGTGCCGAACCCGGAGGCGACGCTCGACGAGTGCGCCCGCGTGCTCAAGCCCGGCGGCGAGATCGTGCTGGTCAGCCGGGTCGGCGCGCGGAAGCGGGATCTGCGGCGCGCCCTGGAGCAATGGTTCGCGCCGGCGGCGCGCAAGCTCGGCTGGCGCACCGGAATTCTCCTTCGAGCGCTACGCGCGGTGGGCCAAGCACGGACCACGCGGCATGCGGCTTGATCGAGCGGCGCGCGATGCCGCCGTTCGGCCATTTCTCGCTCATCCGTTTCGCCAAGGACGGCGGGACGCGGCCGCGGGTCGAGGACATTTCGGCGATGCGGGCCGCATCGCTGATCGCTGCAGGTCGCTGCCGCTTCCTGCCGTTTGTAAGGCCGTTTCCATGAAGGCGTCCTGACCGACGTAGTCGGCGTTTGGCGCCTTCATTCGTCCATTGCTTCATCAGGCAGTCACAGTACGCGCAGTCCCATGACGCCAGTCGCCAGTGCGGCTGCGCGCACACGGGCCACTTCGCCCTGTCCGCCACAGGATGTTTTTAGAACCATGACGATGTCGTGAACTTCATGTCTGTCACAACAGATTCATGGAATCGCCATAGCACTGACGACCTGATACGCTCACCGTGGGGAAACAGATGGACGGGTTCCGCGAGGCATCTGCGCATTGCAGCGCTGGGACGATCATCGCTACTATCATCACAGCCGGATCAACCAATCGCTTCATCTGCGTCAGCGCGATCAGCTTTCTGTTCTCCTATGTGATGATCTTCAAGGACCCGGCGATCTGGCGGCGCTCGCCGGCTGGCTGGTGGCCATGACCAGCGCGGCAGGCCGGGCATTTCTTCTTCGAGCCCAAGGACTACGACGTGGTCAACCAGGCCACCCACGAGCACAAGGAAGAGATCAAGGTCGGCTACAATCTGCGCCGCAAGGTGGTCCTGTTGTCGATCTGGGCGCTGTCGCCGCTGCCGCTCTACTTCGACCCGACCTTCTTTGGCGTCTTCACGCCACACGCGAACAAGACCGAGTTCGTCCGCCATGTCGCGGAGATCTGGCTCGCCGTCGGCGTCGGGCGGCGTGCTGTTCCGCACCGTCCATCTGTTCGTCATCAAGGACGTGCAGACCGGTCTGGTGTGGGCGACCAAGATCCTCACCGACCCGTTCCACGACATCAAGCTCTACCACAAGGCGCCGCTGTGCGCTGCTGCGCGGCGAGCTGAGTCGACCCCGGCATTCGCGCGACCTGGGACGAGCACGAAGCGGACGAAGCCGAAGAGGCGCCGCGGCCGACCTGAGCGGCGGCCGTCATGGCGCAATCCCGGGGCGCGGGTCGAAGGATGCGGCTGATGCTGGGCCACAGTCCGATCAAGTTGACCCAATTTTCGCTCATTCCCGCGTGAGCGGGAATCCAGAGGCGGAGCGCCTTCACTGCGGCAAGCCAGCTGGTCCGCTGTCGCGGGGACGAACGCCTCGAGAGTAGTCGGATCGATCTTGGTAAAACTTGCGCTGAGTGCCCGTTCGCGCCGCGCTCAGGAAACAACCGATGGGCGATCATCTCCTTCAGGATCGCCGCGCTTGATCGACTTGGTTGGTCAGCGCCGGATCGTCCCACCACCAGCCGTCCTGCTCCATGGCCTCGGCGGCGGCGACGAAGCGGTCCGCGACCGCCGTCGAAGTCGGCGTCGGTGTAGTTGAGGCTGAAGATCAGGCGGCCGGTGCCGACCCAGCTCAGCGCCAGCCCTTCGGCGCGCAGATAGTATTGCAGCATCCAGTTGTAGCGCGACGGCTGCGTGTAGCAGACGGTCCAGATCGAGGACATGTTGGCGACCTGCACCGGCAGCGCCTCGCGCGCGCAGCCGCTGGTTGAGCCGCTGCGCCCGCTCGTTCCAGGTGCGGTCGAGGTCGCGATAGAGCGCCGCGGCCTCGCGGCGTCTCGAGATGACGCAGGAACTCGTGCATCGCCGCCATGACGTAGGGATGCGAGTTGAAGGTGCCGCGGGCAAAGCAGATGTCGGCCGGGCGGTCGTCGCGGAAACGGCTTCATCAGATCGCTTGCGGCCGCAGACGACGCCGATGGGAAGCCCGCCGCCGAGCGTCTTTGCCGTAGGTGACGAGATCGGCGCGCACGCCGAAATACTCCTGCGCGCCGCCGCGGCGCGAGGCGGAAGCCGACGAACACTTCGTCGAAGATCAGCACGATGTTCGCGCTCGGTGCAAACGGCGCGCAGGCGCTTGCAGCCAGTCGGCGTAGGCCTCGCTTGTCGAAATGCGCGCGCGCGCGCGCTGTCGACCAGCGCGGCGTCGCTCGGCGCGCCGGCGTTCGGGTGCAGCGCCTGCAGCGGATTGACCAGCACGCAGGCGATGTCGCGCCGCGTGCGCAGCACGCGCAGCGAGTCGCTCGGACATGTCGCTTGCAGCGTGTAGGTCTCGCGCGCCGGCAGCGGGTTGCCGATGCCCGGCTGCACGTCGCCCCACCAGCCGTGATAGGCGCCGCAGAAGCGCACCAGGTGCGTGCGGCGGGTGTGGTAGCGCGCGAGCCGCACCGCCTGCATGACCGCCTCGGTGCCCGACATGTGGAACGACACCTCGTCGAGGCCGGAGATCTCGCTGCAGGCGCCGCACGTTGTCGGCGATCACCGGATGATAGGCGCCGAGCACCGGGCCGAGCGCGCGCACGCGCTCGGCGCCGCGCTCGATGCACTCCTTGTAGAAGTCGTAGCCGAGACAGGTTGACGCCGTAGGAGCCGGTGAGGTCGTAGAAGCGGTTGCCGTCGAGGTCGGTGACGCGTCACGCCGTCGGACGACTGCACGAAGGCGCCGGCCGGCAGGTGCTGGCGCACGAAGCGGCTGTACTGGAACGGCACGCGGTAGGCGTCGGTGAACTGCAGGTCGGAAATGCCGTCGGCGGCCTCGGTCGGTGCAGCCGGATGGTCTCGGCAAAGCGCGTCGCGGTAGAGCGCCGACAGCCGCATGAAGCCGGCGCGGCGGCGCGCGGCAATGTCCTGCGGGCGCGTCCGTCGGAGCTGAAGAACTGCGCCTCGTCGTATTCGTAGAACGGCACCAGCGACGCCAGCCGGCGCGCCATCCGCGCATGCCCGGCGCAGCGGAGGCGTGCTTGGCCGTGCGACAGCTCGAGCCGCCGGCGCAAGCGTCACCAGCGAGGTCGCCAGCGCCGCCGCGCCCATTGCCGTAGAGCGCCAGTGTCGTGCGTGCCCCACTCCATCAGATCGCGGTGTACCCGGCGGAGTTGACAGCTCCATGACGGTCCGGTCCGAGATTCTGCGCGTCCTCGCAGCAGGAGGACATCAATTTCCTGCTCACCAACCGCATTCCGCGCCGGCTGGTCACGCAGTTCATCGGCTGGTTCAGCCGCATCGAGCAGCCGCTGGTGCGCGATCTGTCGATCGGCGCGTGGCGCCTCTTCTCCGATCTCGACCTGCGGGAGGCGAGAAACCGAGCTTCCGCAGCATGCACGATTGCTTCATCCGCGAGCTCAAGGACGGCGCGCGGCCGATCGATCGCCGAGCCGGACGTCCTGGTGAGCCCGTGCGACGCCATCGTCGGCGCCTGCGGCGCGATCGCCGGCACCGACGCTCTACCAGGCCAAGGGATTTCCCTACACGCTGCGGCGAACTGCTCGCGCGATCGCGACGCTGGTCGAAGCGCTACCGCAACGGCCGCTACGTCACGCTGCGGCTGACCGTCGAGCATGTACCACCGCTTCCACGCGCCGCACGACTGCCGCGTCGAGCAGCGTCGACCTACGTCTCGGGCGACACCTGGAACGTCAATCCGATCGCGCTCAGGCGCGATCGAGAAGCTGTTCTGCAAGAACGAACGCGCCGTGCGTGAGGACGCGGCTCGCGGCCGGCGGCCATCCGGTGACGCTGGTGCCGGTCGCCGCCATCCTGGTCGCCAGCATCCGGCTGCACTTGTCTCGACGTGCTGCTCAACCTGCGCCATCGCGGGCCCAACGTCATTGCCTGCGACGCGCCGCTTCCGCAAGGGCGAGGAGATGGGCTGGTTCGAGCACGGCTCAACGATCATCGTCTTCGCGCCCGCAGGTTTCACGCTATGCGACAATGTCCGCGACGGCGCCACGGTTCGCGTTGGCGAGCCGCTGATGCGGTTGCCGTGAAGAGTTATTGCGGCCGGCCCGCGGCCTACGGCTTCGCCTGTAGCGCCTCGTCAAGCTCGCGCGCGCGGGCGTAGGCCGGACGCGCACCGAGCCGTTGCCAATATTGCTGGAACGCCGGACGCTTCTCGAGCGTGCCGAACATCAGGCCAAATCCAGACGTGCGAGCCGACGTAGACATCCGCCGCCGTAAACGTCCCGCCGACCGGGTAATCGCCACGCGACACCGCCTCTTCGAAGCACCTTCATCGCTCGATCGTAGCTGTACCGTAGCCATCATGCCCTCGCGTTCGGGCGGCACCGCGAAACCCATCGCCTCTGCTGCTGGTCGCCGCCTCCATCGGCCCGGCGGTGAAGAACATCCAACGGTAATAGGGGCGCGCAGCCGGTCGCCTGGCGGCGGCGCCAGCCCGGTCCGCGGAAACGCGTCGGCGAGATAGGCGCAGATGGCGGCCGTCTCAGTCACTACCGCATCGCCATGGCGCAGTGCCGGCACCTTGCCCATCGGATTGATGGCAAGATACGCGGGCGCCTTCATGGTGGTGGCGAAGTCGAGTATCTCGGTACGGTAGGGCTGGCCGACCTCCTCGAGCATCCAGCGCGCGATGCGGCCGCGCGAGCGCGGATTTGTGTAGAGAACAAGTTCGTCGGCCATGGTCGGTCCTCGCCTGTCTCGCTGATCGCGTGCTCAATAGCCGATGCCGCCGGTTTTTGCACGCGTCATGCGGCACCACGATGCGCCTAATCGGGCGCGCGCAGCCGAGTAGCCGATGCCAGTCTCGGTGAGAATGTATTGCGGCTGTTCGGGATCGGCTTCGATCTTCTGCCGCAGCTGCCGCACATAGACCCGCAGATATTGCGCGTCGGTCAGATCGTCCCATAGCTCGCCGAGCAGGAACTTGTGCGTGAGCACCTTGCCGGCGTGCTGCACCAGCACGCGCAGGAGATCGTATTCCTTCGGCGACAGCTTCACCTCCTGGTCGCCGACCTTGACGATGCGGCGCACGAGGTCGACGGACAGATCGCCGAGGCGGAACATCGGGCCGCTCGCCGTGCGTCTGCAGCTGATGCCGAAGCGCCGCCCGCATCCGGGCGAGCAGCTCGTCCATGCCGAACGGCTTGGTCACGTAGTCGTCAGCGCCGAGATCGAGCGCCTGCACCTTGCTCGGCTTCGTCGCCGCGGCTGGACAGGACGCACGACGGGAACGCCCTCGTTGCGCGCGCGGATCGTGCGCAGCAACTCGTGCCCGTGCGATATCGGGAGGCCGAGATCGAGAATGATCAGGTCGGGAGCTCTTGCCAGCAGATCGAGCGCGGCCTTGCCGTTCGCGGCCTCCAGCATCTGGTAGCCCTGCGCGGTCAGGCCCATGCGCAGCAGCTTGCGGATGGGCGGCTCGTCGTCGACCACCAGCACGCGTGAGCGGAGCAGCACTCATGCGGCGGTGTCCAGGCGCTGGCCTTGGCGCGGGATCGGCAGGCTGATGGTGAACGCACGCGCCGCTGCGATCGGTAGCGGTTCGCCGCGACGATGGTGCCGTGCATCGCTTCGACGAAGCCGCGCGAGATGGCGAGCCCGAGCCCGGTGCCGGCGCGCACCTGATCGGCCTTCTGCGCCCGGTAGAACTTGTCGAAGATGTGCTCGAGATCGTTCGGCGGAATGCCGCCTCCTTCGTCGAGCACCTGCAGGCAGACCGAGTCCCGGTTGCGCCAGTCCTGAATGCGGATCGTCGTCTCCGGCGGAGCGTATTTCGCGGCATTGTCGAGGAGATTGAACAGCGCCTGCTCGAACAGCACGGCGTCGAGTTCGAGCATCGGCAGATCCGGAGCGAGCTCGAGCGTCGACCTGGTGTTGCGCGAGAGGATGCTGGCTGGCGCGGCGCAACGCGCTGCCGACGATCTCGCCGATGATCGTGCAGCGCCACATTCGGCGCGACCGCGCCGGATTCGAGCTTGGTCATGTCGAGCAGGTTGGCGATGAAGCGGTTGAGCCGCTCGGATTCGTCGATGATCGTCGCCAGGAGGTCCGCCTTCTCGGCGTCGCCGAGCTTCTGCCCGAGATTCGCGCAGCGTTCCGGCCGCGCCGAGCACCGCGGCGAGCGGCGTCTTCAGGTCGTGGGAGATCGAGGTGAGCAGCGCCGAGCGCAGCCGCTCGGTCTCGGCGGCGCGCTCGACGCGATCCATCTCCTCGACCAGCTTGACGCGCTCGATCGCGAGCGCGCCCTGGTCGCGCAGCGCGTCAAGCAGCCGCCGCTGGTCGGGCGTGAGCAGGGGACCGGGCTTGTCGCTGTCGATGCCCATGACGCCAATGGCGCCGCGCCCGGTGCGCATCGGCAGGAACAGCCGCTTGGCGCCGGGAAGCGTATCGGACCCGCGGCCGGCAGCGCGGTTGTTCTCCCACGCCCATTTCGCGGCGGCGATGTCGGCATCGTCGAGAATGTCCTCCGGAGGATAGCCGGCTTTCACCGCGATCGATCCGTCGTCGGGCAGCAGCAGCACCACCCGCACTTTCAGCATCAGCGCAGTCTGATAGGCCGTCGCCCACAGCACGTCGTCGAGCGTGCCGGCGCCGGCGAGCTTGCGGCTGAACGAGTAGAGCGACTCGGTGGTGCGGGCGCGGTCGGTTGCCGCCAGCGTCTGCGTGCGGCCGCGCGCGGCGACCGTGGAGACGATGACGGCCACTACCGTCAAGAACACGAAGGCCGCGACATTGGTCGGATCGGTGATGGTGAAGGTATAGATCGGCGGCAGGAAGAAGAAAGTTGTAGGCGAGCGAAGAAGCGACGCTCGCGAACAGCGAGGGCCACAATCCGAAGCGCACGGCGACGCCGACCACGCCAGTCAGAAATACCAGATCGACATTTTCCACGCCGACCCAGGGCTGAATTGCCTCCTGAGCAGCCGAGCGCGACCGCCACCGCCAGAAGCGCGAACACGTATGGCCGCGCATCGAACGCGTCGCTCACGTTTGGCGGCGCGGACCGACTTCCTCGGGATCGGCTCGCCGGCAATCGTGTCGCCGGCGATCACGTGAACGCTGATGTTGCCGGAGCGGCGGACGAGGTCGTGCACCACCGAACCATGGATGATCTCGAACCAGCGCGTGCGCGCGGACTTCCCGATCACGATCTGGGTAACGTTGTTCGCCTGGGCGTAGCCGATGACGTCGTCGGCGATGGGTCGCTCGCTCGCCGGAAGCGTCACCGCTTCGCCGCCGAGCGCTTCGGCGAGCCGCAGCGTGTCGGCGATGCGGTCGCGCTCCTCCTCTGAAAGCTGCAGCGCGCGCCGCCCTTCGACAGAGAGCGCCACCCACGGCCCATGCAGGCGGTCGGCGAGCCGCTTGGCATAGCGCACGAGTCCGGCGCAGCGCGGATCTTCGCTGATGCACACCAGGATGCGTTCGCCCGCCGCCCACGGTCCCTGGATGGCGTGCGCCTGCATCTCGGTGAGCAATTGCTCGTCGACGCGCTCCGCGGTGCGCCGCAGGGCGAGCTCGCGCAATGCCGTCAGGTTGGCGGGAGAGAAGAAGTGCTCGAGCGCCCGCTCGGCCTGCTTCGGAAAGTAAACCTTCCCTTCCTTGAGCCGCTGGATCAGGTCGTCGGGCGTCAGATCGACCAGTTCGACCGCGTCGGCGCGGTCGAACACTGCGTCCGGGACCGTCTCGCGCACCCGCACATGCGTGATCTGCGCCACCACGTCGTTGAGGCTTTCGATGTGCTGGATGTTGACCGTGGTGTAGACGTCGATGCCGCGGCCCAACAGCTCCTCGACATCGAGATAACGTTTCCGGATGGCGGCTGCCTTCGACGTTGGTATGGGCGAGCTCGTCGACCAGAACGACCTGCGGCCGGCGGGCGATGATGGCGTCGAGATCCATCTCCTCGAGCCACTGTCCCTTGTACTCCATGCGCCGGCGCGGAACGATCTCCAGGCCCTCGAGCAGCGCCTCGGTCTCCTTGCGGCCGTGGGTCTCGACGATACCGATGACAACGTCATAGCCGTCCTGCTTGCGGGCGCGAGGCCTGCTGCAGCATCTCGTAGGTCTTGCCGACGCCGGGGGCGGCGCCCACGAAGATTCTGAGCTTGCCAACGCGCCCGTCTTCGCGGCGCGCCGCTTCGAGCAGGGCTTCCGGCGAGGGCCGATGTTCGTAATCGCGCCGCTGGTCCGCCATCGCTGCCGCGTTGCCTCGTTGAAGGTCGCGAAATTATCCGGCCGGCATCGCGGTCGAGGGCGAGGTTAAGCAGCAGCACGTTCACGCGCGGCTCGCCCAAAAGGCCGAGGAATCGCCCTTCGGCATTGTCCTCGACGAGCTGGCGGACGCGATCTTCGGGCATATTGCGGGCCTTGGCAATGCGCGGCACCTGGAACAGCGCCGCCTCGGGCGAGATGTGCGGGTCGAGGCCGCTCGCCGATGTCGTGACCAGATCGGCTGGAACGGCCGCCGCGGGATTCTCCTTCTTCAGCGCCTCGATGTCGCCCTGGACGCGGTCGATGAGCGCCTTGTTGGAGGGGCCGAGGTTCGACCCGCCCGAATTCGCGGCATTGTACGGGGCGGGGATGGTCTTGGTCGCGTCTTTGGGATCGGGCGCGGTCGTCGCCGACGGGCGGCCGTGAAAGTACTTGTCGCTCGTGAACACCTGGCCGATCAGCTCGGAGCCGACGACCTTGCCGTCGCGCTCGATCAGGCTCCCTTGCGCCTGGCGGGGAAAGATCATCTCGGCGATGCCGGTCATCGCCAGCGGATAGACCAATCCGGTGATCAGCGTCAGCGCCACAAGAACCACGATGGCCGGACGGATTTCGCGCAACATGACAGCTTCTCCTCAGGCGAGATGCAAGGCGGTGACCGGCGAGGTCGATCGCCTTGATGCCGACGAACGGGATGATCACGCCGCCGCCGCCGTAGATCCAGCAGGTTGCGCCGCAGCAGCGGGCCGGCGCCGATCGGGCGATAGCGCACGCCTTTGAGCGACAGCGGAATGAGCGCGATGATGATCAGCGCGTTGAAGATGATCGCCGAAGAGAATGGCGCTCTGCGGCGTCGCCAGCCGCATGATGTTGAGCGCCTGCAGCTGCGGATAGAAGGCGACGAACATCGCCGGGATGATGGCGAAATACTTCGCCACGTCGTTGGCGATCGAGAAGGTGGTAAGCGCGCCGCGCGTCATCAGCAGCTGCTTGCCGATCTCGACGATCTCGATCAGCTTGGTCGGGTTGGAGTCGAGGTCGACCATGTTGCCGGCTTCGCGCGCGGCCTGGGTGCCGGTGTTCATGGCAACGCCGACATCGGCCTGCGCCAGTGCCGGCGCGTCGTTGGTGCCGTCGCCGCACATGGCGACGAGCTTGCCCTTGGCCTGCTCGTCGCGGATCAGACTGCAGCTTGTCCTCCGGCGTCGCCTGGGCGAGGAAATCGTCGACGCCGGCCTCCGCCGGCGATCGCCGCGGCGGTCATCGGGTTGTCGCCGGTGATCATGATGGTGCGGATGCCCATGCGGCGCAGCTCGGCGAAGCGCTCGCGGATGCCGCCCTTGACGATATCCTTGAGCTGGATGACGCCGAGCAGCCGGCCGTCCTTGGCGACCGCCAGCGGCGTGCCGCCCGACTTGGCGATCGCGTCGGCGATCGCATTGATTTCGCGCACCGTCTCGGCGCTGACGCTCGGCTGCAGCGCCTGCACGGCCGCCACCGGCAGCGACCGCGGCCAGCGGCGGATTGAGGTAGTTCAGGATCGCATCGACCGCGCCCTTGCGCACCCAGGACGTGCCGACCTCCGACACCGCTCATGCGGCGTCTGCGGCGCTGAACGGAATGAAGCTGGCTGCGCGATGTCGGCGAGCTCGCGGCCGCGGATGCCGTACTTCTCCTTGGCCAGCACGACGATCGAGCGGCCCTCCGGCGTCTCGTCGGCAAGTGATGCCAGCTGCGCCGCGTCCGCCAGCTCCTGCTCGGTTACGCCGCGCAGCGGCTTGAACTCGGTCGCCTGACGGTTGCCGAGCGTGATCGTCCCGGTCTTGTCGAGCAGCAGCGTATCGACGTCGCCCGCCGCCTCGACGGCGCGGCCGGACATGGCGAGCACATTGAAGCGCACCAGGCGGTCCATGCCGGCAATGCCGATGGCCGACAAGGAGCGCCCCGATCGTTGGTCGGGATCAACGTCACGAACAGCGCGACCAGGATCACGACGGAGATTGTGCCGCCGGCGTAGGCGACATAGCTCGGGATTGTCGCCGTTGCGAACACGAAGATGATGGTCAAGCCGATGAGCAGAATGTTGAGCGCGATCTCGTTCGGGGTCTTTTGCCGCTTCGGCGCCCTCGACCAGCCTGATCATGCGGTCGAGGAAGGTCGAGCCCGGCGCCGCCGTGATGCGCACGCGAGATCCAGTCGGACAGCACCAGAGTGCCGCCGGTGACCGCCGACCGATCGCCGCCGGACTCGCGGATCACTGGCGCGCGATTCACCGGTGATCGCCGCCTCGTTGACCGAAGCCATGCCTTCGGTCACGTCGCCGTCGGACGGAATGATGTCGCCGGCTTCGACGAGGACGACGTCTCCGACCTTGAGTCCGGTGCCTGGCACGAGCCGGTAATTCTGCTGGTCGCCGGACCCGGTGATCAGCTTGGCCTGGGTCTCGGTGCGCTGACGGCGCAGCGTGTCCGCCTGCGCCTTGCCGCGTCCCTCGGCGATGGCTTCGGCGAAGTTGGCGAACAGCACGGTGAACCACAGCCACAGGATGATCTGGAACTCGAAGCCGATGTGTTCGCCGCCGGTGACGAGATCGCGGATCAGGATCACCGTGGTCAGCGCAGTGACGACCTCGAGCACGAACATCACCGGGTTCTTGCATCAGCGTGCGCGGATCGAGCTTGACGAAGGCCGAGCCGATCGCCGGCACGACGATCTTGGGATCGAACAGCGCCGAAACCGGCATGCGCTTGCGCAGAGTCGAGGTTTCCATCGGAAATGACTCCGGGTCAATTCGCATGAGAACAGCGTGCCGGCGCTGCATCGCGAGCTGCTCGACGATCGGGCCGAGCGCGAGCGCCGGGAAGAAGGTGAGGCCGCCGACGATCACGATCACGCCGACGACCAGGCCGATGAACAGGCCGCCCGTGGTCGGGAATGTGCCGGCCGACGGCGGCACCGACTTCTTGGCCGCGAGCGAGCCGGCAATCGCCATGGCCGGGATGATCATCCAGAAGCGGCCGACGAACATCGCGATCGCGCCGGTGAGGTTGTAGAACACGCGTGTTGCCGGTGAGCCCGGCGAAAGCCGAGCCGTTGTTGCCGGTCTGCGAGGTGTAGGCGTAGAGCACCTCGGTGAAGCCGTGCGGCCCGGGATTGGCCATTGCGGCGACCGCCGGCGGCACCACGCACGGCGACGGCGGTCCAGCCGAGATACATCAGCGGCAGGATCAGGATGGCGAGCATCGCCATCTTGACCTCCTTCGCCTCGATCTTCTTGCCGACGTATTCCGGCGTGCGGCCGACCATCAGGCCGGCGACGAAGATCGAGATGATGACGAACAGCAGCATGCCGTACATGCCGGCGCCGACGCCGCCGACGATGATCTCGCCGAGCTGGATGTTGATCAGCGGGATCATGCCGCCGAGCGCGGTGAAGCGATCGTGCATGGCGTTGACGGCGCCGCACGAGGCGGCGGTGGTGATGACGGCGAACAGCGCCGAGGCGACGATGCCGAAGCGGACTTCCTTGCCTTCCATGTTGCCGCCGGTCAGTCCGAGCGCGGTGAGGCGTCGTTGCCGTGCGCTTCCGCCCAGTAGCAGACGGTCACGCCGGCGATGAACAGCACGCCCATCACCGCCAGGATCGGCCCAGCCCTGCCGCTGGTTGCCGACCATGCGGCCGAAGACGTTGGTGAGCGCGGCGCCGATGCGCGAAGATCGAGATCATCTGCACGAAGTTCGACAAGCGCGGTCGGATTCTCGAACGGATGCGCGGCATTGGCGTTGAAGAAGCCGCCGCCATTGGTGCCGAGCATCTTGATCGCGATCTGCGAGGCGACCGGCCCGACCGCGATGGTCTGCTTGGCGCCTTCCAGCGTCGTCGCATCGACGTAGGCGCCGAGCGTCTGCGGGATGCCCTGCCAGACCAGGAACAGCGCGTAGACGCATGCAGATCGGCAGCAGGATGTAGAGCGTGCAGCGGGTGATATCGACCCAGAAATTGCCGACGGTGCGCATCGAGCGCGCGCGCGAAGCCGCGGATCGAGCGCGACCGCCAGCACGATGCCGGTCGCCGCCGAAAGGAAGTTCTGGTGCGTCAGGCCGAGCATCTGCACGAGGTAGGACATCGTGCTTTCGCCGCCGTAGTTCTGCCAGTTGGTGTTGGTGATGAAGCTCACCGCCGTGTTGAAGGAGAGATCCGCGCGCGACCGCGGACTGCTCCGGCCGGATTGAACGGCAGCGCCGCCTGCAGGCGCATCAGCGCATAGAGGATGAGAAAGCCGCCGACGTGAAACAGCAGCATGCGCGACCGTGTAGGTCAGCCAATGCTGCTCGCGCTTCTCGTCGACGCCGCCGACCCAGTAGAGCGCGGCTTCGACCGGCCGCAGCACCGGCGACAGGAACGTGCGCTCGCCGTTGAACACGCGCGTCATGTAGCCGCCGAGCGGCTGTCACGAGCGCGACGACGATCGCGCAGTAGAGCAGAATCTGGATCCAGCCGATGACGGTCATGGTCGCTCATCCTTCAGAACTGCTCGGGCCGCAGCAGAGCGTAGGTGAGGTAGAACGAGCAGCCCCGCGGTCACGAGGCGCGGCGAGCGAATAGTCGAAGATCATGGCGGTCTCCTCAGAGCCGGTCGCAGGCGTAGACGTAGCCGATCGACAGCGCGAAGAAGGCGGCGCCGATCGCCAGCATGACGAGGTCCATCGCGGGAGTGCTCCGCGCAATGAATGACCCAGCGGCTCAGCGCGACGACCGGCTGCGGAAAGCGGCGCTTGGTTTGAATCGAATCGCACGAAAATGTCGTCGGCTAGTCCGCAGCCGAGTACGTGTCAGCTTCTGCATAGGAATTCGAGAGAGGGAACGAAGAAAGGAGTTATAGGAATCAGCATAAAGATCGGCGTCTGCACGGCGCCGATGTTGCCTGCCGCCGCGTGCCGTCGCCGTAACGCGGCAGTGACGCTTTCACGTACCGCGACGGCGCCGGCGGCTGCGGTATTGTTCCGGCGATGGGCAGCGGTGCGCGGACTTTATTTGATGGCGTTGATCGAGGTGGCGATCGACAGCTTGGCGATGAAGGAGGCGCCCGCACCAGCCGGAGGCCTGGCCACCGGGGTTTTGCGGTGTCACGCTGCCGGCGGAGAATGCCGCCGTTTGGTCGCTGGTGAAGACATTGCACTGCGCCTTGGTAAGGTTCGTATCGTAGTAACGCAGATCGAGCGCGAATGCCTTCCAGGCAAGAAGGTGAGGCCGACGTCCCAGGTCAAATAGCTCGGGTAGGGGACGCCACCCGGAAGGCAGGGACAGCATAGAAGCGGCGCCGGCCGTGGCCGAGTTGCCAGTAGCCGATGTCAGCCGGAGCGAAGCGCCGATGCGCGTTCATCAGCCAGGTCGACGGAGCGATGAAGGTCACGTTGCCCGTGTAGTAGATGCCGTAGGCGCCGGAATTGAGCACCGACGGCGAACCCAGATGCTGCCGCCGAAATTGAAATTGTCGCTTACGGTGTAGGTGCCCTTGCCGTAAAACTCGTAGAAGCTGAGATCTCTGCTTGATGACGTTGCCGTTCGGCAGCGGCACAAATCCTGAGCTACCGCCGCACAACGCTGCCGTGTTGAAGCACTGACCATCCGGATAGTAGTAGTACCAGAAGCCGCCATCGAGCGCGAGCTTGCCGCGGAACGTCGGACGGATGCCGCCATAGATGTCAATCTCGGCGGCGGCGCGGTTGGGGGAAGTCGATGCTCTCGCCGGAAATTCCGGCATAGGCCTGGAGGATTGGGGTTGATATTGGTAGCGCGGCTCAGAAGCCCGACCGCGGCCGACGGCCGGTGGTTCGACTGCGTGATGCCGCGGAAATTGTAGTCCGACATCAGTGCGCCGATTATGGCGACGATCCCATACCGGCGGCGCGGGTGCCGGCGCCGCGACGGGGCCTTGACCGCCATGTCGGCGGCAAGGGCGGTGGAGGAAGCCAGGCCCGCAACAATGCGCGGATCGACAATGCAACGCGTTTCATAATCTTGCTCCCGTTACCCCCGGCTGCCGCGTGCCCACGCCGCGACAACAGCGAATTTTTGACAACCCACCAAGCTAAAACACAAAAATTGTTCCAGCACCATCTTTTTCGGCGCGCCGCGCGTTGATTCACAATCAGCGTTGCGCGCGGGATACACCGAACGCGAAGATGACGCCGGACCGACCCTCGGCCGGAGATCAGTCGACAAGGCCGCCGTTATAGGAATCCCATAAAGATTGGTTTGATCACCGACAGGGCAGCGCTCATAAATTGCCGAACGAGAAATAGGCATCTGACACCGTGGGCGAGCCGGACAGCAACGATCCTGCAAATAGTTGCCCACTCTGTTCGCGAACCGCTCAGGGCGTAGGCTACGGCCTGATCAAAAAGAGGCGACGCCGGGCCGGCGCAGCGGCTCCCGCCAGGGCGGGCGAACTCGCAGAGCAGCGACCGCGTGTCGCCGCGGGTCGATGATCTCCTCCGACCCAGAAGCGCTCGGCCGAGCGGAACGGCGAGCGCAGCTCGTTCAGCCGCTCCTCGATTTCGGCGAGCTTCGCCTGCGGATCGGCGGCGGCGTCGATCTCGGCGCGGTAGGCGGCCTCGATCGCCGCCCTCGAGCGGCAGCGAGCCCCACCGCGCCGACAGCCAGGCGTAGCGCAGCGATGTAGCGGCCCGGCGGGCTGATGCGCCGCGCCGGCGACGCCGAACGACATTGCGCACGATCACCGTGCACCAGGGCGTCGTCGGTCTGGTGATCGCCGCCATCGCGCGCGCGCCGTGGCGGATGGTTGCGGCGCTGTCTCGGCCTCCAGCGCCGATCATGAAGCCGGGGCAGTCGCACAGATAGACGACGGGCAGGTGGAAGGTTTCGGCGAGGTCGACGAAGCCGCGTGATCTTCTGCGCAGGCGTCCGCCGTCCACGCGCCGCCGTAGTGATAGCGGGTCGCTGGCGAGCACCGCGACCGGCGCAGCCGTCGAGCCGCGCGCAGCCCGGTGATGATCGGCGCGGCCGAACATCGCCGGCCCATCTCGAAGAACGAGCCCCTGATCGACGACGCGTCTCGATGATCGGGCGCATCTTGTAGACCTTGCCGGCGATCGCGCGGGATCACGCTCGATCAGGCATCTCGTCGGCGCCGCTCGGGATCGTCGTCGCACGGCGTCGCGCGGCGGCAGGCGTCGACACCGAGGCGGCAGGTAGGACAGAAACCGCCGCGCGCAGGCGAACGCCTCCTCCTCGGTATCGACCGCGTGGTCGACCGCGCCGCTGCGGCGTCTGGATCTCCCAGCCGCCCAGCTCCGTGCTTGCTGAGCTCTGGCCGAGCGCGCGCCACCACCGGCGGCCCGGCCACGAACATCGCCGAGGTGACTTCGTCATGATGGAGTAGTGGCTCGCCACCAGACGCGCCGCGCCCAGCCCCGCCACCGAGCCCAGCCCCGAGCGCCACCACCGGCACCGTGCGCCAGTGTTCGCGGTCATGTAGTGAAACCGCAGCGTGGTGCCGACGCCGCCGGGGCAGGTTGAGCGCGCCGGTCGTCTCGATGGTCTTGACCGAGCCGCCGCCGCCCGAGCCCTCGATGAGCGCACGATCGGCAGGCGGAAGTCGCTCGCCATCTCGTTCCGCCATCAGCGGCTTGGCGGCGATCGAGGCGTCGGCAGAGCCGCCGCGCACGGTGAATCGTCGCCGACGACAACGACCGGCCGGCCGTCGATCAGCCCGCGGCCGAACACGCAGTTGCGCCGGCGTCAGCGTCGGCGAGGTCGCCGGCGGCGTCATACTCGGCCTTGCCGGCGATGGCGCCGATCTCGTGGAAGCTTCCCGGATCGACGAGGCGTGCGATGCGCTCGCGCACGGTCAGCCGGCCGCCGTCATGCTGGCGCTTGACCTTTGTCGGCGCCGCCCATCTCGCGCGCGCGAACGCTTCGCGACGCTTGAGCTCATCGAGTTCGGGCTGCCAGTTCATGCACTCCTCCTGGGGCCGCGCCGCCCTTCGATTGCTCTTGGTTCGCGCGATGGACTATCTGTTATAGCGAGCTTCGCTGGAGGCGCTGCACCGGCCGGGCCGGCGACCGTAAGGGCGAACGATGGGGGAAATGAAGATCAAAACCGCGGTGGCGGGCTGCGTCAGTGCGCTGCCACTCGCCGTCGGCGCCGCCGTCAAGGCGGGCGACGACGATTGCCATCGTCGAGGCGATGAAGATGGAAATCCCGGTATCAGGCCCGGCGTCGGGAACGATCAAGGCGCTTCTGGTCGCGGTCGACGAGATGGTGCGAGAGGAGCAGGCGCTGGCGATCATCGCAACGGTGACGCGAGCGGACCTGGAGACATGGTTGAGCCCAGCAGCTGGTCGGAGAACGGAGAAATCAGCTCACCCGTGCAAACCAGTCGAAATCTGCAAACTTCAGCAGCGCTAGCGCGCCGGGGGAGAGCAGCGCGAAAGCCGTCGGCAGCGGCAAACAGCCCCGGGCACGACCGTTCTGTGCTTAACCTCAGAGACCAAGTTCGCTCAATGACGGGTGACCATCGGGTCGGCGGCCAAGCGGCCAAAATGGTATTTTCGATCACCCTCCTTGATCCGGAAGATCCGTTGATGCTGGCAAGGCGCAGACGCATGAGGCCGTACTGGTTGCGATTCCCAGTTCTCGGTGCCGCAGCTGCGGGAACCATTTTTCCGCCTCAAAATCAAGTACGCATTTCATGCCAGGCGGCTTTGGCCGAAGCGCACGGCAGTGCGGCTGCTCGTGAAATGCCCCAACCTCTTTTATCGAGCGGTGAAGTCGAGTTCGCGGCGCCATTTGCGGCTAGGGAAAGCTGCATTCGGCCACCGCGACCGTGAAGAAACTCCGCGCGATTGCGCCAGCGGCTGTCGGTCGTATAGGACGAGCGCGACACGGGCGGGATCGCGCCGGGTATTCCAGCGCGTCCTCGGCCCGGGCGTGCCTTCTCCGGATGCGGTTTGCGGCGGTGAAGGGGGAAGCGGCGGCCGATTCATTGATGTGTCCCTTCCTGAAAGCAGAGGAACGTCGTATCCTGAGGGGCCGGATCTGCATGAGGTCAATGTCGGAGCTTTATCGGACGCGCCTCAATAAGTCCGCCGCGTTCAGTGCCGCCTCTGATCACTATGCCGCCTTTATGAGAACGGGTGCGTCCGTCTCAATTTATATGCGCTCGGGTGCACATTCAGGTCCAACAGAATGGAACTGGAGAGACCTCGATGCGGGTCATTCCTGCCGGTAGAGCACCCGGCGCTGCGCGGATGGTGCAGCAAGGCCACGCAGTTTCTGGCAACGGCTGGCGCGAACGCTCGACGACTATTTGGCCGAGCGGACGAAACGGGCTGTGCCGGACGCAACGTTTCGCCGTTCCCGGCACGAAATCGACCGCTGCCGGCGGCTCATGCTCAAGGGCGCACTGAAGCCCGCCCATGGCCTGACCCATGCCCGGATCGCCTACGCTTCGCCCCATCGTGTCGCCAGCGCAGGTGCGGCCGGTCATGATGAGGCCGGTGGAGCAACGCCATAGCGCGCACTCTCCATCGCGCGGCATTGCCTTCGTTGCCGGCAATGAGCACAAGCTCGCGACTGCCGGTCCGACGCCTGTAGTCAAATTTCCCCGCGCCCCGATCCGCGCGTGCTCAGCGCATCGATCCCGCTGTTCTTCGTTGGACGAAACAAATACGGCTTCTGGGTGGTGCGCGCGGCGGAGGGGCGAGCCGGCGGCATCTTCCTGCTGAAGCGGTCGGCGCTGCGCTGCCAGCGAACAGCGCGCCGGCCGGTTGTGCGACGATGTTTCTCGGCGAACGCTTCGAACTCGACGTGGAAAACCAGGGTGGCGTGCTTGCCGCCGGCCTTGACGCCATGATCGCATCATAACGGCGCCCCCGCGCCGCCGCCGGCGCCGGTCATCGCGAGCCTGACAGCCGCCGCGCCGCCGGGCTGCTTGAACAGGTGTGACTCGAGCGGCCTCAGGGGCCGCCGGAATTCTCGATGACGGTCGTCGCCTCGCCGGTGCCGACGTCGAGGATTTTTCGGCCGGCGGCTCGATCCGGTTCACCAGCCGCCGCCCAGCGCTGGAACAGCGCCACGGTGTCGGCGAGCCGCGCGGCCCGCGCCTGCACCACCTGGATGAGCCGCCTGCGGTAGGTCTGCTGCGAGTTGAGCAGCAACAGCACGTTGGCGTTGCCGGTCTGCATCTGCTGGCGGGCGAGGTCGAAGGCTGATCTTGGCGGCCCGTTCGAAGTCGCGCGCCGCGCGCAGCGCGTCGGCATCGTTCTGCAGGGCGCGCAACGCGTCGGCGACGTTCTGCACGGCGCCGATCACGGTGCCGCGGTAGGCCCACGCCGCGGCGTTGTGCGGTGTCCTTCGCGCCGGCGAGGAGGTGGAGCAGCGTGCCGGCGTCGAAGATCGTCTGCGTCGCATTGCCGGCGAGGTCCCAGAACAGGTTTTGCGGGCGCGAGCAGGTGCGCAAGCGCCGTGCTCATGAAGCCGGCATTGGGATTGATCAGTGAAGCTCGGAAGCGTGTTGGCGGTGGCGATGCCGACCTGCGCGCTTGCGGCATGAAGTCCTCCTCGGCGGCGCGAATGTCGGGCCGCTGTTCGACGAGCTGCGACGGCACGCTCACCGGCAGATCGGCCGGCAGGTGCAGTGTCGGCGAGCTTGAAATGATTGCCGCGGGCCGCGGTTGGGAAAGGTGCCGGCCAGCGCCGCCAGCAGATCCCGCTGCTGGGCGAGCGCCCTTGCGCAGCGGCGGCAGCGTCGCCCTGACCTGCGCCAGGGCGCGGCTTCCTGCGCCGCCACTTCGCTGCGGTTGGTGTAGCCCGCTTCGAGCTGCTGGCGGAACACGTCGAGCATCTTGGTGTTGATAGGCAATGAGCTCGTTGGTGGCGTCGATCTGGCCGCGCAGCGGGCCTCGGTGATGGCGGCGACGCGCCACGTTCGCGGTGAGCGTCAGATAGGCCGCCTCGACCTGAAAGCGCTGCGCGTCGGCCTGCGCCGTGAGCGACTCGACGGTGCGGCGGTTGAGACCCCAGACGTCGAGGGTATACGACACCTCGACCTGCGCGGTATGGAGCGCGAAGATGTTGGCGCCCGATGCCGGGATCGGCGTCAGGGCGGTGGACGTGCGCTGGTAGGTCGGATTGAAGTTGGCCTGGACCAGCGGGAAGAACTTACCCTCCTGGGCGTAAACCTGCTCCCTGGCGGCGCGCAGCGTGGCGATCGCCGATTGCAGCGTCGGATTGTTGTCCAGCGCGCGCTCGATCAGCGCGTTGAGCGCGGGCGATTTGAACCGCGCCCACCATCGCGCGGGAACGTCGCGGCCCTTGGCGAAGCGCTGCGGCTGGCCGGTCGGTGCATCGGTCGATGCGGTGCGCGGCAGCCAGCGGCGTCCTGGGTGCAACCGGCGTCCTCCGGGCGCCGCCGGATGGAGGGGAAGTCCGGACCGACCGCGCAACCCGCCAAAAGCATCGAGGCGGCGAGAGCGGCGGCACCCGCGTTCAACCACCTGACCGACGGGCCGGACATCTGCAACCGACACTACTGTGGCAACTGACGGAGAAACGATCGAACGCCCCACCACTTTTCCGACCGCAGCCTGGCATTATTTCCGATCCGGCAGGTATTGGCTGTGATCAGTGCGCCACACTATCGAATATTCAACCCCGCGATTGAACTGTGATCAATCACAGCGCCTGGCCCGGCGCGCGGAGGCCGGCGGCGGCGAGATCTGCCCGCGGGAGGGGTCGTTCGCAGCACACGGCCGCCGGCTCAGCCGGCGAAAACCGGTGCATATCTCGGGGGTCAACTGTCATGACTCGTACAGGCGACTATGATTGATGCCAGTGGTCCGATTATCGAAGTCGTAAGTTAGTTCCGGACGCCTGCGATTAATCACAGTAGACGGCGGCGCCCGAAGGCCTTGTCCGCGCGAATTTCCGTCCGGAAAGCGGTTGATCGAATGGCGCTTCCTCGTAACCAACAGCCGGGCTGCGGTCATGCTCATGGGCGTGGCCGTCGCTGCCATGCTCTTCGCCTACGGGGGATGGCGCTGGAGCGCTGCGGCAAGGCCCGACCTGGCGACGGCGGCGAACGCCAACGCCGCGCCGGGCGATGCATCCGCGTGCCCGCCGCACGCGAGCGCGACAGCGTCGACTTGTCGGATGCCCAGCTGGCATACGTGAAGGTCGAGCCGGTCGAAGAGCGCGACTTCCCGGTCGAAGAAGGAGGCGCGTCGGCAGCATCAGATTTCGACGAGGACATGGCGGGTGCAGGTGTTTACGCCCTACCAGGGGCGCATCATCGCCTCTCTACGCCGTGCAGTCGGCGATGGCGTGAAGAAGGGCAGACCCTGTTCACCATCGACAGCCCCCGATCTGCTGCAGGCTGAGTCCACTCCTGATTGCCAGGCGGCCGGCGTGCGGGAACACCACCACGCGCAACCTGGCGCGGCTCCGCGAGAAACTCTACAAGACGCTGGCGCAGCGCGAGCTCGACCAGAGCGACCTCACGACCAGCCAGACCGCCAGAAGGCGTAATCTGCGGGCGGCGCGCGACACCGCCGGTGCGCCTCCTTCCGGCAAGGGCGCCGACACGCCGAGATCGACCGCATCATCGCCGAGCGCAGCGCCGAGCCTGACGCTGGTCGTGCCGAGCCCGATCAGCGGTCGGGTCGCGGCGCGCAAATGCGGCGCCGGGCCTGTTCGATGCAGCCGGCCAACGCCCCGGCGCCGTTCACCATCGCCGACGCATCGACACGATGCGGATGCTGGCCGAGGTCGCCGAGGCGGACAGCCCGGCGTTCCGCGTGTCGGCCAGAGGTGGCGCGTCACGCTTGCCGCATTTCCCGGCCGTGTGTTCGACGGCAAGATCACCACGATCGGCGCGAGCGTCGGTGCCAACACGCGCCGGCGTGATGGTCCGCTCCGTGATCAGACGATCCGCAGCTGAGTTGCGGTCGGGGATGTTCATAATTTCGTCATCCGCCTCGGCCCAGCCAGTGCGCTCGCCCGGCGTCCCAGCCGACGGCGTCGTGCTGACTGGCGACGGCACGATGACCGTGTGGATCCTTGCCGATCGCCGGCGCTTCACGCGGCGCACGGTCAAGATCGGCGCACAGCACGACGGCTACCGGCAGATTTGTCGAGGAGCGATGCAACTCGGCGAGACTCTGCCGCCGCCGAGGGGTGCGCTGTTCCTGAGCAATGCGCTCGCCACGGCCTCGCCGGCTGGCCCGCGCGCCTGCCGGCCGCGAATGGCGGCCAGAGATGGCGTCGGAGTGAGACACAGCCGTGCTCAAGGGCTTCTGACATTCGGGCTGACGCGCCGCCCGCGCTGTCCTGCTGGGACTGCTGGTGTTCCTGGCCGCCGGCCTGTTCGCATTACCAAACTGAACATCGAGGCTTATCCAAATCCGGCGCCGGTCATCGCAAATCACCGCCCAGGGCTCCCGGCCTGTCGGCCGAGGAGATGGAGCGCTGCACACATTCCGATCGAGGTCGGTCTTGCCGCAACGCCCGGCGTCCGACGTCATCCGCTCGACCTCGTTCTATGGCACACTCTCATTCGTGCGCGTGACCTTCTATTACGGCGTCGACTACTATTTCGCGCTGACGCAGACCGCCATCAACCTCCAGCAGAACGTCAGTCTTCCGAATAACGTCACCCCCGAGCAATACATGC
>ERZ1370068.229-contig-10206_pt1 | contig 23912 bp, 27 predicted proteins | sample MGYA00561227_ERZ1370068 | MGnify/ENA primary metagenome ERZ1370068 (study PRJEB38410, sample SAMEA6850437) | metagenome | study: Metagenomic assessment of the ecological functions of the soil: analysis of the soil microbiota associated with the...
GTTGTGCTTCGTTCAGTTACGTATTGCTAATACCGACCGGTTGGGCCGCATGGTATCGGACCTCCTCGACCTCACGAGCATCGAAGCCGGCAAGATCGAGCTGATCCCGCGGGCGTTGCCGGTCGCCGATCTGCTGGTCGACGCGATGGCCGTCGACGGCCTCCGCCACCTCGCGGACGGCGGCGGAGGGTCCGCGCGTGGTCACCGGACCCACTCGCGGCGATGCCCAGCCCGTTCTGAGCGGATCCGGACCGGCTGCGCCAGGTTCTGACGAACCTGCTCCGCGGCGATCGCGGTCGAGTTTCAGCCCACGCCGGGCGCGCAGCGTCGCCGATCACCGCCCGCGCTGGACACGCGAGAGGAGCTCGTGCGGCTTCGCGGTCGAGGACTTCCGGCCCCGGATCACGCCCGCGGGCGCGGCGCGGTCGGCAAGTTCTGCCGGGTCGGGCGGGTCGAGTCGGAGCGGCCGCCCGGCACCGGGCCTGAGCCGCGGCCATCACCGCGCCGCGCGGCACCTGGTCAGAGCTCCACGGCGGGCGGATCTGGGTCAGGACGCCGCACGGCGGGGCGGCGTTCGTCGTCTGCTGCACCGCTGGCGCCGTCGGGCGCCTGGTGACGGCCTCGCCGGGCCGCCCGCCGCCGCCGGCGGACTCGCTCCGACGACCAGTCTGGTCCTCGTCGTCGACGACGAGACCGACCTGCTGCAGATCGTCATCGACCGGCTGGCCGCCAACGGGTATCGCGTCGTCACCGCGCGCGACGGGCATCGGAGGCGCTCGCGCGCGCCAGGACCATCCCGGCTGCATCATCCTCGACCTCAAGATGCCGCCGGCTCGGCGGCTTCGAGGCACTGCCGGAGATCCGGCAGGCGCGCGCCGCGGCCGCGCGTGATCGTGCTGACCGGCTCCCCGACGCAAAAGTCGCGCTCGCGGCGACGAGAGCCGCGCCCGCGGCGCGGACGAGTTCATGCTGAAGCCCTTCGACCCCGGCGCAGCTCCTGCGCCTCACGGCGCAGGCGTTCCGACCGTGACTGAGGACGAAAGCCATGGCCCCACCCATCGCGCGTCCTGCTGGTCGACGACGATCCGGACTTCTGCGAGGCGCTGGGCGACCGGCCGCGCTGCTCCTCGGCTTCCAGGTGTCGGTAGGCCGACCGCGGTCCAGGAGGCCCTCCGCCTCTGCCGCGAGAGCCGCCCGCGATCGTGCTGCTGGACCTCGTCATGCCGGGCATGGACGGCATGGCTCGTCCTCGAGACGATGCGGCGCGGAGGAGCCGGACGTCGTCGTGATCGTCATCACCGGACACGGGACCATCGCGCGCGCCGTCGAGGCGATGAAGAAGGGCGCGTACGATTTCGTCTCGAAGCCCATCGACGCGCGCCACCTCGAGATCGTGCTGGCAAGGCGCCTCGAGCGCCAGGCGCTCCGGGACGCCAACGCGCTCCTGTCCTCCGAGGTGGGGGACCGCTACGCCGCAATCGTCGGCGACAGCTCGCAGATGCGCGAGCGCGCTGGACGTCGCCCGGCGCGCGCGGCGCCCAGCGGCGCGACGGTGCTGCCCTCGGGCGAGAGCGGGACGGGCAAGGAGGTCACCGCTCGCGCGATCCACCGGTGGAGCCGACGGCCGAGACCAGCCGTTCGTCGTGGTCAACTGCGTGGCCCTGTCCGAGGAGCTTCTCGAGTCCGAGCTGTTCGGCCACGAGAAGGGCGCGTTCACCGGGGCCCACCAGCAGAAGCGCGGCGAGCTCGAGGTCGCGCACGGCGGGACGGTGTTCCTCGACGAGATCGGCGACGTCCGGCCCGCGCTCCAGGCCAAGCTGCTCCGCGTGCTCCAGGACCAGACCTTCGAGCGTGTCGGCGGCACGCGGCAGATCCAAGGACGTCCGCTTCGTCGCGGCCACCAACCGCGACCTCCGGGCCGCGAGTCCGGGACGGCCTCTTCCGCGCTCGACCTCTACTACCGGCTCAACGTCGTGAGCCTGACCCTGCCGCCGCTCCGCGAGCGGGCCGGGACGTCCCCGCGCTCGCGCAGCACTTCCTCGAGCGCCACCGGCGGGAGCCTGAGCGCGAGCTCCACGGATCACGCCCGAGGCGCTGTCGGCGCTCCGCCGGTACGCCTGGCCGGGAAACGTCCGGGAGCTCGAGAACGTGATCGAGCGCGCCGCCGTGCCTCGCCGACGGGCCGGAGGTGACGGCGCGGGACCTGCCCGCCGAGATCCGGAGGCCGGGCTCGCGGCGGGATGACGCCGGGAGCCGCGCGCGGACGTATCACGCGGCGGTGGAGGAGTTCAAGCGCGGGCTGATCGCCTCGACCCTCCGCCGGACCAGCGGGAACCGCACGCGGGCCGCGCCTCCTCGGGCTCCAGCGGACCTATCTGGCGCGGCTGATCCGCGACCTCGGCCTGGCGGCGCCGGCGACGGTGGTCCCCGTCCGGGGCTGGCGGGGGCGCCGATCCCCGCTGCGCGTGCCGCCGCGGTGGAGTAGCCGAGCGCGCTCGGCGCAAGCTGCGAGGGCGCTACGGCTGCAGCGGGCGGCGGGGACGAACGCCGAGATCCGCGTAGAACGTCTCGGATCGCCGCGGCGAAGACGTCCCGCCGAGAAGCTTGAGTCTCGAACGTCGCCCGGGCTCCCTTCGCGAGCCAGGCGCGAAGGCCGGCGTCCACCAGCACCGCCTCGAGCTGCCCGGCCGAGCGCCGTGGCGTCGCCGGCCGGGACGAGGAGACCGTTCTCTCCGTGGACCACGTCCTCAGGCACACCGTCGATGTCCGATGCCACGACTAGCGCATCCATACGGCCTGGAACGCGCCTCCGGGAGTGCCAGCGCCCCGCTACCCTGGAGCGAGGGCGGGACGAACACGTCAGCCGCCCGGAGATAGGGAAGGGGTCGGGTACCCAGCCGGGGATGACCGTCACGCCGTCGAGACCCAGGCGACTCTGCGAGTCGCCGGTGCGCGGAAAGGAGGCGGCCGCTGCTGGGAGGCAGGCTCGAACGGGGACACCGCGAGCCCGAGGTCGGCGAGGCATGGAGGAGCACGTCCAGGCCCTTGCGCGGATCGTGGCGCGAGACGGACGATCAGGGGCGCCGGGCCGTCCGGCAGCCCCGGAAGGGCCCCCGTCCGGCCGGATCTCCGGGTCCGTCGTCCGCGAAGGCGGCCTTCGACGCATATGGAAGCTTGCGGCTGGGCGCCCTGGCCGTAGGCGGCGAGGAACAGCCGCCGCGAGAGGACTCGTAGTTCATGGTCAACAGATCGGAGCGCTGGTGCGCCAGCCGCTCGCAGGGCGCTACGAACCACCGGGCCCACCAGAGCTCGGCCCGGTAGCGCGCGCGCGCATCCAGACGCCGTGGGCGCGCCGACCCCGGGCGCGGGACGCGTACTCGTGCTCCACCGGCGTGTACATCGCCTGCTGAGGGACGCCGCCCGGAGGCCGGCCTCGAGCCAGGCGCCGGGCCGTCACGACGCCCACGTAGGGCATAGGTCCCGAATCCGTGGACGAGGTGTGGGCCGGGCCGGCCGGCCAGGAACCGCTCGACCCCGGCGCTCACCGCCGGGGCCGACAGCGCGACCAGCCGCTTCCAGAATCCGTTGGCCGGATCGGGTCCGAACACCGCGGACCTGGACCCGGTGAAGCGCCGGTAGCTCGGTCTCGGACGGCTCCGGTGGATCCGGGAAAGAAGACCTGGGGGCCTGAAGCCGGCTCGGTGGGCAGCCAGCGCGTGGGCCAGCACGTAGCTGGAGTGGCCGCCCATCCCGTCGCGCGGGTCCCGGCCGGCGACCATGATGACCTCGCTCGTCCGGGGCCGCGAGCGCGCGAACCGGCCGCGGCGCGCGGTCGTCGCCCGCCAGGTCAGCCTCCGCGCGTCACGCTGGCTCGTGGTCGGGAGACTCCCGCGGGACGGACGTGCATCGGTTTGCATCCGTGGTCCCGGCGAGCCCGGCGGCCACCGATCCATGGCTCGATCTTGGCACATGCGCGTTGGCGGTTCCGAGACTGCGCGGGCGCAGGATTGTGGACGCTGTCGAACGCCTCGCACGTGCCCGTTCGTCTCGCCGCGTGGGAGCTTCATGCGCCAAGGAGGATGGCATGGAATGGCGTGAGCTGATCGTCGACGGCTTCGACCGCTTGCCGGATCTGGCGGACGAGGCGCTGTCGGGCGTGAAGACCGCCGACCAGGACTGGGCGCCGCGCCCGGCGACGAATCCCTCGGCTGGACCGTGTGGCATCTGACGCCGCGTCCAGGACGGCCAGATCGCCGACCTCGTGGGCGAGCCGGATCTCTGGACCCGGGACAGCTGGCAGCGAGAAGTTCAACCGGCCGGCGGACCACGAGGACTCCAGGCTGCGGGCACACGGCCGGAACAGGTAGGGCATTCCGGTCGCCGAGCGCGAAGGTCCAGGGCGACTACCTGCGCGCGACCACGGAGCGGACGGCAGCAGTACCTCGCCCGGCTGACCCCGGCCGATGGACCGAGCTCGACGAGCCGTGGTGCACACGCCCCGGCCCACCCTTGGCGTCCGACTCACTCAGCATCCTGGCCGATTGCCACCAGCACGCGGGCGAGGCGGTCCTACATCCGCGGTCTCCTCAAGGCCCGCGACAGGTCGGCCTGGGCGGCTGCCCGATCCGCAGCTCCCGGCCTGCCAGCCGGAAGCCCGCCCGCAAGAAGCGCCGCGGCTGAGGCCGGAAGCCGCGCGAGCGGCTCCGGGGCCGCGCCTTCTCGCAGGACCCTCGTCCGAGAGGAGTAAGCTCAGGTCATGATCGTCACCATCGACGACCTCCGGACGGCGGCGCGCCGGCGGCTTCCGCGGGCGCTGTTCGACTACATCGATGGCGGCGCCGAGGACGAGGTCACGCTCCGCGCCAACCAGCGCGACTTCCGAGCCGCTACCGGTTCCGGCCCCGGGCGCTCGAAGACGTGAGCCGGCGCAACCAGTCGACGACCGTCCTCGGCATCCCGGTCACCTCGCCGCTGATCCTCGCGCCGACCGGCTTCACCGGCATGTTCTGGCCGCGCGGCGAGGCGGTGGCCGCGCGGGCCGCCGGCCGGAAGGGCGTGATCTACACCGCCAGCACCATGTCGATCTGCCCGATGGAGGAGATCGCGGAGGCGGCGACCGGCCCCATCTGGTACCAGCTCTACGTGTGGCGGGACCGCGGGATCGTCGCAGATGCTGATCGAGCGCGCGAAGGCCGCCGGCTACCGCGCCCTCGTGGTCACCGGTGCGACACGCCGGTGCTGGGCCAGCGCGAGCGCGACGTCCGGAGCGGCCTCGTGCTCCCGCCGCGGATCACGGTGAAGAACGTGCCTCGACACGGCTCCGCCGCGGCTTCCTGGCTCTGGGACTTCCTGACCCATCCCCGGCCGACCTTCGGCAACTTCGTGGGATGGCCGGCGTAGCACGACGCCAGTCTCGCTGGCCGCCTTCACCACGAAGCAGTTCAGCGCGTCGATCAGCTGGGACGACGTCGAGTGGTACCGCTCCCTCTGGCCGGGCCCGATCGCGCTCAAGGGGATCGTGTCCGCCGGAGGATCGCGCGCGGGCGGCCGACCGCGGCATGGAGGCGATCATCGTGTCGAACCACGGTGGCCGCCAGCTCGACCACGCGCCCTCGCCGATCGAGGTGCTGCCGGAGATCGTCGGACGCGGTCGGGGGCGCGGCGAGGTCATCCTCGACGGCGGCATCCGGCGCGGCTCGGACGTGGTGAAGGCGATCGCGCTCGGCGCCCGGGCGTGCATGCTCGGCAAGGCCTTCAACTACGGCGTGGCGGCGCTCGGGGAGCGCGGCGTCGAGCTGGCGATCGACATCCTGCAGCGCGAGATCGATCGGGCGCTGCGCCCTGGTCAGCCGCCCCACGCTGGCCCAGCTCAGACCGCACGGCGGTCCCACCTGCGGGCGGCCGCGGGTCCGTAGCGGCGCGCGCGGCGCCAAGCCCGGGAGGACGGTCATGACGACGCAGAAGCTCCTCGTCGGCCTCACGCTCGCCAACCTCGGGCTCCTCTGTTCCTCCTGGCGCACGCCGGGAAATCAGCGGTGGCGGACGTCGCGCCCGCGGTGCTCCGGGGGCGGGCGCCTCGAGATCGTCGGACGACCAGGGGCGGTGCGCGCCAGCATCAAGCTCGCACCCCGCCGGCACGGTCAATGGCCAGGCCTATCCGGAGACCGTGGTCCTGCGGCTCATCGACCCGAAGGGCCATCCGACGGTGAAGCTCGCCGGCTCGGAGCAGGGCGGCGGTCTCGGCCTGATCGCCGAGGCCGATGCGGTCCATGTCATTCTGAAGGCCGAGGACGCGAGCGCGTCGCCTGACGCTCACCAACAAGGACGGCCAGGAGCGGCTGATCAAGCCGTAGGAGCTTCACGATGGCGACGGGCGGAATCGGTCTCCGGCGGCTGCAGCACCTGGTGCTCGTGGATCTCGGACGTGGAGCGAGCGTGCGCTTCTACCGCGACGTCCTGGGCTTCGAGGTGAAGGTCCGCTACCCGAATGCGGCGTTCCTGAAGATTCCGGCACGCCGGACGACCACCATCTCCGGGCTGTTACTGGAGCAACGCGGAGTGCCCGCGCCCCACGAGGGCGTGGCGCGCATGTACCACTCCGCGTGGGAGGTGGGCGGAGCTCACCGACCTGGCGCGGCGCGGCAGCGCCTGATCGAGGCCGGGGCGCTGGTCGGCTCGTCCGACCACGGCGTCAGCCTCTCGCTCTACGCGAAGGACCCGGACGGCCTCGAGTTCGAGGTCTTCTGGACCGTGCCCGACGGCACGCCCGTCGGGGACGCGGCCGCTTCACCTCGAGGCGGAGCTGGCCCGGCGCGGGAATTCGTGCCCTGAGTCGACCGGATCGGCCGCCCAGCCCCGTCGAGGAGCCAGGCACTCAGGATGGGAGCGGGCGAATCTTGACACCGTCAGGGACGGTCCCTACACTCGCGCCAACCGCAACGGAGGTTCCCGCGAGGGGCGGGCCGCTGAGTGAGTGACGATGGCCGGCTCCCGGGGAGCGGAAGACGGGTGAAGAGCGCGCCGCGGCGCGCCGACGCGAGGGAGGCCGGGAGTGGCGGAGTCGAGGCCAGAGCTGCACCCATCCGTGGCTGCGGGTTACTTGCGGCGTCTGTGGCGAGGCCGTGGACGCGCTTGGCCAGGACCCATCGGAGACCAGCGGAGAGGCGTGACGCTCCCCGGCGGCCGGCCGTCCGCCGCATCGGCGGCGACGACTCCCAGGCGCTGTTCATCGTGGCCCGCGGCCACCTGGAGCTCATGGACCAGCTCCGCGTGGTGATGGGCCACGAGGCGGCGTCGAGCATCATCGAGGACCGTCGGGAGCATCCCCGCGCGAGAGGCGACCGAGGAGAAGGCGCGCGGAGATCCGGAAGCGCCTTCGCGAGGAAGGCCCGCCGGACCAGGGCTAGCCGGCGCCGGGCTCCGTCCCGCCCAGCCGACCAGGTCGGCGACGGCGGTCCCCCGCCAGCCGGCCCCTGCGCTTCTTCCAGTAGAGCGTGCGGAAGCGGCGTCGTCACGGGCCCGGGCTTGCCGGCGCCCAGCGGCTTCCGTCCACTCGCGAGACCGGCATGATCCCGCCGGCCGTCGACGAGGAGGAACGCCTCGTCCGCCGTCCGAGCGCCTCCGGTGAGAGATCCGCCTGCCGGGCAGGGATCCCGAGCTCGGTCGCGAGATCGAGCACCGTCTGGCGCGTGATGCCCTCCGAGGATGTCCCGCGCGGCGTCGACAGCGCTCCGTCCTTCACGAGGAACAGGTTGAAGCCGGGGCCCTCGGCGAGGTGCCCGGCGGGCGTGCAGAGGACCGCCGTGTCGGCCCCGCGGTCGAGCGCCCTCGGAAGAGGCCGCGCTGGAGGTCCATCCAGCTGAAGTTCTTCACGCGGGGGTCGATAGCCTCGGTCGGCGTCCGGCGGTTGTCGACCATGGCGAGGTCGATGCCGACCTCCTGGCGCTCGGGCGGCACGATCCAGATGTACGGGAGCGCGAAGCGCGACGAAGCGGTTCCGGCAGAGCCGCGGGTCGCGCTTTGGTCATCGAGACGAACCTGCCGCGCGTCACGATCATCTGGACGTAGGAGTCCTCCAGGCCGGCGCGGTGGACGCACTCCGCCAGGATGCGCTTCCAGCTCTCCGGCGGGTGGGGGCAGGTCGCTGCCGCGCCCGCGCACGAGCGCAGGAAGCGGGCGATGTGGTCGTCCAGCCGGAAGAAGCGCCCTTTCCAGACCGAGACGGTGTCGTACACGGCGTCGCCGCGCGTGAACCCGAGGTCGAAGAGCGGAATCCGCGCTTCGTGAGCGGGCGAGTACTCGCCATCGATGAATGCTACCCCGTCCGCCACGATGCTTTCCTCGGTCGACGCCCTGCGCCGGTTGTTCCGTCGGGGCGCCCTGATGATCTGAATGAGCCGATCCGTCGAGGACCACGCTACGGGCTCTGGCAAGGCGCCGTCAAGGCCTGGGCCGAATCGCGCCACGGCTGGATGGCTGGCCCGGGCGATCCTCGAAGGGTTTCACGATCCTGTTCCTGGCTCCGGACGGTTCCAAGTACGCGTGTGGCAGTACGCGTGTGGCAGGCACCGTCACGAACAACGGGCCGGGAGGACTGGAGCAAGACCACCCAGCTTCGTCGTTCGCGACCGGGAGCGCTACCCTCTCGGCGCGAACGGCCTGCGCTTCCAGAAGGACCTCAACAGCGCGATGTTCCAGCAGGAGACGACGATTGAGCGTCGAGCTCTCCGGGACGGGCGTCCCCGAGAGCTCCATCAGCCCCGGCCAGTCCCCGGTGATCCTACCGCGTCGTCGTCCACGTCGGCCACGCCCCGAACCACGGCTCTGTCCCGATTGCGGGCGACGTCGTCAGCAACGAGTGCACCATCTTTGTGACATTCCCCTGAATTCTCGGTCTCTTCCGCAACGTTGACCGGGCCCGCGACGGGCCCGCGTACGCTGAAGTCCAGACGGCACGCGCCGGGAGCACTTCCCGGCGGAGCCTGGAGGGAGACAGCGTGGGCGAGGTCTACATCGCGGGGCGGCCATGACCCGGGTCGGACGGCGGGAGGACTCGCTGGCGGACCTCATGGCGGAGGCCGGCCGGGGCGCCTCGCAGCTGCCGGCCTCGAGCGGCCCGACGCCCTCGGGTGCGTTTCGGCCATGAACCCCGAGGAGTTCGTCGGCGAGGGCAACTTCGCCTCGTACGTGGCGACCTACCTCGGGCTCGCGCGGGTGCCGAGCCTGCGCGCGAGACGGCGACCTCGTCGGGCGCCGCCGCCCTGTTCGCGGCGTATGCGGAGGTGGCAGCCGGCCTTCATCGCACGGTCCTCGTCGTCGGCGGGGAGAAGATGACGCATCTTCCGACGCCTCGCGTCTCCGAGCTGATCGGCCGGTCGATCGACTCCTACGAGCGCTCCTACGGCGCGACGATGCCGGCCCTGGCAGGGATCGTCACGCGGGCGTGGATGGCGCGGACCGGCGCCACGTTGCGCGACTTCTCGCTGGTCGCCGTCAAGAACCACGCGAACGGCGCCCGGAATCCGCTCGCGCACTTCCGGGAGACGGTCACCCTCGAGACCGTCCCCGGCGAGCCGGCTCGTGGCCGACCTGCTCGCCTTTACCACTGCTGCCCGATCTCCGACTGGGCAGCCGCGGGTCGTCGTCCGCGCCGAGCGCGCACCCATCCGCATCGCCGGCGATCGGCCAGGGGTCGGACTACCTCGCCCTCCGTTACCGGGAGGACTTCACCGGGTTCCGCGCGACGCGCGAGGCGCCCGCGCGGCGTTCCGGATGGCCGGCTTCGGTCCGGAGCGAGTCGAGGTGGCGCGAGCTCCAGCGACGCCTTCGCGCCCTTCGAGCCGATCTCGATGGAGGACACGGGCTCGCCCCGCGGGGAAGGCGGCCCGCATGGTCGCCCACGGCGGAGACGGCGCTCGACGGGCGGCTGCCGGTGAATCCGTCGGGCGGGCTCAAGGCGCGCGGCCATCCCCTCGGCGCAACGGCGCTCGCGCAGGTGGTCGAGCTGTGCTGGCAGCTCACCGGGCAGGCGACCGGCCGGCAGGTGTCGGCGCGGCGTCGGGCTCGCCCAGTCCATCGGCGGGCTCGCCACGTCGAACTGGGTGACGCTCCTGGAGGCCGCGTGACCGAGCTCCGGCCGTCGAGGACGGAGCGGCGGCGCCGTCAGCCCGCTTCCGATGCCGCGATCGCGGGAGAGAGCAGCGAGCCCGGCCCGCCGAGCGTGGCCGCGGCGGAGCGCGAGGCCAGACCGGCGCCGGACGGGATCATCGCCGGCGTCGACGCTGCCCCCGCTGCGCGACGGACGTGCGCGCCGCCGGCCCGCTACTGCCCCGACGACGGGTCGGTCACTGACGGCCCGCGACCGGTGCCGGCCCACGGCGAGGTCGTTACCTTCACCACGCTCTACTCGCCGCCGACGGGATTCGCGTCACCGCTGCACCTGGCGCTCGTCGAGCTGCCGGGCGGCGCGAGGTTCTTCTGCCACGGGCACGGGGACGAAGGGCCTCCGTCCTCGGCTCGCGCGTCGTCGATCGAGGCCGTGGACGACATCTACTACTTCTCGACCCTGAGCCTGGCCGAGCGGCGCCGCGCCTGCTTCTGGCGGCCGCCGCGCCGAGACCGCGACGGGCCGGTTCTCGGCGTTCGCGAAGAGCGCCGCCAAGCGGCTCCTCCGGAGGACCCCATGAGACCGCTGGACGGGATGCGCGTGATCGACCTCACCCGGGTGCTCGCCGGGCCCTACGCCGACGATGCGCTCGCCGACATGGGCGCCGAGGTGATCAAGGTCGAGGAGCCGGGCAAGGGCGACGACAGCCCGCGCCTGGCCGGCCTTCGCCGGCGGCGAGTCGACGTACTTCATGAGCGTCAACCGCGGGAAGAAGAGCGTCACGCTGGACCTCAAGGCGGAGGCCGGCAAAGACGGTGCTCCGGAAGCTCCTCGCCGGCGCGGACGTCCTGCGTCGAGAACTTCCGGCCCGGCACGCTCGCGCGGCTCGGGTTCGGCTGGGAGGCCGTGCACGCGCTGAATCCCCGGCTCGTGTACTGCTCGATCTCGGGCTTCGGCGAGTCGGGGCCGGAGGCGAGCCGGCCGGGCTACGACCTCATCGTCCAGGGCGAGTCGGGCGTGATGGACTCTCACGGGCTTTCCCGACGGACCGCCCGTCAAGGTGGGGAACTCGATCGCCGATCTCGCGTCCGGCACGATGGCCTCGCACGGCATCGCGCTGGCGCTCCTGGCCCGCGAGCGCACGGGGCAGGGGCAGAAGGTCGAGATCGCGATGCTCGAGGTGATGGCGGCGCTCCCTCACGTACCAGGGACAGGGCTACCCTCGCCACCGGCGTGAGCCCGAAGCGCCGCGGCAACCAGCATCCCTCGATCGTGCCCTACGAGGTCTTCGAGGCCGCGGACGCGCTACCTCACTGTCGGCGTCGCGAACAACTCGCTCTGGGCGCGCTTCTGCCAGGCGATCGGCCATCCGGAGCTCGGGACCGATGCGCGCTTCGACACGGAGTCGGAAGCGCGTCGAGCAGCGCGAGGTGCTGGTGCCGCTGCTCGAGGCGATCTTCCGGACCGCACCGGTGGCCGACTGGCTCGCGCGGCTCGAGCGCGCCGGCGTGCCGGCGGGGAAGATCAAGTCGGTCGGCGAGGCGCTGGAGTCGGAGCACCTCCGGGCGCGCGGCGCGATCGTGACCGTGAACCATCCGACGGCGGGGCGCATGCGGATGGTGGGGCCGCCGATCCGGCTCCACGGGACGCCGGCCGAGGCGCGCGATGCCCGCGCCACTGCTCGGTGAGCACACGGACTGAGAGTTCCTGACGAAGCTCGCTCGGATATCTCGTCCGGAGACGATCGCGGAGCTCCGGGCGAGGCGGGGTCCCCTAGTGAACGACGTGCGCCTGCTTCGCGGACGCGGGGACGCCCGGCGACGCGGAGTGGCGCGGCGGTGGAGACTAGCGGTCAGCGCAAGCGAGACGACCGCGTACATCTCAGCGCGGCCACCGATGCGCTCGATCGGCGGCTGCGCTCGGTGGAGCAGAGCTCGCAGAACGCGCGGTTCACGCGGCTCCACTCGCGGATGTCCAGGCATCCGACACAGAGGGTCGAGCCGGGGAGCGTTGCCCAGCCGCACACGCGGCAACTCGAGAGGACGGAGCTGTCGAGAATCGAGGAAGCCATCGTCGAGCGGAGTCGTAGAGCAAGGAGCGTGCCCGCGCAGGACCGGGGACCCTAACCGGCGGCAGACCTGTATCCGACAGAAAGGCGGCCGAGTGACGGAACACGCGTGTTTCCTGATAGTTGCGCGCATCCTCACCGTTCGCGGCCGCGCCCGACAGGCTGTCTCGATGACCGCGCCGGGCGACGATTCGCGACCCGGATCTGTCACGCGCCTGCCGTCGGGCGACACTCGCCGTGACGGAGGACGGCCTCGAGCGTGACGACCCCGACCGTCCCGAAGTTCCCGGGCGGCATGGCCGCGGCGCCCGAGGCGACGGCGGGCGGCTGCGCGAATCCCGCATGCAGCTGCCTGGTCGACCCGGGCCGCGCCCACTGCTGCGCGGCCTGCGCCCGGGCGAGCGAGGACGCCGACCAGTGCCAGTGCCAACATTTCGGATGCACGGCGCGAGCGTTCTGAGCCATCCAGCCAGGTGAGCCGGTGAGCCGCGAGGGGCTCGGACGTCGAGCTTCGCCGCCTGCGGGAGGAGAAAGTCGCGGCCGACCGGCGGCTCGCGCGGCTCCAGGGGCTCGCCCGGCTGTCGAGGCGTCATCGCGTCGTCGCTCGATCTCGATCAGGTCCTCCGCGAGATCGCGCGCGCGGCCGCGGAGCTCGATGGAGGCGCCCGCGGTCGGGCTCTGGGTGGCCGACGACGCCACGCGGACCCTCGAGCCGCGCGGGTTCTCCGACGAGCGCCTCTCCGCCTCGTATCCGCACCGGCGGATCGCGTTCGACGAGGGCCTGCCGGGCTGGGTCGCCCGGCATCGCCGGGCGCTCGTCATCCCGGACGTCCTCGTGGATTCTCGCGTCATCGCGCCGGACTGGTTCCGGCAGCACGGCCTCCGCAGCGCGTACCTCGTGCCGGTCATCCATCAGAATGCGCTGCTCGGAGTCCTCGCGATGAACGGGCGGGTCGCCCTTCGATCTCGACGCGGAAGCCGCGTGAGCTCCTGGAGAGCTTCTGTCGGCCAGGCCGCGCTCGCGATCCGGAACGCCCGGCTGTACCAGGAGGCGCGCGGGACGCGGGACTTCCTCCGCTCCATCGCGGAGCACTCGCCCGCCGGGATCGTGACCACCGACGTGCGCGGCCGCATCACCTACTGGAGCCCGCGGACCGAGGAGCTCCTCGGCTACCGCTCCGACGAGGTGCTGGGGCGGCCGGTGTCCGAGCTCCAGCGGGGCGGCCCGGACGCCGCCCGGGCCCTGATGCGGCGCCTCCGGGCCGAGGATCGGATCCGGGAGCACGAGGCCGAGATCCTCGCGCACGACGGCCGGTGGGTGGAGTGCCGGTTCTCGCTCGCTCTCCTCCGGGACTCCGCCGGCGCGATAGTCGGGACGCTCGCGATCCTCGAGGACACCTCGGAGCGGAAGCGGCTCGAGGCCCAGCTCCGGCAGGCCCAGAAGATGGAGGCCGTCGGCAGGCTGGCCGGTGGCATCGCGCACGACTTCAACAACCTCCTCGCCGTCATCATGGGCCACAGCGACCTGATCCGGGGCGTCCTGAAGAAGGGCGACGCCCTCGCCCACGACGTGGAGCAGATCCGCCGGGCGTCGGAGCGCGCGGCCAGCCTGACGCGCCAGCTCCTGGCGTTCAGCCGCCGGCAGTTCCTCCAGCCGCAGGTGATCGACGTCAGCACGCTGGTCGGCAACCTCGCCACGATGCTCCGCCGGCTGATCGCGGAGGACATCCACCTGGACCTCCGCCTGGATCCCGCCGCCGGCCGCGTGCTCGGCGGACCCGGGGCAGCTCGAGCAGGTGATCGTGAACCTCGCCGTCAACGCGCGCGACGCCATGCCGCAGGGCGGGCGCCTCACCCTCGAGACCGCGCCCGAGGTGCTCGATCAGACGTTCGTGACGGCGCACCCGGGCTCCGGCCACCGGGCCGCACGTGCGCCTCTCCATCCACGACACGGGATGCGGGATGGGGCCGGACGTGATGTCGCACCTCTTCGAGCCCTTCTTCACGACGAAGGAGCCGGGCCGCGGGACGGGGCTCGGCCTCTCCACCGTTTACGGGATCGTCAAGCAGCACCGGGGCTACATCGACGTCGTCAGCGAGGTCGGGAGGGGCAGCTCGTTCGGCGTCTACCTTCCGCGGGTCGACACGCGCCCCACGTCCGAGCGGCCGACGCCGAAGGAGCGGCTCAAGCCCGGCAGCCGGGAGACCGTCCTCTTCGTCGAGGACGAGGTCGCGCTCCGCGATCTCATGCACCGGGTGCTCGTCAAGGGCGGCTACACCGTGCTGGCCGCGGCCGACGGCGTGGAGGCGCTCGCGCTGGCGGAGGCGCACCCGGACCGATCGATCTCGTCGTGACCGACGTGATCATGCCCCGCATGAGCGGCCCCGACCTGGCGCGCCCGGCTCCGCGCGCGGCAACCGGGGATCCGCGTGCTCTACGTCTCCGGGTACACCGCCGACCAGCTCCAGGCCCAGGCCGACCTGGGCCGGGAAGCCACGCTTCTCGCCAAGCCGTTCGCCTCCGACGGGCTCCTCCGGAAGGTCCGCGAGGTCCTCGACCGACCCCAGCTGCGCTAGCGCCTGGTCCGGCAAGGCCCCGGGGGCTCCGGATGGCCCGGACTAGGCCCGTCCCGTGCCCCTGCTTCCTTGACAGGCCGCCCGGCCCGCCGATATCGTGAGGGTCCCCAGCAGGGCCAGGAGGGCCCGCCATGGCGCGCCAGATCAGGATCTACGACACGACGCTCCGGGACGGCACCCAGGGAGAGGGCGTGTCCTTCTCCATGGAGGACAAGGTTCGCCTGACCCAGCGGCTCGACGCGCTCGGCGTCCACTACATCGAGGGCGGCTGGCCGGGTTCGAACCCGAAGGACCTGCGGTTCTTCCGCCGCGATCCTCGACGTGCCGCTGAAGCACGCGCGGGTGGCCGCCTTCGGCGCGACACGGCGGCCGGGCATCTCGGCCGCCGCCGATCCGAGCCTCCAGGCCCTCGTCGAGGCGCGGACCCCGGTCGCCACCATCTTCGGGAAGTCGTGGCCGTTCCACGTCACGCGACGCGCTCCAGACCACGCTGCCCGAGAACCTCCTCATGATCTCCGACTCGGTGGCCTTCCTCGTCCAGCGCGTCGAGGAGGTCGGTCTACGACGCCGAGCACTACTTCGACGGCTTCAAGCGCGACCGCGAGCTACGCGCTGGAGACGCCTGCGGGCGGCCGAGCGCGCGGGCGCGAGCTGCCTCGTGCTCTGCGACACCAACGGCGGGACGCTTGCCGTCGGAGGTGGCCGAGATCGTGCGCGAGACCCGGCGGCACGTCAGGATCCCGCTCGGCATCCACGCGCACAACGACGGCGAGTGCGCGGTGGCGAACTCGCTGGCTGCGGTCGCTCGAGGGCGCGGAGCACGTCCAGGGGACGCTCAACGGCTTCGGCGAGCGCTGCGGCAACGCGAACCTCGTGTCGATCATCCCGAACCTCACGCTGAAGCTGGGCCTCGACGCGATCCCGAGCTCCACCTCCGCGAGCTCGCGACGTCGCGCGCTTCGCCTTCGAGCTGGCGAACCGGACGCCCTGGCAGAGCCAGCCGTTCGTCGGCGACTCGGCGTTCGCCCACAAGGCCGGCATGCACGTCTCGGCGATCCTCAAGCACCCGGAGACCTACGAGCACATCACGCCGGACCGCGTCGGGAACCACCGGCGGGTGCTCGTGTCCGAGCTCGCCGGGAAGTCGAACATCCTCTGGAAGGCGCGCGAGTACGGGATCGATCTCGAGAAGGACACCCCGGAGACGCGCCGCATCCTCGACACGTTCGAAGCGCCTCGAGGACGAGGGGTACCAGTTCGAGGGCGCGGAGGCGTCGTTCGAGCTCCTGATGGAGCGGGCCCTCGGGAATCACCGCGCCTTCTTCGACCTCGAGGGCTACCGGGTGATCGTCGAGACGCGGCGGGACGACCGGGAGCCCCTCGCCGAGGCGACGGTCCGCGTCCAGGTCAAGGGAATCTCCGAGCACACCGCGGCGACCGGCAACGGCCCCGTGAACGCGCTCGACCACGCGCTCCGGAAGGCGCTGGAGGAGTTCTACCCGAGCCTCCAGGAGATGCGCGCTCGTCGACTACAAGGTGCGGATCCTCGACGAGACCAGCGGCACCGCGGCCAAGACGCGCGTCCTGATCACCTCGGCCGACGGCGAGGAGACGTGGGGGACGGTCGGCGTCGCCTGGCAACATCATCGACGCGTCCTGGCAGGCGCTGGTCGACTCGGTCGAGTACAAGCTCCGCCGCGACGAGCGCCGCTCCCTCGGGTAGTCCGCCTCGCGCCGGGAGCGTCCGCTCTCGCTAGCCGGCGTGGCCGCGCCTCCTCGGCCGGACCGCGCCCTCCCTCGTGTCTGCGCCTGAACGGCTGCCGCGCGTGAGCCCCATGCCCCCGTGACCGGGGCCTGGTGGCGCTCGCGTACAATGACAGGGAATGAACGGGTCGACGGCATTCGGTCTGTTCGCGATTCTCGTCCTCGTCCTGGGGAACGGGTTCTTCGTCGCGACCGAATTCGCCCTCGTCGCCGGTGCGCCGATCCCGCCTGGAGCAGCTCGCGCGCGGGGAACGCCCGGGCGCGTCTGGCTCCACCAGATGGTGGCGCACCTGGACGCCTACATCGCCGCGTGCCAGCTCGGGATCACCATGGCGTCGCTCGCCCTGGGCTGGATCGGGAGCCCGCGCTCGCGCATCTCCTCGAGCCGCCGATCGAGCGACTCGTCGGGCTGCTGGGCCCCGGCGGCGGCGCACGCACTCGCGGTGGGGATCGCGTTCTTCGTGATCACGGGCCTCCACATCGTGGCCGGCGAGCTGGCCCCGAAGGGCATCGCCCTCCAGCACCTCGAGGTGACCACCCTGTGGATCGCCCGGCCGTTCCAGCTGTTCTATCTCGTCTTCCGATGGCCGATCACGGCGCTCAACGCGGTCGGCAACGCGGCCCTCCGGCTCATCGGGCTGCGGACGGCGACCAGCCACGAGATGGTTCACAGCGCGGAGAGGCTCGCGCTCCTGGTCGAGACGAGCCAGCGGGCCGGCGCGGTCGAGGAATCGAGGCGCGCATCGCCTCCCGGGCGTTCCAGTTCGCGGACCTGACGGCGGCGGACCTGATGACGCCGCGGACCGAGATCGAGGGGATCCCGGTCGGTCTCGGCCGCGAGGCGCTGCTTCGAGCGCCTGGCCGCCAGCCGGGCCAGCCGCCTCCCGGTGTATGACGGCACCCTCGACAACATCCTCGGCGTCCTTCAGTGTCCCGCGACGTCGTGGCCCGTCTCTGCGCAGCCGGGCGCGACCCTGGACATCCGGGCCCTCATCCGTCCTGTCCTCACCGTGCCCGAGAGTCGACGGGCGGACGACCTGCTGGAGGACATGCGAGAAACCGGTCGTCACATGGCGGTGGTGATCGACGAGTACGGCGGCACCGGCGGAATCGTCACGCTCGCGGACCTGATGCGCGCCCTCGTCGGCCCGATCGACGAGGAGACGCCGGGCCAGGCGGAGGGCGCCGCGCCGCAGGCCGACGGATCCATCGTCGTGGACGGCCTCACGCGGGTGCACGAGCTGGAGGAGATGCTCGGCATCGAGCTTCGACGACGTCACGCGGGGGGACGTCAGCACCGTGGGCGGGCTGATCATGGCGAAGCTCGATCGCATGCCCCGCGTTGGCGACGAGGTCGAGCTCCTCGGCCCATCGTCTGCGCGTCGAGCGCCTCGACGGGCGACGCGTGGCGAGCGTGCGCATCTCCCGGGAGCCACGGGGCGACGGCCTGCCGAGCGGCGACGATCCCTCGCGCGTGAGCTCGCCGTCGCGCTGACGTCCGCGAGGCGCCGCGCGATCAGTCGCGGCGAAGAACCGGCGAGCGTGGCAACGCTCAGCGTCGAGCTCGATGGTCTGGAGCGCCTCGGCGGCGACGGCCCGGATGCGCTCGTCCTCGTCGCGCAGGCCGGCGCGCAAGGCCGGCACCGCGTCGCGGGCGACCGGCCCATCAGGCCGAGCGCGCGCGCCGCGTTGATGCGGACCTGGCGGTCAGGGTCGCGGGCGAACGCCGGCGAGAGCGCGGGCACCGCCTCCCGGGCGGGCGGCGAGTGGAAGCCCATCAGGCCGAACGCCGCCTCGGCCCGGACCTCGGCGTTCTCGTCGCGGAGCGTATCGACCAGGACGCGGATCGCGCTTCGCGGTGGCGCCTCCATCGAGCGGAACGCGCTGGCGGCCACCTTGCGCACGCCGGCCTCCGGATCCTCGAGCGCGCCGAGGATGGCGGGCGTCACGCCCGGGCCCCCGTTCGGCTGCTGACCGAGCCGGGTCAGCGTGTAGACCGCGCTCGTTCGCACGTCCACCTCCGGATCGCGGAGCGCGGCGCCGAGGGCGCGATGGCTCTCGCGGCGGCGGCTTCAGGAGGCCGAGCGCCTGCGCGGCCAGGGACCCGCTGGGACGGGTTCCCCGTCTTGAGGCCGTCCAGCAGCAGCGGGATGAGCCGGCGGTCGTTGCTCTGCTCGACGACTCTCCGCACGATCGACTGCGGGCGCTCCGTCAGTCCCTCGTCCGAACGGCGTCCCCACCTCCGCGAAGAGAGGCGGGAAGGTGTCGAGCGCCGGCGCCTGGCCGACGAGGCCCACCGCCGCGTTGTGGCGCGTCAGCGGGTCAGGATCGGCGAGGCCCGCGCGGAATGCCGGCACCCAGGTGTCCAGCGCCGCCTTGAGCTTCTTGAGCGCCCAGCCCATCTCCACGCGCGCCGGAGCGTTCGGTCTCGGCGACGGCGGCCGCGGTCAGTGAGGGGACGATGGCGGGCGCCGCGTCCTCGAACTGCTCGAGCGCGTCGGCAACCCGGCGGCGCACGCGGGCGTCCGGGTCGCGGAGGGCCTGGAGCAGGGGATCGACGGCCTCGGGCAGCTTCAGGTCGCCCAGCGTCTCGGCAGCCCGCATCCGGACTTCCGGATCCTGCTCTCGCGGATGTCGCGCAGCGCGGTCTGCGCGCTGGCGCGGCGTCTCGGACGGGCCGTCGTCGAGGACGGCGCAGCCCGCGACGACCAGGACCACGCCGGCGAGCGCGAGCAGGACGAGCGCGCGCGCGCGGGAAGGCTCGCCAGGGCTCTCATGGCTTGGGCGCGGGCGCGCCGCTCCGGGCTAGGCCGGGCGGCGCCGCGGCGGACGCCGCGCGCAGGGACGTCCTCGGCGCGGGCGCGATAGCTCTTGTGGGCCGTGTCGAGCGGCGTCTCGCCCAGGCGGTTCCTCGCCTTCGTGTCGGCGCCGTACTTGAGCAGGATCGCCAGGATCTCGACCGCGTCCTGCGCGGGCCGCCAGGTGGAGCGGCGTGTCGCCGTCCCCGTCCTTCGGGCTCGGAGCGGCCCCTGCGCGGAGGCAGCGCCTCGGCGGTCTGGCGGTGATCGAGCGGCGACGGCCTCGTGGAGCGCGGTCCGGCCGTTCCGGGCCGCGAGGTCGAGCTTGCGCGCTGCCCGAGAGGAGCACCTCGACGTTCGCCAGCCCCTGAGCCCGGCCGGCGGCCAGCATGCAGCGCGGTCTGCCCCGCGGCGTCGACCGCGTCGATCCGCGCGCCCGGCCTTCAGCGAGCACCGTGACGATGGAGGGGCGCGGCTCGCCGGCGCGCGCGGTCGCCTCGTGGAGCAGCGGTGCGGCCGTCACGGCAGACGAGGGTGCGCGTCCGCGCGCGCGCCAGGAGGTCGGCGACGTTCGAGGGATAGCCCTCGCCCACCGCCACGCACAGCGCGGTCATCGCCGTTCTTCGCCTGCGCATTCACGGGCGCGCCCGCGCCTTGAGGAGGAGCGTGAGGGCCTTCCGTCCCGCCGGCTGGCCGCGTGGTGGAGCGCCGTCCACCCGGCGCGGAAGCCGCCCGGCTCGGCGGCGTCCGGGCGGACGCCGGCCTCGAGCAGGAGCCCCGCGACCTCGACGTCGTCGCGGGCCGCGCGCTGGAGCAGCTCGGCCGGTCAGCGGCACGAGGCGCTCCTCCAGGGTCTTCCGGGCGCGCGCGGCGTCGGCGGCCGCGAGCGTGGTCGTGAGGAGCGACGAGGACGAGGGCCATCGCGCGGATCCTGCGGCCCGCGCCAGGCCGCGCGCCGGACGGAAGGGCCCTCACGATTCAGGCGGCGGGCGAGGCGGGCGCTAGAGACCGGTCCGGCGGCGCCAGGCGCGGATCTGCGCCGTGTGCTCCCGGTAGTGGTGGGGCCGTTCTGGATCGACGACCCGCGTGGCGGTCGCGTCCGGCGCGAAGCGCGCGTCGGAGACCGCGGCGCGGCGGCGAGGAAATCGCGGTGCGAGGCCGTGCGAGCTGCGCGCGCAGGCCCTCGATCGGTCACGCCGCGGCGGCGCGATCACGTGGCGGGCGTTGATCGCCGTCCAGATCGTCGTAGCTCACCCCGTCCGGGACGGGCTTCTCGCCGCGGGCGATGCGCTCGAGCACAGGGATCATCTCGCGCTGCCAGCCCGTGATGTGCGGCGAGGATCTCGCGGATGCCCCACGTGCCGGGGCAGGGCTGGCGCATGGCGTCGTCGCTCAGCCCGGCGCAGAGCGCGCTTGAGGGTCGCCGAGATCGTCGTCCGGCCTGCCGGAGGAGCTCGTCCTTGAGGCTCATGCGGGCGAGGGTAGCACGATCCGCGACCTCCGGCCGTCGACGGATCCGCGAGGGCGGGGATCGCGCGTGGTAGGCTCGGGGCCGTGGTCGAGCACACGACGACCGTCCAGGTGCGCTGGGGCGACGCCGATCCCGCCGGGATCGCCTTCTACCCGCGCTTCTTCGAGGTGGTACGACATCGGGACCGAGGCCCTGTTCGCCTCGCTCGGGCTCACGTGGGCCGAGGCGTTCCCGCGCTACGGCATCGTGGGCGTGCCCCATCCTCGAGGGCGGGCTCGCGCTTCGTCGCGCCGGTGCGCTACGGCGACGCCGGTGGCGGTCCGGACGCGCGTCGCGTGGGTGCGGAGAAACGTTCCGGGTCGAGCACGAGCTCTCGGTCGGCGACCGGCGCTGCGCCGAGGGCTTCGAGGTCCGGGCCTGGGTCGCGCGCCCCGACGCCACCGGCGCCCGCCCGCGCGCGCCTCCCCATCCCTCCCGAGGTCGCCGCGAAGCTCCGGGGTCAGACTTTGACCTCTTAACAATTCCTAGCGCGCCCGCAGCATCGCCCGGCCGGCGCGGTGTTTGGAAGTCAGCAAGGTCTGACCCCGGCGTGACGACGTGGGCGCTGAGGGGCTCCCGCACCTGGGTGGTCGCCGAGCTCTGGCGGCGACGTTCCGGGCGACGGCGGCCTCGATGCTCGGGCAGCGCCTCGGGCCGCGCGCTCCATGATGGTGCCGATCACCGGGTTGCCCTCGACGAGCCCGATGGCGGCGTCCGCGGCCGACGGGCTCTCCTCCGCGTCTCGATCGGCTCGCGCGCGTCACGTCCACGAAGCCCGCGTCCGTCGAGCAAGCCGCCGCACCGACCGCGGCGTCGTGGAGGCTGAACGGCACCTGGTAGAACTGCGGCGGGTCGGCCGGGAAGAACGCGCGCGATCGTGTCTCGTGCGCGATCCGGGTGACGGGCGTTGCGCTCCGATCGCGGTCCCAGACGCTCACGAGGATACGTCCCGCCCGGGCTTGAGCACCCGGAACGCCTCGCGCACCCGCCGCCTTGTCCGGAAAGAACATGAGCCCGAACTGGCACACCACCGCGTCGAACGAGCGATCCGGGAAGGGCAGGCTCGATGCCGTCCGCCTGGCGCCACTCGAGCGCGGGGTCGGCGGGGACCTCGCGTCCGCGCGTGGGCGATCATCGCCTCGTTCAGGTCGGTCGGCGACGAGCGTGCCCTGGCCGGCGAGGCGGCGCAGGAGGCGCCGGGTGACGATGCCGGTGCCGCAGGCGACCTCCAGCACGCGCATCACCCGCGCAGACCGGCGAGCCGCGGCCAGGTCGTCCGCGTGGCCGTGGAAGAGGAGCGGTCCGAGGTACCGGTCGTAGTTGACCGGGGATCGTTCCGACGAACGCCGCGTGCTGCTCGCGCCATCGGAGTCAGGCCTGACTTCCATACCTTCGGTCGCACGCGTGACCAACGTATGGAAGTCAAGGCCTGACCCCTACTGCTTCACCGCGCCGAAGGTGAGCCCGGTCACGATGCGGCGCTGGACGATCAGCGCCAGCACGCAGCACCGGCAGCGTGATCATCGTCGCGGCCGCCGCCAGCGTCCCCAGTTGATCTCCTCCCGTAGGAGATCATGTTGAAGACGGCGATCGGGAGCGTCCGCGTCTGGCGGCCGGCGAGGATCACCGAGAACAGGAAGTTGTTCCACGAGAACACGAACGACAGGATCGCCGTGGCCACGACCGCCCGGGCGCACGAGCGGCAGCGCCACGCGCCAGAACACGCCGAAGTAGGAGCAGCCGTCGATCAGGGCGGCGTCCTCGAGATCCGGCGGCACGTCCTCGAAGAAGCCGATCATCACCCAGATGATGATCGGCAGGCCCACGATCAGGTGCGTCAGGATGAGCGCCGCGTGCGTGTCCACCAGCTGCAGGTGCCGGAAGAAGATGTACCAGGGGATGAGGTACGAGATGCCCGGGGATGATGCGCGCGCACGAGCACGGTGAGCGCGAGGCGCCGCTGCTGCCAGCGAGGCGATCGAGTACGCGGCGCGGGAGCCCGCACGGCCAGGCCCGAGCGGGCGTGCAGCCCGTCGCGACCACGAGGCTGTTCCACGTGTAGAGGCAGGAACGAGGTACTTCGTGAAGACCTCCCGGTAGCCGCTTCAGCGTCGAGGCTGAACCAGGAAGAACGACGGGCGGATACGACGTGGCCTCCACCTGGGGCTTCACCGACAGCGTGATCATCCAGTAGAAGACGAACACCGTCGGGCAGCATGAACAGCGCGGCCAGCGCGTAGAAGCCCGCCGTGCGCAGCCGCGCTGCGGCCGGCCCCGGCTCACCATGCCGCCGGTCCGCCGGAGCTTGATCAGGATCAGCGAGGCGCCCATCACCACCGCGAACAGCGCCACCGCCATCGACGAGGCGTAGCCCATGTTGAAGTAGGAGAAGGCCTGGTTGAAGAGCAGGATGTTGATCGTCTCCGTCGAGTTGGCGGGTCCGCCCTGGGTCATGATGAAGATGATGTCGAAGGTCTTGATGGCGTCGATGGCCCGGAACAGGATCGCGACGACCAGGGCCGGACGGAGCAGCGGCAGCGTGATGTGCCAGAACGCCTGGAGCGCGGAGGCGCCGTCGATCCGGGCGGCCTCGTAGGGCTCCTGGGGCAGGCTCGCGAGCCCGGCGAGGGCGATCAGCATGATGAGCGGGGTCCACTGCCAGATGTCGACGACCGCCGAGCGCGTAGAGCGCGGTCGCGCTCGAGTAGGTCCACTTGAACGGCGGGAGGTGGAGCACGGTCAGCATGTAGTTCGCGACGCCGAGCGTCGGGTGGTACATCATCACGAACACGAGCCCGATCGCGACCGGGGTCGCCACCATGGGCAGGATCGCCAGCGTCCGCAGGAGGCCGCGCCCCAGAACTCCCGGTTGAACAGGAGCGCCATCGCGACGCCGAGCACCGTCTCGCCGGCGATCACCAGGACGGTGAAGTAGAGCGTGCGGACCACCGCCACCTGGAAGCGCGGGTCGCCGAAGAGGATCTTCCGGTAGTTGGCGAGGCCGACGAACTTCGGCGGCGTCAGGCTCGACGGCGAACCAGTCCTGGAGGCTCATCCACACGGTGGGCAATACGTAACTGAACGAAGTAC
>ERZ1370068.6239-contig-5235_pt1 | contig 23912 bp, 27 predicted proteins | sample MGYA00561227_ERZ1370068 | MGnify/ENA primary metagenome ERZ1370068 (study PRJEB38410, sample SAMEA6850437) | metagenome | study: Metagenomic assessment of the ecological functions of the soil: analysis of the soil microbiota associated with the...
GGTTACGTATTGCTCGGTGCGGCGCTTGACTCGTCCGTCAAGTTCAGCTTCGAGCGCGCCAAGGCCGAGGGCGCACCAACAAGGCCAAGAAGGCGGTGTTCGACAACATCAGCCGCATCAGCGCGCCCGACCCGCACACGGTGATCGTCGATGCTCGAACAACGCCGACGGCAACTTCCTGTTCCGCATGGGCGAGAACACCGCGCGTGATCCTCGACCCGAAGAGCGCGCCGACGACGGCGACCAAGCCGATCGGCACCGGTCCCTTCAAGTTCGAAGACTGGGCCAAGGGCTCGGCGATCACGCTGGTCAAGAACGAGCAGTACCGCGACGCCAGGCCAAGGTCGACGATGAAGAAGGTGACCTTCCGCTTCATCAACGACCCGGCGGCGCAGGTGGCGGCGCTGCTGGCCGGCGACATCGACGGCATGCCGCGCTACGGCGCGCTCGCAGAGCGCTGAAGCAGTTCCAGGGCGATCCGCGCTTCGTCGGTCGCCATCGGCGGCACCGAGGGCAAGACGATCATGACGATCAACAACAAGAAGAAGCCCTTCGACGACGTGCGCGTGCGCCGCGCGATCGCCGCGGCGATCGACCGCAAGGCGTTCATCGACGGTGCGCACGAAGGCTTCGGCGCAGCCGATCGGCAGCCACATGGTGCCGAGCGACGCCGGCTACGTCGACCTCACGAGCGTGAACCCGTACAACCCCGGAGAAGGCCAAGGCGCTGCTGAAGGAGGCCGGCGTCACGACGCCGCTCAACGTGACGCTGACGCTGCCGCCGCCGCAGTACGCGCGCAAGGGCGGCGAGATCGTCGCCGCGCAGCTGGCCAAGGTGGGCGTCGTCGCCAAGATCGAGAACGTCGAATGGGCGCAGTGGCTCTCGGGCCCGTTCAAGGGCAACTTCGACCTCACGATCATCAGCCACGTCGAGCCGCTGACTACATGCAGCTACGCCAATACCGTCGTACTACTGGGGCTACGACAGCAAGGCCTATCCGCGACCTGGTCGCGCCAAGCACACGGCACGCGCCGACCCGAAGGAGCGCGCCTGAAGCTGCTCGGCGACATGCAGCGCCATGCTCGCCACCGACTCGGTCAACGCGTTCATCTTCCAGCCGCCGCAGTTCGCGGTCGGCAAGCAAGAAGCTGAAGGGGCCTGTGGAGCGAGCTCGCCGATCTACGCCAACGACCTGGCGCGCGGTGTCCTGGCAGTAGAGGTGAAGCCACTGCATGGCTGATCTCGCATCAGCTCGGCGCCGCAGCTGGCGGCGCTGTACCGCGCGGCGCGAAGCGTCGCCGGTCGAGGTGGCGCGCGCGGTGATCGCGCACATCGAGCGCTGCGAGCCGAAGCTGCAAGCGCTACCTATGCCTACGATCCCGAAGCGGCGCACTGACGCCGCGCGCGCCAGCCAGGCGCGCTGGACCGACGGCCAACCGCTGTCGGCGATCGATGGCGTGCCCGGCGACGCTGAAGGAAAACATCGCGACGCGCGGCACGCCGGTGCCGGTGGGCACCGCGGCGTCGCTGCTCGCGCCGGCCAGCGGAAGACGCGCCGCCTGCCGCGCGGCTGGCGCGAGGCCGGCGCGGTGCTGCTCGGCAAGACCACGATGCCCGACTACGGCATGTTGTCGTCGGGCCTGTCGAGCTTTCATCCGCTGCACGCGCAACCCGTGGGACCTGAGCAAGAACCCGGGCGGCTGCGAGCGCCGGCGCCGGCGCGGCGGCGGCCGCAGGCTACGGCCCGCTGCACGTCGGCACCGACATCGGCGGCTCGATCCGCCTGCCGGCCGGCTGGTGCGGCGTGTTCGGCCTGAAGCCGAGCCTCGGCCGCATCCCGATCGACCCGCCGCTATGCCGGCCGCGTGGCCGGGCCGATGACGCGCACGGTCGACGACGCCGCGCTGCTGATGGCCGAACTGTCGAAGCCCGACTGGCGCGACACGATGAGCCTGCCTTACCAAGCCATCGAGTGGACCAGATTGCGAGCGGGACGTCAAAGGCCTGCAGGTTCGGCCTGCAGATGGACGCCGGCTGGGGCCTATCGGTCGACTGCCCGAAGTGCGCGCCGCGGTCGAGGCCGCTGCGCAGGCGTTCGAACGCGCCGGCGCGATCGTCGAGCCGATGCCGCGCCGTTCTCGACGCGCGCAATGATCGACGGCATGGATCGGTTCTGGCGCATGCGCAGCTGGCTCGACATCTCAGCGCTGCCGCCGAGCGCGCGCGACAAGGTGCTGCCCTACATCCGCCAGTGGGTCGCCAGCGGCGTCAGGCTCACCGCGCGACCGAGGTGTTCCACGGCTACAGCCAGATGGCGGCGATGCGCGACGCCGCGGTCGGCTGCATGCCAGCCATACGACTTCGTGCTGTCGCCGGTGAGCCCAGTGCCCGAGTTATGCCGCCGAGTGGGCGAGCCCGCATCAACGACCCGCAGCGGCCGTTCGAGCACATCGCGTTCACGTTGCCGTACAACATGAGCGAGCAGCCGGCGGCGTCGATCAACTGCGGCTACACCGTCGTCGGGCCTGCCGATCGGCTTGCAGATCATCGGCCACCGGCACGATGATCTGGGTGTGCTTCAGGTGTCGCGGGCGTACGAGCAGTTGCGTCCCGGCGCAAAGCCTCCTGGCCGCTGAGCTAAAGAGCCAGGCCGCTGCGGCCGCCAGGCCCAGCAAGGCGTGCACGGCCGCGACGCCGTGCGCGCCAGTACTCGCTCGACCACGAAACCGAACAACAGCGTCAGCACCGCATAGCCGGCGGCGGCGCGCAGCGGCGATGTGGCCTTGCTGACCGCGCCGTGCTGGCGCCCACAGCTGGCCGCCCGAGCGCATACCCCAGGCTGCACCGTGCGCCAGCCGCCAAGCCCAGCAGATCGAACGGCGCGGCGGCCCACGCCACCACCGCGGCGCCAGCGGCAAGCAGCAGCGCGCACACGGCCGACAAGCGGCGCAGCGACCATGCGGCGATCGAACGCCGGAACAGCAAGACCGGGCCGAACATCGCCGCCAGGTGCAGCAGCACCATCGCCTGCGGCGCGATCGCCTGCGCCCGGCACCAGGCCGCCATCCACGGCAGCGCCGCCATCATCGGCAGCATCGCCAGGCCCGGCGAGCAGCGTGGGCCATTGCGCCGGTGTCGCGCCACGCGCCCATCGGCCACGCCGGCAGCGAGCAGTCGAACAACCCGGCGCGGCATCCCGGTGCGCGCGGCACGCAGGTTGGCGCCACGCTGCAAGGCGACCAGCAACACGCGCGGTGGCGACGATGAACAAGCCGAGCCGCCAACCGAGCGCCGCGACGTCGCTGACATCCCCGAGCACCAGGCCGGCACACAGCGCGCCCAACGCAGCGGCCGCGATCGGCGGCGCGGGCATCGCGCGTTGCGCCAGGCGCAGGCTGCGCACGACCCTGAGGCCAGCGCCGTCAATGCGGCCCAGCCGAGCGAAGCGACCAGCAACGCCGCCACGCTCCCGCCATGCGCAGTCGACCACAGACGCGACCGCGGTGATGGCGGCGATCGCGCACAGCGCCAGCGCGCGCAGCCAGCGCAGGTCAAGCCGCCACCGGTGGCCACGGTGGCGGTGGCGCCGAGCGCCAGCAGCCACAGCGCGACCAACGCGAAGCCGCTCGCCACGCTGGGCGCGAAGGCCATCGCGAAGCTGCCAATGCCGACCCAGCCCGCCACCAGCAGCGCCCACGCGCAGGCGCGCGCCGCGGTCAAGCGGCAGCGACGGCGTGCGCGCGGCCGGCGTCTGCGCTCATGCAATCGGCTCGCGCGCCAGCGCGGCCGGCCACTGCAGCGTGTGGCCGGTGGTGGCGGTGAAGCGCTCGAGGTCTTCGGGCGTGTCGATGTCGACGCGGTAGCGGCGGTTGTCGGTGTCGAACCAGCGCACGCGCTCGGGATTCGCCAAACGCCACTTGCGGCAGCGCGGCGTCGGCGTCGCCGGCCAGCCACCGTCGCGCAGCGCGGCGTCGAACATCACCGGGTTGCCGGGCAGCGGTTCGCCGCCGTCGACGCTGACCCGCGGCACCACCATCGCGGCATCGCCGCGTTTCTTGAAGGCGCCGATCAGCGCGACGATGTCCTGCGCGTCGATCAGCGGCTGGTCGGCCAGCGCGACGATCACGGCGTCGAGCCGCGGCGACAGCGCCTGCAGGCCGATGCGCACCGACGACGCCTGGCCGTCATCGGGCGTAGGGTTGCGCACCGATCGTGATCGGGAACTGCTGCGCACAGCGGCCTCGATCGCGTTCGGCGTGGTGGCCGAGCACGACCACCACCTCGTCGACGCCCGCGCCCGACAGCGCCGACCAACTGGCGCATCACCAGCGGCACGCCGCCGAGTTCGAGCAGCGGCCTTCGGGCGCCCGCCCAGGCGCGAGCCGGCGCCGGCGGCGAGCAGCACCGCACCGACCGTGGTGCGGCTGTACAGGCCGTTGGCTTTGAGGAGGCAGCCCATGTCAGTGCGCCCGGTCGCGTAGCCACGCACCCTGGCAGCGAACAGTGAGCGCTTCGACTTCAATGCGTTGATCAGATCGGGCAGCACCGCGCGAATGCTCGCCAGATCGCCGCCCGGCGCCAGCAGATCAAGATGCGGCAGCGCGGCCTGCATGCCCTGGCTCACCGGCGCGTAGCCGGCTCGGTTGCACAGCGGGTTGAGCCAGACGATGCGCCGCGCGCGGCGCTTCAGTTGCGCCAGCGCGTTCGACAACAGCTGCGGATCGCCGGTGTCGTAGCCGTCGCTCATCACGATCACGGCGGTGCGCGAGTGCACCAGGCGCGGTGCGTGTTCGCGATTGAACTGCGCCAGGCTTTCGCCGATGCGCGTGCCGCCGGCCGAAGCCCTGCGCGATCAGGTGCAGTCGCTCCTGCGCGCGCCACGGGTCGGGATCGTGCAGCGCCTGCGACACCGCGGTGACGCCGGTGTGGAAGATGAAGCTGTGCATGTCGGCCCACTCGGCGCCAGCGCGCGCGCCAGCCGCAGGTAGAAGAAGCTGTACAGCGCCATCGAGCGGCTGACGTCGATCAGCAGCACCAGGCGCGGCCTGCACGCGGCGGCGGTCGCGCCAGGCCAGGTGGAACGGCGTGCCGCCGCTGGCCACGCTGCGGCGGATCGTCGACGGCAGGTCGAGCCGCCGGCCGGCGCGCGCGTGCGCGCTGGCGGCGCAGTCGCAGATCGGCTTGAGCTGGCGCGCGAAGCGCCGCATCAACGCCTCGATGTCGAGCGCATGCTCGCGCTCGGTCAGCGCGCGGAAATCGGCTGAGCTCAAGCACTTCGCTCGCGGCTGGCGGCGCTGGCGCGGCGGCGTCGCCGTCGTCGTCATCGGCCGCGCGCGGCGTCGCCGCGCGTCGCCGTCGGCCCGGTCGCCCGGCATCGCAGCCGCCTCGACGCTCGCGCGGCGCTCGGCTGCTGCCAGCGGTTGGCCGGCAGGAACCAGGCGTCGAACAGCTCGTCGAAAGCGCCGCCACTCGTCGCCGCGGCCCGCACAGCAGCGCCTGCAGGCTCCAGCGCAGCACGTGCCGGGATCGAGCACGCCGACGCGCTGCGCCGTGCGCAGCACCTGCACGGCGTCGCCGCCGCCGACCGCGAAGCCGTTGGCGCGCAGGAACGCCGGAGAAGCCGGCCGAGCCGCGTCGCGGCACGCGCGCCGAGCGCACGATGCGTCGAGCGTTCAGCATGCGGCCGCCAGCCGAGCGACGACCTCGCGCGGAAACGCCGCGCGGTCGTCGCGGGTCTTGATCAGCGCGCTGAGCGTGTCGAGGATGCGCTCGGCGCCGTCGACGTCGATCGTCGACACGCCCAGGCGCAGCAGCGCGGCGGTCCAGTCGAGCGTCTCGGCGATGCCGGGCTGCTTCTGCAGCTCCATGCGGCGCACGCCTCTGCACGAAGGCGACGATCTGCTGCGCCAGCGCCGGCGCCACCTCGGGCGCTTTCTTGCGCACGATCGCGAGCTCCTTGTCGTAGTCGGGGTAGTCGATGTACTGGTACAGGCAGCGCCGGCGCAGCGCGTCGCGACAGCTCGCGCGTGCCGTTGGAGGTGATCACCACCAGCGGGCGTGCGTCGCGTGCACGGTGCCGAGCTCCGGGATCGACAGCTGGAAGTCCGACAGCAGCTCGAGCAGGTAGGCCTCGAACGCCTCGTCGGCGCGGTCGATCTCGTCGATCAGCAGCACCGGCGGCGGCGTCGCCGGTGATCGCCTCGAGCAGCGGGCGCTTCGAGCAGATAGCGCTCGGAGAAGATGTCCTGCTCCTTCTGCTGCAGGCCGCGCTCGTCGTGCTCGAGCAGCTTGATCGCCAGCAGCTGGCGCTGGTAGTTCCACTCGTACATCGCCGCGTGCGCGTCCAGGCCCTCGTAGCACTGCAGCCGGATCAGCCGCGTGCCGCGCGATGCCGGCCAGCACCTTGGCGACCTCGGTCTTGCCGACGCCGGCGTCGCCCTCGAGCAGCAGCGGGCGCCGAGGTCCTGCATCAGCAGCAGCGCCGCGGCCAGCGGCGGCTCGGCGATGTAGCCGGCGCGCGCCAGGTCCTGCTGCAACGCGGCCAGCTCGATCGCTCGAGCCGAGGCTCATGGTCTCTTGCGGCCTGCGAACAGCGAGCGCAGCCAGTCGCGCAGCGATCGTGCACGCCAAGCCGCGAGGCGTTGAGCCGCGGCGCAGCGCCGTGCGGCGGTCGTGCGGGCATCGGCGGCGCTGCTGCCCCATGCGAGCGGCGTCTGTCGCGACGCCGTGACTGCGCCGGCGCGGCCGGACGGCGCACCGCCGGTCGGCAGGCGCTGCAGCCTGCTGCCTGCATCGCCTGCACGCTTGGCCGAGAAGTTGGCGGCGAACTGGCCGCAGCACCTGATCGGCCACCGGCCCCATCACGCGGCCGCCGAAGGTGGCGGCCTTGCCGCTCATCGAGACCTCGCTGGTGCCCACCAGGTTGCAGCTCGCGCCGTCGACCGCCTCGACGCGCGCGGTCAGGTCCATCGACGCGGCCGAGCTGCCGGTGGTGTCGGTGCCCTTGGCGAACAGGTGCAGGCTCCTGGCTGCTGGCATCGATGCCCGTGACCTCGATCTCGCCGCGAAACGACAGGCTCGCCGGCCCGAGCTTGACGGCCACCGTGCCCTTGTAGTGCTCGGCGTCGATGCGCTCGGTGATCTTCGCGCCGGGCATGCAGCCGGCCACGCCTTCGATGTCCTGCAGCAGGCGCCCACGCCGTGTCGGCCGACGCCGGGCATCGCATACGACTTCTCGAGCTGAACCTTCATCGTAGGTCGTGACCGTCATCCGCGTGAGCCGCGCGCTTGTTGACGCCCAGTTCGTTGCACTGCTCCCAGACGCGGTACGCGTTGTGCGGCATGTCCATGTGCGTGACGCCCAGGTGCGCGAACGCATCGATCACCGCGTTGCTGAAGCAGGGAATGCCGCCGACGTGCGGCGATTCGGCCACGCCCTTGGCGCCCAGCGGATGGTGCGGGCACGGCGTCACCGTGTGGTCGGTCTCCCAATGCGGCGTTTCCATCGCGGTGGGCAGGAAGTAGTCGACCAGGCTGTTGCCGAGGTGGTTGCCGTGCTCGTCGAACGGGATCTGCTGGCCCATCGCGACCGCGAAGGCCTCGGTCAGCCCGCCGTGGATCTGGCCCTCGATCACCATCGGGTTGATGCGCGTGCCGCAGTCGTCGAGCGCGTAGAAGCGCCGCACCTTGATGCTCGCCGGTGAACTTGTCGATGTCGACCACGCACGAGGTAGGCGCCGAACGGGAACGTCAGGTTCGGCGGGTCGTAGTACGCCACCGCGTTCAGGCCCTGCTCCATGCCGGCGGGCAGGTTGCCGGTGTGCGAGACCATGCAGATCTCCTTCATGGTCTTGGCCTGCGCTCGGGTTGCCCTTGACCTTGAAGCGGTCGATCTCCCATTCGAGGTCGCCTTCGCCGACTTCGAGCAGGTGCGCGGCGATCTTCTTGGCCTTGTCCTTGATCTTGCGCGCGGCCATCGCGGTGGCCGCACCGCGACACCGGCGTCGAGCGCGAGCCCCAGGTGCCCGCGCCGTAGGGCGCCTTGTCGGTGTCGCCTTCCTCGACGACGATGTCGCTGGCCGGCAGGCCGAGCTCGGTCGCGATGATCTGCGCGTAGGTGGTCGCGTGGCCCTGGCCCTGCGTCATCGTGCCCAGCCGCGCGATCACGCCGCCGGTGGGATGCACGCGGATCTCGCAGCTGTCGAACAGGCCGATGCCGAGGATGTCGCACACCTTGGTCGGCCCGGCGCCGACGATCTCGGTGAAGGTCGAGATGCCGATGCCCATCAGCGTCGGGCTGTTGGGGTCGGCGCGCTTGGCGGCCTGCTCGCGTGCGAAGGCCTTCGTAGTCGACCGCCTTCAGCACCTTGTCGAGCGCGCTGTGGTAGTTGCCGCTGTCGAGCGTCCAGCCGAGCGACGTGGTGTACGGAAACTGCTCGGCCTGCACGAAGTTGCGGCGCCGGATCTCGGCCTTGTCGACGCCGATCTTCTGCGCCAGCACGTCCGATCATGCGTTCGATCAGGTACACCGCTTCGGTCACGCGCAGCGAGCAGCGGTACGCCACGCCGCCCGGCGCCTTGTTGGTGTAGACCGCGTCGACGCGGCAGTAGGCGTTGGGAATCGCGTACGAGCCGGTGCAGATCGAGAACAGCCCCGCCGGCAGCTTGGTCGCCGACACGTGCGAGTTGAACGCGCCGTGGTCGGCCAGCGCGCGTGAAGCGCAGGCCCTTGATGCGGCCGTTCTTGTCGGCGGCGAGCTCGCCGACGCCGTGGTAGTCGCGCGCGAAGCCGGTGGTCGAGATGTTGTCGATGCGCGATTCGATCCACTTGATCGGCACGCCGGTGACGATCGACGCCACGATCGCGACGACGTAGCCCGGGTACACCGGCACCTTGTTGCCGAAGCCGCCGCCGATGTCGCCGCCGACCACGCGGATCTTGCTCTCGGCCACGCCCGACAGCATCGCCAGCACGGTGCGCACGAGGTGCGGCGCCTGCGTCGTCATGTAGACGGTCAGATAGCCGGTGGCCTTGTTGAACGACGCCACGCAGCCGCAGGTCTCGAGCGGGCACGGATGCACGCGCGGGTTCAGGATCTCCTTCGCGCACCGTGACCTCGGCGCTCGCGAACGCCGCGTCGGCGGCGGCCTTGTCGCCGGCCTCCCAGGTGAAGATGTGGTTCGGGTGGCGTGCGCGGGCCGTGGCCGACTTCCTTCTTGTCGGCGATGTCCTCGCGGATGATCACCGCGTCCTTGTCCATCGCCTTCTTCGGGTCGACGATCGCCGGCAGCTCCTCGTAGTCGACCTCGACCAGCGCGGCGCCGTCGGCGGCGGCGTAGCGGTCGCTGGCCAGCACCATCGCCACTTCCTGCAGCTGGAAGCAGACCTTCTTGTCGGCCAGCACCGCCTGCACGTCGCCGCCGAGCGTGGGCATCCAGTGCAGGTTGACCGGCTTCAGGTCGTCGGCGGTCAGCACCGCGACCACGCCGGGGCAGGCCAGCGCCTTGCTCTTGTCGATGCCCTTGATGCGCGCGTGCGCGTAGGGGCTGCGCACGAGCGCGCCGAACAGCATGCCCGGCAGCTTGATGTCGTCGACGTAGCTGCCCTGGCCGCGGATGAACTTCGCATCCTCCTTGCGCAGCAGCGAGGTGCCCATGCCCTGCAGCTTGTCTTCGCGTTCCTTGCAGTATCGGACAGGTCGCCCATGGCGTGTCTCCGGTGGATGTTCGTTGGAGGTCAGGGCGTCAGGCCGCCGCGCGGTCTGTGCGCGGCTGCGAGCTTCTGCGCAGCCGACTGCACGGCCTTGACGATGTTCTGGTAGCCGGTGCAGCGGCACAGGTTGCCGGCGATGCCGTAGCGGATCTCCTGCTCGCTCGGGTTCGGGTTCTCCTTGCAGCAGCCGGTAGGCGCGCGTGATCATGCCCGGCGTGCAGTAGCCGCACTGCAGGCCGTGCTCCTCGTGGAAGGCCTGCTGCAGCGCGTGCAGCACGCCGCCCTGCTCGAGGCCTTCGATCGTGAGCACCTCGCGCGCCGTCGCACTGCACCGCCAGCACGGTGCACGACTTGACCGACATGCCGTCGATGTCGACCGTGCAGGCGCCGCAGTGCGAGGTTTCGCAGCCGATGTGCGGGCCGGTGTGCGCGAGCTGCTCGCGCAGCGTGTGGATCAGCAGCTCGCGCGCCTCGACCGTCACCGTCGACCGCCTTGCCGTTGAGCTTGAACGAGACCTTGTGCGTGTTCGCCATGGCGGTGCTCCTTGCTGTCTGCGGCTCAGGGCTTGGCGACGCGCGTGCGCGGTCTGCAGCGCGCGCCGCGTCATCTCGCCGCACATCGCGGTCTTGTAGTCGGCGTCGCCGCGCTGGTCGGTGCGTCGGGTCGCAGCACGCTGCCATCGCCAGGCGCGCCGCCTCGTTGAGGCTCGCTTCGTCGATCGCCTTGCCGACCAGGCGTTGTCTCGGCCTCGCGCGCCTTGCAGCGGCGTCGGCGCCGACGTTGGTCAGCGCGATGCGACACCTTGGCCACCGTGCCGCCCTTCATCTGCAGCAGCACCGCAGTCGCCGCGGTGGCGAAGTCGCCGGTCTTGCGCTTGAACTTGCAGTACGACCAGCCGCTGCCGGCCGCCGGGATCGGGATGCGGATCTGCGTCAGGATCTCGTCGGTGTCCGAGCAGCGTCGAGTACACGCCGACGAAAAGCCTTCGGCCTTGACGACGCGCTCGCCGTGCGGCCCGGTCAGCACGAACGACGCGTCCAGCGCCAGCATCAGCGCCGGGTGGTCGTTGGCCGGGTCGCCGTGGCGAGATGTCGCCGCCGATCGTGCCGCGGTAGCGCACCTGCGGGTCGGCGATCCGGCTCGCGCCTTCGACCAGCAGCGGCAGCTTGTCGGCCAGCAGCTGCGAGTTGCAGCAGCTCGTGCTCGGTGGTCATCGCGCCGATGCGGATCTCGTTGCCCGACTGCGCGATGCCGCGCAGGTCGGCGATCTTGCCCAGGTCGATCAGGTGCGCTCGGCTGGGCGAAGCGCAGCTTCATCATCGGCAGCAGGCTGTGGCCGCCGGCCAGCAGCTTGGCGTCGGGGCCGAGGCTGCCGAGCAGCTTGACCGCGTCGGCCACCGAGCGCGGCGCGTGGTACTCCGAAACCAGCGGGAATCATGGAATGGCATCTCCTCAAGGCCTGGCGGGGCGCCTATTGAAGCACCAACCCGCGCGCGACGCATCGGGCCCGGCCCCGTGATTCCCCAGGTGTGCACGGCACGGCTGGCCGGCGGGGCGGCGGCGCTGCGGGTTAGAGTGCCGCATGGCCTACGGAAGGACGCGCGCGGCAACCTGCTCGGCACCGATTCGGCGGCGGCGCGCGACGCCGTGGACAAGCGCGCTGTGGCGGATGATGTCGTTCTACGACCCGCCGTTGGACGACCTCGACCGCGCGATCGCCGCGCGATCCGGCACTGGCCGCTGCCGCACGCTGATGAAGGCGGGCTTCCTGCTGAGCCTGACCGAGCCGTCGCTGCTGGCCGACGCGCGCGCCGACTCTGGAGCGCGCGCAACTGCTGCTGGCGGCGCGCGCCGGCGCGCGAGCGCGCGCACTGGGAGCCACGCAGCGCGTGCTCGATGGCCGCTGGCACGACGCCTGCGCGCTGTGGGACGAGTGGCTGCTCGACCACCCGCGCGACGCCCTGGCGCTGCAGTGGGCGCACCTGTGGGACTTCTACCGCGGCGACGCGATCAACCTGCGCGCACGCGCCGGCGCGCGCGCTGCCCGAGTGGGACGACGCCGATCCGCTGTACCCCCACGTGCTGGCGCTGCACGCGTTCGGGCTCGAGGAGTGCAACCTGCAGGCCCAGGCCGAAGAGGCCGGCCGCCGCGCGCTGGCGCTCGATGCCCGCTCGCCGTGGGCGATCCACGCGGTGGCGCACGTGATGGAGATGCAGGGCCGCTTCGACGACGGCGCCAGCTGGTTGCGCCAGCATCAAGGCGCCTGGGCCGAGGGCAACGGCTACGCCTGCCACCTCGTGGTGGCACCTGGCGTTGTTCGCGCTCGAAGGCGCTCGACGACACCGGCGTGCTGCGGCTGGTCGATGCCCACCTGCGCCGGCGACACGTTGCAGGTGACGCTGCAACGCGTGGACGCGGCGTCGATCCTGTGGCGGCTGCACTCTGCTCGGGGTCGACGTGCGCCAGCGCTGCGCCGATCTGGTGGCGGCGTGGGACCTCGCCGACGACAGCGCCGGCTACTACGCGTTCAACGACGTGCACGCGCTGCTGGCGATGCTGGCCGCCGACGATGGCGCGCGCGCCGAACACTGGGTGGCGCGCTGCGCCGCCGTGCGCTGGCCGCCGACGATGCGCCGCGCAGCAACCGCGCGATGGCGCGCGAGGTCGGCGCGCCGCTGATGCGCGCGCTGCTCGCGTTGGCGCGCGGCAGCCGGTCGCCGCTGCGCAGGCGCTGTACGCGGTGCGCGGCAAGGCGCAGCGCTTCGGCGGCAGCCATGCGCAGCGCGACCTGATCGACCAGACGCTGCTGGCCGCGGCGCGCGCGCGCGACCCGCGTGCTCGCGTCGCTGGGCCGCGCCGTGCTCAACGAGCGTCGCACCGCGCGACCGCTGAGCCCGCTGACGCGCTGCTGGGGCGAGCGGCTCAGGCGTGACGATGAGTTGATCGGTGCAGCCGTGGACAAGCCGAACGGATGCGCCTGGAGCGTTACAGGGTGGCTCGATCTGAAGCGAGCCCCCGGCTCGCGCAGGGCGCTACACCCAGGGCTGCGCCAGCCTTCTCGTCGGCCAGCACCCGCTGCACCGCCGGCCGCGCCAGCATGCGCTGCAAATAGGGCCCGAGTTGCGCCGATTCGCGCGCCGGCCTGGCGCCGGCCCCTTGAAGCCGCGCGTCCAGCGGCACAGCATCGAAGGCGTAGGGATCCAGCGCGCTGTAGGTCGCGCCGAGCAGCCACGGCTGCCCGTGCGACGCGAGCTGCGCGTCGAGCTGGCTCGAGCAAGCTCGCCGATGCGCGCCTGCGCGTGGCTGCGCACCTGCGCGGCCCCGCCTCGTTGCCGTCGTCGACCGAGCGCTCGGGGTAGAAGTAGCGGGACCATCGTCGCCTGCAGCGAGTTGGTCATCCAGATCAGCCACTTGTAGAAGTGAGCGCGCTGCGGCGTGCCCAGCGCCGGCGCCAAGCCGGCCTGCGGGTGGGTGTCGACCAGGTGCAGGCAGATCGCCGCCGTCTCGTACAGCACCAGGCGACCGTCTTCGAGCACCGGGATCAGACCGTTGGGATTGAGCTTCAGGTAGGCGGGCGACTTGTGCGCGCCCTGCGTGCGATTGACCAGCTTGAGCTCGAACGGCACGCTTCAGCTCATGCAGCAGGATGTGCGGGATCATGCTCGCGTTGCCGGGGTAGTGGTGAAGCGCGAGCATGCAGATTCCGTTCGCCTGTGAATGTCGGGACTTCAGGCCATGCGGCCCGCAAGGTCGCGCAGCTTACCGCGCCCGACTCTGGCCTCGCCCGACTCCGCACCTTCAGCGCGGAGCGTCGGCGCGCTTTGCTGGAACGTGCGCGGTCGCTGGTCGCGCCCACCGCCGGTCGAGCCGGCCGCAGTCGCGGCCGCGCTGCCGCCGGCGCCGCGCGGCCGAAGCCGCCGCGCTGGCATGCCGCGCGGGCAGCTCGCGCACCCATTCCGCCGGGAATCGCGAAGTTCAGGTTCTGCGCGTCGCCGGTGATCGAGCCGAGCGTCGTCAACCCGACCAGGTTGCCTTGGGCGTCGAACAGGCCGCCACCGCTGGAGCCGCCGGAGATCGCCGCCGAGGTTTGGATCAGCACCAGCTGGCCGTGCGGCATTGCGGCGCAGCGACGACACCAGCCCCGCGCTCATCGTCGATTCGAGCCCTTTGGGGTTGCCGATCGCAAACACGTTCTGACCGACCGCGATTTGCTTTGAATCGGCCAGCCAGACTGCCGGCGCTTTGAGCCCCACCACCCGCAGTTGGCAGAGGTCGCGCTTGACGTCCCAGCATCGCCAGCTTGGCGTCGAAGGATTCCTTCTCGCGCTTCACAGCCACCGCGCTTGGCCTTGGCCAGCACGTGGCAGTTGGTGACGATCGCTTCGCTGCCGACGACCACGCCGCTGCCCTGGCCGAGCGGCAGGTTGTCGGCGTCGTAGGTCACCACGCGCCAGACGCTGGCGAGACCTGGCGTACACCTGCTCGGCAGTGAGGCGTAGCGCGCCGGTCGATGGCCGAACCCGGCGAGCAGCATCGGCCAGACGAAGCGCTCGGCATCAGACGGCTGCGTGTTCATTGCGCCGATCAAGCCTTGCAGGTCGTCGGCGTTGGCGCCGGGGCGCAGCACGGCGGCGCCTTGGTCTTGCCCGCCCTGCGCCGGTGGCGGTGCCGACCGGATCGCGCCTGCGCCAACGGCACACAGGCGTTGCCCTTGGCGTCGCGGCGCACGAGGCCCGGCGGTGCGCCGCCATCGAGTCGGGGTTGGTGGCGTCAGCAAGGCGGCGCGGCAGCCGCGTGCCGTAGCGCGCCGCCGCTGACCAAGTACGACTTGCCGGCCTACCAGCGTGAACGACCAGCGCAGCAGGCACGATTCTCTTGTTGGCCTTGACCAGCATGAAGTCCACGCGTGGTCAGCGCGCCGGCGGCCAACGGCACGGTGTGTGGGATTGCGGGCGCTGTTGCCGGCGCCGGCCGGGCGCGGTCCCTTGCAGTTCTCGGCGTCGTCGTACACGAGCACGCCGAACGCGTCACCGGTGGGCACCGCACCGCGCATCACCAGCTTGGCCGTCGGCGCACCCGCGGCGCGGTGCGGTGTAGTTGGGCAGCTCTTGGCGCTGGGCAGTGGCGCAGCCGCCGAGCAGCGTCAAGGCAGCGTGGCCAGCAGCGCCAGGCGGATGGTTGTGGGTGCGATGCGCAAACCCGAGGATGGTGTGGACATGTCCCGATGCGGCACTGCGCCGATGCAGCTGCAGGCGCTGCCGAGCCTAGGGTTCGCTTTGCGGTCGCGCGCAGCGAGCTCGACGAACAACGCGCCGCCGTGACGGATCTGTCGCCGAGCGCAGCGCTCGCGGCGCTCACGTCACACAGCCGGCGGCCACGCTAGCCACCGCGCCGGTGGCCACCGGCGCAGGAATGCGGTAACCGTAGCGCACCGCGGTCAATCTCGGCCAGGATGCCGATCGCAATCTCCGGTGGCGTGCGCGCGCCGTTCTTCCAGCCCCACCGGGCCGTGCAGGCGCTCGAACTCGGCCTCTCTCATACCGAAGTGTTCGATCAAGCGTTGCTTGCGCTTGGCCTGGTTGGCGCGCGAGCCGATCGCGCCGACGTAGAACGCCGGGCTGCGCAGCGCCTCCATCAGCGCACAGGTCGTCGAGCTTGGGATCGTGGGTCAGCGCGATGATCGCCGTGTGGCCGTCGGGCTTGAGTTCGGCGATCAGGTCGTCGGGCATCTGGCGCGACAGCGTCGCGCCCTCGATCGCAAAGCCGGCGGCGTATTCGTCGCGCGGGTCGCAGACGACCACCTCGTAGTCGAGCGCGCTGGCGCCATCTGCGCCAGGTACTGCGTCATCTGGCCGGCGCCGATCGCGCACCAGCCGCCAGCGCGGCCCGTGGTGGGTGGTCAGGGTCACGTCGGTGAGCTAGCAACTCGTCGGTGTCGCCGGCCGGCTCGGAGCACGACCTCGCCGCTGGCCGAGCGTCAGCACGCGCGCGCACGCGCTCGCTCGCTTGGACAACCGCTCGAGCAACTCGCCGATGCGGGTGCGCGGCAGCACCGGTTCGAGCACCAGCTCGATCAGGCCGCCGCAGGGCAGCCCGAAGCGGTGGGCCGCGTCGGCATCGATGCCGTAGCGCACGACCTTGGGAATGCCCTCGGCCAACACGCCCTCGCGTGCCTTGTCGATCAGGTCGTCCTCGATGCAGCCACCCGACACCGACCCAGTGACCATGCCGTCGTCGCGGATTGCCACCACCGAGCCCGGCGGTCGCGGCGCCGATCCCCAGGTGCGGGTGATCGTGCCCAGCACGACGCGGCGACCATCGGTGCACCACTGCGAAACCTGCCGCAACACTCCAGAAGATCGACGTTGTCCATCGGCGACAATCCGACCCAGGCTGGCCGGTTGGGACTGTACGAACGCAGATTGTGACTCGAGCGGGGCGTCGTGCAGGTCGTTGCCAGCCCGCATCCCCGTGGTCGTCGCGACCGATGTTGCGGCCTGGAGCAACACGGCGCCGAGGCCGGTGGCAGCGGCCACGCCGGGGCTTCAGGGTTAACCAGTCGATGCGCGCTGCCAGTGCGCGACCTAATATGAATGAACCGTCGCGGCGCGCCGAATCGGCGTGCGCCGCCGTACCCCATTTCCTCCAGGAGACACCATGGGCATCAAACTCACGCTCACCGTCAACGGAGCGTCGGTGACCCGCGAGGTCGATCCGCAGACCTTGTTGGCCAGTTCCTGCGCGAGACGCTGCGCCTGACCGGCACCCACGTCGGCTGCGACACCGCGCAGTGCGGCGCCTGCACGGTGCATGCTCGAACGGCCGCGCGGTGAAGCGCTGCAGCGATGCTGGCCGTGCAGGCCGCACGGCGCCGACGGTCACCACGATCGAAGGCCTGGCCGGCCGCCGACGGCACGCTGCACCCGATGCAGGCGGCGTTCCAGCGACTGCCACGGCCTGCAGTGCGGCTTCTGCACGCCGGGCATGGTGATGAGCGCGGTCGACCTGGTGCAAGAACCACCAACTGCTCCGACCGAGGAGCAGATCCGCGCGCGGCCTGGACGGCAACCTGTGCCGCTGCACCGGCTACCACAACATCGTCAAGGCCGTGGCGCAGGGCGCCGCGGCGATGAAGTGAAGGAGGCCGCGACCATGAACGCACCCGCTAAGCGCCTTCATCGGCCAGAGCGTCGAGCGACGCGAGGACTGCGCGCTTCTCACCGGCGCGGGCACATTACACCGACGACATCACGCTGCCAGGCCAGACCTACGGCGACTTCCTGCGCACGCCGCACGCGCACGCGCGCATCAAGAAGCATCGACACCGCCGCCGCGGCTAAGGCGCCCGGCGTGCTGGGCGATCTTCACCGGCGAGCGACTTCAAGGCAGGTCGGCGGCCTGCCCTGCGGCTGGCTGATCACACAGCATCGACGGCACGCCGATGAAGGAGCCGCGCGCATCCGGTGCTGGCCGACGGCAAGGTGCGCTACGTCGGCGACCAGCGTCGGCGCTGGTCGTCGCCGAGACGCTGCGAGCAGGCCGAAGGCCGCCGTCGCAGCTGATCGAGGTCGACTACGACGAGCTGCCCGCGGTGGTCGACGCGCGCCACGCGCGGCCAAGGCGGGCGCCGGCGGTGCACGACGAGGCGCCGGACAACCGCTGCTACCAGTGGGGCCATCGGCGACAAGGACGGCGACCGACGCGGCGTTCAAGGCGCCGCGCACGTGACGACGCTGAGCTTTCGCAACAACCGGCTGATCCCCAACGCGATCGAGCCGCGCGCGCCAACGCCAGCTACGACCGTCGACGACGACGACTACACGCTGTACGTGGCCAACCAGAACCCGCACGTCGAGCGGCTGCTGATGGCGCCTTCGTGCTCGGCATTCCCGAGCACAAGATGCGCGTGGTGGCGCCCGACGTGGGCGGCGGCTTCGGCTCGAAGATCTACCTGTACGGCGAGGAGACGGCGCTGCGTCTGGGCCAGCAAGCAGATCAGCCGCCCGATCAAGTGGACCGCCGAGCGCTGCGGAAGCGTTCCTGTCCGACGCGCACGGCCGCGACCACGTCACGACGGCCGAGCTGGCCTCGACAACGGACGGCAAGTTCCTCGCGCTGCGCGTCGACACACGACGGCCAACCTGGGCGCCTACCTGTCGACCTTCGCCTCGTGCGATCCCGACCATCCTGTACGCGACGCTGCTGGCCGGCCAGTACACGACGCCGAAGATCTATTGCGAGGTGACGGCGGTGTTCACCAACACCGCGCCGGTCGACGCCTACCGCGGCGCGGGCCGCCCGGAGGCGACCTACGTCGTCGAGCGCACTCGTCGAGACGGCGGCGCACCGAGCTGAAGATCGACCCGGCCGAGATCCGCCGGCGCAACTTCATCACCGAGCTTCCCGTACGCAGACGCCGGTCGGCCTGACCTACGACACCGGCGACTACGACGCGACGCTGTCGAAGCGCCGATCGAGCTCGGCCGACGTGGCCGGCTTCGCCGCGCGCAAGGCGGCCAGCGAGGCCAAGGGCCTGAAGCGCGGCATCGGCTACTCGGCCTACATCGAGGCCTGCGGCATCGCGCCGTCGAACGTCGCCGGCGCGCTGGGCGCGCGCGCCGGCCTGTTCGAAGCCGGCGAGGTGCGCGTGCACCCGACCGGCAAGGTGACCGTCTTCACCGGCTCGCCACAGCCACGGCCAGGGCCACGAGACCACGTTCGCGCAGGTGGTGGCCGACCGGCTCGGCATCCCGATGGACGACGTCGACATCGAGCACGGCGACACCGGCAAGGTCCTGTTCGGCATGGGCACCTACGGCTCGCCGCTCGATCGCGGTCGGCGGCACGGCGATCGTGAAGGCGGTCGACAAGATCATCGCCAAGGGCAAGAAGATCGCCGCGCACCTGATGGAGGCCGCCGACGCCGACATCGAGTTCGAGGACGGCGCAGTTCAAGGTCGCCGGCACCGACAAGAGCGTGCCCTTCGCCGCAGGTGGCGCTCACCGCCTACGTGCCGCACAACTACCCGCTCGACAAGCTCGAGCCGGGCCTGAACGAGAACGCGTTCTACGACCCGACCAACTTCACCTACCCGGCCGGCACCTACATCTGCGAGGTCGAGGTCGACCCGGCCACCGGCGCGGTGCAGGATCGATCGCTTCACCGCCGTGCGACGACTTCGGCAACATCATCAACCCGATGATCGTCGAGGGCCAGGTGCACGGCGGCCTGGCGCAGGGCATCGGCCAGGCGCTGCTCGAAGCACTGCGTCTACGACGACGAGTCGGGCCAGCTGCTCGACCGGCAGCTACATGGACTACGCGATGCCGCGCGCCGACGACCTGCCGAGCTTCACGGTCGAGACCGGCAAGGGCACGCCCTGCACGCACAACCCGCTCGGCGTCAAGGGCTGCGGCGAGGCCGGCGCCATCGGCTCGCCGCCGGCGCTGATCAACGCGATCTGCAATGCGCTCGGCGTCAAGGAGCTGTGCCGATGCCCGCGTCCCCGTACAACGTGTGGAAGGCGCGCAAGCGATCAGCCGCTGATGCAGGAGAACACACCATGCAAGCATTCAACTACGCCAAGCCCTCGTCGCTGGCCGATGCGGCGCACGCGCGCCGGCGCGGCCGACGCCAAGCTGCTGGCCGGCGGCCAGTCGCTGCTCGCGGCAATGAAGCTCGGACTGGCCGCGCCCGCGGCGCTGGTCGACCTGGGCGGCCTCGCCGAGCTTCAAGGGCATCAGCGTGTCCGGCGGCACGCGTGAAGATCGGCGCGATGACCACGCACGCGGCGGTGGCCGCGTCGCAGGAAGTGCGCGCAAGCGATTCCGGCGCTGGCGGCGCTGGCCGGCGGCATCGGCGACCGCCAGGTGCGCAACCGTCGGCACGATCTGGCGGCAGCCTGGCCAACAACGACCCGGCGGCCGACTACCCGGCGGCCGTGCTGGGCGCTCGGCGCGACGATCCACACCGACAAGCGCACCATCGCGGCCGACGACTTCTTCAAGGGCCTGTACCAGACGGCGCTCGCCAAGACGGCGACGAGTCATCACCGCGGTCAGCTTCCCGGTGCCCGAGAAGGCCGGCTGGCAGAAGTTCAAGCAGCCGGCATCGCGCTTCGCGCTCGTGGGCGTGTTCGTCAGCCAAGGGCACAGGCAGGGCGTGCGCGTGGCCGTCACCGGCGCCGGGTCCAGCGGCGTGTTCTCGCGCCAAGGCACTCGAAGACAAGCTCAGCGCCAACTGGTCGGGCAGCGCTGCGACGGCGTGCAAGCATCGACGCCGACGAGTCTGAACGGCGACCTGCACGGTTCGGCCGAATACCGCGCCGCGCTGATCCCGGTGCTTACAAGCGGGCCGTCGGGTGAGCTCCGCGCGGGTGCAGCGCTCTGCGTGCTGCACCCGGCTGGCGAACGCCCGGGCGCATGCTTGCGACTGGGCCGGTTCTCAAAGCCGACAGCCTGTGCCCACTGAAACGCCGCACTCGCTGCGACGTTCCTGTTCGAGCCCATGACGACCGAACTCCCGCCAGCATCGACGAATAGCGCTGCTGGCGCTCGACTGCGTGGCCGACCGCCAGCCTCGCCACCGCGGTATTTCTGGCGCTGCAAGCTGCAGCGCCCGCTGTTCCTCGAAGGCGAGGCCCGGCGTCGGCAAGACCGAGATCGCGCAGACGCTGCGCCGCGCTGCTCGGCCGCGCCGCTGATCCGCCTGCAGTGCTACGAAGGGCTCGACGTCGCCGCGCGCGGTCTACGAGTGGAACTACGCGCGCCAGATGCTCGAGATCCGCCTGGCCGAGGCGCAGCGGCGCGATCGCGCGAGCGCCTCGGCGACGATCTTCTCGCGAGCGCTTCCTGATCCAGCCGCCCGCTGTTGCAGGCGCTCGAGCCCGACGCGCGCCGTGCCGCCGGTGCTGCTGATCGACGAGCTCGACCGCGCCGACGAGCCGTTCGAGGCCTTCCTGCTCGAGGTGCTGTCCGACTTCCAGGTCACGATTCCCGGAGCTCGGCACGATGCAAGGCGGCGCAGCCGCCGATCGTCGTGCATCACCTCCAACCGCACGCGCGAGATCCACGACGCGGTGAAGCGCCGCTGCCTGTACCACTGGGTCGACTATCCCGACGCGGCGCGCGAGCTGCAGATCCTGCAGCGCCGCGTGCCCGGGCGCCGCCGAGACGCTGGCGCGCGAGATCGTCGCCTTCGTGCAGCGGCTGCGCGACGATCGGAGCTGTTCAAGCTGCCCGGCGTCGCCGAGACCATCGACTGGGCGCGCGCGCTGATCGCGCTCGACGCGCTGGTGCTCGACCCGGCGACGATCAACGACACGCTGGGCGTGCTGCTGAAGTACCAGGACGACATCGCGCGCCTGCAGGCGGTCAGGCGCGGCGCGATTGCTGCGAAGAGTGCGCAGCGCGGCGGCGCCGCCGCTCGATCTGCTGGAGTCGGTGGCAACGTGCGCGGCGCGACGGGCGGTGCCCGGTGTCAGAGGCTCCGCGCGCGACAGGGCAGGCGCAGTGCGAGAGACCTCTGTCGGCGCGCGTGAAAGGCGGGCTACCTGCATCCGAGCGCCGGCGCATACGCGCGCCCGCGGCTTTGCGCCGCTCGCACCGGTGGCAAGGCGACGGAACGCGCTTGACCACGAATCGTCGCCGCCGCGCCACGCCGCCAGGCCACCTGGCCGAAAACGTGTGCACTTCGCGCGCGTGCTGCGCAGCGGCCGGGATCGCGGTGGGCACCGACCGCGTGCAGCTCACGCTGCAAGCGCTGCGGCTGGCCGGCTTCGACAGCAGCGACGCGACTTCCACGCCGTGCTCAGCACCTGCATGCTCGACCGCATCGAGCACAAGGATCTGTTCGACCAGGCCTTCGAGCTGTTCTGGCGCGACCCCGACCTCGAAGGCCGCATGCGCGCGATGCTGCTGCCCAAGGTGCGCGCGCAACAGGGCACTGCCCGAGCAGCGCGAGAACCGGCGCCTGGGCGACGCGCTGTTTCCCCAGCCCGCGGCCCGACCGCGCCGCAGGCCGACGGCCGACGAGGAGCTGTAGCTCGACGCCGCGTTCACGGTCAGCGACCGCGAGGTGCTGCGCAAGGCCGACTTCGACACCATGAGCGCCGACGAGATGGCGCGCCGCACGCCGCGCACTGACTGCAGACTGCGCTGCTGTTCGAGCCGCTGCGCCACGCGCCGCGGCGAGCGTTCGTTTGCGCCGGCCGCAGTCGACTGGCGCGCCACGCTTGCAGACGATGGCGCGCCACGGCGGCGAAGCTCAGGCGAGCTGCGCTGGCGCCGGCCGCGCCCACTGCCGGCGCCGATGGTGGTGCTGGCCGACATCTCCGGGCATCGATGAGCCGCTATTCGCGCATGCTGCTGCATTTCGCGCACGCGCTCGGACACGCCGAAGCGCGCGTCGAGAGCTTCGTCTTCGGCACGCGCCTGACGCGCACCACGCGCGCTGCTGAAGAGCCGCGACCCTGACGTCGCGGTCGGCCGCAGGTGGTGCGGCGCGGTCGAGGACTGGTCGGGCGGCACGCGCATCACCGACCTGCCTGCACGAGTTCAACCAGCGCTGGGCGCGGCGCGCCTTGAGCAGCCGCACCATCGGTGCTGCCTGGATCAGCGACGGCCCGGAGCACGGCGACACGTGCGCGCGCTGGCCGCACGAGATGGAGCGCCTGGCCAAGAGCTGCCGGCGCCTGATCTGGCTGAACCCGCTGCTGCGCTTCGACGCGCTTCCAGCCGAAGGCCGCCGGCATCCGCGCGATGCTGCCGCGCGTCGATCGTTTCCTGCCCGTGCACAACCTCGATAGCCTGGAAGAACTCGTGCGGCTGCTCGGCCAACCCGATGCACCCGAGCGCTGGCACTGACGGAGGTCCCCGCGCACTGCAAGCGCGCCACGCCCCCACGCTGGGCCCTGGCTGAAAGGATTTCCGCCCGACTGCGGCCGCCGCTGGCCCGGCCGAGCATCGCCGCGCGGCGGTTGAACCTGTCGCCGGCGACCCGCCGCCGCCGCTGGCCGCGCTCGAGCGCGAGCGCGCTGGCGCACAACATCCAGTGGATGCAGCGCGCATGCGCGCAGCCAGGGGCGTCGACCTCGCGCCGCACGGCAAGACGACGATGTCGCCGCAGCTGTTTCAGCGCCAGCTCGACGCCGGGCGCCTGGGGCATGACCGTTCGCCAACGTGTTGCCAGCTTGCGCGTCGGCGTGGCGGCCGGCGCGCGCCGTGCGCTGATCGCCAACCAGGTGGTGCACGACGTCGAGCTGGCGGCATTGCAGGTCGCTGCGTGCGCGCGCACCGCGACCTGCGCGTGGTGTTCCTGGTCGATTCGCTGGCGCAGCTCGCGCGATCGAGGCTGGTCAGCGCGCACGCCGCAGCGTGCCGTTCGAGGTGCTGCTCGAGATCGGCGTGGCCGGTGGCCGCACCGGCTGTTCGCGACCACGCACGACGCGCCTGCGCTGGCGCGCGCGCCTGCGCGCCAGCGCGGCAGTCGCGCTCGGTCGGCATCGGAGTGCTACGAAGGCCTGGGCGCGACCGGCGACAGCCGAGCGCGACACGCGCCATACGCCAGCAGCGTTGATGCGGCGCCTGAGCCGATCGTCGCGCAGGCCTGTGACCGCGAATCAGCTGTTCGAGTCCGACGAGGTCATCGTCTCGGCCGGCGGCTCGGGCATCTTCGACCTCGTGGCCGCGCGCATGCGGCTGGCCCTCAGCGCCGCCGTGCGTCGGCCTGCTGCGCTCGGGCTGCTACGTCACGCACGACCACGGCCATTACCAGCGTCCGTGCAGCGGGTCAACGATCGCTGCGCATGCAGTGATGAGCCGGCGGCAGTCTGAAGCCGGCGCTGCAACTGTGGACCTGCGTGCAAAGCTGCCCGAGCCCGGCCTCGCGATCCTGACCGCCTGGCCGGCGTGATGTCGGCTTCGACATGGGCTTGCCGCAACCGATCGGCTTTGCAGCGCGCGGCAGTCGGGCGCATCGAGCCGCGCCGATCCGCGGTGGTAGCATCAGCGCACTGAACGACCAGCATGCCTATCTGCGCTTCGATGCAGCCGGCGGCCACCGCGCGCTGGCGGTCGGCGACCGCGGTGGTGCTCGGCATTTCGCACCCATGCACCACTTTCGACAAGTGGCACTGGATGCCGGTCGTCGACGCGGCGCTCGATGTCACGATAGCAATACGTAACTGTTCCAGCACAA